>Ga0075163_10003886_pt1 | contig 20052 bp, 19 predicted proteins | sample JI1023141ADNA_FD_71478 | JGI IMG/M metagenome (GOLD analysis project Ga0075163, IMG submission 71478) | Wastewater effluent complex algal communities from Wisconsin, to seasonally profile nutrient transformation and Carbon sequestration -... | ecosystem: Engineered > WWTP > Effluent > Algae... | reverse complement strand
GCCGCGCAGCAGGTAGGCGGTCACAGCCAGCGGGACCAGCAGGCTGACGACAGAGGGCAGAAACAGGGCCTTCATGATCGCCAAGCTGGTGATCTGCCCGCCGATCCACAGCATGGTGGTGGTGACATCGCCGATCGGCGACCAGGCGCCACCCGCGTTGGCCGCGATGACGATGATGCCGGCGAAGAACAGCCGGTCATCCTGCTTGTGCAGCAGCTTGCGAATCAGCGACACCATCACGATGGTGGTGGTCAGGTTGTCCAGGATGGCGCTGAGGAAGAAAGTGACTGTGCCGACCAGCCACATCAAGCTGGTGAGCCGGGCGGTCTTGATGCGGCCAGTGATCACGTCGAAACCGTTGTGGGCATCGACCAGTTCCACGATGGTCATTGCACCCATCAGGAAGAAAACGACCTGCGCGGTGCCCATCAGGGTCTCGCCGAGCTGCTCGCTCACCAGGTGGGCATCGCCCATGCCCAGGGCGTACACCGTCCAAAGCAGCCCCGCGCCGATCAGCGCGGAGGCTGACTTGTTGATGCCGAGCGGGTGCTCCAGCGCGATCGCGAGGTACGCGATGATGAAGATGGCGGCGATGGCAGTGAGCATCGTGCGGGCCTTGCGGGTGGGTGGGCGAGTAGACGGCGGGCAGCCCGGGGGCCGCCCGCTGCGGCGTCACTTCTTGGCGGGCTCGTCGGTCAGGCCCTGCATTGGGTCGAAGGCCTCGCTGGCGGCCGGCTCGGCCGATGGCATGCCGGTCTGGCTGTCGTTCTGCATCAGCGACTCGAAGGCCTTGTCGGCATCTACCGTGGCCGCCTCGCCCATGCCGCTCACCACCAGGCCTGGGAACGCGACAACCGCCGCCACCATGATCACCTGCAACACGATGAACGCGATCGAACCCTTGTAGATCTGCGGCGTGGTCACGGCCGGGATGTGTTCGCCGGTCACGCGGTCCTTGTAGCCCACCTTCGCAGCCACGCTACGCAGGTAGAACAGGGCGAAGCCGAACGGCGGCGTGAGGAACGAGGTCTGAAGGTTCATGGCGATGATGACGCCAAACCAGATCATCACGGCATCGGGCGGCACCCCGGGGAGCATGGCGGGCAGCAATTTCTCGGCCACTGGCACCAGGATCGGGATCACGATGAACGCGATCTCGAAGAAGTCGATGAAGCAGCCCAGCAGGAACACCAGGATGTTGACCACGATCAGGAATCCCAGCGCCCCACCGGGCATGGCCGCGAACAGGTGCTCGACCCAGATGTGGCCGTCGGCCGCATTGAAGGTGAAGCTGAACACGGTGGAGCCGATCAGGATGAACAGCACGAACGTGGCCAGTTTGGCGGTGTTCTCCAGCGCCTGGTTGAGCAGCTTCAGATTCAACTGGCCACGGCCGATGGCCATGATCATTGCGCCCAGCGCGCCCATCGCCCCACCCTCGGTCGGGGTCGCGATGCCCAGGAAGATCGTGCCCAGAACCAGGAAGATCAACACCAGCGGCGGTATCAGCACAAACGTGACCCGCTCGGCCAGGCGCGACAACAGGCCCAGCTTGAGCACGCGGTTCACCAAGGCCAAACCGAGCGCCAGCAGCGAGGAGACCGTCATCGACAGGATCAGGATCTCGTCGCCAGGCGCTGGGGTCTGGCGTTCGATAAGGCGGTTGACCAAGGTGCCATGCACTTGCGACCAGGCCCAGCCGGCCACGGCACACAGCGCCAGCAGCACCAGCAGCGACTTGTGGCCACTGGCGCCACTGGGCTCACGGTAGATGCGCGCCTCGGCCGGCAGCGCCGGCACCCAGGCCGGCTTGACGATGGCGACCACTGCGATGAAGGCGATGTAGAGAGCAACCAGCAGCAGGCCTGGCACCAGCGCACCGGCGTACATGTCACCCACCGAGCGGCCCATCTGGTCGGCCAGCACGATCAGCACCAGCGAGGGCGGGATCGCCTGCGCCAGGGTGCCCGAGGCGGTGATGGTCCCGGTGGCGATGGTGCGGTTGTAGCCGTAGCGCAGCATGATGGGCAGTGAGATCAGGCCCATCGAGATCACTGCTGCAGCGACCACGCCGGTGGTGGCAGCGAGCAGCGCACCGACCAGGATCACCGCAATGGCCAGGCCACCACGCACAGGGCCGAAGACCTGGCCGACCGTTTCCAGCAGATCCTCGGCCATGCCTGAGCGCTCGAGGATGATCCCCATGAAGGTGAAGAAGGGGATCGCCAGCAGTGTGTCGTTCTGCATGATGCCGAACACCCGCAGCGGCAGGGCCTGGAACAGGGTCGAGCCGAACAGGCCCACCTCCATGCCGACAAAGCCGAAAAGCAGGCCGGTGGCGGCCAGGCCGAAGGCGACCGGGATACCGGTCAGCAGAAACACAAAAAGGCCGCTGAACATCAGCGGGACGAAGTTCTCGGCAATGAATTGCGTCATGTCAACGGCTCCCTGCGGCGCTGGCGGCTTTGGCCAGCAGTTCTTCCGCGAGCAGTTCCTCAGCGGATTTTTCGTGCTTGACGGTGAAGGGCGAACTGCGGTGGCCGGTCAGGAAGGCGATGCGCTTGATGAGTTCGGACACCGACTGGATCAGCAGCAAGCCGAAGCCGGTGGGGATCAGCAGCAGCACAGGCCAGCGGATCAGGCCACCGGCGTTCTGGCTCATTTCCCCCGAGACCCAGGCGTTGTGGAACAGCGGCCAGCCCAGGCTGATCATGATGATGGCCAGCGGTATCGTGAAGACGATCATGCCGACCGCATCGATGGTGGCGTTGGTTCGCTCCGACAGGCGCGCCGAGATGAAGTCGATGCGGACGTGCGCGTTGTGCAGGAAGACATAGCCGACCCCCAGCATGAAGACCCCGGCAAAGAGGTACCACTGGATCTCCAGCAGGGAGTTCGAGCTGGTGTTGAAGATCTTGCGCACCAGGGCGTTGCCGGCGCTGATGAGCACTGCGCCGAGCACCAGCCAGCGAATGAATTTGCCGATCGCTTCGTTGAAGGAATCGATCAACGCCGAAAGTTTGAGCAGGGGGGTCACGGTCGTCTCCTGATGTGCCGCAGCATCGGGCGATTCTGCGGGATGCCCATCGGGTGACAGGCGCGGTGTTACCCGCACCCGATTCACCTCGGGTGCCGCGACTGTAGGAGGGATGTGCTGAAAGAAGCCTGAAACGACGTTTCAGGCCAGGCCGGAGGCAGCCTGGTACAACTTGGTCGAGCGGGCGCCCGAACGGCAGTACAGCAACACCGGCCGTGGCAGGTCGGCCATCAGGCGGGCGAACGCTGCGATTTCCTCGGGCGACTGGTAGCCGCCCTGGACCGGCAGGAACCGGTACTCCAGACCGGCTGACCTCGCTGCGGCTTCGATGACCGCACTGGTGGGCTGATCCGGCCCGCCTTCGAAATCCGGCCGGTTGTTCACCACGCTGCGGAAGCCCAGGCGTGCCAGCTCGGCCATGGCGGCCGCATCGAGTTGCGGGGCAACGCAGACGTCGTCAGCGATCGGGCGCAGTGGCAGCGTGGTGTTCATGCGGCGGGTCTCCTGGGAGGCCTTACTTTGCCAGAGCCTGCTTGACCGCGGCGGAGAGCAGGCCCATGTCGGCCTTGCCGGCCAGGCGAGCCTTGGCCGCACCCATGACCTTGCCCATGTCGCCCGGGCCGGCAGCGCCCAGTTCGGCCACCAGCGCAGCGACCTCGGCAGCGATCTCGTCGGCCGAAAGGCGCTGTGGCAGGTAGGCGGTGAGCACGACGACCTCGGCCGACTCCTTGTCGGCCAGGTCCATGCGGCCAGCCTGGGTGAAGGCGGCGATCGAGTCCTTGCGCTGCTTGATCAGCTTGTCGACGATGGCGACCACGGCAGCGTCGACAAGCACCACGCGCTCGTCGACCTCCTTCTGCTTGCAGGCGGCCAGCAGCATGCGGATCGTCGACAGGCGGTCGGCATCCTTGGCACGCATCGCGGCCTTCATGTCCTCGGTGACGCGTTCTTTCAGGGTCATGGTGGGTTCTCTTCGGTCAGAAAATGCAAAAAGCCCGCAACGGCGTCCCGCGCGGGCTTCTCGTGGCGCGAAGCCGTACTGCGGTCAGTACAGCTTCTTCGGCAACTGCATGCTGCGAACGCGCTTGTAATGGCGCTTCACCGCAGCAGCCTTCTTGCGCTTGCGCTCGGAGGTGGGCTTCTCGTAGAACTCGCGGGCGCGCAGTTCGGTCAGCAGGCCCAGCTTCTCGATGGTGCGCTTGAAACGGCGCAGGGCCACGTCGAACGGCTCGTTTTCCTTGACTCGGATGGTGGTCATTGAGAGAAAAATCCTTCGGGATGGTTGCGCTCGGTGCCTTGCGCTGATCAAAAAGGGCGAGCCATGAACTCGCCGATCACACACAGTCACGCAAAGTCGACACGCGGTTTGCTAGCAAAGACAGGGATTCTACTCTGGAAGTTCATGGGCTGCCAAGCTGGGCCTGTCGAGCGGCCAAGGCCTCGGCGCACGCGAATGCGCTGGACCATGCCCACTGGAAGTTGTAGCCGCCCAGCCAGCCGGTGACGTCGACCACCTCACCAATGAAAAAGAGCCCCGGCTGGAGCCGGCTTTCCATCGTCTGCGAGCTGAGATCCCTCGTGTCGACGCCGCCGGCCATCACTTCGGCCTTGTTCCAGCCCTCAGTGCCACTGGGTGTGATGTCCCAGCGCTGAAGGCCATCGGCCAGGGCGCGCAAGGCCGCGTCGGGTACCTGGGGCATGGGCATGTCGGCCGCAGGCCCGCTCAATGCCAGCCAGGTGTCGGCCAGACGCTGCGTCAGGTGGCTGGCGAGTTCGTTGCCGAGTTGTCGCCTCGATTGCCTCTTTGCCTTGGCCAGGTTCTCGGCCAGGTCGAACTGGGGTGCCAGATCCAGGCGCACCGTCTGCCCGGGCCGCCAGTAGCTGGAGATCTGCAAGACCGCCGGGCCCGAAATGCCGCGGTGGGTGAACAGCAGGTCCTCCAGGAAGCGAACCGTCTGGGTGCCACGCCGTGCCGGCGTCTCGGTGGAGATGGCCACGGGCAGCGCGATGCCGGCCATCGGCACGAACGGCGCCCAGGCCTTGGCGTCGAAGGTCAGGGGCACAAGCGCGGCACGCGGCTCCACCAGGCGATGGCCCAGGCGTTGGGCCAGGCGCAGCCCGTAGTCGCTGGCGCCGATCTTGGGCACCGGCAGGCCGCCGGTGGCGATGACCACTGACGCCGCGTGGACGTCGCCGCGGTCGGTGGACACGGCCCAGCCTTCAGCGTCGCGCTGCACATCTTGAGCGCGGCACGGTTGCCAGCGGGTGACCTGGCCTGCATCGCACTCCTGAACCAGCATGCGGATGATCTGCTCGGCCGAGTCGTCGCAGAACAGTTGGCCCTTGTGCTTCTCGTGGAAGGCGATGCCGTGCCGCTGCACCAGAGCCACGAAGTCAGCCGCGCTGTAACGTGCCAGCGCCGAGCGGCAGAACTGCGGGTTGCCCGACAGGAACTGCGCCGGCGAGGCCTCGATGTTGGTGAAGTTGCAGCGGCCGCCGCCGGAGATGCGGATCTTCTCGGCCAGCTTGGCGGCATGGTCGATCAGCAGGACGCGCAAGCCGCGCTGGCCGGCCTGAGCCGCGCAGAACAGGCCGGCGGCGCCGGCCCCGAGGATGACCACGTCAAAACGATGCACCGCGGGTCAGCCCGCCCAGGCCTTGTAGAGCATGTACGCCGCCAGGCCGTACAGCAGTACCGCGAAGGCGCGCTTCAGTTGCCCTACGTTCATCGCATGCGCTGCCCTGGCACCAAGTGGCGCCATCGCCACGCTGGCCATGGCAATCACCACCAACGCCGGCAAGAAGAGGTAGCCGAATGCCCCTGGCAGCGCCGGGGCCAGGTTTCGCCCACCGATCAGGTAGCCCAAGGTGCTGGCCAGCGCCACGGGCACGCCCAGTGCCGAGCTGGTGGCCACGGCGTTGTGGATGGGCACGTTGCACCAGGTCATGAACGGCACGCTGACGAAGCCGCCACCAGCACCAACCAAGCCCGACAGGAAGCCGATGCCCGTGCCGGCGGCCGCTTGCCCGCCCCAGCCGGGCATCTGGCGGCTGGCGGCCGGTTTGCGGCCGCTGAGCATCTGGGTGGCCGAGAAACTGACGAACAGGCCGAAGACGACGGCCAACGCCTGCCCCTTCAGCAATGCGAAGGCGCCGCCGCCTGCGAGCAAGCCACCCAGCACGATGCCCGGCGCCATGCCGCGCACGATGGGCCAGCGTACCGCGCCGCGCTGGTGGTGGGCCCGCACGCTGGACAACGAGGTGAACAGGATGGTCGCCATCGAGGTGGCGATTGCCATCTTCACCGCCATGCTGGCTTCGACGCCTCGGTGGCTGAGGATGATGGTCATGAACGGCACCATCAGCATGCCGCCGCCGATACCGAACAGGCCGGCCAGGAAGCCGGCGCAAATGCCCAGCGCCAACAATTCGGCCACCAGCGTCGGGTCGAGCAACTCCATCAAGGCTCCAGAAGTCCGAGTACAGCCTGCCATTCGGCCGGCGTGACGGGAGTGATCGACAAGCGGTTGCCCGGCTTGAGCAACAGCATCGTTGACAGCGCGGCGTGGCTGCGCATCTCGCGGAGGCCGAGCAGGCGGGTCTTCTTCACCAACTTCACGTCCACGTGCAGCCAGCGCGGTGCTGCGCGCGAGGACTTGGCGTCGAAGTAGGCGCTGGTGGGGTCGAACTGGCTTTCATCTGCATACGCCTTGCTGGCCACCTCGGCCAGGCCCGCCACGCCGGGCTCGGGGCACGACGAGTGGTAGAACAGCACGCCATCACCCACACCCATCGCGTCGCGCATGAAGTTGCGCGCCTGGTAGTTGCGCACGCCGATCCACGGCACGGTCTGACGGGGGGCGCGCGCGAGGTCGTCGATCGAGCACTCGCCAGGCTCGCTTTTCATCAACCAGAACTGGGGCATCGACTGGGGGAGAGGTAGAGGTGTCCGCCGCAAACCGTGGGCCGCATTCCTGAACCCAGGGATTCAGGTGGGCGAGGTCAGCAAGGCGTCGGGTTCATCTGACGCGAGACGATCACACCAGCCGAGCAATGTTCCAAGCCCAGGCTCGCGAGAGCATCGGTTCAAGGAAATATAAAACCCACGCAGATGCGGCGGACGAATTCATTCTAGGCCGTGCTGCGGATCCACGGCGGGCTGATTTCACAGAAGTTGGCCGTCGTCGCCCAAGGTGGCATCGAGCTTGTCGATCAGGCTGGCCACGAGCGCCTCGGCTTCATCTTCCGGGATGGGTTCGCTGGGGGCAGGGCGCGCAGCGATCGGGCGCTCGGCCAACCGGTAGGCCAGGTTCAGCGCAGCCAGCACAGCCATGCGCTCGCGGGCCTTGACCTTGCCGGCGTCACGGATGGCGCTCATCTCATGGTCCACCGTGGAGACGGCGGCGTGCAACAGGGTTTCGCCGCCATCAGGGCAGGCGAGAAGGTAGCTCTGGCCCAGGATCGTGACTTCGAGTTGCTTCATTCGCTGGCCCCTGGGCTGCGTTCCACGGGCAGGCGCTCGAGCAGGGCGTCGATGCGTGCCCGCGCCGCGGCAAGCCGGGACTTCAGGCTGTCTCGCTCCGCCGTGATGGATTGCACCTGCTGATCGAGCAAGGCATTAGTGCGCGCAAGTTCCTCGTGGCGCAACACGAGGCGGTCAATGCGCTCGGCGAGATCCGGCAGGCGTGACATGGGCCTTCACGAGGGGCTGGCTGGGGAGCAAACATTGTAGGGGTGCTAGCATTTGAGCCGTTGGTGCTCCGGGCTGCGCGTCGTCGCGGCTCGGGTTAAACGGGAAGCAGGAAGGTGTTCGTGGCCGCCAAACGGCCAGATCGCCCTGCCTGCGCTGCCCCCGCAACGGTCAGCGGATGGTGCTTTCGTGGTTCGCCACGGTGGCGCCCGCGCCCGCCCTTGACGCCACTGCGCGCTGCCTTTCCAGAAAGGTGGGGTGTGGGAAGGCTGCAGGCGCGCTTGTCCGCCAGCCCGGATACCGGCCAACAACCAGGGGGCGGCCCGCGCGAGCGGGCCGCCATGTCGGTGATGCACCTGCGGGGACGCTGGTGCGCACGTTTGTCGGTTGATTCAATCCATGATGACTCGTCCAAAGTCGCTGCCGCGCATCTCGCTGCGCGCGGCTCGCGCACGCCTGCTTCCATGCCTGTCGTTTCTCGCCGCACCGTTGGCCGGCCAGGCCGCCCCCCCTGACACGCTGGTGATCACCGCCTCCCGGTTCGAGCAGCCCGTGCCCGACACGCTGCCCAGCACCCGAGTGCTGACGCGGGCAGATATCGACGCCGCCCAAAGTGCCGATCTGGCCGAGTTGCTGCGCCAGACCACCAGCCTGGACATCGGCCAGGCCGGGCCGCTGGGCTCGCAGACCAGCGTGTTCCTGCGCGGCGCCGACAGCCGCCAGGTGCTGGTGCTGATCGACGGCGTGCCGTTCGCACGTGCCGATTTCGGCTCTGCCTCGTGGCAGCACATCGCCCTGGACCAGGTCGAGCGGGTCGAGATTGTGCGTGGCAACCTCTCCGCGCTCTACGGTGCACAGGCGGTGGGCGGCGTGGTGCAGATCGTCACGCGCCGCGCCGCCGGTCTGGCGGTGGATGTCGGCGGCGGCACCCAGGCGACGGCGTGGGTCGCCCTGAGCGGTGCCAGGCAGTTTGGCGAAGGCGAGACCGCCACGCGTTTGGCGGCCACCTTGTCCCGCCGCCAGACCGGCGGCTACAGCGCCAAGGACCCGGCCACCTCGCCAGGCGCCAACCCCGACCGGGACGCTGGGCAGCAAACGGCGTTGTCGGCCCAGGTGCAACAAGGCTGGGCACCGGGCCAGCGCACCACCCTGAGCCTGATGAAGGAACGCACCCGCAGCGACTACGACGGATTCGACGGCAGCCTCGACGACCACTTGACCAGCGACATCGACAGCATCGGCCTGCAGTCGCGCCACGCGCTGGCGCCGGCCTGGGAGCTTGGCGTGGACCTGGGCCGCACCCGCGAGCGATTCGACGACCCGACCGGCTTCGCGGTCGACGGCAAGTCGCAGACCGAGCTTGCGGGATTGCAACTGCAATGGCAGCCCCTGGCCGGTCACACGCTCCAGGCGGGCCTGGACAGCAAGCAGGAGCGCTTCATCGACAGCAACACGCCCGAGGCCAAACGCCGTTTGCTGGGCCTGCGCCTCGGCTGGTTGGGGCACTTCGGTGCGGCCGGCGAGGGCATCGATCTGCAGGCCCACCTGCGGGCCGACGACAGCAGTGCATTTGGAGCCGAGAACACCGCATTGCTGGCACTCGGCTGGCATGTGGCCCCCGGCTGGACGCTGTCCGCCAAGGTGGCCAACGGCTACTCGGCGCCCAGCTTTGTCGACCAGCAGTACGCACCCCCTGGCGTGGCCTTGAAGGCCGAGCATTCGCGCGATGCCGAACTGGGCCTGCGATGGCGCGACGGTGCCTGGTTCGCCCGTGGCACCCTGTTCGCCCAGAAACAGCGCGACCGCATCAGCTTCGACCCGGTGACCTTCGAGACGGTGAACATCGCGCGGGCCAGCAACCAGGGCCTGGAACTGATGGCTGAAGGTCCGGCAGGCCCGGGACTGGTGGGCCTGGAGGCCACCTTCCAGAACCCACGCGACGTGAGCCAGGGTGTGGCGCTGAAACGCCGCGCCCGCGAGTCCGCCGCCGTGAACTACCGCCTGCCGTTCGATGCGTGGCAACTCGGCGCCTGGCTGCGCTACAGCGGCGCGCGCCTGGACACCGACCCCGCGACCTTCTCCAACGCCACCAACCCGTCGCGCACGACCCTGGCCCTGACGGCCCAGCGCCCGCTCGGCAAGGATTGGACGCTCGCCTTCAAGCTCGACAATGCGACCGGCGAAGACGCCCCTGAGATCCTGGGCTACACCAGCGCGCCGCGCGCGTTCACGGTGCAGCTGCGGGGCCAATGGCGCTGATCGACCAGGCCTGACAGCCCCATGGCCCGAACGTTGTCACCCGCCGCTCTCTGGGCGCTCGCACTGGGCGCTTCGGTGCTTGCCGTGCTGGTGGCATTGGCGGCAGGCAGTGCCGGGCTGGACCGCGAGTTGATCCTGTCCCTCCGCGCGCCGCGGGTCCTGGCGGCGGCCGGCGTGGGGGCCTTGCTGGCGCTGGCTGGCTTGTCGCTGCAGGTGTTGCTGCGCAACCCCTTGGCCGATCCCTATGTGCTGGGCACCTCGGGTGGGGCTTCAGTGGGTGCCCTGCTGGCGCTGCTGGCTGGGGCGTCGCTGTGGGCCGGCGCCGGCATCGGCGCGCTGGCCGCCGGCGCCTTGCTGCTGCTGCTGGCGCGCTCGGCGCTGGCCTCGGGTGACGACGCGTCGCCGCGCCTGATCCTGGTCGGCGCGATGCTGGCAGCCCTGTTCGGCGCCTGGGCCACACTGCTGCTGATGCTGACGCCGGACGAGCGCCTGCGCGGTGCCATCTTCTGGCTGGTGGGCGACCTGTCGGCGGCGCAGGACAACGGCGCCTGCGTGGCCGGTGCCGCGCTGCTGTTTGCGGCGCTGGCGCTGCGTGGCCGCTCGATCGACCGCATGATGCTGGGCGCCGAGGCGGCCGGCGTACTCGGCGAGCCGGTCAAGCGCCTGCGCCTGGAATTGCTGGTGGGCGCTTCGCTGGCCGTGGGCCTGGCCGTGTCGACCGCCGGTGCGGTGGGCTTCGTCGGCCTGGTGGTGCCACAGGCCTGGCGCCTGGCAGGCGTACAGCAGACCCGGCAGTTGGCCGGCCTGTCGGCACTCGGTGGTGCGACGCTGCTGGTGGTGGCCGATCTGGTGTCGCGCATGGTCGCGGCGCCGATGGAACTGCCCGTCGGGGCGGTCATGGCGCTGCTGGGTGCACCGTGTTTCATCGTCCTGTTGGTCCGGGGCATGCGATGAGCACCATGCCTCTGATCGAGACGCGCGGCCTGGCCTTGTGGGCGGACGACCGGCGGCTGGTCGAGCACCTCGACTGGCAAGTGCGGGCGGGCGAGCGCTGGTGCCTGATCGGCCGGAACGCCGTGGGCAAGAGCAGCCTGCTGCGCGCCCTGGCCGGATTGCCGGTGCCGGGGCGGGCCGGCGAGCTGCACTGGCGCGGCATACCGCAGGCCGAATGGCCGGCAGCCGAAGCCGCGACGCTGCGCGCCTGGATGCCTCAGCAGCCGGGAGACCGTTTCGCGCTGTCGGTTCGGCGCCTGCTGGAGTTGTCGGTGGTGCGTGCTGGTGCCGCGCCCCTCGATCTGGCCAGCCTGGACATTGCCGATCTGGCCCCACGTGCCGTGACCCAGCTCTCCGGCGGCGAGCGGCAGCGGGTGGCGATCGCCCAGTGCGCGGTCCAAGGGGCGCCGCTGATGCTGCTGGACGAGCCGATCTCGTTCCAGGACCCGGCGCATCAGGGGCTGGTGGCCCGCTGGTGCGCCGCCTGGGTGGCGGCCGAGCCCAGCCGAGCGCTGGTGATGAGCAGCCACGACATGCATTGGGTGGCCCGCGCCGCGACGCATGCGCTGGCCTTGCTGGGCGATGGCCGCTGGCGCGCCGGCACGGTGACCGAGGTGCTGCAGGCCGATTCGCTGCGCGAGATCTTCGGCTGCGACTGGCTTCCCGCCGGAAGCAGTTGGTTGCCGGTCTGAGCGCTACTCGGTCGCCGGCATGGGAGGCGGCGGCCGCATCTGCCGCATCGCGCGGGCGAGCTCGATCACTGCCATCGCGTAATAGCTGGACCAGTTGTAGCGCGTGACCACATAGAAATTTCGCGTGCCGGCCACGTAGGTGGGGGCGTTGTCGCCGTTGTGCAGTTCCACCAATGCCAGGGGCCCGCTGTGCGCGAGGCCGGCCTCGTCGAGCACCGCGCCGTGTTCGGTGAACTGGGCCGGGCTGAAGCTGGGCAGGATGTCAGGCGCCAGCAGCAACGCACGGTCACGCAACTCGCTGGGCGGAGCCACCGGGTAGTGGGTCGGCAGGTCGCGCTGCCAGCCGAACTGCGCGAAGTAGTGCGCCACGCTGCCCACCACGTCGGCACCGTGGGTGTCCAGATCAATGCGGCCGTCGTCGTCGAAATCGATCGCGTACTTCAGGATGCTGCTGGGCATGAACTGAGGCAGGCCGATGGCGCCGGCATACGAGCCCTTCACGCTTTGAGGGTCGCGGCCCTCGTTCGAGCTCCACTGCAGGAATGCGCCCAGCTCGTCACGGTAGAAGCTGCTGCGGTCCGACCGGCCGCTGGGAAAGTCGAACGACAGTGTGGAAAGAGCGTCGATGACCTTGTAGTTGCCGAGGATCCGGCCATAGAAGGTCTCGACGCCAACGATGGCGGCCACGATGTCGGCAGGCACGCCCCAACGCGCTTCTGCCCGGGCCAGAGCCACCTCGTTGGCCTGCCACCAGCGCAGGCCTTCACGGATCCGCTGTGGCTCCACGAAGCGGGCGCGGTAGGCCTCCCAGTTCTTGGCGACGCCCGCAGGCGGCGGCATCACCAGTTTGGCCACGCTCGGCTGATAGCGGGCTTGCGCAAGTTGGGCGGCGGCCCAGTCGGCATCCAGGCCACGCACCTCAGCGGCCTGGCGGGCGAAGGCGACCACATCGTCGCGGCGGCCGTAGGTGACCACATCGGGCGCGGTATCGGAACGGACCACCGCAGGCTTCTTCTTGCCTGGCTGGGCGCAATGTGCCTCGTTGCAGGCCAGGGCCAGCAAGGCGATGGAGAGGCCGGCACATGCCGGGCCGAATGACGTCAGATGCATGGGCTGATTATGGTCGGCGACGCCCTGCCGCCAGACCACGCCGAAAGTCTCGCCACCAGCCGCGGGGTGGGTTGGCATGGCCCGGCCAGCCGTAACGGTGGCGCTCGAGCGACAGCAGGGCGTCGGCAGCAGGCTGGTAAGCGGCACCACGTTGTTCAACAAGCTGTCGTGCCTGGGTTGCCAGGGTGTCGGAGTGGCGGGTGTCGATGCCGAGCCGCCCGAGTTCAGCCGCGATGCCCCGCCTGAGCCGCTGCCACGGGGTCTGCCGACGCGCGTCGATCCAGGCCCAGGCTGCGCCGGCCAGCCCCGCCGCCACCACCAGCCCCACCAGCACCCTCAGCAGCGACTGCAGGTCGGGTGATGAGAAGCCGACTTGCCCCAGCAGGTCGAACTGCTGGCGCCGGCCATAACCGAGCACCCACTGGTTCCAGCGGTTGTCCAAGGTTTCGGCCCAGCGACGCAACTGCAGTTGAAGCCCGGGATTGACCGCCGACAGGGCATCCGACACCAGGCCAGGCGAAGACAGGGCCACGCTCCGGTCGATGCGGTCCGGCGAGACCGCGCCGGTGGGGTCGGCCCGTTGCCATCCCCTGCCGGGTAGCCAGAACTCGGCCCAGGCATGGGCGTGGCTCTGACGAACCGCGAGGTAGCCATCGACCGGCACGGCGTCGCTGCCCTGGTAGCCGGTGACGATGCGAGCCGGCACCCCCATGGCGCGCATCACGACCACATAGGCCGCCGCATAGTGCTCACAGAAGCCGGCCCGCCGATCCAGCCAGAACTCGTCGACGGTGTCGCCTTCGTAGGTGCCAGGCGACAACGTGTACTGGAACGGCTCTCGGCGGATATGGCGCAGCACGGCCTGGGACAGGCCAGCCGGGTCGGCCTGAGACAAGGCCGGGTCGTCCTGAAGCGCTTGGGCCCAGGCCCGCGTGCGCGGGTGACTTCCAAGAGGCAGGGCGGTGAGTTGGGCCTGTTCGGCGGGCCTGAGCTCAGCACGTGAGGCGGCGCGCAGATCGGCCACCGCACTCAGGCGGATGCGCTCGCCCAGCGGGCTGCGCAGGCGCCACTGGCCGTCACCTTCCGGGCGCTGGGGCAGGCCCGCCAGGGGCGGGTTGACCGTGGGCTGTGCCTGGGTCCACTCCAGCAGCGGCAACCAGGGCACCCGCAGGGGCTCCAGCGTCATCTCGTAGCGGATCGCTTCGGGCGATTCCACCGGTCTAGGTGGCGATCTGCCCCCGAATTCGGCAGGCGAATGTGGCGCAGGAGGCGCACGCCAACGCCGGCCGTCATAGTCGCTGAGTACCGGGCCTCGGAAGTACAGGCGCCCGGGGTCTGGCACCTGCCCTTCGAAGCGCAGCCGGAAGGCGATGCTGTCGTCGGTGGCCAGTTCGGCCACGTCGCCCAGTTGAAGGCTGTCCGACAGCCCGGTGCGGGCCTGCGCTCCGGGCATGGACCAGAGTGGCCCCAAGCGCGGGAACAACAAGAACAGCGCCACCATCACCGGCGTCCCGACCAGGGCGGCGCGCCCGGCCAGGGCGGCTGCCTCGCGAAGCAGGGGCCGGCCGGCCGGCATGTGGGCCAGCGTCAGTGCTGTCAGCCAGCCCCACACCGACAGGCCCATGGCCAATGCTGTCCACAGCGACTGCGAGTAGAGGAACTGGGTCAGCACCAGAAAGAAGCCCAGAAAGAACACCACCAGCGCATCGCGGCGGGCCCGCAACTCCAGTGTCTTCAACGCCATCAGCACCACCAGCAGGGTCACGCCCGCCGCACGGCCGAGCACGGTGCGTTCGCTCCAGACGGTCAGGCCCACGGCCACCAGCAGCACGCCGACCAGGGCCCAGCGGCCCGGCAGCGGGGCCTGCCGCCACGCCAGCCATGCGCGCCACCACAGCACCATGCCGCAGAGCGCAGCCACCCACGGCGACAGGCGGAACAGGTGGGGCGTGACCGTCCAGGCGATCACGACCAGCATGAACAAGGTGTCGCGTGCCTCGCGGCTGGGCGGGCGCAGGGTGGCCAAGACGGGCAGCCGGCTCACCGTGTCACCTCCATTCGGCGAGCGCCTGCAAGGCGGCCTGAAGGTGGGGGCCGCCGTTTCCCGGGGGTAGTTCCTGGTCAGGCAGGCGCAGCCCGTAGGCCAGGCCCTGGCCGTCCGCCAGCAGCACCCAGGCGGCCAGCCGGGACAGGCTTTGCTCGGTGTTGGCCTGGCGGGTCTGCGACCAATCCAGCCAGAGCTGCCGGCGCGCTGATTCCCGGCCCTCCCGGCTGATCAGTTCACCATTCCGGGCCATCTTCTTCCACGCCACCTGACGCAGGCTGTCGCCGCGCCGCCAGGGGCGCAGGCCGTCGAACTCGCCGCCCTGTGCCGAACGCGCAGGCAGCGTGCTGCCGGCCACCATGCCGGCCGACGGCAGGGGGGCGGGTGGCTGTTCGGGCCTTGGGTAGACCCACAGGTGGCCGGCTGGCCGCCAAAGCGACCAGGCCCGGAACAATCCGAAAGGGAACCGGCTCTCGATGCGCAGCAACGGCAGGTTGACGCGGCCGCGGTATTCCGCAAGGAACCCTATGCTGACGCTCGATTGGCCCTGCGCATCCACTTCGGCGAACGCCAACACAGAAGCGCCCTGCAACGGCTGCACACCGAAGCCCAGGCCGTGCCGCGCGGCACCTGGGTTGGTGACCACGATGTCCAGTGATGCCCGGTCGCCGGCGAACACCGCTTGCGGCGGCCGGGCATGCAGCGTCAGTCCGCGCAGGCTGCCGTGCGCCATGTGCATCGACGCCAGCGCGCTGCCGGCCAGCAGAAAAGTCAACGCGTAGCCCAGGTTCAGCTGGAAGTTGATCGACGCCACCAACAGCAGCAACAGCGTCAGCGCGAAGGCCAAGCCGGCGCGGGTGGGCACGATGTAGACATTGCGTTGCGTCAGCGTCCATTGCTCCGCCGGCTGATGGCGCGCCTGCCACCAGGCGTTCCAGCGTTGGCGCAGGCGAAGCCGCACGGGGCAATCAGGGAAGCGGAACCGCGTCGACCATCGCCCGCACCTGCTCGCGCCGCCCGCGCCCGGCGCCAGGGACGGGCACCAGGCGGTGCGCGATGGTTTGCGGCAGCAGGGCCTGCAGGTCGTCCGGCGTGACGTGGTCGCGCCCGGCCAACAGGGCTCGGGCTCGGGCGGCACGCAGCACCGCGATCCCGGCACGCGGCGACATGCCCTCAACGAACCATTGGCCCGATCGGGTGGCTGCAATCAACGCCTGAAGATAGTCCAGCAACGCTGCCGAGGCATGAACCTGCGGCACGGCAGCCATCACCTCACGCAGCTCGGAAGGCGTCATGACCGGCTGCAGCCGCGCGATGGCATCGCGCCGATCCTCACCCGACAGCAAGGCCCGCTCGGCCGCGCGGTCCGGGTAGCCCAGCGTGATGCACATCAGAAAGCGGTCGAGCTGGCTTTCGGGCAGCGGGTAGGTGCCAAGCTGGTCGGTCGGGTTCTGGGTTGCGATGACGAAGAAGGGCGCGGGCAGCGGGCGGGTCTCGCCGTCGACGGTGACCTGGTGCTCCTCCATCGCCTCCAGCAATGCGCTCTGGGTCTTGGGGCCGGCCCGGTTGATCTCGTCGGCCAGCAGCACCTGGGCGAAGATCGGGCCGGGGTGAAAGACGAAGCGCTCGGTGGCGCGCTCGAAGACACTGACGCCCACCAGATCGCTCGGCATCAGGTCGGCGGTGAACTGCGTGCGCGAGAATTGCAGGCCCAGCGACACTGCCAGGGCATGTGCCAGCGTGGTCTTGCCGACGCCCGGAACGTCCTCCACCAGCAAGTGGCCGCCAGCTAGCAGGCAGGCGATGCAGTCTTCGATCTGTGCCGCCTTGCCGACGATGATCGTGCTAGTCTGACTCTTGAGCTGGGTCAAACGAGTCTGCAGTGTGGCGCTCATCATGAGAGGCACGATAGCGCAGAATCCCGGCCGCTTCGGGCCCCAAGAAAACCTCCCCACGCATGACGACCGCTTACTTCTCCCACCCCGATTGCCGTGGCCACGACATGGGCAACGGCCACCCGGAATGCCCCGCGCGGCTTGATGCCATCGAGGACCATCTGCTGGCCACCGGCCTGGACGTGGCGCTGACCCGCTTCGACGTCCCATTGGCGGACCACGCGGACCTGGCGCTGGCCCACAGCGAGGGTTACCTGGTCGAGCTCTCCGAATTCATGCGGCAGGCTGCCGCGAACGGTGAGCACCGCGCACTGGACCCGGACACCACCGTCTGCCCTGCCACTTGGCGCGCCGCCCTGCGCGCTGCTGGTGCAGCGGTGGCGGCCACCGACGCAGTCATCGACGGCCGCGCCGAGAACGCCTTCTGCGCCATCCGCCCGCCGGGGCACCATGCCACCCGGTCTCAGGCCATGGGCTTCTGCTTCTTCAACAATGTGGCGATCGCGGCCCGGCATGCGCTGGATGTGCGTGGCCTGGAGCGGGTGGCGATCATCGATTTCGACGTTCATCACGGCAACGGCACCGAGGACATCGTGGCCGGTGATGAGCGCATCCTGATGGCCAGCTTCTTCCAGGATCAGCTCTACCCCTACTCGGGTGGCGTGCCGCTTGGCACGAACATGGTCAACCTGGCCATCCCGGCCTACACCCGGGGCGGGGAGATCCGGGAACTGATCGAGGCCAACTGGCTGCCGCGGCTCGACGCGTTCAGGCCCCAGATGGTCTTCATTTCGGCTGGCTTCGACGCCCACCGCGAGGACGACCTGGGCCAGTTGGGGCTGGTCGAAGCCGACTACGATTGGATCACCCGCCGCCTGGTCGCAGTGGCCAAGCGCCACGCCGGCGGGCGCATCGTCTCGTGCCTGGAGGGGGGCTACGCGTTGAGCGCGCTGGCACGCAGCGTGGCCGCGCACCTGAGGGCGCTGGCGGACGTCTGATGCCCTGCCCGGCTGAGAGAATGCCGGCATGACAACTTCCATTCTCCCGGCGGTGACGCTGGACGAAATGCTGACGGCGCTCGGCCGGCCGACCGCCTGGATCGAGGCAGGTGTGGTGGTGGGGTGCCTGGGAGCCGCCTGGGTGGTGGTGCGGCTGATCCGCGGGGCGCAGGCGCCTCAGGGCTCGGTCTGGTTCGGCCGCCGCATCATCGACGGCGTGCTCTTCCCCATCTTGGCCCTGGCTCTGGCCTATGGCGCGCGGCGGGTGATGCTGGGGCTGGATCTGCCCTTGGCGGTGTTCAAGATCGCCATCCCGGTGTTGCTGTCTTTCGCAGTGATACGGCTGTCGGTGCGGGTGCTCAGCGCCGCGTTCCCGTCCTCCCGGTTGGTACGGGTGGCCGAGCGAACCATCTCCTGGCTGGCCTGGCTGACGGTGGTGGCCTGGATCACCGGTGTCTTGCCGGTGGTGCTGGACGAGCTCGACGCGATCCAGTTCAAGCTCGGTGGCGCACATGTGTCGGTGCGCAATGTCATCGAGGGCGCCTTGTCCGCCGGCTTTGTGCTGGTGCTGGTGCTGTGGGTCTCGGCTGCCATCGAGTCGCGCCTGCTTCAGGGGGCCTACGGCGAGCAGTTGTCGCTGCGCAAGGCTGCAGCCAATGGGGTGCGGGCCATCCTCACCTTTGTCGGGCTGCTGCTGGCACTCACGGCGGTCGGTATCGACCTCACGGCGCTCTCGGTGCTCGGTGGTGCCATCGGCGTGGGCCTGGGCTTTGGTCTGCAGAAGCTCGCCGCCAACTATGTGAGCGGCTTCGTGATCCTGGCCGAGCGTTCGCTGCGCATCGGCGACATGGTGAAGGTGGATGGCTTCGAGGGCCGCATCACCGACATTGCCACCCGCTACACGGTGATTCGCGCACTCAACGGGCGGGAGGCCATCGTGCCCAACGAGATGCTGATCACCCAGCGGGTGGAGAACTCGTCGCTGGCAGATCCCAAGGTGCTTTTCAACACCGTGGTGCAGGTGGCCTACGACACCGATCTGGACGACCTGTGGCCCCGGCTCGTGCAGGCGGTTCAGGGCGTCGAGCGCGTACTGTCAGACCCTGCGCCTGCCGTGCAGTTGTCTGGCTTCGCCGCCGACGGTCTGGAGCTCACCGTCCAGTTCTGGATCACCGACCCCGAGAATGGCAGCGGCAACGCGCGCTCCGAGGTCAATCTCGCGATCCTGCGTTGCCTCAATGCGGCAGGGGTGGAGATCCCCTATCCGCAGCGGGTGGTGCGCACGCCGGGCTGATCGGTCAGGCCACGGCGACCGGAATCTTCCCGATCCTCGCCTGCCACTCCTTCGGCCCGGTGATGTGCGCGCTGGTGCCACCGGCATCCACGGCCACAGTGACCGGCATGTCGACCACGTCGAACTCGTAGATCGCTTCCATGCCCAGATCGGCAAAACCCACCACCTTGGCCGCCTTGATGGCCTTGGAGACCAGGTAGGCGCTGCCGCCCACGGCCATCAGGTAGGCGCTCGCGTTGTCCTTGATGGCCTCGATGGCCGCCGGGCCACGTTCGGCCTTGCCGACCATGGCGATCAGGCCGGTCTTCTGCAGCATCATGCGGGTGAACTTGTCCATTCGCGTGGCGGTGGTCGGGCCAGCCGGGCCCACCACTTCGTCGCGCACCGGGTCGACCGGGCCGACGTAATAGATGACGCGGTTGGTGAAGTCCACCGGCAGAGCTTCGCCCTTGGCCAGCATCTCGGCGATGCGCTTGTGCGCGGCGTCGCGGCCGGTGAGCATCTTGCCGTTCAGCAGCAGCGTGTCGCCAGCCTTCCAGCCGGCCACTTCGGCCTTGGTCAGCGCGTTGAGATCGACGCGCCTGCTCTTGTTGTAGTCGGGCGCCCAGTGCACGTCGGGCCACAGATCCAGGTTGGGCGGGTCGAGGTGGACGGCGCCTGAGCCGTCGAGCACGAAGTGCGCATGCCGGGTCGCGGCGCAGTTGGGGATCATCGCGATCGGCAATGAGGCGGCGTGGGTCGGGTAGGTCTTGATCTTCACGTCCAGCACGGTCGTCAGGCCGCCCAGGCCCTGCGCGCCGATGCCCAGTGCGTTGACCTTCTCGTACAGATCGATCCGCAGTTGCTCCAGCTTGTTGGCGGGGCCGCGCTGGAGCAACTCGTACATGTCGATGTCGTCCATCAACGCTTCCTTGGCCATCAGCACGGCCTTCTCGGCAGTGCCGCCGACACCGATGCCCAGCATGCCAGGAGGGCACCAGCCAGCGCCCATCGTGGGCACGGTCTTCAGCACCCAATCGACGATGGAATCGCTGGGGTTC
>Ga0075163_10003885_pt1 | contig 20053 bp, 15 predicted proteins | sample JI1023141ADNA_FD_71478 | JGI IMG/M metagenome (GOLD analysis project Ga0075163, IMG submission 71478) | Wastewater effluent complex algal communities from Wisconsin, to seasonally profile nutrient transformation and Carbon sequestration -... | ecosystem: Engineered > WWTP > Effluent > Algae... | reverse complement strand
GACCCAGATCGGCCAGCCGCAGACCATCATCATGACCACGCCCGTGTGGGTCGGCTTCTACGTGAACAACGCCAGCGGCGCCACAGGCACGCTCAACACCTGCACCTTCACCAACCTCAGCATCAATGCGGTCAACAAAGCACCCATCATCACCGCCACCGCTGGCGGCAGCATCACACCCATCACTCTCGATGGCACCATCACCGATGACGACCTCCCCGCCACGCCCACCAGCCTATGGAGCATCCGCAGCGGCACCGGCATCACCCTCGCCAATGCCTCTCTCATCGACACCACCGCCACCCTCACGCAAAGCGGAACCTTCGGCCTGCGTCTCTCCGCCGATGACACGGGCACCAAGTCGTTCTTCGACCTGAACTTCACCGCCTACACCACGCCCTTCGCTCAGTGGCTCGACCAGACCAACACCGGCAACGAGAACAATCAAACCGCCGAAGCCACCGCCGACGCTGATGGCGACGGCATCATGAATCTCCTCGAATACGCCGTTGGCACCAACGGCGTCATCCAAAACGCCAGCCCGCAAGTCGTCACCCTCGCCCCCGTCAGCAGCCAGCAATACCTGCGCCTCACCATTCCCAAAAACCCCGCCGCCACCGATGTCACCTTCATCGTCGAGGCCTGCAGCGATCTCGTCAGTTGGAGCAGCGCCGGTCTCATCATCGAAACCAACACCGCCAACCAGCTCGTCGTCCGCGACACCGTGCCTGCCAGCACCGGCGAGCAGCGCTTCATGCGCGTGCGGGTGACGCAGTGAACTCAAAAAGCGGTCCGAAATGCAGCCCGTCCGAAGAAACTTTCTAATTCCTACTTGCCAAGTGTATATTGGTTGTGCATGTATTCGGCATGAGACTCACCAAACGAGGAGAATATGCACTGCGCACCCTGATCCGGCTCGGCATCGCCGATCGGCAGGGCGAGGGCGTCATCTCCGTGTCAACGCTCGCGGAGCAGGAGCGGCTGCCGTTCAAGTTCCTCGAAGCTATCTTGTTTGAGCTGCGGCAGGCCGGTTATGTGGAAAGCCTGCGTGGCAAGCACGGCGGCGCACGTTTGGCAAAGCCGGCGAAGGCCATCAAGATGGGCGATGTCGTGCGCTTGATCGACGGCAAGCTCGCGCCCATCGGCTGCGCCAGTGAGACGGAGTATGAAAAGTGTACCTGCCCCGATGAGGAGCACTGCGGCCTCCGGATGCTCATGATCGATGTGCGCAACGCCATCGCGAACATCCTCGACCGCTACACGCTCGACCACGTCGTCGAGGTCACGCTGCGAAAACAGGAGCAGCAGGCCGCCGCGGCACGCAAAACCGCCCGAAAGAAATCTTCCAAATCCCTCCACGCTGATCCCGCCGACGGCTTCCTCGCCGCGCTGCTCTCACCCGCCACCTGACGCGCCATGAGCCAGACCCTTGCCCCATCTTCCATCGAGCCCTGGCTCGAAATCGTCCGCCAAAAAGTCGCCGCCATGCGCTTCGGCTCCGTGCAGATCGTCGTTCATGAAGGACGCGTCACACAGGTCGAAAGCACGGAAAAGACCCGCTTCGCCGCGGACGAAGCGCCCGCCCCACGCCGCGCCTCGCGGCCTTGATCCTCTTTCCGCCTACTGCACCCGCAGGGGCCTCCGAAAACACTCTTGCTGACGCCGACCGGACCACCGGAAGCCGACGCCCGCAAGAACCATGCACCTCAACGCCAAGCACCTCAGAAAACGACACGTCCCGTTCCTCGCCGCCCTCCTCCTGATCGCCGCACCGGCCTTCGCGGAGGACTATGAAGCTCCGAAGCTTTCGCGAGGCACCTTTTATCAAAATCCGCTCAGCTACAGCACCACGCGTGATCCTGATCCGCCGAAGTATGTGCGCAATGTGAGCGATCTCGGCATCGACTCGCTGCTGAATGTGAACTGGCTCGATGTGGGCCTCGATTGCCGATTCCGCTACGAGTATCGCGATGACGACATCCGCCGCGCTCGCGCAGGTCGTGACGAGCCCTGGCTGCACCGCGTCCGCGCCTACATCGGCATCAAGGACATCATCGATCCCTTCCGCTTCGCTGCGGAGTTGCAGGACGCCCGCCGCTACAACTCGAACTACCCGCGTGACAACCGCGATGTGAACGAGTTCGAGTTCATCCGCCTCTATGGCGAGCTGTACTTCAAGGATCTGCTCGGCCACGATGCCATCGGCAATCCCCGGCCGCTCAGCATCCGCTACGGCATTCATAACTTCGAGTTCCTCGACCGTCGTCTGCTCGGCAACAACCAATGGCGCAACACCGCGAACACCTTCCAGGGCTTCCACGCCAGCCTCGGGCAGGAAAGCAATGACTGGCAGCTCGATCTGCTCGCCGTGCAGCCGCTGTATCGCAGCCAGTATCGCTGGGACCGGCCCGTGGAGCAGCAGTGGCTCTATGGCGTCATCGGTCACTGGCGGAAATGGCCGGAGATCGTCACGCTGGAGCCTTACTACCTCGCGTTAAGCCAGAGCGCACATGCAGGCGTCGCGGAGAGGTTCGTGCATTCACCCGGCATCCGTGCCTATGGCATCGTCGGCAGCACCGGCTTCGATTACGACACCAGTTTCACCTATCAGTTCGGCCGCAATGGCTCGCGCTCTGTCCGCGCTTTCGCCTATGTGGGTGAGGTCGGCTACACCTGGGCCACGAATCCATGGAAGCCGCGCTTCAGCCTGTTTTACGGCTACGCCAGCGGCGACCGCGACCCGAATGATAACAAGGACAACCGTTTCGAGCGCTTCTTCGGCTTCGGCCGCCCGTGGTCGGCGAACGACTACATCGTGTATGAAAACATCAGCACGCCGAAGGCCCGCGTGGAGTTCAAGCCGCGCCACGATCTCCGCGTCGATTTCGGCTACAGTTGGTATTGGCTCGCGAGCGACAAGGACCGCTTCGCCGGTGCCAACAACGCGCGTGACGTGACCGGCCGCAGCGGCGGCTACCTCGGCAGCGAGTTCGACATCCGCGCCCGCTACGCCTGGAGCCCGAAGACCGAGATCATCGCCGGCTACGCCCACTTCACGAACGGCGGCTTCATCGAAAACAACGTCCGCCGCGGCGACACCGACTTCGCCTACTTCGAATTCAACCACCGCTTCTTCTGATCCCAACACTTCTCACTTCTCACTTCTTACCTCTCACCACTCCATCATCATGAAAACCTCTCTCTCCATCCTCTCCGCCCTGTTTTTCGGCTTCACCGCCCACGCCGCCGACTTTGAACTGCTGAACGTGTCCTACGACCCCACTCGCGAACTCTACGCGGAGTTCAACAAGGCCTTCGCGAAGCACTACAAGGCCACCGCTGGCAAAAAAGTCAGCATTGACCAATCCCACGGCGGATCGGGCAAACAGGCTCGTGCGGTCATCGACGGCCTGGAGGCCGATGTCGTCACGCTGGCGCTCGCGGGCGACATTGATGTGATTGGCACGCAGGCCGGTCTCATCGCGAAAGACTGGCAAAAACGCCTGCCAAACAGCAGCGCCCCTTACACGAGCACGATCGTGTTCGTCGTGCGGAAGGACAATCCAAAGGGCATCCAGGACTGGGACGACCTCGTGAAGCCCGGCGTGAATGTCGTCACGCCAAATCCGAAGACCTCAGGCGGTGCGCGATGGAACTACCTCGCCGCGTGGGCCTATGCGCTGAAGAAATACGGCAGCGAGGCGAAGGCGAAGGACTTCATCGCCGCGCTGTTCAAGAACGTGCCCGTGCTCGACACCGGCGCACGTGCCGCGACCACCACCTTCGCGCAGCGCGGCATCGGCGATGTGTTCCTCTCCTGGGAAAACGAGGCCTGGCTCATCCAGCGTGAGTTTCCCGGCCAGACGAAGATCGTGATCCCGTCGCTGAGCATCCTCGCCGAGCCCACCGTGGCCGTGGTGGACAAGAACGCCGAGAAAAAAGGCACCACCGAGGTCGCAAAGGCCTACCTCGAATACCTCTACACCCCCGAGGCGCAGGACATCATCGGCAAGCACTACTACCGCCCGCGTGATGCCGCCGCCGCCGCGAAATACAGCGCCCGTTTCCCCAAGCTGAGCCTCGTCACCATCGACGGCGACTTCGGCGGCTGGGGCAAGACGCAAAAGAAGCACTTCGATGACGGCGGTATCTTTGACCAGATCTACTCCGCGAAGTGATCGGCGAAGATTTACATCACCTGGATTCGATGCGGGCTGGCTATTGCCAGCCCGTTTTCGTTTGGCGGGTTCTTAACGCATTTTTGACGCCTCATGGCCTGCCATTAACTCACGCTGGGCGTATTCATCGGGAAGAGTGCGGTTGTCATGAATGACCTTCTCTACCTCGGCCTCACGGCCGTCTTCTTCATCGCTGCCGGGCTTTATGCCCATGCTTGTGAAACCCTCTAACTCGCCCGCACGCCATGGAAACCCTGCTCACTGGCCTCATCGCGCTCGCGCTGCTTGTTTATCTCACCGTGGCGATGCTGCGCCCTGAAAAATTCTGATCACCACACACCATGCACGCTACTGACTGGCTTCAATTTGGCCTCTTTCTCGGCCTGCTCACGCTCATCACGAAACCGATGGGCCTCTACCTCATGCAGGTGCTCGATACCAACGGCCGCACCTGGCTCGATCCGGTGCTCAGGCCGGTGGAAAAGCTCACCTACAAGCTCCTGGGCATTGATCCGCAGCGGGAGCAGGGATGGAAGCAATACACCTTCGCCATGCTGGCCTTCAGCTTCGTGGGAGTGGTGTTTGCCTATGCGATCCTGCGCTTGCAAGGCGTGCTGCCGCTCAATCCGCAAGGTCTTCCCGGTCTCAGCCATCATCTGGCCTTCAACACGGCGGTGAGCTTCACGACGAACACCAACTGGCAGAGCTACGGTGGCGAGGCCACGATGTCCTACTTCTCGCAGATGGTCGGGCTGACGTTTCACAACTTCGTCTCCGCTGCTGTGGGCATCGCGATTGCTGCGGCATTGGTTCGTGGCATCGCCCGCAGCTCGGTGAAGACTCTGGGCAACTTCTGGGCCGATCTCGTTCGTGTCACTTATTACCTGCTGCTGCCGATTTGCGTCGTGTTCGCGCTGTTCCTGGTCTCGCAGGGCATGATCCAGAACTTTGATGCCTACACGAAGGCGAAGACACTCGAAGGCGCGGAGCAAATCATCGCGCAGGGGCCGATGGCCTCGCAGGTCGCCATCAAGATGCTCGGCACGAATGGCGGTGGCTTCATGAATGCGAACGCGGCGCATCCCTTCGAGAATCCCACGCTGCTGTCGAACTTCATCCAGATGCTCTCGATCTTCGCCATTGGCAGCGGGCTGACCTATTACCTCGGTCGCATGGTGAAGAACCAGGCGCACGGCTGGGCCGTGTGGGCCGCGATGATGGTCCTCTTTGTCGGTGGTGTGCTCGTTTGCGCCCACTGCGAAGCTGCGGGCAATCCGATTCATCAGCAGCTCGGCATCGCCGCTGCCGATGGCAACATGGAGGGCAAAGAAGTGCGCTTTGGCGTCTTCAATTCGTCCCTCTTCGCCACCATCACCACGGCGGCGTCCTGCGGTGCGGTGAACTCAATGCACGACTCCTTCACGCCCATCGGCGGCCTGGTGCCGCTGTTCATGATCGAGCTGGGCGAGGTCGTCATCGGTGGCGTCGGTGCGGGATTGTATGGCATGCTGGTGTTTGTCATTCTCGCCGTGTTCATCGCCGGACTCATGGTGGGCCGCACGCCGGAGTATTTGGGCAAGAAGATCCAAGCCAAGGAGGTGAAGCTGGCCATGCTCACGCTGCTGATCCTCACGCTGAGCATTCTCGGCTTCACCGCGTGGGCTTGTGTGAGCGATTGGGGCGTCGCGGGGCTCAACAACGCCGGTCCGCATGGCTTCAGCGAGATGCTTTACGCTTACAGCTCCGCCACCGGCAACAACGGCAGCGCTTTCGCCGGTCTCACCGCGAACACACCTTGGTATAACACCACGCTCGGCCTCGCCATGCTCATCGGCCGCTTCCTCATGATCGTGCCGATCATGGCGCTCGCCGGTTCGCTCGCTGACAAACAAACCGTGCCGCCGAGCGCGGGCACTTTCCCGGTGAACGGTGCCACTTTCACGTTCCTGCTCATCGGCACCGTGTTGCTCATCGGGGCGCTCAATTTCCTCCCCGCCCTCGCCCTTGGTCCCATCGTCGAGCACTTCCTCATGGGCAAAGGCGGTCTGTTCTAAAACTCTATTCCTGTCGTCCATGTCCCACAAACCCACATCTCTCTTTGATGCTTCCATCCTAGTGCCTGCCATCGGCGGCGCGTTCCAGAAGCTCGACCCGCGCCTGATGGTGAAGAACCCGGTGATGTTCGTCACGCTCATCGCCGCCATTTTGACCACCGTCAGTATCTTCACGACCCAGGCCGACCACGGCTTCATCACCCAGCTCAGCATTTGGCTCTGGTTCACCGTGCTCTTTGCGAACTTCGCCGAAGCCGTCGCGGAAGGCCGTGGCAAGGCGCAGGCCGACAGCCTGCGCAAGGCTCGCAAAGACACGATGGCCCGCCGCCTCAAAAACGGCCAGGAAATCGCCGTGCCTGCTCCCGCGCTCGAAAAAGGCGACCTCGTCGTCTGCGAGGCGGGCGATGTCATTCCTGCCGACGGCGAGGTCATCGAAGGCATCGCCAGCGTCGATGAAGCTGCGATCACAGGCGAATCCGCGCCCGTCATCCGCGAAAGCGGTGGCGACCGCAGCGCGGTCACCGGCGGCACCAAGGTCATCAGCGACCGCATCGTCATCCGCATCACGTCGGAAAAAGGAAACACCTTCCTCGATCGCATGATCTCGATGGTGGAAGGCGCGAAACGCCAAAAAACGCCGAATGAGATCGCACTGACGATCCTGCTCTCCGCGATGACGCTGATCTTTTTGCTCGTGTGCATCACCTTGAAGCCCTTCGGCATCTATTCCGGTGTCGAGTTCACCACGCCCGTGCTCGTCGCCTTGCTCGTCTGCCTCATTCCGACCACCATCGGTGGCCTCTTGAGCGCCATCGGCATCAGCGGCATCGACCGCCTCATCCGTCGCAATGTCATGGCGACCTCCGGCCGTGCCGTCGAGGCCGCAGGCGACATCGATGTGCTGCTGTTGGACAAAACCGGCACCATCACCATCGGCAACCGCATGGCGTCCGACTTCCGCCCCGCGCCAGGCATCACCGAGCAGCAACTCGCCGACGCGGCCCAACTCGCCTCGCTCGCCGATGAAACCCCGGAAGGCCGCAGCATCGTTGTTCTCGCCAAAGAACGCTTCAACCTCCGTGGACGCGAACTCGCCGCTCCCCATGCCACCTTTGTGCCCTTCACGGCTCAGACGCGCATGAGCGGTGTCGATCTCGATGGACGCAGCATTCGCAAAGGCGCGGCGGATTCGATGAAAGCGCACATCGAGGCCCTCGGCGGTCATTATCCATCCGAAGTCGCGAAAGCCGTCGAGGCTGCCTCGCGTGCCGGACGCACGCCACTGGTCGTCGCGGAGGGAAATCGCGTGCTTGGCGTCGTGGAACTCAAAGACGTCGTCAAAGGCGGCATCAAGGAGCGCTTCGCCCAGCTTCGCAAAATGGGCATCAAGACCGTCATGATCACCGGCGACAATCCGATGACGGCCGCCGCCATCGCCGCCGAGGCTGGTGTGGATGATTTCATGGCCCAAGCCACTCCCGAGGACAAACTTCGCCGCATCCGCGAGGAGCAGGCTGCTGGTCATCTCGTCGCCATGACGGGCGATGGCACCAATGACGCGCCCGCTTTGGCCCAGGCCGATGTCGGCGTCGCCATGAACACCGGCACACAGGCCGCCCGCGAGGCTGGCAACATGGTCGATCTCGACAGCAATCCCACGAAGCTCATTGAGATCGTCGAGATCGGCAAACAGCTCCTCATGACGCGCGGCTCGCTGACCACCTTCAGCATCGCCAACGACATCGCCAAATACTTCGCCATCATCCCTGCGATGCTCATGGCGACCTTCCCCGCGATCTCGCCGCTGAACGTCATGGGCCTCGCCAGTCCGCAGAGCGCCATCTTGAGCGCCGTGATTTTCAATGCGCTGATCATCATCGCGCTCATCCCGCTTGCTCTCAAAGGTGTGGCCTACAAACCGATGGGTGCCGCCGCCGTGCTTCAGCGCAACCTGCTTGTTTATGGCCTCGGCGGCATTGTCATCCCCTTCATCGGTATCAAGGCCATTGATGTCATTGTCACCACCCTTCACCTCGCCTAATCCCATGAAAGCTCTCTTTTCGGAACTTCGTCCCGCCATCTCGGCCACGCTTGTGCTCGCGGCCGTCACCTGCGGCGCTTATCCGCTGCTCGTCACCAGCATCGCCCAGACTGCCTTCAAAGAAAAAGCCAAAGGCAGCCTCATCACCGACAAAGACGGCACCGTGCGCGGCTCCGCCTTGCTCAGCCAGAACTTCACCGCCGAGAACTACTTCCACCCGCGCCCGAGTGCAGCCGGCAACGGCCATGACGCCGCCAGTTCCAGTGGCAGCAACCTCGGCCCCACCTCGCAGAAGCTTCACAATGCGATCAAAGAACGCATCGCCGCCTACCGCACCACCAACGGCCTCGCCGCCGATGCGAAAGTGCCCGCTGATGCCGTCACCGCCTCGGGTTGCGGACTTGATCCGCACATCAGCGTGAAAAATGCCGAAGCGCAGGCCGCCCGTGTCGCGAAAGCACGCAACCTCAGCCTGGAGAAGATTAAGGAGCTCATCGCCGCCAACACCACGAAGCCCGACCTGGGCATCCTCGGTGACGCTGGAGTGAACGTCTTGAAGTTGAATCTCGCCTTGGATGCCTTGAAATAGCTTTCACGGCCATGAACACCGAAGACTACCGCCCCGATCCTGACGCTCTGCTCGCGCAGATGCGTTTGGAGGATGCGAAGTCGAAATCCGGGAAGCTGCACATCTTCCTGGGCATGTGCCCTGGCGTTGGCAAGACCTACGCGATGCTGCAAACCGCACGCCAGCGCGTCAAAGAAGGCGTGGATGTGCTCGCGGGCGTCATCGAGACGCATGGACGCTCCGAGACGGCCGCCTTGCTCGAAGGCATGCGCGTGCTGCCGCGCAAAAAACTCGAGCATCGCGGCTTCACGCTGGAGGAGTTCGACATCGACGCGGTGCTCGATCAAAAGCCGCAGCTTGTGCTGGTGGACGAGCTTGCGCACACGAACGCGCCCGGATCGCGCCATGCGAAGCGCTACCAGGACGTTCTGGAGCTGATTGACGCCGGGATCGACGTTTACACCACGCTGAACGTTCAGCACATCGAGAGCCAGGTGGACATCGTGCAGCAGATCAGCGGCGTGGCGATGCAGGAGACGGTGCCGGATTCGATCCTCGATGTCGCGCACGAGATCCAGCTCATCGACCTCAGTGTTGAAAAGCTGCTGGAGCGCATGGCGGATGGCAAAGTGTATCTCGGAGAGCGTGCCGAGCATGCCGTCTCCAACTTTTTCAAGGAAGGCAACCTCACCGCCCTGCGCGAGCTGGCGCTGCGTTTCACCGCCGAGCAGGTGGACCGCGATTTGGAAGACATCCGCCGGCTCAAACGCGTCAGCAGCCCGTGGAAGACCAACGCGCGGCTCATGGTCGGCGTCGGGCCGAGCCCTTATGCCGAAAGCCTCATCCGCTGGACACGCCGCGCTGCCGCACGGCTGAACTGCCCCTGGCTCGTCGTGTGGGTGGAAAGCTCGCGCGTGCTCACACCTGTCGAACAAGACCGCCTCACGCGCTCGCTGGGTCTCGCGCGAAAGCTCGGCGGCGAAGTCGTTTCCGTGACCGGTGAAAACGTCTCCGAAGCGCTGCTCCAGGTCGCCCGTGAGCGCAACGTGACGCAAATCGTCGTCGGCAAGCCGGACAAGCCCTCGCTTTGGAGAAAGTCACTCGCGGATCAACTCATCCTCGGCAGCGGCGACATCGACGTGTGTGTGGTGCGCCCGCTCGCCGCCGCTGACAAGGCGCGCAATCTCGCGCCGCTCCAGGAACCGGTGCCCGATTCCGTCATCGGCGAATACAGTTGGGCGCTGGTCGCCGTGTTTGCCATCGCCAGCGTGTGCTGGGGGCTCGTCTCGGTCACAGGCTACATGTTCGTCGCGCTCGTGTTTCTGCTCGCAGTCGTGCTGGCGGCGCTGCGTTTCCGGCGCGGGCCGGTGATGCTCATGGCCACGCTCAGCGCCTTCTGCTGGAACTTTTTCTTCATCCCGCCGCAGTTCACGCTCTACATCAACAAGGCCGAGGACTGGATCATGTTCGGCATGTTCTTCATCGTGGCGCTGAGCATGGGCAGTCTCACCAGCCGCCTGCGCATGCGCGAGATCGCGGAGCGCCGCCGCCTGCGGCAGACGGACGCGCTTTTGCGTGTCACGCAGAGCGCCGCGCTCGCCGCCGAGCCGGAGAAGGGCTTCGCCGAGTCGCTGCGCACCATCAATGAGCTGCTCCATGCTGAAACCGCGCTCATCGTGCGTGAGGATGATCATTCGCTCCCCAAGGCCGCGCACCGCGCCAGCACCTTCCAGCCGAGCGCGAAGGAGTGGGGTGTCATCGCGTGGAGCTACGAGAACAAGCAGTGCGCCGGCCGCTTCACCGACACGCTGCCCGAGTCCGCCGCCACCTGGTTCCCGCTGCAGACCGCCACCTCCACCATGGGCGTGCTCGGCGTGCAACTGCCGAATGAGGCGCGTCTCGACTTCAACACCCGCCAGACCATCGAGGCCTTCGCGCTGCAAATCGCGCTCGTGCTGGAGAAGGAACACTTCATCCAGGCCGTGAGCCGTGCCGAGGTGCTGGCGCAGTCGGACAAACTGCACCGCACACTGCTCGACAGCGTCTCGCACGAGCTGAAGACACCGCTCGCCGTCATCCACGCCGCCCTGGAGGGCCTGGGCGGCAAACCAGACCCTTACATCGCGGAGATCAGCACCGCCTCGCAGCGTCTCCAGCGCGTGGTGGAAGGCCTGCTGCAAATGACGCGGCTCGAATCCGAGGTGTTGAAGCCCCGGCTCGATTGGTGCGACATCCGCGACGTCATCACCGCCGCACGCCAGGCCGTCGGCAAGCCTCTGGAGACGCATGCCGTCCAGCTTTCGATTCCTGACACCTTTCCGCTCGTGAAGGTCGATCACACGCTGCTCGCACAGTCGCTGGCGAACATTTTGCACAACGCCGCCATCTACACACCCCAGGATGCCGCCATCGACATCAGCACCACTTTGCGGGAAAGCCGCCTGCGCATCACCGTGCGCGATCACGGTCCTGGACTGCCGGTCGGCGAGGAGAAACGCGTGTTCGAGAAATTCTATCGCGCCAAAGGCACACCTGCGGGCGGCACCGGCCTCGGCCTCGCCATCGCCCGCGGCTTTGTCCAGGCGCAAGGTGGCGACATCACCGCGCGAAATCACCCTCAAGGTGGTGCGGAGTTCATCATGGAGGTAAACGTCACCGCGCATGAAAGTCCTGATCATTGACGACGAAATCCAGATCCGCCGCCTGCTCAAGCTGGCGCTCGAATCGAAAGGCCATGTCATCCGCGAGGCTGAAAACGGCACGCTGGGCCTGCAAGCGGCCGTGTTTCACAAACCCGATGTCATCATCCTCGACCTCGGCCTGCCGGATATGGACGGCGTCGAAGTGCTCAAGCGCCTCCGCGAGTGGAGTCCGGTGCCCGTGCTCATCCTCAGCGTGCGCGACCAGGAGGCGATGAAGCTCGCCGCCTTTGATGCCGGAGCCGACGACTATGTCACAAAGCCCTTCAGCACTGCCGAACTGCTCGCCCGCCTCATCGCCATCCAGCGCCGCCACGGCAACGACGACTCGCCCGCTCTCGAAGCGGGATCGCTGATCCTCGATCCCGTGCAACATGCCGCCACGCTCTACGGCGAGCCTTTGAAGCTCACCCCCACCGAATACGCCATGCTCGCCCAGCTCGTGAAGCATGCTGGCAAGATCGTCACCCTCAAACAGCTCCTCCGCGCCGTGTGGGGACCGCAGGCCGAGCAGCAGACGAACTACCTCCGCGTCTATGCCAATCACCTGCGCAAGAAACTCGAAGGCAGCGGGCTGGAGATCCAGAATGAACCCGGCATTGGCTACCGGCTCGTAGTGACGGGATAAAATTTCTGCCAGACATTAATTCCTACTTGATGAATGTAGATTCAGCGGGTAGTTGTCGCTTCATCAGGCTGGTAGCGCAGCTTCCGCCTGATTTTTCCACACACCGACCGGACCACCGGAGGCAGCCCTTCAAGGGCAAATGGAACTCCCCTTCCAGCCCCCACTCTACCCTAGTCCTGTCATGTCCTACTTCACCACCATCGTCGAAACCGTCGGCCGCACGCCGCTTGTGAAGCTCAACGGCATCGCTGCGGGCCTTCCGGCCACCATTGCGCTCAAAGGCGAGTTCAAGAACCCGCTCGGCAGTGTCAAAGACCGCATCGGCCGCGCCATGATCGAGGCGGCGGAGCAATCCGGTGCCTTGCAGCCTGGAGCGCACATCATCGAGCCGACGAGCGGCAACACCGGCATCGCGCTGGCCTTTGTCGCCGCAGCGAAAGGTCATCCGCTCACGCTGACGATGCCGGAGAGCATGAGCCTGGAGCGTCGCACGCTGCTGGCCCTGCTCGGTGCGAATCTCGTGCTCACGCCTGCGAAGGAAGGCATGAAGGGCGCCATCAAACGCGCTGAGGAACTCCTCGCCGAGACACCCGGCGCATGGATGCCGCAGCAGTTTGAGAATCCCGCGAACCCCGAGATCCATCGCAAAACCACGGCGAACGAAATCTGGCATGACACCGCCGGACAGATCGATGTCTTCGTTGCGGCGGTGGGCACCGGCGGCACGATCACCGGCGTGAGCGAGGTCATCAAGGCACGCAAACCCTCGCTGCAATCCATCGCCGTGGAGCCTGCGGCATCGCCCGTGATCTCGCAGACGCGTGCAGGACAGCCCGTGCAGCCGGGGCCGCACAAGATTCAGGGCACCGGGGCCGGTTTCGTGCCGAAGAACCTCAACCTCGGCATCGTGGATGATGTGATCCAGGTCACCAACGAGGACGCCATCGCCACCGCGCAGCGTCTCGCCCGCGAGGAAGGCCTTCTCGTCGGCATTTCCACCGGCGCAAACGTGTGGGCCGCGCTGCAAGTCGCCGCCCGTCCGGAGAATGCCGGCAAGCTCATCGTCACCGTCGGATGCAGCACCGGCGAGCGCTACCTCTCCACCGCCCTCGCCGACGAGGCACGCAGCAAAGTCACCGCTTGAAACCATGACACTCCCATCCCATTTGCACTTCACCGGCAGGCAGGCCTTTTTGCCTGTGAACGCCTTCACGGAACGAGTTGGAAAACTCGTTCTACCTTCCTCCCGACTGATGACTCAACCTGAACCGCCCGCTCAAGGCATCTTCATCCCGAAGATCGTCAGCAAGCCGCGCAAACAAGGTCACGGCATTAAAATCGGCATCTTCGCCGGCATCCATGGCGATGAGGAAGCGGGCACGCTCGCCACGCAGGAGCTCATCCGCTGGGCCGCGGAGAAGCCGGAGGAGCTGCACGACTACGAGCTGCATTTTTACCCGATTTGCAATCCCACCGGCCTCGCGCTCGGCACGCGTCACAGCCACAGCGGGCTCGATTTGAACCGCGAGTTCTGGTTTGGCTCCACCGAGCCCGAGATCGTCTATTTGGAGAGCGAACTGCGCCGCGAAAAATACGACGGCATCGTCTCGCTGCACTCCGATGACACCTCCGACGGCTGCTACGGTTTCGTGAGCGGCGATCTGCTCAGCGAGCACCTGCTGGAGCCCGCGCTGCAAGCCGCGAGCGATTTCCTCCCGCGCAATGAAGCGCCCATCATTGATGGCTTCCTCGCGAAACGCGGCATCATCAAAGAAGGCTATCTCGGCATCCTCAGCGCTCCGCCGGAGCAGAGGCCGCGTGCGCTGGAAATCGTGTTCGAAACGCCCGCGCTCGCGCCGATGGATGCGCAGGTCAAAGCGACCGTCGCCGCGGTGAAACGCATCCTCGCCGAATACCGCGAACTCCAGGCCTACGCCGCGAACTTGTAAAACGAGTTTTCCAACTCGTTCCACCGCGTCGCTCACTCCCAAACCCAACGAGTTAGAAAACTCGTTTTACGATTCGATGTCCCGTCCACGTCATGTCTTGCCTGGCTTCAGGCTCTCCCTCGGCTTCACCGTCACCTACTTGAGCCTGCTCGTGCTCTTTCCGCTCTCCATGCTCGCGTGGAAGGCGGCCAGCGGCGGCTGGGTGCATGTCATCGAGACACTCACGCACGAGCGCGTGATCGCCTCGTTGAAGCTCAGCTTCACCACCGCCTTCACCGCCGCGCTGGTGAATGGCGTCTTCGGCCTGCTCACCGCGTGGGCCTTGGAACGCTACGCCTTTCCTGGTCGCCGCCTGCTTGATGCCATGGTCGATCTACCGTTTGCGCTGCCCACCGCCGTCGCGGGCATCGCGCTCGTCACGCTGTATGCGCCGAATGGCTGGATTGGCTCCTTCTTGGCCCAGCACGACATCAAAGCCGCGTATGCGCCACTCGGCATCACCATCGCTTTGACCTTTGTCGGCTTTCCCTTCGTCGTGCGCACCTTGCAGCCGGTGATCGCCGATCTCTCGATGGATGTCGAAGAAGCCGCCGCCTGCCTCGGCGCGAACCGCTGGCAAACGCTCACGCGAGTCGTCTTTCCCGCGCTGCTTCCTTCCACGCTTGCTGGCATGACGCTCGCCTTTGGCCGTGCTGTTGGCGAATACGGCAGCGTCGTCTTCATCTCCGGCAATCTGCCCTTCAAGACCGAGATCGCCCCGCTGCTCATCACCATGCGCCTCGAAGAATACGACTACACCGGAGCCGCGACGATTGGCGTCGTGATGCTGGCCGCATCGTTTGCCATTCTGCTCGTTTCCAACTTCCTCACCCAATGGAGCCGCGACCGCACCGGGCGGTAATGACGAATTCCTAAAACCGAATGACGAAAGAAGCCCCAATGCCGAATCCCGAACTTCCAGCCACCGCACGCTCCTCTTCGACATTCGAGCTTCGTCATTAGTTCGTCATTCGGGCTTACTCATTCGTCATTTTAAACTGTCATGGCCGCCATCATTCTCCATCAACATCACTCAACGCCGCGCAAAGCCACCTCCGAATCTCCTTTCTCCCGCTGGCTCATCATCGGCATCGCCGTGGCATTCATGGGCTTGATGTTCGTGCTGCCGCTCGTCGTCATTTTTCAGGAAGCCTTTCGCAAAGGCTGGGAAGGCTACGTGGAGGCCTTCGATGATCGCGCCACGACGCATGCCATCTGGCTCACCTTGCAGGTCGCGGCCATCACGGTGCCGTTGAACACGCTTTTTGGCCTCGCGGCGGCCTGGTGCGTCTCGCGCTTCCAGTTTCGAGGAAAGCGATTCCTCACCGCGCTCATTGAGCTGCCGCTGTGGGTCTCGCCAGTCATCGCGGGCATGATTTATGTGCTGCTTTTTGGTGCGCAGGGCCTCTTCGGGCCTTCTTTGAAGGAGCACGGCATCAAAATCATCTTCGCGCTGCCCGGCATCGTGCTCAGCACCATCTTCGTCACCTTCACCTTCGTCGCGCGAGTGCTCGCGCCGCAGATGGAGGCGCAGGGCCAGGCCGAGGAAGAAGCTGCGATGACGCTCGGTGCGAACGGCTGGCAGATGTTCTGGCGTGTCACGCTGCCGAAAATCAAATGGAGCCTGCTCTACGGCATCATCCTGTGCAATGCCCGCAGCATGGGCGAGTTCGGCGCGGTGTCTGTCGTCAGCGGCCACATCCGCAACAAGACCAACACCGTGCCGCTGCACATCGAAGTTTTATACAACGAATACCAGTTCGTTCCCGCCTTTGCCGTCGCGTCCGTGCTCGCACTGCTCGCGCTGGTGACCCTGATTTTGAAAACTCTGACGACCACCGCACGAGGAGCAGCATGAGCATCCACATCCACCACATCTCCAAAACCTTCGGCAGCTTCAACGCCCTGAAGAACGTCGATCTCGAAGTCAAAACCGGCGAGCTCGTCGCCCTGCTCGGCCCCAGCGGCAGCGGCAAGACCACGCTGCTGCGCATCATCGCCGGGCTCGAGTTTGCCGATGAAGGCGCGGGCAGCATCGAGTTTCACGGCCGCGATGTCACCCACCGCACCGCCTACGAGCGGAAGGCCGGCTTCGTGTTTCAAAACTACGCGCTCTTCAATCACATGACCGTCGCCGAAAACATCGCCTTCGGCCTCCGCGTCATGAAAGGCGCCGAGCGCCCCTCTCGCGAGGACATCGACCGCAGCGTCACCGAGCTGCTGCGCCGCATCGCGCTCGAAGGCTACGGCCAGCGTTATCCCTCACAGCTCAGCGGCGGGCAAAAACAACGCGTCGCGCTCGCCCGCGCCCTCGCCGTCGGTCCGCAGGTGCTGCTGCTCGACGAGCCCTTCGGCGCTCTCGACGCCAAAGTGCGCAAAACCCTGCGCAAATGGCTGCGCCAGTTCCACGACGAAACCCGCGTCACCACGCTCTTCGTCACGCACGATCAAGATGAGGCCTTCGAGCTCGCCGACCGCGTCGTCATCCTCAACGAAGGCCACATCCAGCAAGTCGGCTCCCCCGCTCAACTGCGCGAGAACCCCACCAACGAGTTCGTCGCCGACTTCCTCGACTGCGTGATGATTTGATCCTCACCGTAGCGGAAGACGTCAGTCTTCCGATGGAACGCTCACGCGTTCCGCTACGAGTCCAACCCCTGCCGATCCCAACAGGAAGGTTTTCACTCTTCATCTCACCGACTCCTGCCCGGCCACGGGTGGCGCGGCTTCCCCCACGTAACCCTCATGAAAAAGACCCTCCTCGGAGGTCTCGGCATTGTCGTCGCGGCCTTCAGCACATCCATTCACGCGCAAACCAACGGCACCTGGACCAATGCCACCTCCAACTCCGCCTGGAGCACCACCACGAACTGGTCCGGCGGCCTCGTCGCCGATGGCGTGGATGCCATCGCGGACTTCAGCACGCTCGACATCGCCGCCAACCGCACCGTGAACCTCGGCGCAAGCCGCAGCATCGGCACGCTGATCTTTGGCGATGCTACAACGGCCTCGAACAACTGGACACTCGCGAATGGTACGGGCGGACCGTGGACGCTCACGCTCGCCACCAGCAGCGGAGCGCCCGTTCTCCAGGTCGTGAATCAAACCGCGACGATCACCGCGCTCCTCGGGGGCTCACAAGGTTTCACGAAAAGCGGCGCAGGTGCTCTCACGCTCAACAACGCATCGAACACACTCAGCGGCGGCATTTCGCTCGCCGCAGGCACGCTGAACTTCAGCGGCGGCTCGCTCGGCACGAATCTTGTGACCTTCAGCGCCAACGCCACGCTCGGCTGGAGTGCAGGCAACACGCAGGACGTCTCCACGCAGGTGAAGGTGGAGGACGGCGTCACCGCCACGCTCGCCACCGGAGCGAACAGCGTGATCTTTGGTAGCGCCATCCAAACCGGCACGAACGGCAACGCTTCGATCACCAAAACCGGCGCGGGCACGCTGACCTTCACCGCCGTGCAAAGCTACACCGGCACCACTCGCATCAATGGCGGTCGAATCGTGCTCAACGGCAATGAACGGCTCGCCGCGACGAGTTCGCTGATCTTGGGCCAGGGCGCTGGAAGCGGCGTTTTGCAGATCGGCGATGCCTCAGCGGCTTCGGCGCAAACTTTGGACTCCATCGCCATCGCAGGCAGCGGCACCGCGAATGCCATTGTCGGCGGAAACGCCGCGAATTCAGCCCTCACGATCAACAACAGCGCCGCCGTCATTTTCGCCGGACAGCTCGGTGGAGCCGCCGCGAACGAAAACAACCTCACGCTGACCAAAAGCGGTGCTGCGGCGCTCACGCTGAGCAATGCCGCGAACAGCTTCATCGGAGATGTGAGCATCACCGGTGGTGCTTTGATCATCACGCGACCCACCGCACTCGGCAGCGGACCCAAAACGATCACCATCAGCGGCACGGTGAATGCGCCCACGTTGCGCCTCGATGGCAGCAGCGGCGATCTGAGCCTCGCCGCCGATCACAGCCTCATCACGAGCAATGACAACGTGAACAACCCCGCGCTGCTCAATGTGGCTGGTAACAACAGCATCGCCGGAAGCATCTCGCTCACGACCGGCGGCTTCGGCGGTGGAAACACCCGCATCAAGGTCAACGCGGGCAGTTTGAACCTCAGCGGAGCGATTTCGCCTCACGCGAGTGCTTCGGGACCTGTCACCGTCATCTTCGATGCCGCCAGCGGCACCAGCGGCAGCAGCACCGGCCTTCTCAGTGACAACGGCAGCCTCGTGCTCAGCGTCACGAAGGCCAGCGCGGGCATTTGGAGCCTCTCAGGCACCAACACCTACAGCGGAGCCACCACGATCAATGCAGGCACGCTGCGCATCGATTCTCCATCAGTCCTCGGCAGCGCCACGAGTGCCATTCTGATCGGAGCCACCACCGCAGGCACGCTCGAATATGCGGGCACCAGCGCCGCGACGCTCACACGCGGCATCACGGTCAATGGCACCGGTGGCGCGACGGTTTCCAACACCGGCGGTGCCACGCTCACGCTCTCCGGCACGCAGGCACGCGGTGCACGGCCGCTGACCTATGCTGGTGGCAGCTTCATCGTCAGCGGACGCATCACCGGCACCTCCACCACGAGTCCGCTCATCATCGACAGCGCCACCGTGCGCCTCACGCACAACAACAACAGCTACGTCAGCCCCACCCTCGTGCAAAACGGCGGCACGCTCATCGCCGCGAACACGAATTCGGCTAGTTCCGCCACGGGCACCGGCAGTGTCACCATCGACGCCACCAGCACACTCACCGGCACCGGCTTCATCAACGCGGGCACCGACAACTCGATCTTCATCAACGGCCAGCTCATCGTCGGTGATTCGGCAGTCTCCGCCGCCGCGAATCTCGATCTCACCACCTCCGGCACCGGCAGCACGATCCTCGGCAGCACCAGCATCCTGCGCCTCGATCTTTTCAGCGGCACAGGCCTCGGCGACAACTCCGCCAACGCTGCCGCCGCCGATCAACTCCGCCTCCTCGGCGCTCTCGACATCCAATCCGGCGCCCTCCTCCGCCTCGGCAATCCCAACAACCTCACCGCCTGGGCCGATGGCGATACCTTCAAGCTCTTCGACTGGAGCGGCCTCACCAGCGTGAGCGGCAGCTTTGGCATCGACGCGTCCGATTTGAACCTCCCCGGCGGAGCCAGCCTCGATGTGAGCAATCTCTTCACCCTCGGCACCGTCACCATCGCCGTGCCCGAACCTGGCCGCGTGGCACTGCTCCTGCTCGGACTCGGCACGACGCTCCTTCGCCGCCATCGCCTTCTTTGACGCATGTTTCTCGTTTTGATCCTCATCTGCGCCTCGGCGCTCGCGGTTTCCTTCCTCTGCTCGCTCACGGAGGCTGTGCTGCTCAGCCTGAATCCACTCAGCCTGCGACTTCAGGCGAAAAAGAACAGCGCAGATCACATCGCCTCACGCTGGCTGGCGATGAAAAACCAGTTCGCGAGGCCGGTATCATCCATCTTGGTCTTCAACACGCTCGCCGGCACCGGCTGCGCCACTTTGGCAGGCGCGGTGTTTGTCCAGGTCTTCGGCGAAGGCTGGTTGTGGCTGTTTTCGATCATCATCAGCGTTTTGGTGCTCTTTGGCGGCGAACTCGCGCCGAAGATCCTCGGCGTGCATCACGCGGAGGCCCTCGCGCCGCGCCTCATCGGCCCGCTCACCTGGATTGTGCGACTTTGCCTGCCACTGGCTGTCGTGATGGAAAAATTCTGCACCCGCCTCAAACGCGGCACCACCGCGAAAAAGCAAAGCGACCACATCATGGACATCATCACGCTCGTGCAAGCCGCGAAGGCCGAGCAACTCATCCACAACCGCGAGGAGCTCATCATGATCCATGCCGCCACGCTCAGCGCCCGCCG
>Ga0075163_10003884_pt1 | contig 20053 bp, 15 predicted proteins | sample JI1023141ADNA_FD_71478 | JGI IMG/M metagenome (GOLD analysis project Ga0075163, IMG submission 71478) | Wastewater effluent complex algal communities from Wisconsin, to seasonally profile nutrient transformation and Carbon sequestration -... | ecosystem: Engineered > WWTP > Effluent > Algae... | reverse complement strand
GCCCGGCGGATCGCGTAGCCGCGGGCGGCGCAGCCGTCGGCCAGCTCGGCGGCGCGGGCGGCGGTGACCCGCGGGTTGTCGCGCAGCTCGACGATCAGGTTCTCGTGCTCGTCGCGGCGGATGTAGCCGCGGCGGCCGAGCCAGGCGATCGTCTCGTGGTTCTCGAGGTCGACGCCCGGCGCCAGGTAGTTGCCGGGCTCGTCGAGGATCCGCACCCGCCGGTGGGCACCGGCCCAGACGTGCTGCTCGCACGCGGTCAGGAGCGCGGCGCCGACGCCGCGGCCGCGCGCGGCCGGCGCCACCGCCAGCACCCGCACGCGATCGCAGCACGCGGCGGCGACACCGACCAGCGCGCCGCCTTGTCGCGCGGCCAGCGCCACCGGCTGTCCGTGGGGCGAGGGGCCGAACAGCTTCTCCTCCGCCACCTCGGCGACGCGATCGAAGCGGCACGCCTCGGTCAGCACCGCGCGCGCCGCCGCGAGGTCCTCCGCGGTCAGCGCGTCGAGCGTCACCCCCATATCCGAAAAACTACCACCACCGCGCGGCCGGCCGGGAAGTTTCGATGGCCTGCGCAGTACACTTGCCGCGAGTGCCGCCGAGCCAGCTCTCGCACTACCGCATCATCGCGCCGCTCGGGCGCGGCGCGATGGGCGAGGTCTACCGCGCGGTCGATCAGCGGCTGGGGCGCGAGGTGGCGATCAAGATGTTGCCGCGCGAGGTCGAGGGCGACCCCGACTGGCAGACGCGCCTGTTGCGCGAGGCCCAGGCCGCGAGCGCGCTCAACCACCCGGGCATCGTCACGCTGTACGACATCGCGGCCGACGAGGGCCGGGCGTTCCTGGTGATGGAGCTGGTGATCGGCGAGCCGTGCTCGGCGCTCGCGCGGCGCGGCGTGCCGTGGCGGCGCGCGCTCGAGCTGACCGCGGCGGTCGCCGACGCGCTGGCCGCCGCGCATCGGCTCGGCATCCTCCACCGCGACGTGAAGTCGGACAACCTGATGGTCACCCCCGAGGGCCAGGTGAAGGTGCTCGACTTCGGGCTGGCCAAGCTGCGCGCCGACCTGAGCCCGGTCGCGCCGGCGGCGCCGCCGATCGACGAGACCCAGCTGGCCGCCGCCAGCCTGGCCGAGACGCTGCTGCCGGCGAGCTCGACGCCGACCGCGCGCGCGGCGCTGTCGAGCGATCTGACCCAGGCCGGGCACATGGTCGGCACGCCCGCGTACATGGCGCCCGAGTGCTACGACGGGCAGGCCGATCCGAAGAGCGAGGTGTTCGCGCTCGGCGTCGTGGCCTACGAGCTGCTGGCCGGGCAGCGGCCGTTCGATCGCGACAGCGCGATCGCGACGATGGCCGCGATCCGCATCGACGCGCCGGCGCCGCCGTCGAAGGTGGCCCCGACGCGGCGGATCCCGGCGCGGGTCGATCGCGTGATCCTGCGCGCGCTGGCCAAGGCGCCCGACGCGCGCTTCCCCGACATGGCCGCGTTCGCCGCGGCGCTGCGCTCCGCCGCGCGGCCGGTGCGGCGGCGCTACCTGATCGCGGCGGCGGCGCTGGCGCTGCTCGGCGGTGGCGGCGCGGCTTGGGCACTGACCCGCACGTCGCCGGCGGCGCCGCCGATGGTCGTCACCGCGAGCAAGCGGCTCACGCTCGACGACGGCTGCGAGGAGTACCCGCGCCTGACGCCCGACGGCCAGCGGGTGATCTTCGACGGCGTCGCCGACGGCGACTACGAGCTGTTCGCGATGACGCTCGCCGACGGTGCGCGCACGCGGCTGACCCACCAGCCCGGCTGGGACTACGCGGCGGCGCTGGCGCCCGATGGCCGGCGCGTCGCGTTCGTGCACGAGACGCCGTCGCGGCGCACGGTGATGGCGCTGACGCTCGGCAGCGACGCGCAGCCGGTGACGCTGGGCGCGATCAGCGGCTACCCGACGTGGAGCCACGACGGCGCGCTGATCGTCGGCGATCCCGGCGGGCGGATCCTGCGGTGGGAGCTCGGACCCGATCTGCGGGTCGCGCGCGAGGTCGAGCTGGGCCACCTGCCGGCCGGCGGGCGCGCGTACCACCTGGCCGCGGTCGCGGGCGACGGCGTGGCGGTGCTGTGGTGGACGGCGTCGGACGTCGACGAGACCGCGCTCGGCGAGCTGGATCGCGACGGCCGGCTGCGCATCGTCGAGGAGGCCCGCACCGACTACGAGGGCGGGCTGGCCGCCGCCGCCACGCCGCACAGCTACTACGTGACGCGCAAGGGCGCCTCGACGGGCAACCAGCTCCTGTGGCGACGCTTCGGCCGCGACGCCAGCGTGGTCGTGCCGGGCGGGCTGTCGCCGCAGGCCGGCGTCGACGTCGCGCGCGACGGCACGCGGCTGGTGTTCTCGACCTGCATGGAGCGGCAGTACGTCGCGCGGCTGCGGCCGGGCGCGCCGCCCACCGTGCTGTCGCGCGGCGAGTGGCAGGACGTCTACCCGGCGCCGATCGACGCGCGCACGATCATCGTCACGTCGAACCGCCGCGGCGACGATCAGGGCTGGGCGCTCGACACCGCCGGCGGCGCGCCGCGCGCCGTCACGCCGGTCGGTGCCGTCGCCGCGCGCGCGAGCCACGATGGCCGCACGCTGGTCTACGCCGCCGACGGCGGGCGCGGCGGCCTCGCGCGGGTGCCGCTGGCCGGCGGCGCACCCACGCAGCTCACCCGCGAGCCGTCCGACGCCGCGCCGACGTTCTCTCACGACGATCAGCTGATCGTCTTCGGCCGCACGACCGCCGGCCGCTCGGGCATCTACGCCATCCCCGCCAGCGGCGGAGGCGTGCGCCACCTCGCCGACGGCGGCCAGCCCACCGCCTCGCCCGTCGACGATCGCGTCGCCTTCCTCGACGCCCCCGACGCCGACGGCGCGCGCGCCATCCTCGTCACCACCACCGCCGGCGCGCCACCCACGCCCATCCCCGGCGTCGGCCGCGCCGCCTGGCTCGGCCCGCGCTTCTCGCCCGACGGCCGCCACCTCGTCGCCGTCCGCGGCTTCCAGGAGGTCGTCGAGCTCACCCTCGACGGCTCCGCGCCCCCGCGCGTGCTGTGGACCGCCGCCACCAACTCCGTCCTCGCCATCGACTACATGCCCGACGGCGACGGCTACCTCGCCTCGCTCGCCGACTACACCGGCGACGTCTGGCTCGCCGACGGCCTGTTTCGCTAGGGGACAGGATCCTACCCTCCAACCAGTTGGATCTATTGCCACATTCTGCCGTGTCGCGTCCCGAAAAGGGACAGGATCATGGGTCGCAATGGCCGGGCATCGTTGGTGTTTTTGGGCTGACCGCGCATGAGTCGCCCTCGTCATCGAGCGCTGACAAGATCGCATCGATTCGCGACAAGCATCACGGACTCAAGACTATGAAATTACAAGATATTGTTGGCGCGCTGGGCGCCGTATCCGTAGTGTTGCGCGCATGAAGAAGCTCATGACCGTTGGTACCGTCCTCGCCCTCGCCCTCACCCTCGCGGCCACCGGCTGCAAGAAGAAGGACGAGAACAAGGCCGCCCCGACCACCGAGACCGCGAAGCCGGCCGCTGGCACCGCCGCTCCGGCCGCTGGCACCGCCGCTCCGGCCGCTGGCACCGCCGCTCCGGCCGCTGGCACCGCCGCTCCGGCCGACCCGGCCGCTGCTCCGGCCGCCCCGGCTGACCCGGCTGCCGCTCCGGCCGCCGCCGCTGGCTCGTCGGGCGTGCCCGAGTGCGACGAGTACCTCGCCACCTTCGAGAAGCTCTCGAAGTGCGACAAGCTCGGCCCGGCGCTCGACGGTCTGAAGACCGCCGCCGACGCGCAGAAGGCGTCGTTCGCGTCGTGGGCGTCGATGGACGACACCGCGAAGAAGGCGGCCCAGGCTGCGGCCGGCCCCGGCTGCAAGACCGCCACCGAGGGTCTCAAGACCACCGCGACCAGCCTCGGCTGCACGCTCTGATCTGATTCGCGCCTGATCGCGATCGTCGACGGCTCGCCGGCCTTGCCGCGCGGGCCGTCGGTCGTTTCGGGGCAACGTGCACGCGGCGCGCGTGTCGATCGCCCATGGGCATCGGCCATCGGCTCGTCGCGACGCTCGGCTTCGTCGTCCCCGCCGCGCTGGCGGCGTGGGTCGCGTTCGGCGTCGATGCCCGCGCGGCGCCGCCCGACATCCGCGGGGCGCGGCTCCAGCAGTACGCCGCCTACCAGGTCCAGCCCGGTCGGCTGCACCGGCAGTGCGAGCCGACGTCACCCAACGAGTGGGTCGACGAATGCCCGGCGAAGCTCGAGGTCGAGGTCGCGACCGACCGCGTCCGCGCCGCGAGCTACATCGACACGCTTGGCACGCTCGAGCCGCGCCTCGCCGTGCCCCGCACCGGCAACGAGTGGAACGCCCTGCGCCACTGGTTGGCGCTCCAGCGCCGCGAGCCGATCTACGATGGCCGCGCCGACTTCAAGGTGGTCGCTCGACCCGGCGTGCCGTACGGCGACATCATCCGCGTGCTCGAGCTCGCCGACCAGGCCGGCTTCACCGGTCCCCAGCTGGTCTCGTCGCGCGCCGCCGAGATCGATCGCCCCGGTCCGCTGCGCGTCACCGTCACCCCGGCCGGCGTCAGCGCCGACTTCTTCGGCCCGCACGCCGCGCACCTGCCGCTCGTCGGCGGCGCGGGCGCCTGGCGGGTGCTCGCGAGCTGGCTCGCCGCTCGCGACGCCGATCCGCGGCTCGCCGGCGCCGACCTCCGCGTCGAGTTCGACGTCGCGCTGGGCACGCGACTCCACGACGTCGCCCGCGCCAAGCGCACGCTCGAGCGCGCTGGCTACGGCCCTGGCTACGATCGGTGGTGGTATGAGCGCTGGGGCGGCGTCGCGCTGTAGGACCGCTACGGCGCCACCGCGCAGCCGGCGCCGACCTCGATGATCGCCGCGCCCGCGCTGGCCTGGAACGCCCAGCCGGTGCGTCCCTGATCGCTCCAGTAGCCGTAGGTGATCAGCGGCTGCGTCCGCGATCACGATCACCGCGGCCACACGCACGCTCGCTCGCAAGCGATCGGCTTCGCGCACTTCGCCGCCCGGGTCACGCCGCCGCCGTCAGCCGCCGCCACAGCTCGTCGGCCGACAGCTTCGGCGAGCCGATGCCGGCGGTCTCGGCGGCGCGGATCAGCTCGACCACGCGCGCGTTCAGCGGCGCCCGCACGCCGGCGCGCTCGGCGACGCGGACGATCTCGCCGTTCAGGTAGTCGACCTCGGTCGGGCGCCGCGCGTCGAGGTCCTGCCACATCGACGAGCGCGCCGCCGGGTCGACCTTGAGCTGGGCCCGGGTCACCACCTTCACGATCGCCGTCGGCAGTCGCAGGATCTTCGGCATCCAGCCCAGCGGCACGCCGTTGTACCGCGCCGGGCGCACGCCGGCCGCGCGCACGACGCGCAGCCCTTCCTCGACGAGCGCGGCGATCACGCGGCGATATCCGGGCGACAGCAGCAGCGTCCCGGTCGACACGTCCGACAGCGCGCTGACCGCGTTGTTGAGGTTGACCAGGAGCTTGGTCCACTGCTCGGGGCCGAGGTCGTCGCGCTGGACGACCTCGATGCCGCCGACCTCGAACGCCTCGACCAGCGCCGCCGGCGCGCGCTCGATGATCAGCGGCCCGCTGGTGGCGCGGCGATACACGCCGTCGACCGCGATCACGTTCCAGGTCACGATCGACGCCAGCACCTGGCGCGCGCCCAGGTGCGCCCGCAAGACGTCCGGATTTCGGACGCCGTTCTGCAGGCTGACCACCACCGCGTCGGGCCGCAGCACGCCGGCCAGCTCGCGGGCCGCGTCCTCGGTGTGCTGGCTCTTCACGCACACCAGCACGACGTGGCACTCGGCCAGCGCGCCGCTCGCCGTCGCCACCTGCAGCCGCGCCGTCGGCACCTCGGCCGTGGGCCCGGCGAAGTCCTGGACCACCAGGCCATGCTTGGCCAGCTGGTCGCGCAGCCGCGGCCGCCCCACCAGCACCACGTCGGCCGCGTCGGCGGCCAGGATGCGCCCGCCGACGTAGCAGCCGATCGAGCCTGCGCCGAACACGCCGATGCGGAGTCGCGCCACGTCGCGACTGTGCGCGACGCCGGCCACCTCGTCAACGCGCGCGCGCCGACGTCACGGCGCCACCCGCGCCCGCAGCGTCGTCACGTCGCGGCGCAGCTTGGCCACCGCGGCCTGCCAGTCGGTCATCGACGGCCCGAACCCGTCGGTCGCCACCTCGGGCGCGAGCTGCGCCGCCAGCGCGTCGATCTGCGCCTCGAGCACGCCCGGCCCGGCCGGCCCCGCGAGCAGCTCGGCGGTGCGCGCCTGGTAGTCGCTCCACAGCACCTGCGCCATCAGCGCGGTCAGGTGATCGCACGCCGGCGGCCGGCCGTAGTAGCCGAGGAAGATCGCCCGCCGCGCGCAGTCGGTCGGCGACGCGTTCCAGTCGGGCATGCCGTAGCTGGTGCGGATCGGGCTCGGCACCTGCATCGTGTTGTCGACGTCCCACGGCACCAGCCACAGCCGATCGCGCCCCGGCTCCTCGTACCAGTAGAAGTTGTGGTTGGCGCAGGTGCCGCCGGTCGCGCTCGCGCAGTACCAGCCGACGAAGCCGTCCCAGTTGTCGACCAGCCGATCGACCGCGAGGAAGCTCACCAGGTTCGGCAGGTCGAGCCACGTCGTCGCGGTGGCGCGGAACGTCGCCGGGGTCGCCGTCGCCAGCGCCGCCGCGAACCGCAGCATGCGATCGACGTTGGGCGCGGTCGCGTTGGTCTCGAGCGCGGCGACGTACGGCGCGGCCTGCGCGTGCTCCGGCCACACCTCCTTGTACAGGTTGCCGCCGCCGCTGCCGTCGATGGCGCGGAAGTGGTCCTGCACGAACTCGCGATCGATCGCCTCGACCAGCACGAACAGCCCGAGGTCGGCGCCGTTGACGCGCACCCGCGCGTGGGCCGCCCGCGGCGCCGCGACGCCGGCCGCGCGGAACAGGCCATAGACGAGGCGCTCCTTCATCGCGGAGGCGTCGCGCATCATCGCGTGCAGGTTGAGGTGCTCGAGGCCGACGAAGCGCTGGTCGGCGACGTACTCGTCGAAGTCGAGCTTCATCGACAGCTTGGGGCAGCGGCGGTTGCCCTGCGCGTCGAAGCACAGCCGCAGGCTGCCGACCGAGCCCTTGTAGCGCACGCCGAGCCGCGCGACGGTGACGCCGTTCCAGGTCAGGTCCGCCGGCACGTACTGCTCGAGCAGCGGGTTGGCGTTGAGCCAGTCCCAGTCGGCGGCGGCCACCGTCAGGTCGAGCGTGCGGATCTGGCGCTCGTCGAACAGATCGGCCGCGGTGGGCCCCGGCGGCGCGTCGATCGCGTCGACCGCGGCGTCCACCGCCACCGCGTCGGCCGCCCCGTCCCCACCGCCGCTCCCGCAACCCGCCACCGCGGCCACCACCAGCATCGTCGCCACGCGCGCAGGTCGCATGGTTCGACGATACGCGCGCGCGCTGCCAGCGTCTACGACCGTCGACCCAGCGGCACCAGCCCGGGCGGCGGCACCGTGGCCTCGACGCGGTCGAGCGCGTCGACCAGCGCCTCGCCGAACACCGCGCCGATCGTCTCGCGCGCGACCCGGTACAACGTCGGCGCGCCGGCGGCGTCGGCGCAGTCGTAGTCCTCGTAGTCGTCCGAGATGACGATCGCGTCCTCTTCGTAGCTCATCGGGAACAGCCGGCAGATGTGCGGCTTGACCTGATGGAAGTCCCAGCCGCCCTCGAGCGCGGCGCGGTGGATCGCGCAGCCGCGGCGGTCGTGCGCCAGGAACACGCAGCCGGTGACGCCGTCGGCGCGGGTGAACGTCGCGGTGCGGACGTGGCGGCCCGACGGGTAGTCGGGGTCCTCTTGCACCTCGGTGGTGAACCACGGCGCGGCAGCGGCGGCCGGCGTGAGCAGCGCGCGCAGCTGGTCGGCGTGGCCGAGGATCGCGTCGCGCTCGGTGAGGTCGGTGTCGGCGCCGTACTGGCAGCACGCCTCGAGCAGCGGGCGGTGCTGGGGCAGCGGCACGCCCTCGTCGGCCACCATCGTGCAGCCGTGGCTCATGCAATCGGCCACCACGCGGCGGACGAAGATGTTGCGATCCACCTTGTGGAAGCGATCGTGATCGAGGTCGACGAAGTCGGGCGCGGGCGCGGGCACGGGCGCACGCTAGCAGAATGCGCGCGCGCTGCGGCGCGAGCGGCGCGGCCGAGATCGCGCCGCGGCGCACGGGCGACGAACCGCCTGGAAACTCAGAGGGTCGATCAGAACGCGGATCCCCGACCACGATCTCGCGTATCGGAAGGGGGCCCCGGCGGGGGCATGACCCCGTCGGGGGAAGGTTTGTCGACAAACCTTCCCAGGAATTCAGCGCAGCCGGTGCAGCCGCTTGAACGCGAGCTCGTCCTGCTCGGCGGTGCGCTCGTTCGGGTCGAGCGGCGCGGCCCGCTTGGCGCTGACGCCCGCCCAGCGGCGCACCGCGGCCACCGCGGCGGCCTGGTCGTTGCCGTTCAGCGTGGCGATCGCCGAGCCGTGGTTGCCGCCCGGCGAGATGTACTTGAACGAGTCGGTCGCGTTGCCCAGGCTGACCGCGCCGGCCGACCACGGATCGTTCTGGCCGTAGATCAGCATCACCCGCTCGCCGCTCGCCGCCAGCCAGTCCTGGATGTCGTGCATCGCCGCGCCGTCGTCGTAGGCCGGCGTCGGGATCGCCGCCGGGATGTACGCCCGCGCGGAGTCCTGGCCGGGGAACTGCAGCCCGATCAGGTAGCTCTCGTCGGAGATCGGGTAGCCGAGCTGGGTCGCCGACTGGTGGTAGTACGGCAGGAAGTCGGTGAGGTCGGCGTCGCCGTACGACGCGACGCTGATCGTGTCGTCGAAGAACTGGAACACCAGCGCGTCCGACGCGGTCGCGCCCGGGATGTTGGCGCAGTTGCCCTGGTCGCCGTACTGCCAGAAGATGAACGGCAGCTCCTCGACGGCGAACTCGAGCGCGCGGTCCTCGCCGAGGATGTCGGTGAACGTCGCGACCGCGCGCATCCGCGCCTTCATCGTGTCGCGCCGCGCCAGCACGAGGTTCTGGAAGTCCTTCAGCTTCTGCCGGCAGCCCGGATCGGTGCCCACGTTCTCGAGGAACGCGATGTAGCGGTTGGTCGGCGACTGGACCGCGTCCTCCGGGTAGTCGATCGGCGCGACGTACGCGACCGTGGCGTCGACGTCGTCGGGGAAGAACCGCCGGTGGAACAAGGACGTCATGCCGCCCTTGCTGGCGCCGGTGGTGAGCCACTTGCCCTGGTACAGGCGGGCCTTCAGCGCGGCCGTGATGCGGTGCTGATCGCTGGCCGCCTGCTGGATGTCGAGCTTGGTCCAGTCGGTCGGCTCGGGGCGCGACGGCGAGAAGTAGCGGTACTCCATCGACAGCTGGTTGGCGACGAGCAGCCGCGCGATCTCCGCGCGCCCGCCGCGCTGCGAGACGAAGTAGCCGCTGTTGTAGACCACCATCGGCGCGGCGTAGTCGCGGTGGAGCAACGTCATCCGCTGCTGGAACCGCTGGCCGCCGGGGTTGGCGTGATCCACCGGCTGGTCGTAGGTCATCGTGAAGAACCGGTAGCCGGCGATCATCGTCGACTGCTCGGTGACCTGCAGGCCCGGGATCGCGCGCAGCTCGTCGAGGATGTCGCCCAGCGCGCCCGGCGCGTCGGGGGCCGCGTCGAGCTCGACGACCGGCGCGTCGACGGCGGCGTCGGGGGTCTGCGGGTTGTCACCGCCGCCGCTGCACGCAAGACATCCGAGGACCACGAGCGCCCAGCGCGAAGATCGCATGGCCTTCGCTTAACACCGCGCCGTCGGCGCCGGGCCGGCCCCGACCTGAGAGCTGCTTACAGCAGCGCGTGTTCCAGTTCGCGGGCCCGTCACGCCGGCCAGGCGAAGACCCGCACGTCTTGGAGCGCCGGGCCGAGCTGCGGGAACACCGTGTCGGCGACGCGCACGCCACCGTCGCGCATCCCCGCCTTCTCGAGCACGCGCGCCGACGCGCGGTGGGCGGTGTGACAGACCGCCTCGATCCGGGCGATGCCCAGGTCGTCGCCGAGCGCGAGCATCGCGCGGCACACCTCGGTCGCGTACCCGACGCCCCACGCGGCGGGCGTCAAGATGTAGCCGGTGGTCGCGCCGATCGCGCCGAGGCGGTGGAGGCCGGTCGAGCCGATCAGCTGGCCGTCGCGCTCGATCAGGTACGTGCCGCAGCCGTGGGCTGCCCACTCGGCGATCGCCATGGCGACGTAGGTGTGGCTGGTGGCCACGGTCGTGTGGCGCAGCCAGCCCATGTAGCGCGTGGCGTCGGGATCGCTCGCGTACGACGCGAAGATCGCCGCGGCGTCGTCCACGCGCGGCGCGCGCAGCTGCAGGCGCGCCGTGGCGAGCGTCCGAGGTGCGCCGGGCATGTCCCGAGGATATCCGCGGCGCGGTCGTCTAACCATCGGCGTCGAGGTGGGTCACGACCACATGCGCGGATGAATCTTCGCGCCGCCCCGGCCGTCCACGTCGAGGTCATGCCACCCTGGTGGCCGAAGGAGCACCCATGCGAGCTCGCCTGCACCGCACGTTCTTCCTCTCTCTCGCGATGGTGATCGCGACCACGTCCCTGGCCGCCGCCGATCGCGATCGCGATCGCGGTCGCGGCCGCGGCCACGGCAAGCGCCCCCCGGTGGTCGTCGTGCGGCCGCCGGTGGTCGTCGTGAAGCCGCCCGTCGTCGTCGTCCAACCGACGCCGGCGCCGCCGCCCGTCGGCGTGATGCCGCGGCCGCCGGTCGTGGTGCAGCCGCCCGGGCCGGTGGTGGTCGCGACGTATCCGACCGCCGCGCCGCCGCCGCTGCGCGTCGAGAACCCCGGCCGCGGGCGCCGCGGCAGGGTGTGGATCGAGGGCCACTGGGACTGGCGCGGCGGACAGTGGACCTGGGTCCGTGGCCACTGGGACAAGCACCGCGCCGGCAAGCGCTGGCGCCGCGGCGAGTGGCAGCAGCGCGGCGATCGCTGGGAGTGGTCGGCCGATGTCTGGGTCGACGTCCCCGCGTTCCCGACCGCGCCGCCGCCGCCGGTGGTGGTCGAGGCGCCGCAGCCGCCGCGCGCCGGCTACCTGTGGGTCGGCGGCCACCACGCGTGGCGCGACGGCGAGTACGTGTGGACCGCGGGTCACTGGGAGCGGCAGAAGGCCGGCCTCACCTGGTACGGCGGATCGTGGTCGCTGCAGGGCGATCGGTACGTGTGGATCGAGGGCGGCTGGCGCTGAGCGCGCTCCGGTCGCCACCGTCGCGATCGCGCTAGAATGCGGGCGCGATGGTGGACGAGGCCGAGCGGTCAACGGGCCCGCACGACGTGTCGACGGGGCCATCGCCGCGCCCCGCTGACCCACGGGCGGTGACGGTCGAGGCGACGACGATCGATTCGTTCGTGCGCGAGGTGGCGCGGGCGCCGGCGCCGGTGCGCATCGACGTCGAGGCGCTGGCGGTCGTCGCGGCCGACCGGTACGTCGAGCGTCGCGAGATCGCCCGCGGCGGCATGGGGCGGATCAGCGCGGCCCGCGACGCGCGGCTCGATCGCGCGGTGGCGCTCAAGGAGCTGCGCGCCGACCTGCCGCAGCTGCGGCGGGCTTCGCGCGGGAGGCGCGCCTGAGCGCGCGGCTGCAGCATCCGTCGATCGTCAGCGTGCTCGAGGCCGGGCGCTGGCCGACCGGCGAGCCGTTCTACGCGATGCCGCTGATCGCGGGGCGCCCGCTCGATCGCGCGATCGACGAGGCCGGCTCGCTCGACGCGCGGCTCGGGCTGTTGTCCCACGTGGTGGCGGCCGCCGAGGCGCTCGCCTTCGCTCACGAGCAGCGGGTGATCCACCGCGATCTCAAGCCGCACAACGTCATGGTGGGCCGGTTCGGCGAGACGGTCGTGATCGACTGGGGCGTGGCCAAGCAGCTCGACGCCGCCGACGGCGACGACGACGCGGCGGCCGACGGCGATGGTGCGCTCACCAGCGTCGGCGCGGTGATCGGCACGCCGGCGTTCATGCCGCCCGAGCAAGCCCGGGGCGAGCCGGTCGACGAGCGCGCCGACGTCTACGCGCTCGGCGCGATCCTCTACCACCTGCTGGCCGGCCACCCGCCGTACCAGGGGGATCGCGACGCGGTGCTGCGCGCGGTGGCGGCCGGGCCGCCGCCGCCGTTACCCGCGGTGACGCCGGGGGTGCCGCGCGATCTCGCGGCCGTGGTCGCGCGCGCGATGGCACCGGCCCCGCGCGATCGCTACCGCACGGCGCACGAGCTGACCGCCGACCTGCGCGCGTTCCTCACCGGGCAGCTGGTCAGCGCGCATCACTACAGCACCGGCGAGACGGTGCGTCGCTGGCTGGCGCGGCACCGCAACGCCGTCGCGGTGGCGATGGTGCTCACCGCCGCGCTGGTGGTGACGGCGGCGATCAGCATCGGTGGGATCACGCACGAGCGCGATCGCGCGACCAGCGCGCTCGCGGCGCTGCGGGCGCGCGACGCCGAGCTGGCCATGCGCCAGGCCGAGAGCGCGCTCGGCCGCGATCCCACCGAAGCGCTGGCGTGGCTCAAGCAGGCCGTGCATGGCGGTGAGCACGCCTGGCGGGCGCGCGCGCTGGCCGAGGACGCGATCCGCCGCGGCGTCGCGCGCCAGCTCGTCCACCTCGATGGCGCCGCCGCGACGATCGCCAGCGATGGCCAGCGGCTCGTGCTGGGGGATGTCGGTGGCGGGCTGTGGACCTGGCGCGATGGCGCGCTGGTGCGCCTGGCGCGCGGTCGCGCCGGCGAGGTCGCGGTCGCGTTGGCCGGTCGGCGCGCGGTCGTCGGCGACGCCGGCGGAGAGGTGCACGAGGTCGACGTGACGACGGGCCAGCGCCGCTTGCTCGTGCGCGGCGCCGCGATGCGCCAGGTCGCGATCGACGGCGATGGCGCACCCTGGAGCGCCGATCGCGACGGCGTCGTCCGCGGCGGACCTGCGGGGCCCGCGGCCGTCGTGGCGCGCCTCGGTGGCGCCCCGTCGGCGGTCGCGCTGGGGCCTGGCGGTGCATGGGCGATCGGCCGCGAGGACGGCGTCATCGTCGTCGGCGGCGCCGGCGCCCCGCGGTCGCTCGCCGCGCACAGCCGCGAGGTCGGTCGGTTGGTGTTCGTCGATGCCACGACGCTGATCTCGGGCGCCGAGGACGGGCGCGTGCTGGTCTGGGATCTCGCCAGCGGCAGCCCGCGCGAACTCGGTCGCCACGACGAGTGGGTCGCGGCGATGGCGCTGGCGCCCGATCGGCGGCGCGTTGCGACCGGCAGCGCCGACGGGACGGTCCGGATCTGGTCGCTCGATGGCGCGCCGCCGCAGGTGCTGCGCGCCCACGTCGGCACGGTGTGGAGCGTCGCGTGGGCCGCCGATGGACGCCTGGCGTCGGGCGGCAGCGACGGTGTGATTCGTGTCTGGCGCGCCGACCTCGCCGCGACCACGCTGGTGTTTGGCCACGCCGTGCGTCAGGTCGCGTGGGTCGGCGACGCGCTGGTCGCCGCCGGAGGGACCACCGCGCGGGTCTTCGTCGACCTGCCGGTGCCCGCGACGATCGTCGCCGGGCCGGTCGATGGCGCGGTGACCCTCGCCGCGTCGGTGGACGGGCGGTGGCTCGCGGTCGGCGGTCGCGGCGGCGACGCCAAGGTCTGGGACCTCGACACCGGGCGGCAGGTGACGACCGCACCCATCGACGGATGGACGACCGAGCTGGCGTTCGCGCCGGGCCACCTCGTCGTAGCGGGGGAGCGGGGCGTGACCGACGTCGAGCTCGGCGCCGCCGCCGTGCCGCGCGCGCCGCTGGTGCTGGCGCCGGGGACCGCCATGCCGCGGGTGTTCCCCGACGGCGCGCGCGCCGCGTGGATCGATGGTCACGCGGGCGGCGCGCGGCTGCTCGACCTCGGCACCGGCGGCACCACCGCGCTGGGGACCGGGACCTTGACGGCGATCGCGATCACCGCCGACGGCGGTGCGGTGGTCGGGGGGGCGCGTGATGGCGCCGTGACGGCGTGGCCGATCACCGGGGGTGCGCCGCGCGCGCTCGGCCGCGTCGCGCGGTTCCTCAACGCGTTGATCGTCGGGCCAGGCGACCGCTGGGTCGCGGGCATTCCGGCCAGCGGCCCGGTGTGGGTGGCGCCGCTCGCGGGCGGCGGTGGGCACGCGTTGCCCGACACCGCCGACGCGCGCTCGCTGATCTTCGTCGACGCCGAGCACCTGGCGCTGGCCGTGGGCGACGACGTGATCGTGAGCGACCTCGCGACCGGCGCGCGCCGCGTGCTGCGTGGTCACCGCGGCGATGTCCGCGCCTTCGCGGTCAGCCCCGACCGCGCCGCGCTGTTCAGCGTCGACGCGCGGTGCGAGGTCCGCGAGTGGCGCCTGGCCGACGGGGGCGGTGCCGTCGTGCGACCCGGCGGCGACCCCGCGTGCCTGCTCGCCGCCGCCGGCCCCGCGCGCGTCGCGATCCATTCGCCCCGCGGCGTCGAGCTCGATCCACGCCCGGGCGACGTCGCGGTGCACGACGGCGATCTCGCGGCGTGGCTCGAGGCGACCACCGGCGCGGTCATCGGCGCCGATCTCGGCCTGCGCGGCGCGCCGTGAGCGTCCGACGCGGCGCTACTTCGCTAGCGTCGCCGTGGTCGCGCCGGCGGCCTTGAGCGCGTCGGTCAGATCGATCGTCACCTTCTCGGCGACGATCATCATCTCGCAGGTGTCGGCGGTCGGGTCGTCGCACACCCGCACCGGCATCGGCTCGCCCTTGCCGTACAGGACCGTGTAGACCGGCTTCTGCGGACAGCCGCCCCCGCGATCGCGCTCGAACGACAGCGTCGCGCCGTCGATCTTGATCGGCACGTCGGTGACCGGGTGCATGCCCGCGGGACACGTCGCGCCTTCGACCACCGCGGTCTTGGCTTGCGACGGGTGCGGCGCCGCCGCGGATCCCGAGCCCGACCCCGTGCCCGTGCCCGTGCCCGTGCCCGATCCCGTCCCCGCATCCACGGCGATCGCCGAACTCGTCCCGCTCCCCGTCGCCCCGCCGCCGTCTTGCTTCTTGCTCTTGCATCCGGCGGCGGCGACCAGGACCGAGAGGCTCATCATCACGCACAAGGTTCGCTTCATGATTGCTCTTGAGACGAACGCATGACCCGCGGCCTTGGGTCCACTGTCGCGGCGGAAGATTCTTCCGGCGTCGCGCGTTGTCGGCGAGTCGCCGATGGTGCGCGCCGCGCGTCGAGGTGGTCCAGCACGCCGAGGGCCTGGTAGCGCCGCTCGGCGTCGGCGTGGTCGCTCGCGACGGCGGTCACCGCGTCAGTCAGCGCCGCCGCCTCGGCGTGCGTCGCGATCGCGCGGACGGCGTCGAGCGCGTGCTCGACCACGTCGTCGTCGTCGTCGGTGAGGCCGGCGCGGTACGCCGCGATCGCGCGCGGCTCGGCGGCGCCGACCTTCCCCAGCAGCTCGAGCACGTACGCGCGGTCGTCGCCGAGCACGAGCTCGTAGATCATCGCACGGCCACCGTCGCGGCGGACGCGGCGCTACTTCGCCAGCGTCGCGGTGGCCGCCCCGGCGGCCTTCAGCGCGTCGGTCAGATCGATCGTGACCGGCTCGTCGACGATCATCTTCTCGCACAGGTCGGCCTGGGCGTCGAAGCACACCATCACCGGCATCGGGTCGATCTTCGTGTAGTACGCGGTGTAGACGGGGCGGTCCTTCCGCGGGCAACCGCCGCCACGCGAGCGCTTGAACGACAGCCTGGCGCCGTCGAGCGTGATCGGCGCGTCGGTCACGCGCTGGGTGCCGTCCGGACAGGCCACCCCCTCGACCAGCAGCGCCCCCGTCGCAGGAGTGCCCGCATCGGGGTCCCCCGATGCCGCGCCCGTGCCCGATCCGGATCCCGTCCCCGTCCCCGATCCCGTCCCGGCATCAACGCCGATCGCCGACCCCGTCCCGCTCCCGGCCATCCCGCCGGCGTCTTGCTTCTTGCTCTTGCATCCGGCGGCGGCGACCAGGACCGAGAGACACACCATCGTGCACAGCGTTCGCTTCATGATGCTGAGACGAACGCACGACCCGTGGCCTTGGGTCCTCCTGCTCGGCGGATTCTTCCGCCGTCCCGCGCTGTCGCCGATCGTCGACAATCGTCGACGATCGTCACGCCGCCGCGACCAGGACCTCGCGCTTGTTGGTGTGATCGGGCGGCGACACCACGCCCTGCTTCTCCATCTCCTCGACCAGGCGCGCGGCGCGGTTGTAGCCGATGCGCAGCTGCCGCTGCACCCACGAGATCGACGCGTTGCGGGTCGAGCACACCACCTGCACGGCCTTGTCGTACATCGCGTCGTCGACGTTGCTGCTGCCGGCGCTGGCCGCGCCGCCGCCCTCGCCCTCGGCGCCTTCCTCGTCGCGCGGCTTGAGGATGTCGAGGTTGTAGACCGGGCGGCCCTGGGTCTTGAGGAACGCCACCACGCGGTGGATCTCTTCCTCGTCGACGTAGCAGCCGTGGAAGCGGGCAGGGGCCGCGCCGCGATCCGAGAACAGCATGTCGCCGGCGCCGAGCAGCGCCTCGGCGCCGCCCTGGTCGAGGATCGTGCGCGAGTCGATCTTCGACGTCACGTGGAACGCGATGCGCGACGGGAAGTTCGCCTTGATGAGGCCGGTGATGACGTCGACCGACGGGCGCTGCGTCGCGAGGATCAGGTGGATGCCGGCGGCGCGCGCCTTCTGCGCGATGCGGGCCACCGAGGTCTCGACCTCCTTGGGCGCGCACATCATCAGGTCGGCGAACTCGTCGATGACCACGACGATGTACGGCAGGCGGACCGCCGGCTCGGTCATCGGCGCGTGCTCGCCGGTGATCTCGACCTGCTCGATCTGGTCGTCGTCGACCGGCACCGTGCCGTTGACCGCGGCCTCGGCGGCGTCGGCGGCGCGGCGCAGCTGATCGGCCTCCCACTTGGCGCGGGCCTTGCCGATCTTGTCGTTGTAGCCCGTGATGTCGCGGACGCCGGCGTGGGCCAGCAGATCGTAGCGGCGCTCCATCTCGTCGACCGCCCAGCGCAGCGCCAGGTTGGCCTTCTTGGGATCGGTCACCACCGGCAACAGCAGGTGTGGGATGCCCTCGTAGATCGACAGCTCCAGCATCTTGGGGTCGACCATGATGAAGCGGACGTCCTCGGGCGAACACGAGTACAGCAGGCTCGAGATCATGGCGTTGACCGCGACCGACTTGCCCGAGCCGGTGGTGCCGGCGACCAGGAGGTGCGGCATGCGCGCGAGGTCGACGACCGCGGGGCCGCCCTCGATGTCCTTGCCGATCGCCATCGGCAGCTTGGCCTTGGTGCGGCGGAAGCTGTCGTCGGCGACGATCTCCTTCATGAAGACCTTCTCGCGGGTCTTGTTGGGCACCTCGATGCCGACCGCGGCCTTGCCGGGGATCGGCGCGACGATGCGCACGCGCAGCGCCTCGAGGGCCATCGCGAGGTCGTCGGACAGGTTGGCGATCTTCGACACGCGGATGCCGGGCGCCGGCGCGAACTCGTACATCGTGACCACCGGGCCGGGCCGGATCGCGACGACGTCGCCCTTGACGCCGTAGTTCTCGAGCGTCTTGGTCAGGCGCGCCGACAGCTCGAGCATGAAGCTCTTGTCGATCTGGTTCTGGCCGGCGGCGTCGTAGTTGAGCAGCCCGATCGCCGGCAGCTGGTACGCGCCGTCGCCGAGCTTGACGAAGCCGCGCTCGCTCTCGGCGGCCTTCTCCTTGGCGGCCATCTCGGCCTTGTCGGCGTGCTTGAAGCGCGGCTCGACGATCAGCGGCGCACCGCCGGCGGCCGCGGCCGGGGTCGCGGCGGCGGCGGCCACCACGGCCAGCGCCTCGCCGACCGGCGGCGCCTCGCTGCCACGCGCCACGCGCACCGGCTCGGCCACCAGCGGCAGCTCCGAAGTCGCGACGTCGTCGACGATCTCGATCTTCGGCTTCTTCTTCTTGCCCGCGCCCTTGGCTTCCACCACCTCGGGCAGCGACACCGCGTCGGCCATCGGCGGCAGATCGACCTCGGTGGTCACCGGCTCGCGCTTCTTGCCGCGCTTCTTCTTGCCGCCGGCCTCGTCGGCGTCGTCGCCGGTCGCGGTCGACATGCGCTCGGTGTCGCCGGCGAACGCCGCGTTGGGCACGGTGCGATCGACGATGATCGGCTCGGGCAGCTCGCCGTCGGCGACCGCCAGCGGATCCTCGCCGTCGTCGGCCAGGTCGTCCTCGTACTCGTCGCGGTCGCGCTCCGGCAGGATCGCGCGGGTCACGTCGGCGACGAACTTGCCGCCGGCGCGGCCGCCGGTGGCGAGCGAGCGGCCGGTGGCGCGCGCGCCGATGCCGATCCAGCCCAGCACCTGCCGCATGCGCAGCGGCGTCGCGATGATCACCGCGATGAACAGCGCGCAGATCGCGAGGAACGCCGTGCCGGCGGTCGAGATCATCGCGCGCGACACCTCGGCGAGGTTGCCGCCGAGCGCGCCGCCCGGGCCGATGCCGGCGATGCGGTAGCCGGGGGCCGCGAGCTGCAGCAGCACCGCCAGCGCCAGGGCGCCCAGCGTGACGCCGCTGCCGATCTGCCACGGGATCAGCGGGCGCTTCTCCATCAGCGACCGCACGGAGGCGACCACCGCCATCACCACCAGGGCGTAGCTGCCCAGGCCGGCGATCCGGTAGACCATGGCCGCGACGTTGCGACCGAACGGGCCCATCACCAGGGCGTGCGCCTGCGACGACAGCATCGCGAACAGCACGAACAGGCTGGCCCCGAGCGCCAGGATTCCAGCGACTTCGCGGCCACGGGTGCCGTCGTAGTTACGCTTGTTGGGCGGCGGGGCGGGCAGCTTCTTGGGCAGCGGCTTGTTGGCCATGGTACCTCGGGAAGACCTTATCCTACATGTAAGAAACGGTAGGGCAAGTTTCTGGCGAGGGCCGATGCCCCTGAGTTCACGAGGGATTTTTTTCTGGTTTGCCGTCGTCCGGGGGCGCCGCCGGTTCGATCCGCCGCAGGCCTGGTGTTATGGTTCGCCCATGCGACGCGCGGCAATGTTGGTCGCCATGGCCTGGGCGCTGGGGGGCGTCGGCTGTGGCGGGAAGCAGGTACCTCAGCACAGCGGGTACAAGGGCAAGAAGCCGACCCCCTGGACCAAGGCCAAGGCCATCGAGTTCGATGAGGAGCTGAAGGCCAAGGTGTCGGGCGAGCTCGACTACGGCACGTACAAGCGCGCCAAGTGGTTCAGCTTGACCCCGCCGGGCCCGGGCTCGGTCGCGCTCGACTTCGAGTTCGTCCCGGGCGGCGACGCCGAGATCGACGTCGCGTTCGAGGTGCTCGACCCCAACAACAAGGTGATCGTCCGGGCCGACGCCGAGGCCGAGGACACCACCGAGCAGAAGAAGCAGCGCAGCTTCGAGGTCGAGGACGGGACCTACCTGATCCACGTCTACCTCGAGGGCCGCCTGGACGCGGCCGACTTCGACATCAAGCTCGCGTACACGCGCGGCGAGCGGAAGTGGAAGTCGGACTTCCCCAACCAGGTGCCGTACCCCGACGAGCTGGCCGCGGTGCCGCCGTTCGACGACACGCCGGCGTCGGCGCCGACGCCCAAGTGCGGCGTGCCGGGCAAGCCCAAGTGCCCCAAGCGCTGCGGCACCCCGGGCGCGCCGCCGTGCCGCCCGCCGCCGCCGCCCGAGGACAAGTGCGGCGTGCCGGGCAAGCCGCCGTGCGCGATGCCGCCGCTGGCCGCCGCGATCACCAACGTCGATCCCGATCCGGCCGGCGCGCGCATCACGATCGCCGCGGGCACCGCCGACGGCGTCGACAACGGCATGAGCGGCAAGGTCACCGGCGTGAAGAACTCGAGCTTCCGCACCTCGGGCTGCACCGCGCAGCGCTGCAACGCCGTGGTCAAGGCCGCCGTCGACGACGTCCGCTCGAGCGGCGAGGTCGTCATC
>Ga0075163_10003883_pt1 | contig 20053 bp, 16 predicted proteins | sample JI1023141ADNA_FD_71478 | JGI IMG/M metagenome (GOLD analysis project Ga0075163, IMG submission 71478) | Wastewater effluent complex algal communities from Wisconsin, to seasonally profile nutrient transformation and Carbon sequestration -... | ecosystem: Engineered > WWTP > Effluent > Algae... | reverse complement strand
TTCTCGTCGGCGTCCTCCCATTCGTCGCGCACGGTGCGGCCCTCGACCAGCACCCGCATGCCTTTCTGGTACAGCGTCTTCCAGTGCTCGGCGTCGCGATGCCACAGTTCCACCGGCGCCCAGAAGCCGCCGCGATCCTCGAACTCGCCGTCCTTCTTCGGGATCGGGTTGTCGAAATAGACGTTCAGGCGCAGCAGTCGGCGCGGCTCGTCGTTGCCGTTCTGGAATTCGCGGTAGTCCGGCACAGAACCGATGTTGCCCTCGCCGACGAAGTGGGTGCTCATGGTGACTCCTTGGTGGTGGGTGAAACGGACGCGGCATGCCCGTGGACACGCCGCAGGTAAGCCGCTTCGGCCTGGGCGGCCTTGCTGGCGCACTCCTGGGCCTGGCGGCCCAGCGTGTGAAGGAGGCTGATCTGCATGTTCAGCGCGATGCGCTGCAGCTCCATCGCGTACAGGTCGTCGATCAGCGAGACTGGCGTCGCGGAGCGGTCGAGCAGCGTTTCCCACAGGGCCACGCCCATCGCAGAGCGGTCGTGATTGCGCCAGCGCAGGAAGGTCGTCCCTGCGCCGGTGGTCTGCTGGGCCAGTCGCACGTCGAGCAGCGAGAAGGGAAAGGCCCGCGCCTGTTGCAGCACGCGCCGCTGCGCCAGGGCGATCAAGTCGTCGCGCAGTGCCGTGCACTGGTTGGCCCAGATGTCCAGACTTCCCTTACCCTTAAAAGGCTGTAAAAGGCCTTTTAGGTAGCCCGCGTGTTCCAGGCGCTGGAAGTCCGCCTGTTCCAGCGGCTGGAAGCGCGCCGGTTGGCCGGTCGAAGACGGTGCTGTCATGCCTTCACGCCTTCGCCGCCGTCATCGTCGTGGCTGATGGCATGGGCTGCGCCAGACGTGGGTGACGGCGCTGCGGCATCGGCGGGCTTGCCCGCCCGCCGCGCGATCGGTGGCGCAAAACGCGAGCGACGCGTGCCTTCGAGCACGTCCTGCTGCAGCTCGCCGAACTTCTCCAGCGCTGCCCGCGCCACCGCGTTCTTCGAGGCGAAGTCGTCGCGCGTCGCGCCGGAGTAGCGGTACTGCTGTGCCAGCGAGAACAGGCTGCGAAGCGCGTGCGCGCCGTCATTGAGCCAGCGTTCCAGCGTGCTGCGGTCGATCAGCGCGGTGTGGTGGGCGAGGATCAGCTTGCGCGCCAGGTCGTCGTAGTCGGCCAGCAGGTACACCGCCATGAAGCCGAGCTGCGCATTGACGAACAGCGGCAGCTTCACCGGCTGCACGTTCATGTTCTCGCCCAGGGACAGTGCGGGCGGCACGTCGGCCAGCGCCTGATCCACCTGTTCGCGCAGCGCCTGCAAGCTGGCCTTGGTCTGCGTCAGCTTGTCCTCGATGCGCAGCATCCACCAGTCCGAGTAGGGATCGTCCTGCTCGGCGCCGCGCTTCATCTTGTTCATCACGCTGATGTAGCCGTTGAGGCCGATGATGCCAGGCCGCCCCTCGGCGGGCGCTCGCCCGTGCCAGATGCGCGAAGCGTGGTGCGTGTGCAGCGTCAGCGACATCGCGCTGCGCAGCGATCCGAGGTTCAACTGCAGGGGCTGCTGGGGTTCGTTGGCCATGGTGACGACTCGCGGTGAAGGAACGAGCCGCCAGCATCGGCATCGGCCGGAAGGCCGTCAGTCAACAACCCGCAGCGGGTTTGTCCCCGGTTGTGGTTTCGGGAAGGCTGTCTGTGCCGGTTATCCCCAGGGGATAGCTGCTCAGGGATCGCCCAGCGCCGAACGCAGCCGCGCGAGGTAGGCCCTCGCCGCCTCGCGACCGGGGCCATTGGGTGCAGGTGGCGGCGATGGCGTGGGCACGGCTGGACGAGAGAGTGGCGCCGGCGTTGCTGCCGAGCCGCCATCGCCTGCCCAGGCCTTGAACTCCCCGCGGATCGCCTTCTGGATGATGCCGAACAGGTAGCCAGCAGGGTTGCGCACTGCGCTGGTGCGGCAGCGCGCATCCCATTCGTCGAGCACCGCCTGCCGCAGGGACTCGTCCACCTGCTGCAAGGCCACCAGCGCGCCGCTTTGCTGCTCGTCCTTCAGGCGCAGCAGGCGCTCGGGCAGGCGCAGGTGCTGCAGCGCCTTCGCGCGCGGTACTGTACGTACTTGATTTATACGATCCATACGTACAGTACGGTCCTCCTTCGGATTCCGAAGTGAGCCGTCTGGCGCGGGTTTCGGTCCTGCTTCGGATTCCGAAGACGGGCGATCGGCATTCCGAAGCAAGCCATCCTGCCCTTCTCCGGGATCGTGATCCACAGCCCCTTGTGGACAACTCCCTTCGGCCCAACCATGCCGGGCCATGCGCTGTGCCAGCACCTGCAGGCGCGTGGGCAGCGTGCGGCCGTTGAGCATCGGGTCTTCGGCGATCTCCCTGAGCGTGTTCATGCCAACGATCTGCACCGCCTTCGCGGCATGGGTCAGCGCCTGGCTGACCAAGCCCAGGTAGTCGGGATCGAGCTGCATGGCCTCGAAGGGCGTCAGCGGCTCGTCGTGCAGGACATAGAGGTTGCCGAGGATGCGGCCGGTTTTCGGATCGCGACGCCGCCGCACCAAGCTCAGCCAGCGCGTCAGCCGCAGCAGCGTCAAGGCGCGCGCCACGGTCTCGTGCGAGGCCTGCGCAGCGCAGGGCATCGAGGCGAGGTAGGGGCGAAGCTGGTCGTAGGTCGGGAACGCCGTCACGCCGTCGTCGTTGAGCTGCAGGCGGAACACCTGCCAGGCATTGCGCTCCAGCGGCGTCAGGCGCCGATCGAGGAACAGTGCACGCGGCACGCTCTCATGGCGGTTGCCGCTGTAGAGGAAGCCGTCGCTGGCCGGCGCAGCAGCTTGCGCCGTGGCCGTGCCGTGCACGGCCGGCTGCGCGGGGGGCAACAGTTGCCGCAGCGCGCGGTCGAACAACGCGGACAGCGCAACGGGGCCATCGCGCCGCGGTGCGCCGCCCGTCGCCATGACCTACACCAGCCCCTGGTCGATCCAGTTGCGTATCGCCGCCCAGATCACCGACATCGGCAGGCTCAAGGTCTCGGCCAGGTCCATGGTCAGCGACAGCATCGCCACCTCGTCGTCCAGCGCGATGCTGTGTTCGGCGACGCCGGCCTTCCAGTGCTTCCACAGAGCCGTGTCTTGCGCTTCGTCCAGCACCGGATGCCGTCCCTTGCGCTTGGGCAGTCCGAGGATGTCGCGGCGCAGGGCGATCTCCTGGTGCGTCAGGCCGTAGAACCGGCTCACCATCTCCGTGCTGGCGCCCAGGCGCAGCATGCGGTCCACCGTGGCGATCTCGCGCTCCACGTCATGCACCTGGCTCAGCAGCCGCTTCAGCACATCGCGGTTCACCGACACCGAACACCACGACACCGCGGCGTTGACCAGCATGCTCACAAGTTCGGGATGCTTGAGCGCGTCCAGTTCCTCCTCGCCGAAGCCCATCGCCTTGCAGCGCCGCAGTTGCCCATTGCGCAGGTCGTGCAGCGCCTGCGCGATGACGGCTTGGTTGAGCGGATGCGGTGCCGACATGATGGCCTGCGTTCAGGCGCCGCGGCCTGGGTTGCTGGAGGCCGCGCCGGTCTCCAGATCCAGCAGCCGGCGCGCCAGGCGTAGCAGCCGGAACAGCTTCACCAGCCCGGCATCGCTCAGACGCGGATATGCGCCGCCGCCATGCAGCAAGGCTGCCAGGTCGTCGGTCAGCCGGGCACCATCGAGGCCGGCTGCGGGTCGGGGCGCGGCGCATAGCGCATGCAGCAAGGTCAGCACCGCACGCGCGAACGGTGGTAATGCGCGCACGGCCGGGGGCGCCACGCAGACGAAACCTATGCCGCCTTCGCTGGGTTCGACCTGCCCGGCCACGTCGGCCTCCTCGGCGATCTCGCGTGCGAACTGCGCAATGTGCACCCGCAGCCGATCCGGCACGTCCAGGCCGGGCTCGATGTACCAGACGTCCGAGATGGGGTAGAGCCCGCCCGCCTGCACGGGGATTGCGCGCAGCGCGTCGGCCTCGAAATCGGGCAGCTTGTCGCCCATCTGATCGGCCACCATGCGCTGGATGGATTGCAGGCGTTCGGTGGTCGGGACTGGCGACACGATGTGGCCCTGCAGGCGCTCGTCGCGCAGCCCATCATCCTGCTGCGTGCCCTTGTCGCTGGCGGCCGGCATGGAACCGGCGTGCGCAGCCTGGCCAGCGCCCGCCGGCGCGCAAGCGGCAGGCTCCGACGACTGCATCGAGGGGCCGGCCAGCGGCAAAGGCGGTAACGGTGATCGCGGAGGCTCGGGCGAAGGCACAGCCGGCGCCGCAGGTCTTACCGCCTGTAACGGCGCGGGGTCCCTGGTCAATGCGCGCTGCCGACTCTCGCCGTCGTCAATCTCCAGGCTCAGCGTGTCGTAGTCCGCGTCAAGCAACTCGGCCATCTGGCCAACCAGCTCGTCCTGCACCCGTTGAGGAGAGAAGTTGTCGGGCTGTGTGTCGAACTGGCTGAGCACGTCCTGAAACAACGTGGCGAAGTCCACCGACAGGTTGCGGCCCAAGGCACGCCGCTCCCAGGTGCGTTCGCAGGCCTTGCGCAGCACCGCGAGCCGTTCCACCTGATGCCGGCCGAGCCCACCGTACAGCAGCGTGGGGATCGCCGGCAGCAGGTAGTGCACTGCGTCCTGCATGCGGCTGATGTGTGACTGTGGCAGCGGGAAGCCATCGGCCGTGAGCCGCCGCGCCAGCTCGCTCTGCGACAGCGCCTGGCCGCTTTCCTGCTCGTAGAACTCGCGCGCTTTCTCCACGCCCAAGGCCCGCTCGATGAAGCTCAGCCCGCCGCGCAGCTCGTTCTCGGCGAGATGCCCAGTCAGCATCACCACTTCGCCGCGCTGCGGCCACGGACGGAACAGGCAGGGGATGCGGAAGAACCGTTCTTCCCTGGTCTCGCTCCACAGCTCGCGCAGGATCGCCAGGCGCGTATTGCCGCCGTTGCGGATGATGTAGTGCGGCTCGCCGGGCCGGCGCGTGATCGCGGGTGGCGCATCCAGACCGCGCTCGCGGATCGAGGCCTTGATGTCCTCGTAGGCGGGGTTGCGCGTCACGCGCGGGTCGTGGTCGTAGGGGCGCAACTGGTCCAGCGTCACCGCCATCGGCGTGTCGGCGATGGGGTCGCTCAAGGCTGCGGCCGAAGGGCCGTTGCGCTCGAAGCCGGAGGCCAGCATCTTTGCGGCCATGTCCTGCGGGGCCAGATCAGCCACGGCCGTTCTCCTGGGATGCTGCAACACCCTGGGCCGCCTGCCGGTCGGCGCGGCGAAGCTGCGCACGGGCGTTGCGCTCCGCGCGGTGGTCGCTGGCCGTCGAGCTGGTGTAGATCGACGCGTAGCCTTGCTTCGTGAACAGCAGGTGCCCGCCACGAGTGCGCACCACCTTCCAACCCTCGCCCAAGGCGAACTCGATCAGCGCTCGCAGCCGCTTGTGGCCGCGGGCCAGGTCATGTGCGCTGGCCATGGCCGGTTTCTCCCGCATCGCTTCGGCCAGTGACGAGCGCAAAGCGCTCCTGCCACGCCGGGAACAGTTCGCAAGCCAGCGCGCGCATCGTCGCCAGCGCAGCGGGTGCCGTGCGGCCCGACGGCTGGCGGTACTCCACCCGATGCACCGGCATGCCTCGCGTCGCCGCGCGCGGATAGGCTTCAATCGCCGGCACGTCGGTGTCCAGCACACGTACGCCGGGCTGCTCCTGGAATACCTGCCGCAGTGCCTGCTGGATCAGTCGCGCATTGGACGACACCGGATGCACGCGGTTGATGAGAAGGTGCAGCGGCGGCGGCTCGATGCCGAGGTGGCGGTATGGCGCGATGTCCTCGATGAGTTGCAGCGTGCCGCGCCGCAGCTCGCGCGCCGCCAGGATTTCCGGCGTCACCGGCGACAGCGCCAGGTTCGAGGCCAGCACCGCCATCTCCAGCAGCACGCTGCGCGCGCCCTGGGTGTCGATCAGCAGCAGGTCGTAGCGCGGCGCCAGGGTAGGTAGCAGGTGGCGCAGCCGCAATCTGCCATCGGGCGCGTGCAGCAGCAGCGTGTTCAGCTCGCCCCGGTCATCGTTCGAGAGCACCAGGTCAAGCCGCTCGATCACGGTGTGCGACACCAGTTGCTCGGCGCGCTGCTCGTTGTAGGCCAGCATCTCGTAGATGCCGGCCGGCGCGCGCTCGGCCAGCGTGAAATAGCTCGACAGCGTGGGCTGCACGTCCAGGTCCAGCAGCAGCACGCGCAGCCCGGCGTCGGCCGCGAAGCCGCCCAGGTTGGCCGCCGTCGTGGTCTTGCCCACGCCGCCCTTGGTCGAAATGATGGACACCACCTGCATGGGCTTCTCCCGGTTGAATGACATGTACCGAGGAAAAGCGTCAGGCGCGCTCGTTGAGGCGATCCGCGATCCATTGCTCGATCTCCACCGAGTCCCAGCCCACGGCGCGCACGCCGAGGCGCAGCGCCTTGGGGAACTTGCCTTCCTTCATCAGGCTGTAGATGTGCGCGCGTTTGAAGCCAGTTTTGACCTCGACTTCGGTGCGGCGCAGGATGCGGTGCTCGGGCGGCAAGGCCGGCGCGGTGATCTGCGAAGACATGAGAGACACTCCTAGACGCTCGACGGCGCTGATAAGAAAGTGCCTCGTATTCCATACGCTGCCGCTGCGGAATTCACTGCAACTGCAGAACGCACAACTGCAATTGCAGTGCGCCGCCGCAGGTTCAGCGCGATGCTTCCAGGTGGCGGCGCGCTTGGGCGAGCTTGCTCCACAGCGTCCGCTCACTGATGCCAGGCCGTCCTTCATGGTGGGCCAGCAGCGCGCTGACTACGGCGCCCACGTTGTCGAAGGATGAATAGGATGTGCCGGCGGGTGACTTGCCTAACAGCAACGTCAGCAAGCCGCCAATGATGTTCAGATAGGTCGATTCGCTGCGCAGTCCCGGCTCACGTGCGCCGTCACCCTCGGCTGTACGGATGGCATATTCCTTCGCCAACGCTTCGTGCTGCGCATGCGACGCCGCATGCAATTGTGTGAGTTCTGCGAGTTGCATCTTGGTCGCTTCGCGGTCTGCCAACAGCACGTTCAGCGTTGCCAGGTTCACAGCGGGATGCAACTCGCGCTCGATTTCGTCGAACAGGAACGGCGGCCGCTCGCCAGGGTAGTAATACGACATCCACGCCTTCAGATCGACATGGCGCACGATCAAGTCAGGGTCATCGAGTGCGGGGCGCTGCGATTCCTGTGCGATACCGGCTTTGCCAAAGCGCAGTTCATCGTGTGTCAGCGCGTCAAAGATTCGCTCCGCGAAAAGCCGCAACACCGGCCAGCGCGGGAAATCGCTCGTCTCGGGGATAGCACGCGGCCCGAGCGTTTCCAGAATACGCAACTCGAAGCGCAACAGGCCCGCCCAACGGATCGCCGCCTCGATCGGTCGGTAGTACGTCCTGGCGCCAAAGGAAAGGCAGCTTGATTTCTGCATATCGCGCTTCTCATCGTCGGATCAAACTCCGGCAATCGCGCCCGACCCACCTGGGCGCGGCGATTACCCAGGAACCCGGATGAACCGCGCGGCCGGCATCGTGGTGAAGATGCCGCCCGTCGGTTATGCCCTCAATCAAAATTGGACGGTTGCACCTTAAGACGCCGCGTAGTCCTCCACCATAATGCCCCGGACAAATACCCTATTACCTGGGCAGCAGCCCGAAAGGTCGCGCGCCCTAACTCATCAAAAGGACAGGAGTGGCACCGCGCTCCACCTGGAAACCTTTGACAAGGTTTTCGCCCGAAACCGTCTGAGGGTAAAGAACTAATGCGTCACCTCTCCGGGCCGGTTTGCACTCAGCAACGGCGCATGCGTTCCGCGTCACTTCACTGACTCGCCCGGCAGAGATGGGTGCGTCACGCACCGGCATCAGATCGACATGTGCGGCGGCTCGCAAAGGAGCGATAGGTAGCTGCCTGGCCGTGATGCAATTCGGGTCAGGCGTAAGACCGAAAAGGAATCACGCCGTCCGATAGACGGTCTTTACAAAGACCATTCTTCAAGCGCCTGAAGGCGGCCCGACACGCGTCGCATGATCGATGAACTGCCTCAACGCTCTTCCCATGTCTCTTTCTGGTCGCAGCAGATAGGTGGTCAGCGATGCCGTCCGATCAACCAGCGGCCGGGCCACCACGTCTGCCTGTTGGCAGCCCGCAAAATGTGCAGCGCTCGAAAAGCCGACTCCGTACCCCGCCGCCACCAACGTCAGCATAAGACCACGGGTGGTGATGTACTCGTCCACCATCGGCCGCACCTCGAATGACCGGAACAGGCGTTCACGCTGCTGCCTGCAGCCTTTACAGCTCTGTGGATCGCACAGCACCAGCGGATATCTCACCACTTCTTCCAGCGGTACCTCCTTGAAGACCAGCAGCGGATGTCGTGCGGACAGTGCGACCACCAATGGGTCTACCCACACCGGCGTAGCAATGATCCCCGCGCCCACGTCGTCGATCATTGCAAAGCCGGCATCGAACAGGTCCGAGTTCAATCCATGCACCAGTTGGGCTATTGGCATCTCGGATAGACGGATGTTGACCTGCGGAGCTTCCTGCCGGCACAGTGCGAGCAACGTCGACAACCGAGACCGTCCGATGTCGCCTGCAAGTGCAATGCGCAGCGTATCCTGACACCCCTCGGCCGCGGCGCGCGCTCTGGCTTCAGTTTGCTCGACCGCCAGCATGATGCGGCGGGCATCCTGCAGGAAGATCTGCCCGGCGCAAGTCAGGCTGGCACCGCGCGCCGCGCGCCGGAGCAGTACCACTCCCAAGTCTGTCTCCAGCGCGCGAATAGTGCGGGACAAAGGCGACTGCTCAATGTGCAGGCGCTTGGCAGCGCGGCCGAAGTGCAGTTCCTCGGCCACCGCGATAAAGGCCCGGATATGGCGCAAATCCATGTCTCCTCCTCTCCATAGAGCCACTGCTTGTGAATCGAAGAACCAACATGAATGCGCGCCTGAGCTGCCCTGTGGTTCTACCTTGCATCCCACGCTTCCCGCTTCAAGGCCGGGAACGACTCTCCGGCAACTTCAAGCCAAAGAGCAACTTGATCGTTCGAAATGGCATGCAGCGCAGCGATGTGGCCTCACCCATAGACCCACCCCAAAATCAGATGGCCGTCAATCAGTTGCCGATCACACGTGCCTTCAACGTCTCCACGCGGGATGAAAGCGATGCGCCGACAGGGCCAACGGATTGCCGACGCAGTGGCAGCAGTAATTCCAGATTTCCCTTGCCAAAACCATAGGCCCGCTGGCCGGGCCTGGCGTTCTCGGGGGCCATCTGCGCGCGCTGCTCGGCTATCTGGTGATGACTGCTCATCAATCAGGTCATTCTTTGAAGAAGCGCAGGGTTTCATAACAAACCGCTGCCAATCCTTCAAATTAGCGTGGCTTGCGCATCAATACATAAGCAGCGGGGATCACGAACAGCGACAGCAACGGCGCAGTCACCATCCCCCCTAGCATCGGCGCCGCAATACGGCTCATGACCTCCGAACCCGTGCCACTGCCCCAGACGATGGGCACCAGGCCTGCCAGGATGACCGCTACAGTCATCGCCTTGGGACGCACGCGCAGCACGGCGCCTTCCCGGATCGCATCCAGCAGTTCTTCCCGCGTTGGCCGTCGGCCGTCGGGGCAGCGCTCATCCAAAGCGTGCTTCAAATAGATGAGCATGACCACGCCGAACTCTGCTGCAACGCCCGCCAGGGCGATGAAGCCGACGCCCGTGGCGATGGAGAGGTTGTAGTTCATCAGGTACAGGAACCAAATGCCTCCCGTGAGGGCAAATGGCAAGGTAGCCATGATCAAGCCGGCTTCGTCGAGACGACTGAACGTCAGATACAGCAAGACGAAGATGGTCAACAGAGTCGCCGGCACCACGACCTTCAGGCGTGCATTGGCCCGCTCCATGTACTCGAACTGTCCCGAGTACGCAATGCTCACCCCTGGCTCCAGCTTGACCTGACGGCCAATCGCATCGCGCAGTTCGTTGGCCACCGAAGCGAGATCGCGCCCGCGCACATCGACATACACCCAGCCTGAGGGACGGGCGTTCTCGCTCTTGAGCATGGGCGGTCCATCGGTGATGGCGATGCGCGCCACCGTGCCCAGCGTGATCTGCTGCCCCATGGGGGTGGAGATGGGCAGTTGGGCCAAACGCTGCGGCGAATCGCGCCATTCGCGCGGATAGCGCAGATTGATCGGGAAGCGCGCCAAGCCCTCTACGGTTTCCGAGACGGTTTCCCCACCGATGGCGCCTGCTACGACGGCCTGAACATCGGCCACGTTCAGCCCATAGCGCCCTGCCGCCACGCGATCGATCTGCACGTCCACATAGCGGCCACCCGTCAACCGTTCCGCCAGGGATGACGACACGCCGGGAATCCCCTTGGCGACGTGCTCCACTTCAGCCGCGATGCGGTCGATCACGTGCAGGTCGTTACCCGTCACCTTGACCCCGATCGGGCTCTTGATGCCCGTGGCCAGCATGTCGATGCGGTTGCGGATTGGAGGAATCCAGATGTTGGACAGCCCGGGGATTTTCACGGCACGATCCAGCTCCTCGACGATCTTCTCCGGTGTCATGCCAGGACGCCATTGCTCCCTGGGCTTGAGCTTCACCGTGGTCTCGAACATCTCCAGCGGCGCGGGATCGGTCGCGGTTTCCGCGCGGCCGGCCTTGCCGAACACGCGCTCCACCTCGGGCACCGTCTTGATCATGCGGTTGCTGATCTGCAGCAGTTCGGCGGCGCGCTGGGCCGACAGCCCCGGCAAGGCCGAGGGCATGTAGAGCAGATCCCCTTCGTCCAGCCGGGGCAGGAATTCGCCGCCGAGCCGGGCCAGCGGCCAGGCCGTGGTCGCCAGCGCCAGCACCGCGATCAGCAAAGTCGCCTTGGGCCAGCGCAGCACCCATTCCAGGCTGGGCCGGTACACCGCAATCAGCATGCGGGTGATGGGGTTCTTCTGCTCGTCGGGAATGCGGCCGCGAATCCAGTAGCCCATAAGCACTGGAATCAGCGTCACGGACAGGCCCGCCGCCGCCGCCATGGCATAGGTCTTGGTGAACGCCAGCGGCCCGAACAGGCGACCCTCTTGGGCTTCGAGGGTGAAAACGGGAATGAACGACAGCGTGATGATGAGCAGCGAGAAGAACAGCGCCGGCCCGACCTCCTCCGCGGCCTGCGTGATCACCTTCCATCGCTCCTGCCCTTGCAGTCGCTGATCCGGATGCGCGTGTTGCCAAGCCTCCAGCTTTTTGTGCGCGTTCTCGATCATCACCACGGCCGCATCCACCATGGCGCCCACGGCGATGGCGATGCCTCCCAGCGACATGATGTTGGCGTTGATCCCCTGGTAGCGCATGACGAGGAACGCCGTCATCACCCCCAGCGGCAGAGAAATGATGGCCACCAGCGCGGAACGCAGATGCCACAGGAACAGCAGGCAGACCAGCGCCACTACAAGGAACTCCTCGCCCAGCTTGGTCGCGAGGTTGCGGATGGCGCGCTCGATCAGCGCGCTGCGGTCGTAGGTGGTGACGATCTCCACCCCCTGGGGCAGGCTGCCTTGCAGTTCGGCCAGCTTGGCCTTGACGGCGGCGATCGTCTGCTGGGCGTTCTTGCCCGAGCGCAGGATCACGATGCCACCGGCGACCTCGCCCTCGCCATCGAGTTCGGCGATGCCGCGCCGCATCTCCGGCCCGATCTGCAGCGTGGCCACGTCGCCCAGGCGCACCGGCACGCCGCCGCGCGCCACCAGCGGTACGGCGCGGAAGTCCTCCAAGCTCTTGAGGTAGCCACTGGCGCGCACCATGTATTCGGCGCCTGACAGCTCCAGTACGGAGCCGCCGGTTTCCTGGTTGGCGTTCACGAGCGCGTCGCGGACCTGCCCCTGGCTGAGTCCGTGCGAGGCCAGCTTGATCGGATCGAGCACGACCTGGTATTGCTTGACCATGCCGCCCACGGACGCCACCTCCGCGACGTTGGGCAGGCTCTTGAGCTCGAATTTCAGGAACCAGTCCTGCAGCGCGCGTAGCTGCGCCAGGTCGTTCTTGCCCGTGCGATCCACCAGCGCGTACTGGAAGATCCATCCCACCCCCGTGGCGTCGGGTCCCAGGGCCGGCTTGGCCGTGGCCGGCAGGCGGCCCTGGACCTGGTTCAGGTACTCCAGCACGCGCGAACGCGCCCAGTACAGGTCGGTGCCGTCCTCGAACAGGACATAGACGAACGAGTCACCGAAGAACGAAAAGCCGCGCACCGTCTTGGCTCCCGGCACCGACAGCATGGTGGTGGCCAATGGATAGGTCACCTGGTTTTCGACGATCTGCGGCGCCTGGCCGGGGTAGGTGGTGCGGATGATGACCTGCACGTCGGACAGGTCCGGCAGGGCATCCACGGGCGTGCTGCGCACGCCCCACACCCCCCACGCCGTGAGCATTGCCGTGGCCAGCAGCACCAGAAAGCGGTTCGCCACCGACCAGCGGATCAGTTTCGCAATCATGGCTTGGCCCTTTCGATCGCGGTGATCACGTAGTCCTCGCCCTGCTTGGAGAAGGTGAAGCGCACCTGTTGCTTGGGTGCCAGGCCCGCGGCGAGACGGGGATCGGCCAGCTTGAAGCCCATGGTCATGGCCGGCCACTTGAGGGCCGGCACGGCGTCGTGGGCCAGCGTCATCTCGGTGGTTGAAACCTCCTCGATCACGCCGCGCACCGTGAAGGCGTTGGCCGCGGCGACCGAGGGGACGGAGGCGCCATGCTCGCCGTGCCCCTGCGCCGGTGTGGAGGCGCCGGACTGTGCAGGCAGCACCCCGCGCAGGCTGGCCTCCGAGTCGATCAGGAACTGCGCCGAGGCCACCACTTGCTGCCCGGCCTCCAGCCCGCTTTGCACCACGAGTTGGTCACCGATTTCCGCACCCAACTGCACGTCCACGGGGTGGAACTTGCCCGGGCCATCGACCACATAGGCCAGGGCGCGCTTACCGGTGCGGATGACGGCCTCGCTGGGCACCAGCAGAGCGGGCTGCTCGCGGCCCTTGAGCGTGATCTGGCCGGACATGCCGGCCTTCAGGCGCTGGCCGGGATTGGCCATCTCCAGCCGCACGCGCACCGTGCGGGTGTCGCTGTTCGCCTGCGGCAGGATGCTCACGATGCGCGCCTTCAGGACTTCTCCGGGAAACGCCGCCAGGCGCACCTGGGCCTCGTGCCCCGGTTGCAGCGGGCCGCTTTGCGCCTCGGGTACGGCAGCCTCGATCCAGACGGTGGCCAGGCCATTCACGCGCGCCAGGCTGGCGCCGGCGGATACGGTCATGCCCTGGCGCACCATGAGTTCGGCCACCAGGCCGCCCTGGGGCGCGCTCACGGTGTAGATGCCCCTGGGCTCGCCCGTGCGCTCCACCTGGGCCACCAAGGCCTGCGGCATGCCCAGCAGCAGCAGCCTTTGCCGGGCGGCTGTCGTCAGCGATTCATCCTTGAGCGCACGCACCGCCAGGAATTCGCGCTGCGCCGCCACCCATTCGGGCAGCAGCAGGTCTGCCAGCGCCGCGCCGGCACCGATCACATCGCCCGGCGCGCGCGCATAGACCCGCTCCACGAAGCCCGCGGAGCGTGCCTGCACGATGCTGACATCGCGGTCGTTGAGCAAGACGTTGCCGACGACGTCCACGTCAGCGCCGATGCCCCGTTGCACCACCACGGCCGTGCGCAGGCCCAGCGCCTGCACGGTCTGCGGAGAAACGCTGATGCCTGTGCTGTCCTGGGCGTCCTCGTCCGCATACTTGGGCACCAGATCCATGTCCATAAAGGGGGACTTGCCAGGCTTGTCGAACTTCTGCGTCGGCGACATGGGGTCGTACCAGTACAGCACCTTGCGCTCGGCCGCCGCGCCGGTTTGGAGCACTGTGGTGTTCGCAGCGTGCGTGGTACCGGTGCGCCATTGGGCCAAGCCCCAGCCCGCGGCCACGCCGATGGCGATCAGCGTCAGGCCAGCGAGGGATTTCTTCAGAAAGTTGTTCATGGTGATGGGCTCCACTAATCGGCGATCAGGCTGTTCAGGCGCGTCGTCACGCCATCGCGCTGGGTTTGCAGGTCGATCAGGCGCAGGCGTGCCTCCAGCACCTGGGCGCGCGCGCCGAGCACGGCGCTCAGGTCGCCCTTGGCGGCCCGGTAGTTGCTCAGCGCAAGCTCCGCTCGCCCTTGCGCCAACTGCAGCCCGGTGGACTTGAGGCGCTCGATCTGGCTGTCCAGCGCCTTCAGTTCGGCCGCGCTGTCATCAAGCTCCTGCAGATGCCGCCGCGCCACGTCTTCCTGCTCGGCGTCCAGGCGCTCCAGTTCACGCTGCTTGGCCTGGATCATTGGGGTCTGGCGCCGCTCCTTCTGCCACGGCAGATCGAAGGTGAGCTGGAACGACACCATGTCGCCCCACTGGGGAGCGCGTCGGCTGTATGCAACTTCCCAGGACCAATCGCCACGCGATTCCGACTGGGCCTCGTGGGACTCCGCCCGTGCCATGCTTTGCATGGCCGGGTACAGCGCCAACTCGGCGTGGCTGGAGAGATCGGAGCGCAGCTGTGCGACAGGTCGGATCAAGGGATCGGTACCGCCCTGCAGGGCCTCGTCGGCGCGCGGCCCCACCCAGCGCCGCAGCATGGCCCGGGCCTTGGCGCGGTCGCGCTGCAGGTCGTCGCGCCGGTCCGCCAGCGCCAGCGCCTCCTGCTGCGCAGCCAGCAGATCGCCCGCCTGGGCCGACCCGCCCGCCACCCGCGCGGGCAGGCTGTCCTGCAGGCGCTGATTCTCGTCCAGCAGGTCCGCGAGCAGCCGATCACGCTGCTCCACGGCCTGCGCGGCAATCCACGCCAGGCCGAGTTCCTGCCGTATTTGCAGGCGCTGCAGAACCAGTGCCGCACGTTCGCGCTCCACGCGCGCCTGGGCGCTGGCGACTTTGGCCTCACGCTTGGCCTGGTTCGGAACTTCCTGCATGAGAGCCAGACGCTGCATGGTCATCGGTTCGCGCGTCAGGCTCCAGCGGTCCATGCCGCTGATGGGGAAGTTCTCGAGGCCGACGGAAAGCTTGGGGTCCGGCAGCGTGCCGGCGGCCTTTCGCGCGGACTCGACCGCATCGATCTGCAATCGCTGCGCGGAAACGCGCGGGCTTTGCTGTTCAGCGATTTCTCGCGCTTCGGCAAAGTTGAGCGCGTAGGCCCGGCTGGAGGCGAACATGCTGCCAGCCAGGACGATGCTCAAGATGCTCAGTCGATGTATCCATGTGCGGCACGAAATCGCACGCACTACACCACGGCCGGGCGCGGGGCGACGCTCGCCGGGAGCGCCGGAGGAAGAAATAAGCATGATGGTCCTCGAAATTGATAGCCACGAAATCACGTGTTCTGCCGCGTCAATGCACGGCGAGCACGACTTGGTGTGTCAATTCCGCAGGACTAGGAAGGTGAGATAGAGGGGAGGGGAGCCGGCTCGGTAGTCGATCCGCGCGTGGTCAGCCCTGGCGCCGGTCGATGACTGGAGGTCGGGCACCACAGGAAGCAGGTAGGCAATCCAGACCGCATGCGCCGCCGCAGCAACTGGAACGTCCAGTCCTTGCGGAGACGGTGCGGGCTTGCCGTCACCGCCGCAATGGGCACGGCACAACTGCGGGGACTCGTCGTCCATCGTCCCCGGCATGGCATGGCAATCCGGCATAGAGGACTTGCCGGTGGCTTCGTCCATGGCCATGCCCGCCATCTGCATCGATGCCGCGTGCGCGTCCGCATCCAGCCTGGGGCAGGCATACATCGCCAGCGCCATCTGCGAGAACAGCAAGGTCACGATGAGGCCGCCGACGATCCGGCGGCCCCATTGCGTGACGATGCGTCGGATGGAAACCATGGTGGGATGTTCGCTGTGCTGGATGTGTGACAACTTGCCGCGGATCAGGGAGCCGTCCAGGGAAAGAAGCGCCGCCATGACTCATCTACCCGCAACGGACCGATCGCCGCGCATGGAAGGTCACCGAGACCCTAGATTCATGTCACCAGAATCCAACTTGTCGGCGCGTTTCGATCCCGGCCAGTCCGAGAACGCAAGCACGTACAGCGCGATCAGGTTGACCATGGGGACGATCATCAGCAGGCCGAGCCAGCCGGAAAAGCCCGCCTTGGCAAAGATCTTCCAAAACGGCAGCACGATCACCACCGCAGCCAGCAGCATCATCAGCCAGTGGGCGCCAAACCACCACGCCATGTCGTTCATATACATTCCGTTCATCATGATCGATATCCTTTCTTTGATTGTCTCGATGCGGGTTAGCCTCGTGCGCGCCGCAGCCGCAGCGCGTTGAAGATCACCGAGGCCGAGCTCAGGCTCATGGCCAGCGCTGCAATCAATGGAGACAGCAACCAGCCCGTGATGGGATAAAGCACGCCGGCGGCGATGGGCACGCCGATACCGTTGTAGATGAAGGCGAACAACAGGTTCTGGCGCATGTTGCGCACCGTGTCGATAGATATCTCGCGCGCGGCCGCGATGCCGCGCAGGTCGCCCTTGACCAAGGTGACCTGGCCGCTGTTCATCGCCACGTCGGTGCCCGTTCCCATGGCCACGCCCACGTCGGCCCGGGCCAGCGCCGGCGCATCGTTGATGCCGTCGCCGGCCATCGCGACCACATGGCCCTCGCGCTGCAATTTCTCGACCAGGGCCAGCTTGTCGGCGGGCTTGACCTCGCCGTGCACCTCGTCGATGGCCAGCCGGGTGCCCACAGCCCTGGCCGTGGTGAGGCCATCGCCCGTGGCCATGACGATGCGCAGGCCGCTGGCGTGCAGGGTGTGGATGGCCTCGGGCGTGCTGGACTTGATGGGGTCGGTCACGGCCAGCAGGCCGGCCAGCTGGCCATCGACGGCCAGGTGCATGACGCTGGCCCCTTCGCCGCGCAGGCGCTCAGCATCGGTTTTCAGGGCGTCCACTTTGATGCCTTCCTGCTCCATGAGCGTGGTGTTGCCCAGCGCCAAGCGCCGGCCCTCGACAACGCCGCGCACGCCGATGCCGCTGCCGGACTCGAAATCGTCGGCCTTGGTCAGGTTCAGCCCCTTGTCCCGAGCGGCGCGGACGATGGCATCCGCCAGCGGGTGCTCGCTGCCCTGATCCAGACTGGCGGCCAAGCGCAGCACCTCGTCCGGCGTGTAGCCGGGGGCGGCGACGGCGGTGTCGAAGGCCGGCTTGCCTTCGGTCAGGGTGCCGGTCTTGTCGACGATCAGCGTATCCACCTCGCGCATTTTTTCGATGGCGCCAGCGTCGCGGAACAGAATCCCCTGCGTGGCCGCACGGCCGGTGGCGACCATCACGGACATCGGGGTGGCCAGGCCCAGCGCGCACGGGCAGGCGATGATCAGCACCGCCACGGCGTTGATCAGGCCGAACACCCAGCTCGGCTCGGGGCCGAAGAATCCCCAGACGAAGAAGGTCGCGATTGCGATCAGCACCACCACGACCACAAACTTGCCGGCCACCACGTCGGCCATGCGCTGCATCGGCGCCTTGGAGCGCTGGGCATTGGCCACCATCTGCACGATCTGCGACAGCATCGTGGCGGCGCCGACCTTCTCCGAGCGCATCACCAGGGCGCCGCTGGTGTTCATCGTGGCGCCAATCAGGCCGTCGCCGGCGCGCTTGGTCACCGGCACGGGCTCGCCGGTGAGCATGGATTCATCGACGGCACTGCTGCCCTCGGTCACCACGCCATCGACGGGCACTTTCTCGCCGGGCCGCACGCGCAGCAGGTCGCCGACGTGAACATGGTTCAAAGGCACGTCCTCCTCGCTGCCGTCGGCATTGATGCGGCGCGCCGTCTTGGGGGCCAGGCCGAGCAGAGCCTTGATGGCCGCCGAAGTCTGCGAGCGCGCCTTCAATTCGATGATCTGACCCAGCATGGTCAGCGAGATGATGACGACCGCCGCCTCGAAATAGACGGCGACGCGGCCGTGGGCGATGAACGAGTCTGGAAACACGCCGGGCGCGAGGGCCGCGACCACGCTGTAGACAAAGGCGGCGCCGGTGCCCAGGCCAATCAGCGTCCACATATTGGGGCTGCGGTTGACGATGGACTGCCAGCAGCGGACGAAAAATGGCCACCCCGTCCACAACACCACCGGCAGCGACAGCACCAGCTCGACCCAGGTCTGGGTCTTCATGTCGAACCAGCCGAGGCGGTGGCCGAACATCGCCAGGATGGTGACCACCACGGTCAGCGGCAGGGTCCACCAGAAGCGGCGCTGAAAATCGATCAGTTCGCTGTTGTCCTCCTCATCCAGCGGAATCACCGGTTCGAGCGACATGCCGCATTTCGGGCAATTGCCGGGATGATCCTGCTGCACTTCCGGGTGCATGGGGCAGGTGTAGATGGTTCCGGCTGGGGCCTCCATGGGCGCCGCAGCAGGAGCTGCCGGGGTCTGCTCGCCAGCGGCATGGCCGTGGTGATGGCGGCCATGTGCCGCTTCGCCCTCGGGCACCAGATGCATCTGGCACTTGGGGCAGCGACCCGGTTGCTTCTGCCGCACTTCTGAATGCATGGGACAGACATAGAACATATCGGAATGCGCTGCCTCAGAGGCCGTGTCATTGGCTGCACGGAGAGCATCTGTTGCTGGAGCACCATCCAAGGCAGCCGAATCCCCCTTGCCGTGCTGATGTATGTGATTGCTCATGTCAATGTCCTTGTGGAGTTTGGCTCGACTCTTGACCTTTTCAGCATGGCAAGGTCAAGGCTGTTTTTATTGGACGAATCTGGCTTGTTCTACTTTTTGTATGCTTTACCCGGCGGCTGCACGCGACGGCTAGACCGTCAAGGCGTAACGCTGATGCCGTTGGGAGCCTTACCCACCGGAGCGGTTTTCACGACCTGATCGTCTTTCACATCGAGCACAGAAACTGAGTTGTGGCGCCCTGGATTGCCGTCACCGACCTTTTTTCCCATCATGCCCAGAACGCTTGAGAACAAGTCAGGGTTTTGAAACATCAGGCGAAACGCCTGCTCACTCGCAGCGTCTCGGCCTTCGCGCAGTTGTCCCATCGCATGGGTTACTTCCCCTACGGCTTCACGCTCCCGCTTGATGAACGGGTGGTTCTGCGCAAGCGGTTGGCGGTTCTTGCTAAGCGACTCGGCCAGCAAGGCAACGCCGCGCATCCATGGACTGAACGCTTCAGAGAGCAAATAACGGCTGGTGCGCATCGGATGGAGCCACTTGAGCATTTCGGCTGTCCAGGGCGTGGCCAGCGCTTGCGCCCAAGGACTGACGAATGCCCGGTAAAGCGCTTCGTTGACCGTCGAGACTTGTTTCACGCGCTCAAAAGCTTCCTGCGGGTAATCCGTTTTCAGGTCTTGCACCTGACGGGGTTCGAAGCGGATGCTGTAGCTGGGTTTATGGCAGTCCGGGTCACCCGACGGGTTGTCGATCTTCATTTCATAGAGGCCCGGGGCCAGCGCTTCAATGTCAGCCAGGCTCTCCAGGATGGCCCGGTGCTCTAAACGAGCCACCCTGGCAGAGACAAAAATGCCGAGATGGCCGACATGCGGGTTCGTGAGGTAGACGATGCGCTGCCCGGCTTGCCTGAGATTCTCTGTGTCGCTGTAGACAGCGGGGATCCATCCAAGCGCCTGGTGCGGTGGCGTGATGTTGTCGCCGTAGGATGCAAAGATGACGATTGGATTCGTGATCCGCCTCAGGTCAGCAGTGCAACCCTGGCAAATCCGGAAAAGACCTTGTTCAATCTGATTGCCGATGAACAGGTTCTCAACGATCGCGAGAATCTCTTCTCGGCTCAGGAAATAAAAACCGTTCCACCAGCGTTCGAACTCCAGAAAGCGTTCCTGCTCGCTGTCAACGTTGGTGAAGAGTTGGGCGTACTTTTCCCAAACGGCCTTTTCGGGCTTGAGGTTCTCAAAATTCTGCGCTAGCCAGGCCCCGTCGAAGCGGCCATTTCCCAGGTCGGCCGTCAGATGCGCCAACCAGCTGCCGCCAAG
>Ga0075163_10003882_pt1 | contig 20059 bp, 20 predicted proteins | sample JI1023141ADNA_FD_71478 | JGI IMG/M metagenome (GOLD analysis project Ga0075163, IMG submission 71478) | Wastewater effluent complex algal communities from Wisconsin, to seasonally profile nutrient transformation and Carbon sequestration -... | ecosystem: Engineered > WWTP > Effluent > Algae... | reverse complement strand
TCACACAACGACGACCCACGGCCCTACGTGTGGACTGCGACCGCGGAGTCCATCCTCGCCAAGGTCGCACGCGGTCGGATCGCCCTCGAAAAAGTCAGCTAAATGCAGGACACACCACTACATGGTGGGTAGAAGTACTCAAAAATCGCGCTCGGATGAGCGTCGATCAAAGCAGCAAACATCTTGCCTACGGCGTTGCGGTAGGCCCTAGGGTGTATCGGCCCGATGCCGGGTGCCGGTACCAGCCGCCCGCGGCCTGAGTTCCGCCATCCACGTGGAGCGTCTGACCGGTCACGTAACTCGACAGCGACGAGGCCAGAAACACCGCCGCGCCGGCCATCTCGTCGACGTGACCGCCGCGTCCCAGCGGGACCATCCGCGCCGCGTCGTGTAACCGTTGCGGGCTCGCCATCGCCGCCAGGCCCTCGGTGAGCGTGAAATCCGGTGCCAGACCGTTGACCCGGATGCCGTGCTCGGCCAGTTCGAGCGCGGCAGTTCTGGTGTAGTTGATGACACCGGCCTTCGCCGCGGCGTAGGCCGCGTACCCGGGTGCGGCGCGGACACCCTCGATGGATGTGACATTGATGATGCTGCCGCCGTGGGCGGCCTCGACCATCGCCCGGGCCACCCGTTGGGTGCACAACAACACGTGCCGCAGATTGGCGTGGTACAGCGCATCCCAGCCGTTCTCGGAGGTTTCCAGCAACGGTGAGTCGAAGCTGCCGCCGGCATTGTTGACCAGGATATGCACCCCGCCGAAGTGCTCGATGGTGCCTGCCAACGCGGCGTCCACGGCCGCGCCGTCCCGCACATCGGTGACCAGCGCCAACCCGTCGACCTCGGCTGCGGCCGCGGCGCAGGTGGTCTCGTCGCGTTCCCAGATCGCCACCTTGGCGCCGAAGGCGGCCAGGCCGGCCGCGATTCCCCGGCCGATACCGGAGCCGCCGCCGGTCACCACGGCGACCCGTCCCTGCAGGGACACCGCGGACGGGGTGATCGGCATGCTGGGACGATATCCCGCCCACCGCGCCGACGATGGTGAGAAGCCGCGGATTCCGCGCGATCTACGTCATGGTCGCGGAATGCGGTACACCGGGTCGGAGCAGTCGGCCGCCTGGGCGGACAGCTCCCGTTTGAGCACCTTGAACGTCGCGGTGCGCGGCAATGCGGTGGCTACCCGGATCAACGAGGGCCACTGCTTGGGCCCGAGGTCGGGTTGCGCGTGCAGGAAGGCGGAAAAGGCTTCGGGGTCGAAGCTCGCACCGCCGGAGAGAACCACCGCGGCCATCACCTGATCGCCGACATCGGGGTCGGGGACCGGGTAAACGGCTGCCTCGGCAATGTCGATATGCCGCAACAGAATCCGCTCGATGGGCGCGGTGCCCAAGTTCTCGCCGTCGACCCGCATCCAGTCGCCGAGGCGCCCGGCGAAGTAGACGTAGCCGGCTTCGTCGCAGTAGGCCAGGTCCCCGGTGTGGTAGATACCGCCGGCCATCCGCTCGGACTCGGCTTCGGGGGAGTTGTAGTAGCCGCGAAACCAACCGGCGCCGGTCGGGTTCACCAGCTCGCCGACCACCCCGGGTGGGCACGCCACGCCGGTCTGGACGTCGACGATCGCGACCTCGTCGGTCAGCGGCCCCAGCGAGCCCTCCGGGGTGTCGGGCGTGCGGGCAATCGCCACCCCACCCTCGGTGGAACCGAATCCGTCGATCACGCGGACCCCGAAACGTGCGGCGAAGCGCGGCAGATCGCGTGGAGCGCCCTCGTTCCCGTACAGGAACTTCAACGGATTGTCGGCATCGTCGGGACGTTCGGGCGTGGCCAGGATGTAGGACAGTGGCTTTCCGACGTAATTGGCATAGGTGGCGCCGTAGCGGCGGACGTCCGGAAGGAACTGCGACGCAGAGAATTTGCGGCGCAGCGCGATCGAGGCGCCGGCCGCCACCGCCACCGCCCAGCCCGCCATGATCGCGTTGGAGTGAAACAGCGGCATCGACAGATAGCAGGTGTCCTGCGGACCCAGCCCGAACCGCTCGGCGAGCATCTTTCCCGGAAAGGCGACCTTGTCGTGGGTCACCCGGACGGCCTTGGGTTCACCACTGGTCCCCGAAGTGAAGATCAGCATGAACAGGTCGTCGGCGGCCACGTCGGCGAACCTCACCGCGGTGCCCGCGTGTGCGGCGAGTTCGGCCGTCCACCCGGGCGATCCGACGTCGATGTGGTCGACCCCGCCCGGCACCAGGGCTGGATCGTCGGTGAGGACCACCTGGCAGTCCGCGCGGGCCATATCGGCGGCCAGTGCCGCTCCACGGCGGGTCGGGTTCAGTCCCACCGGGACCAGGCCGCGCAACCCGGCCGCGACCAGCAGCGTCGAGAAAAACGACGTGTTGCCGAGCAGTGCGCCGATATGCGGGGGCCGGGCCGGATCCAGCCGGGCCTGCAGGGCGGCCGCAAGTTGCGCCCCCGCGGCGATGTGCTCGGACCAGCTGATGAACGAATCGCCCTCGTACACACCACGATCGGTGACATCGAGCAGTGGCGCGAGGAGTTCGGTGACGGTGGGTCCGTTGCTTTCGCTCACCGGCTACACGGGTGTGTCGGCCAGTTCGCGGCCGATCCGCAGCAACTGGCCGGTCGCCCCGCCGACCGCGAACTCGGTCTGCTTGGCGGCCAGGAAGTAGCGGTGGATCGGATGGTCCATGTCGATGCCGACACCGCCGTGCACATGGACGGCGGTGTGCGCGACGCGGTGACCGGCATCGGCCGCCCAGAATGCGGCGCTGGCCACATCCATGCTCGCGGGCAGATCCTCGGACAACCGCCATGCGGCCTGGATGAGAGTCGACCGCAGCGCTTTGACGTCGATGTAACCGTCGGCCAGCCGCGCCGAGACCGCCTGGAAGCTGCCGATCGGACGGTCGAACTGTTCGCGTTCGCGGGCGTAGAGCGCCGTCAGCTCCAGTGCGCGTTCCAGCACCCCGAGTTGGTATGCCGCGCGGCCCAGCGCTGTCTGGACGACCAGCCATTCGTGGACCTCGGCCCCGCCGATCACGCGCGCCGCATCGACGGTCGTGCCCCCCAATTCGAGGTGGCCGACGGCACCGTGTCCGGTGGTGTCCAGCGCGCTCATCGTGACGGCGGGATCGTCGGCGGTCACCAGGAAGACCGATGTGCCGGTCTCGGTGTCTGCGGGCACCAGGAACGCATCGGCCACCGGGCCGTAGGCCACCTGGGTGCGAGATCCGGTCAGCCGGAAACCCGAACCGTCCGCCTGAGCCTGGACCGCGCCCTGGCCCATCTCGCCGTCGAGGGCGATCGTGAGGATCTTGGTGCCGTTGATCGCCGGCACCGCCCAATCCTGCTGCAGGGTATCGGATCCGAACTTCGCCAACGCACCGGCCGAGAGCACCGCCGATTCGAGATAGGGCACCGCGGCGAGTTGGCGCCCCAGCGCGGTCAGCACCGCCGTCTGCTCCATGACGCCGAATCCACCGCCGCCCAGGGATTCCGGGGCCGCGGTGGACAGGATGTCGGCCTCGATCAGCTTGGCCCAGAGGTCACCGTCGAAACGCTGGTCGAGCTTGTCGAGCACGCGCTGATGATCGTTGGTGACGACCGACTCGGAGATGGTGCGGACCAGGCCGCCCAGGTCGACGGAGGCCTCGGTGGGTGTGAAATCCATGACTTTCCTTACCGGTTCACTCGGGGCAGGCCGAGCGCGACCATGCCGATGATGTCGCGCTGAATCTCGTTGGTACCGCCACCGAAGGTGAGGATCAGGCACGAGCGGTGCATACGTTCGATACGGCCGCGCAACAACGCACCGGGTGAGCCGGTACGCAGGGTCGCCGAGGTACCGAGCACCTCCATCAGCAACCGGTAGGCCTCGGTCGCCAGCTCGGTGCCGAAGACCTTGGCAGCGGATGCGTCGGCAGGAGACGGCGCGGCATCCTCGGTGGACGCGAGTTCCCAGTTGATGAGCTTGAGCACCTCAGCCTTGGCGTGTACCCGGGCGAGGTTGAGCTGGACCCACTCGGAGTCGATGAGGCGCTTGCCGTGCACATCCTTGGTGTTCTGCGCCCACTCGCGAACACCGTTGAGCGCGACGAAAATCGGCTGCGCAGACACCAGCGCGACACGCTCGTGGTTGAGCTGGTTGGTGACCAGCTTCCAGCCGGCGTTCTCCTCGCCGACCAGGGCGCTGGTGGGGACCCGGACGTCCTGGTAGTAGGTGGCGCTGGTGTCGACACCGGACATGGTGTGCACCGGTGTCCAGGAGAAGCCCTCGGCGGTGGTGGGCACGATCAGCATCGAGATGCCGCGGTGCTTCTTGGCTTCCGGGTTGGTGCGCACCGCCAGCCATACGTAGTCGGCGTAGGCGATCAGGCTGGTCCACATCTTCTGGCCGTTGATGACGTACTCGTCTCCGTCACGCACGGCGGTGGTGCGCAGGGACGCGAGGTCGGTGCCCGCGCCGGGCTCGGAGTATCCGATGGAGAAATGCAGCTGGCCCGCCGCGATCTTGGGCAGGAAGAACTGCTTCTGCTCCTCGGTACCGAATCCCATGATGGTCGGCGCCACCGAGTTGATGGTCAGGAACGGCACCGGCACGTTGGCGATCGCGGCCTCGTCGTTGAAGATCAGGCCGTCCATCGGCGGGCGGGCCTGGCCGCCGTACTCCTTGGGCCAGGACAGTGTGAGCCAGCCGTCCTTGCCCATCTGCTCGACGGTGTCGCGGTAGACATTGCCGCGTCCCATCTCGCCATCGCTGGCCGCCAGTGCCTCGGCCCGCTCGGGAGTCATCAGTTTCTGGAAGTAGGAGCGCAGTTCGCGGCGCAACTCCTCCTGCTCGGCGGTATAACCGATCCGCATGGGTGACGTCCTCACTGTTCGGGGTTTGTTGCCGGTGCACCGACGGGCACAGGGTGGTACCCGTGCATCCGTCTCGTTGTAACACGTTCTAGTCTTGCGGTCCAGGGCGGTATTGTCGGACAGCACAGGGACAGCCCGCCCTGACCCGGAGTGCGAGGAGGTTGTCATGCACGTAGAAGTCGATCGTGACCGCTGCGAAGGCAATGCGGTGTGCGTCGGTATTGCCCCCGACCTGTTTGATCTCGATGACGAGGACTACGCGGTGGTCAAGGCCGACCCGATACCCGCCGACCAGGAGGACCTGGCCGAGCAGTCCATCGCAGAATGCCCACGGGCAGCCCTGATCCGAAAAGACTAAAGAGACTAGAGGTATTCGTACAGTGGCTCCAGACACCGCAACGAACGAAAATCCGATCGACCTGTCCGGCAAGGTCGCCGTCGTCACCGGCGCGGCCGCGGGCCTCGGCCGCGCCGAGGCGATCGGGCTGGCCCGCGCCGGCGCGACCGTCGTGGTCAACGACATGGCCGGCGCACTCGACACCTCGGATGTGCTCGCCGAGATCGAGGCCGCCGGGTCCAAGGGGGTGGCGGTCGCCGGGGATATCAGCGCCCGCAGCACCGCGGACGAACTGGTGGAGACCGCGGATCGGCTGGGGGGCTTGAGCATCGTTGTCAACAACGCCGGTATCACCCGGGACCGCATGCTGTTCAACATGTCCGACGATGACTGGGACGCGGTGATCGCCGTGCATCTGCGTGGTCATTTCCTGCTGACCCGCAATGCCGCGACCTATTGGAAGGCCAAGGCCAAGGAGTCTGCCGATGGTCAGGTGTACGGCCGGATCATCAACACGTCCTCGGAAGCCGGTATCGCAGGGCCGGTCGGGCAGGCCAACTACGGTGCGGCCAAGGCCGGTATCACCGCACTGACGCTGTCGGCGGCCCGTGGCCTGAGCCGGTATGGCGTGCGCGCCAATGCGATCGCGCCCCGCGCGCGGACGGCGATGACCGCAGATGTCTTCGGCGACGCGCCCGAACTCGGCGAGGGTCAGGTCGACGCGCTGTCACCGGAACACGTCGTCACCTTGGTGAGCTACCTGGCATCACCGGCTTCGGACCGGGTGAACGGTCAGTTGTTCATCGTGTACGGCCCGACGGTGACCCTGGTGGCCGCGCCGGTGGCCGCGCAGCGTTTCGACGCGCGCGGTGACGCCTGGGACCCGGCTGCGCTCAGCGCGACGCTGGGGGACTTCTTTGCTGAGAGGGATCCGGAAATAGGATTCTCCGCGACTGCACTGTTGGGTTCTTGACTTCAGAGAATTTCATATCCGCCGGTCTGGGGTCGATAGAACACGTTCTAGAATGACCTCGGTCACACCGGCCGTGAACAGCAAAAATGCGAGATTTACACGAAGATTGCGGTTCTTTGACACTGTGAACGTGTTCTAGTTATTATGAGCCCGCTCACTAAGTTGAGGTCAAAACAGCTTGCGGCTCCGGCGCGGGCCGTGGGTGGGTTCGTCGAAATGGCCATCGACACCTTCGTCAAGATGTTTAAAAGGCCGTTCCAGTTCCGCGAATTTCTCGATCAGACGTGGATGATCGCGCGGGTGTCGTTGGTGCCGACGCTCCTGGTGTCCATTCCGTTCACGGTCCTGGTCGCCTTCACTCTCAACATCCTCCTTCGCGAGATCGGCGCGGCTGACCTTTCCGGGTCGGGTACTGCTTTCGGGACCGTGACTCAGCTTGGTCCGATAACCACTGTGCTCGTCGTCGCCGGCGCAGGGGCGACGGCGATATGCGCCGACCTCGGCGCGCGGACCATCCGCGAGGAGATCGACGCCATGCGTGTGCTGGGCATCGACCCGATCCATCGTCTGGTGGTGCCCCGCGTACTGGCATCGACGGTCGTGGCGATGTTGCTCAACGGCTTTGTCATCCTGATCGGTCTGAGCGGGGGTTATGTTTTTTCCGTGCTCCTCCAGGGAGTCAACCCGGGGGCTTTCATCAGTGGCCTGACCATTCTCACCGGTTTGGGCGAGCTGATCATCTCGGAAGTCAAGGCTGTGCTGTTCGGTCTGATGGCGGGACTCGTGGGTTGCTACCGCGGGCTCACCGTGAAAGGCGGGCCCAAGGGCGTTGGAGAAGCCGTCAACGAAACCGTCATCTATGCCTTCATCTGTCTCTTCGTGATCAATGTGCTGATGACTGCCATCGGCGTCCGGGTTCTCGACTGATGAGTCAGCTGGGAAGCTACGACGTCACCCTGCGCCTGCGGCGGGTGCTGGGACGGCTACCCCGTGCCGTCGACTCATTCGGCGAGCAGGCGCTGTTCTACGGCGAATCGATCCGATACATCCCGAACGCGTTACGGCGATATCGCAGAGAAACGTTTCGGCTGATCGCGGAGATGACGCTGGGCACCGGTGCGCTCATCCTCATCGGCGGTACAGTCGGCGTGGCGGCGTTCCTCACTTTGGCTTCGGGCGGCGTCATCGCCGTGCAGGGTTACCAGTCTTTGGGCAACATCGGCATCGAAGCGCTCACCGGATTCCTGAGTGCTTACCTGAATGTGCGCATAGTGGCGCCGATCATCGCGGGCATCGCACTCGCCGCCACCATCGGCGCCGGCACCACTGCCCAGCTGGGGGCGATGCGCATCGCCGAGGAGATCGACGCTGTCGAATCGATGGCCGTGCATTCGGTGTCCTACATGGTGTCAACCCGGATCGTCGCTGGGCTGGTGGCAATCATCCCGCTTTATTCTCTTGCCACGTTGGCGGCGTTCTTCTCTGCGCGCACCATCACCGTCTACGTCAACGGACAATCTGCGGGTCTCTACGATCACTACTTCAATACGTTCCTGATACCGACCGACCTCTTGTGGTCGTTCGCGCAGGCGATCGTGATGGCGATCTCGGTCATGCTGGTCCACACCTACCACGGATTCAACGCGTCGGGCGGTCCAGTAGGCGTGGGCGTCGCGGTGGGCAAGGCGGTTCGGACGTCGCTGATCGTTGTCGTCGTCATCACATTGCTCATTTCCCTTGGCGTGTATGGCGCCACCGGTAACTTCAACCTGTCTGGCTAGAAAGGAGAGCGCAGTGCCGAGAACCGCCGCGATCAGAATCGCCGCAGCAGTATTGTCGTTGATAGTTGCCGCGTTCTCGCTGCTCACCTACCTCGCCTACACCGCTGCGTTCACCCGGACCGACACCGTGACGGTGACCTCGTCGCGAGCTGGCCTGGTCATGGACAGAGACGCCAAGGTCAAGTACCGCGGCATTCAAATCGGCAAGGTGGAGGACATCGCATACTCCGGTGACCTGGCGAAGTTGACGCTCGCCATCAACCGCGACGAAATGCGCTATGTTCCCTCCAACGCGCCGGTGCGCATCGCGAGCACGACGGTGTTCGGTGCGAAGTCGGTGGAATTCCTTGCGCCGGAACAACCGTCCGATACCCCGCTGCGACCAGGAGCCAGCGTCCAGGCCGACGCGGTGCAGTTGGAAGCCAATACGCTGTTCCAGAACCTGATCGACGTGTTGAACAAGGTCAACCCGACGCACCTCAACGCGACCATGTCGGCCCTAGCGGAGGGCTTGCGCGGGCATGGTGACGATTTCGGGGCCACCGCAGCTGTACTCAATCAGCTACTTGCGCAGTTGAATCCGAAGTTGCCGATGTTCGAGTCCGTCGTCTCACAGCTAGCGACAGTGACCAACATCTACGGCGATGCGGGACCCGGCCTGGTGACTGTGATCGACAATGTGCCGGCGATCAGCGATACGTTGGTAGGCGAGCAGGAGAATCTGAACGCGACGCTCCTCGCGGCGATCGGTTTGGCCAACGAGGGGGCCACCACGCTGGAGCCGGGAGCTGACGATTACATTGCCGCCATTCAGCGGCTGAGAGCGCCGCTGGCGGTGCTGGGCGATTATTCGCCGGTGCTCGGCTGCATCGTGCAGGGCGTGGCGATTGGAGCCCAGCGCGGGGCGGAGATCGTCGGTGGCAAGAAACCTGGTGCGATGGTCAGTTCCAGCTTCGTGCTGGGCGTGCCGTCGTACACCTATCCGGAGAGCCTGCCGATCGTGAATGCGTCGGGCGGGCCAAACTGCCGCGGCCTTCCGCACCTTCCCACCAAGCAGTACGGCGGCTCATTCTTCAAGTCGCCGTTCCTGGTCACCGACAACGCGCTCATTCCGTACGAGCCGTTCACGGAGGTTCAGGTCGACGCCCCGTCGACGTTCCAATTCCTGTTCAACGGTGCCTTCGCAGAACGCGATGACTTCTGATGGGGCAACGGGCATTGCCGGTCAAGGTCGGCATCTTCGTTGTGGTGATGCTCATCGTGGCCGCCGGCTTGGTGGTGGTCTTCGGCGAGTTCCGGTTCGCCGCGAGCAACCGTTATCACGCCACATTTAGTGACGCGTCGCGCTTGGACGGCGGTACCGACGTCCGGATCGCCGGCGTGCCGGTGGGAACTGTCGACGCCGTGACGTTAAACGCCGACAACACCGTCGATGTCGCGTTCAGCCTGGACAAGAAATATCAGTTGTACACGTCGACGCGGGCCGTGATCCGCTATGAAAACCTGGTCGGCGACCGCTTCATGGAAATCACAACCGGTCCCGGCGAGCTGAGGAAGTTGCCCGTGGGTGGGATGATCGGCATGGAGCAGACCCAGCCGGCTTTGGATCTCGACGCGCTGCTCGGTGGTCTGCGCCCGGTGGTCAAGGGGCTGAACGGGGAGCAGATCAATCAGATAAGCGGCGCCATCCTCGAGTTGCTGCAGGGCGAGGGTGGTGCCCTGTCTCGGTTGCTCTCGGAGTCCGGGACTTTCAGTCAGACACTGGGCGATCGCTACCAGGTGATCTCCGAGGTGATCAACAGCCTCAACGAGGTGTTGGGAACCATCGACGCGAAAAGTGCCGAGTTCGATTCCAGCGTGGACCAACTGCAGAAGCTCGTCAGCGGGCTTGCGGCGGGTCGTGACCCGATCGCGGGGGCGATACCGCCGCTGGCCTCAACGGCGACAGATCTGACGGAGATGCTGGCTGATTCGCGACGACCACTGCAGGGCGTCCTCGAGAATCTCCGCCCGCTGGCGACTGAGTTCGACAATCGCAAGGCCGAGGTCAACCAGGTCATCGAACCGCTGGCAGAGAACTACCTGCGGCTCAACTCACTCGGAGCCTACGGCTCCTACTTCAACTACTACATATGCGCTACGACGCTCAAATTCAACGGGCCGGCGGGCAGCGACATCTACCTGCCGATCGGTGGCGTGCCCGACCTTTCTAAAGGCAGGTGCTCTGACAATGGATAAAACGTTACGGGCGGGCTTCTTCGGCATCGTCGTAGTGGTGTGCGTCTTGTTCGTCGCGTTCGGCTACAGCTCTCTGCCGTTTTATCCGCAGGGGAAATCGTATGAGGCCTTCTTCGCCGATGCCAGCGGTATCTCGCCGGGTAATGACGTCAACATCTCCGGTATTACCGTCGGCAGTGTGACCGATGTGGGGCTCGCCGGCGATGCCGCGCGTGTGACGTTCACCGTGAACCGGAAGCACAGATTGGGTGATCAGACGCTGGTGTCGATCCGGACGGATACAGTTCTGGGGGCGAGATCACTGGGTATCGTGCCGCAGGGCGGTGGATCAGTGACCTCTATTCCCCTGAGCCGCACCACAGTTCCGTATACCTTGAATTCGGCACTGCAGGATCTCGGTCAGAATTCCGCCGCGCTCGACAAAGACCAGCTGACTCAGGCATTGACGGTACTGACGAATTCATTTCGCGACGCGACGCCCGAACTGCGCCGCACGCTCGATGGGGTGGCCACGCTGTCGAGCAGTATCAACGCCAACGACGAAGCGCTGGGTCAGCTATTGGCACGTGCGAAATCGGTGATCGGGATGCTCGCGGACAGGGCAGGCCAGGTGAACACACTTGTCACCGACGGCAACCAACTGTTCGCCGCGCTCGACGAGCGGCGGATCGCACTCAGTACGCTGATCGCGGGTATCGATGATGTCTCCGAGCAGCTCTCGGGATTTGTTGCCGATAATCGCCGGGAATTCGGCCCGGCGTTGAAGAAGTTGAATGCGGTGTTGGACAATCTGCTCGAACGTCGTGAGCACATCAGTGAGGCGTTGAAGCGGCTACCGCCATATGCCACTGCGCTCGGCGAGTCGGTCGGATCCGCTTCGGGTTTCATGGTCAACCTGCCCAATGCGATACCGAACAACACTCAGACTGCTCTTCTGCTGGACGCTTACTTCCAACCGGGCAAGATCCCGGACAGCCTGGCTGACTTGTTGCGTGGATTCATCAACGAGCGATTGATCATAAGGCCTAAGACACCATGAGACGATGGATGCGTTTTGGCGTCATAGGCGCGCTGCTGGTCGGTCTGATCGGTGGGACGTATGTGGTTTGGCCACGAGTCTCCAACTACACCGTGGTCGGATACTGAATCGCCCTGGATTCGCCGGAGGCTCGAGCTATTGGATTCCGACCAGGGGTTGGTCGGTCCGTGATGCATCGTAGAACGCGGCTTCGAACTCCGCCGGAGGTAAGTCGCGGAGGTAGCTGTGGAGGCGGCTGGTGTTGTGCCAGTAGACCCAGCTCAGGGTGGCAAGTTCGACGTCCTCGACGGTCTTCCACGGCCGCCCGGTGCGGGCCGGCCCGTAGATCAGTTCGGCCTTGTAGTAGCCGTTCACTGTCTCGGCGAGGGCGTTATCGAAGCTGTCCCCGACCGTGCCAATTGAGGGCACCGCGCCGATCTCAGCGAGGCGCTCACCGTAGCGAATCGAGGTGAATTGCGATCCGGCATCGGAGTGACATATCAAGTCCTGCAACGTCGTTCCGCGTGACCAGCGTGCCATCTCCAACGCATCGAGCACCATGGAAGTGCGCATATGCGAGGCCACCCGCCAGCCGACGATCATCCGCGAGTAGGCATCGACGATGAAGCACACGTAAGCCACTCCGGCCCATGTCGGCACGAACGTCAGGTCGGTCACCCAGAGCTGGTTCGGGGCCGTCGCGGTGAACTTGCGCTTCACCAGATCCGGGTGCCGCGCTGCTACCGGGTCGGGTTTGGTGGTGCGGACACGTTTGCCCCGGCGCACCCCCTGGATTCCGGCGGCCCGCATCAGCCGGGCCACCTGGTCGCGGCCAACGTCATAGCCAGCCCGGCGGGCGGTTTTCCACAGCTTGTGAGCCCCATAGACCTGGTAGTTGTCTTTCCAGAGCTGGCGCAACGCCGGCCCCAGGACTGCATCGCGCTGTGCCCGCGCCGACGGTGGGCGGGTTTTGGCGTCGTAGTAGGTGCTCGGGGCCACCTGCAGGCCTGCGCTGCGCAGGACCGTGCAGATGGGCTCGACCCCGAAATCCTCGCGATTCTTGTCGATGAACGCGACTATTTCTTGTGTTGGCGGTCGAGCTCCGCCCCGAAGAAACTTGCCGCTCGCTTCAGAATCTCGTTGGCCCGCTTCAGTTCTCGGATCTCCTGCTCGAGCTCTTTAACCTTCGCGGACTCGGTGCTCGTCACACCCGGAGCGTGACCGTCGTCGATATCGGCCTGGCGCACCCAGGAGCGCACCGATTCCACGCCATACCCCAGTTGATGGGCCACCCGCGTGACCGTGCCCTGCTCGGTGCCCAGCTCTTCGCGCAGGGTACGGACCATCCGCACCGCGGCGGCCTTCTCCTCCGAGCTGTAACGACGTGTCGTGGGCTTCCCAGGCGACTGTTCCTTCGGCATACCTGCATCCTCGTTTCCAAGGTCAGGAGCCTCCAACATTTCCAGGGCGATTCATACTTCAGTTCGGCGGCGGGCTTGTATCCGGGCGACGAAGTGCGCATCGTCGGTGTGCCGGTGGGTTTGATCGAATCGATCTCACCGCAGGCCGATGCCGTGAAAATCACCATGCGGATCCAGCATGACGTCAAGCTGCCCGCCGACGCCCGTGCAGTGATGCTGGCGCCTAACCTCGTGTCTGCAAGGTTCATTCAGATCACGCCCGCCTATCGACAAGGCCCGGCGATGACGGATGGCGACAGCATCGAGTTGGGTCGCACGGCCGTGCCAGTGGAGTGGGACGATGTCAAGACCGAGCTGACCAGGCTGAGTCAGACTCTCGGACCTTCTGCCGGTCAGGTCCAGGGGCCACTCACCCAGTTCGTGAATCAGGCCGCCGACACCTTCGACGGCAACGGCGATTCCTTCCGGCAAGCGTTGCGGGAGCTGTCACAGACTGCCGGGCGACTGGGCGACTCCAGCACCGACCTGTTCGACACTGTGAAAAATCTTCACATTCTGGTCGACGCCCTGTCCAGGAGCAATGAGCAAATCGTTCAGTTCAGCGGGCACCTGGCGTCGGTGTCACAGGTCTTGGCCGATAGCTCCGTGGGGTTGGACGACACGGTGGGCAGTCTCAACCAAGCTCTGTCCGACGTTCGGGGTTTTCTCGGCGAGCACAACGAGACGCTGATCGGCAGCGTCAACAGGTTGACCGACCTGACCAGCATCCTCACGACCCAGACCGACGACGTCGAGCAGATCTTGCATGTCTTGCCGAACGCGATGGCAAACTTCTACAACGTTTACAACCCCGCCCAGGGCACAGCCAACGGGCTGTTGGGCCTACCCGAGTTCGCCAACCCCGTGCAGTTCATTTGCGGAAGTTTCGAAGCCGCAGGGATGCCCGACTACGACAAACGGAACGAGATCTGTCGTCAGCGGATGGCTCCGGTGCTCAAACGCCTGGCGGTGAACTATCCGCCGATCATGGCCCACGGCGTCAATACGATCACCGCGTACAAGGGCCAGGTTATTTACGACACTCCTGCGACTGAGGCGAAGGCGCAGACCTACATCCCGCACCTGGAATGGATACCGGCTGAGGGACGGTTCCCGCCTCGTGCGGGCAATGAGGGCGATCCCAGTGCGTTGCTTCTGCCGCAGAATCCAGCTCCCGGTCCGCCGCCTCCTGCACAGCCGTTCACACTCGGCCCGGTGATTCCGCCGGCTGGTCCACCACCGGGTCCTGCGCCGGCCGCTGCGCCTGCGCCCGGTCCGCTTCCCGCCGAGGCGGCCGTCCCGGGTCTGCAGCCGGGCCCTCCACAACAGCCAGGAGGTGGCTCATGACACGCGTGTCCTCGCGAGTCAGGGCTGGTCGAGCCGCCCGCCGCACCCTAGTCTTGGGCTCCGGCGTGGCTCTGCTTGCGGGCTGCCAGTTCGGCGGATTGAACTCGATGAACATGCCGGGCACCGCGGGTCATGGCAAAGGTGCGTTCGCTATCACTGTGGAAGTGCCCGATGTGGCCACGCTGCCGCAGAACTCACCGGTGATGGTCGACGACGTGACCGTCGGAAGCGTGTCGGGCATCGAGGCCGTCCAAAAACCGGACGGAACGTTCTATGCGGCCGTCGAACTCTCCCTGGATTCCAATGTCAAATTGCCGGCCAACACGACCGTGAAGGTTGCACAGACGTCACTGTTGGGATCACAGCACATCGAACTAGCCCCGCCGCTTGCCGAACCGCCTGTTGGCGAGCTGCGGGATGGTGCCCAGATTCCGCTGAGCCAAGGCAGCCGCTATCCCACGACAGAGGAAGTGCTATCCGCTCTCGGGGTGGTCGTTAACAAGGGCAATCTAGGTGCGCTGCAGGACATCACGCACGAGCTCTACGCTGGTGTGGCCGGTCGTGAGGGACAGTTCGCCGGGCTGATCCCGCGGCTCGCCGACCTGGCCACATCCTTGAATCGACAGACAGAAGACATCATCGCAACCGCCGAGGGCTTGAACCGCTTCGCCGGAATCCTTGCGCGCAACAAAGACAGTTTGGGCCGCACGCTGGACACGTTGCCGGCAGCGCTACGTGTGCTCAACGAAAATCGAGCCCAGATCGTGGATGCTTTTGCCGCGCTGCAAAGGCTAGGCACCGTCTCGGCGCGGGTCTTGGCCGAAACCAAGGACGATTTCGCCGAGGACCTCATCGACGTGTATGCGGTCATCAAACCGCTCAACGACAACCGCTCGGATTTCGTGTCCAGCCTCGATAGCCTGGCTACTTTCCCGTTCCCGGGTAAGAATCTGCACCGAGTCGCCCGCGGCGACTACTTCAACGTGTTTGCGACATTCGATCTCACGATCCGACGACTCGGCGAGACCATCTTCACGACGTCGTTCTTCGATCCGAATATGAAGCGCATTGCCGAAGTCGTGAATCCGCCGGAATTCTTGACTGGAGAGATGGCGAATCTGTCGGGGCAGGCAGCTGATCCGTTCAAGATCCCGGCGGGAACCGCGTCGGGTCAGGAGGTGCCGCCGGAATAATGTTCACTCGAACAACGCAAATCCAGTTGTGGGTCTTCGCGGTCGTGACCGTCTTCTCGGTCGGCGCAATCGCTCTGCTATACATCCGTGTTCCTGACCGGCTCGGCCTGGGTACTTATGACGTCACCGCAAATTTCGTTGCCGGCGGCGGACTTTACGAGAATGCGAACGTCACCTTCCGCGGCGTACAAGCCGGGCGCGTCGAGTGGGTGCGTTTGACCGACGACGGCGTGACCGCACAGATGCGGATCAACAGCGACGTCAAAATCCCGGCGAACTCCACGGCAACCGTCAAGAGCGTCTCCGCGATCGGAGAACAGTACGTGGATTTCGTTCCCACCGCCGATCCCTCGCCGACGACGCTCCAGAACGGTGCCGTCATCCCGGAGGAGAGAACCGCGATTCCACAGGAGGTCGCTGAGCTGCTGCGCGAGGCAGACCGGCTGGTGAGCAGTGTCGACAGCGCCCGACTCGAAGACCTCCTGAGAGAATCGTTCAAAGCCTTCAACGGCTCCGGCCCCGAACTGGCGCGGTTGCTCCAGTCGGTGCGGGTACTGGTCGACAAGGCCAACGAGAGCTGGCCGCAGACCTCCTCGCTGATAGACCAAGCTGGTCCGTTCCTGGAAGCGCAGATTCGAAGCGGCGAGGACATCCGGTCGTTGGCCGACGGATTGGCGCGCTTCACCAGCGAAGTAAAAGACGCGGATCCGCAACTTCGGACACTGCTCCAGATCACCCCGGACGCGGCTGCGGTAGCCAGCGACACCTTCTCGGGCATTCGCCCGTCGTTCCCGGTGCTGGCGGCCAACCTGGCCAACTTCGGCCGAGTCGGCGTCATCTACCGCAAGTCGATCGAACAGGCGCTTGTCATTTTTCCTGCCCTGCAGGCCTCGCTGCTCACAATCGGCGGACAGCTTCCCGCTGACGAGGGGGGTAAGCAGGATTTCAAGATCTCGATAAACGATCCGCCGCCGTGCAATACGGGATTCCTCCCTCCGACCGAGATTCGCACGCCCGGTGACACGACATTGCGCGATTTGCCCACGGACATGTACTGCAAAGTTGCACAGAACGATCCGATGGTGGTGCGTGGCGCGAGAAATTACCCGTGTCAGGAATACCCCGGCAAGCGTGCTCCGACGATCCAGCTGTGTCGGGACCCGCGCGGCTACGTCCCGGTCGGCAACAGCCCATGGCGTGGACCGCCGGTGCCGATCGACACACCTGCGGACGGGCGAAATATACTGCCGCCAAATAAGTTTCCCTACATACCGCCGGAGAATGATCCGGACCCGGGATATCCTGTCCCGCCCGGGCTGGTGCCACCCGGGGTTCAACCCGGTCCAGGACCTGCGCCGCACCAACCATGGCCGTATATCCCTCCGCCAAACGATGGCCCACCGCCACCCCCACTGACGGCATGGATCCCGCCGGCTCCGTACCCGGATGCGTGGCCTCCGCCGGCGGTGCCGCCGGGTTGGGCCACCAACCCGCCGGCCGACGTGTTCGCAGGGCCCTACGATCCGCCGCCGCCGGCATCCGCGCCGCCACCTGCGCCACCGAACGTGCCACAGGCCAGCGCGGCCGCATACGGAATGTATGACCAGCACACCGGTGTCTTCGTCGACCCGGCCGGCGGCACCGGGGTCTACGCGCCTGGTGTTACCGACATGCGGCCGCAGGAGAACTGGGTGGACTTGATGCTTTATCCGGAGATGACCTGATGGCACCCACGGGAAAATCTGTCCGCCGCCGCGCCTCCCGCCCCGCCGGGCCAACCAGCGGTGTGCCGGATCAGGCCGTCGTGCGCATTGCGACGGCTGATCCGGCCGTGGCTGAACCTGCTCCGAAAACGCGTGAGGTGCGGCGTCTGCCAGGGCGTCGACCGAACCACCGCATGGTCGCTATCGTCGCATCGGTGTTCGGGTTCGTCATGGTCGTCGGTCTGAGCACCGCGGTGGCGGTGCTCGGTGTACAGCGACAAGACGCGGAAGCGCTGCAAACCCGTGACCAGCAGTTCGTCGACACTGCCACGCAAACCGTGGTGAACATGTTCAGTTTCAAGCAGGACACCATCGACGAGAGTGTCGACCGCTTCTACGAAAGCACCAGTGGGCCGTTGCGGGACATGTTCAGTCAGGCCAACAACGTCGAGAACCTCAAGGCGATCTTCCGTGACACCGGTGGCAGTTCGGAGACGGTGATCAACGGAGCGGCGATCGAAAGCATCGACGACATCAGCAATACTGCAGCGGTGTTGGTGTCGGCGCGGGTTACCGCTAGCGACATCAACGGCAACAACAGGCCCTCTCAGCCGTACCGGCTGCGGATCATCGTGATGGAGGGTGATGACGGGCGGATGACGGCCCACGACCTCAACTACCCCAACGGTGGAAACTGATGCGTTGGATCGTTAGCGGCATCGTGGGTCTGGTTGCCGTTGCTTTGGTGAGCCTGGGAGCAATCGCTGGCGGCCTGTATTGGCAGCGGGTGGAGACGCTCGGTGAACAGGCCGCGCGCGAGGAACTCGGACCGCTTGCACAACAGCAGATTCCGATGGTCTTCACCTACGACTACAAGACTGTGGAGGGCAACCTCACCGATGCGTACAGGCTGCTTACGCCCGCCTACCGCAAAGAGTTCGAGGACCGAGCCAGATCCGACATTATTCCTCAGGCTCGACAGCGTGAACTGGTGAGCCAAGCCAATGTGGTCGGCGTCGGGGTGATGGAGGCGCAGCGCAATTCGGCAGCGGTGATGGTCTACATCAACCGAACGGTCTCGGAGAAAGAGAACCGCGACCAGCCGATCTATGACGGTAGCCGCCTGCGCGTCGACTACCAGAAGATCGACGGCAAGTGGTTGATCAGCTACATCACTCCGATTTAGCGGTGGCCAGCGCGTCCAGGAACGACCGCGCCCAGCGGTCCACGTCGTGCGCGAGCACCTGCCGGCGCAATGCGCGCATCCGGCGCTTACCGTCCTCGACGGTCTGATTCAGCGCTTGCTCGATCGCATCGCGAACACCGTCGGTGTGGTGCGGGTTGCACAGGTAGGCCTGGCGGAGTTCGGCTGCGGCGCCGGTGAATTCGGAAAGCACCAGCGCCCCGCCGAGATCGCTGCGGCAGGCTACGTACTCCTTGGCGACCAGGTTCATCCCGTCGCGCAGCGGCGTCACCAGCATCACGTCGGCCGCCACGAAGAACGCGATCAGCTCATCCCGGGGTAGCGGCCGGTGGATGTAGTGCACCACCGCATGCCCGACCTCGCCGTACTCGCCGTTGATGTGGCCGACCTGACGCTCGATGCCCTCGCGCATCTCGATATAGCTCTCGACGCGTTCCCGGCTGGGTGTGGCCAGCTGGATCAGCACGGTGTCGCTGCGGTCGGCGCGGTTCTGTTCCAGCAGTTCGGAGAACGCGGTGAGGCGGACGTCGATGCCCTTGGTGTAGTCCAGCCGGTCGACCCCGAGCAGGATCTTGCGCGGGTTGCCCAGCTCGGCGCGGATCTGGCGGGCCCGCTGCCGGACGGCCTTGTCCCGGGCCTTGCGGTCCAGATCGGCGGAGTCGATGGAGATGGGGAACGCGCCGACCTTGACGGTGCGGAACCCGACCTGGACCTCGCCGAAACGGGAGCGCACGCCGATCGAGGCGCGCGAGGTGTTGGCGCCGATCAGCCGCCGCGCCAGGATCAGGAAGTTCTGGGCGCCACCGGCCAGGTGGAAACCGACCAGATCGGCACCGAGCAGGCCCTCGATGATCTCGGTGCGCCAGGGCATCTGCATGAACAGCTCGACCGGGGGGAACGGGATGTGCAGGAAGAACCCGATGGTCACGTCGGGGCGCAGCATGCGCAGCATCTTCGGCACCAGCTGTAGCTGGTAGTCCTGGATCCAGATGGTGGCCCCCGGGGCCGCGGCCCGCGAGGTGGCCTCGGCGAACCGCCGGTTCACCTCGACGTAGCGCTCCCACCACTGCCGGTGGTAGGTCGGTTTGACGATGACATCGTGGTACAGCGGCCACAGCGTGGCGTTGGAGAAACCCTCGTAGTACAACGCGACGTCATCGGCGGACAGCCGCACCGGATAGAGCTGCAGGTCATCGGCGACGATGGGTTCCTCGTCGCCGTCGGCGACACCGGGCCAACCGATCCAGGCGCCGCGTTGCTTGCGCAGGATCGGTTCCAGGGCGGTGACCAGGCCACCGGGACTGCGCTTCCAGGTGGTGGTGCCATCGGGTAGCACCACCTGATCGATCGGCAGCCGATTGGCGACCACGACGAAATCGGCTTGGCCCCCCTCTGGGGCGGAGTCGTCGGTATCGACTCCCATCGACACCTAGGCCTCGAGCTTTGCCGGTCCGATACCGAGCATGGCGAGGAAGGTGCGACATTCGTCGGCGTCGGTGGCGTAGGCGGCCACCACACGGCGAGCCATGCTGGCGGTGTCGTCGGCCACGGGCTCGACGTCGCCGATCTCGGCGCTATCTGTTTTGGCGGGCATCAGATAATTCTAGGCGAAGTCCCGGCCATCGCCATCGGCACCCGTGTAAATGTGTAGCTGTGCAAATTACTTTGGCAGGACAGACGGTCCTGGTGACCGGCGGTGGAAGCGGTATCGGCAAGGGTGTGGCGGCGGAGGTGGTCGCCAGCGGCGGCAACGCCATGCTGGTCGGGCGCAACGCCGACAAGCTGTCGGCGGCGGTGGACGAGATCACCGCGGGGCCCGGGGATGGCGAGGTGCGCTTCGAACCCGCCGATGTCACCGACGAGGACGAGGTGGCCCGGGTAGTCGATGCCGCGACGGCCTGGACTGGCCGATTGAACGGGGTGGTGCACTGCG
>Ga0075163_10003881_pt1 | contig 20059 bp, 38 predicted proteins | sample JI1023141ADNA_FD_71478 | JGI IMG/M metagenome (GOLD analysis project Ga0075163, IMG submission 71478) | Wastewater effluent complex algal communities from Wisconsin, to seasonally profile nutrient transformation and Carbon sequestration -... | ecosystem: Engineered > WWTP > Effluent > Algae... | reverse complement strand
AATCTTTATACATAATTAAAATGAACCTTAATCAAATAAATCCAACTATTATGAATGCATTATTCAACACCGATTTACAAAAACATGCTAACTTAGCTTTACGTCAGAAACTAAATTCTGGAATTAAAGTGCAGAGTGTATATCTTCCTGAAGGGTTTAATCCAGAACAACGAACTGAAAGAAATGCTATGGATTGGTATGAAAAAACCATCCAGTCGCAACATTCAACTCACTGGCACGAAAGTCAAAAATATAACGTCGATTAATCATGAAAGACAATTTTTCGATACTATCATTACAGCACCATAATGCCGTGAAGCAAATTGAGGAGGACTATAGCAATCTTAATTTATTCATTAATGAGATGCAAGCAAACATCAATAAAAATGATGAAAAAAGCATAAATAGCTATAACAAAGCTCGAGAAGTAGCCATGACTATTTTGCATAACATTATTTCCGTTAAAAAAGAATTTAAAATCAATAGCTCTAAGGATTTAGCGGATTTTGGCTTAATACAAGCGCATCTGTATTTTAATAAAGATGTAAAGAAGAAAGCCGAAATATTATCTGACTTCAACAACAAGCTAGAACAAGCTCTTTCTTTTGACCCAAAGGAGGTAAAAGATGAAGGTATTTCTAAAATTAGATTGATTGATTTTTGTACTTGGTATAAAACCACAACCTTTAATTGCGAAGAACATTCTGAGCTTGACTGCGTGGAAGAATATTTAAAAAATAAATAATTTACTTTTTTTGTTGTACCAATAAAATATTTAATTATATTTGTACCAAGAAATTAAATGCTAAATTAATTATGGAATTTGAATTTGCAAAATACACCGAAATTACTGATTATGCTTTGGAGGTAAATCCAAGCCTTAAAGATAGTAATGTTATCCGAGTTTTTATTTGTCCTGACGTTTGGGATTTTTGGTTTGTCCGAATTCTTCAAGGATACAACGAAGATTACGAACAAGAAGAGGGGTCGTATATCTTAAAACGAAATAAAATCGAAATGGATAGGAAAGGAGAAAAACTTACACTTTCAAAAGTTAAAAAAATCATACAAGAGGATGATGGTTCTAATTGGGATTTAATACAAGGTTATGATTTAGAGGAACTTATTGACATCCTAGATGACGGGTTTGGAATTTTGAACAGAAAACAAGTTTAATAATGTTTCACAAACAATTTTACCCCACCCCAGTTGCAGTTTTAGACTTATTAAATTTAGATTGCAAAAACAAAATTGTCTTAGAGCCACAGGCGGGCAAGGGCGATATTATTGACTACTTGCATATGCATGGAGCGAAGCAAGTTTTAGCTTATGAAATAAACCAAGACCTTCAAAAAATTGTTTCGTCCAAATGCAGGCTATTTGGAGGAGACTTTTTTGATTGCACCGCAGAGGACATCAGCCATGTCAATATGATTGTCATGAATCCTCCTTTTGAGAACGCTGACAAGCATATTATTCATGCTTGGAAGATAGCTCCTGAAGGTTGCGAAATTGTATCGCTATGCAATAATGAAACAATTGCTAAGGATTATAGATATGAGCAATTATCTAGGCTTATTTCTGATTATGGCGATTCGGAAAACTTAGGAGATGTTTTTTCTACTGCCGAGCGTAAAACTAATATTGACGTTGCGGTGGTTCGTCTTTTTAAACCTGTTACCTCCAGTACTTTTGATTTTGACGGTTTTTTTATAGGCGAAGACGACGAGCAACAAAATACCGAAGGTATCATGCCCTACAATGCTGTGCGAGCTATTGTAAACCAATATGTTGCCACAATGAAATCATTTGACAGCATGAAAGAGCATTTAGACATGATAAATGCCTTGACCAAGCCAATAGGTCTAGGAAGTATCCAGTTACAAGTAAACTACAACGAATCAGCACTGACCAAAGAAGATTTTGGCAAAATAATTCAAAAACGTTCGTGGAATGTTTTGTTTGACAAAATGAACATGCGAAAGTATGTAACTTCTGGAGTAATGAAAGACATAAATTCATTTGTCGAAAAGCAAACGAAATATCCGTTCACCATGAAAAATATTTATCGCATGTTTGAGGTAATTTATGGTACGAGAGCAGACCGTTTCAATCAAGCTCTGGAAGAAGCTATTGATGCTTTTACAAAGCATACTCACGAAAACAGATATGGGGTTGAAGGGTGGAAAACTAACTCAGGCTATATGCTGAACAAAAAGTTTATTGTAGATTGGATGGTAGAACCAAAATATAGTGACCATTCCCTAGTAACTTTGCGGTCTAGCAACAACGAAGAAAAAATATCTGACCTTACCAAAGTGCTTTGTAATATTACTGGAACTAACTTTAATGAAATTCCTCATCTGAGAGATTATTTTATATTTCATAAAGGACTGAAAACAAATCAATGGTATACTTGGGGTTTTTTTGAAATAAAATGCTTTAAAAAAGGCACTATGCACATTAAATTTAAAGACTTAGAGCATTGGTATCTCCTTAATAGAGCTTATGGGTATCTCAAAGGATTTTCGCTTCCAGAGACCCATAAAAAATAATGGTAACATAGTAGAATTTTACCTTATTTTAAATCTGAAAAAGAATTAGCCTTTTATCTGAAAAATAATCGTAAACCTTCTGAAAAAGAGTTATACGGATGGTATTATAAAGATTCTCATAATTATAGTATAACCGATTGTTCCTCTCAAAAAAAAATAATCAATTTAGTTTTTTAGAATTGCTATTCTCTCTCAAATAAAATCATTCCAAATTTATTATTTCTTTTTATTGTTTGGAGTTTTATTGTTTAATATTTTATTTTTACATAAAATTTTACGGTTTCATAAAATACTTGATTTCAAATGACTACAAAAAGCATATTACTCATTACTGGGATAGGGGTTGCGGGATTTTTACTTATTAAAAATAGTTTGTGCATGAAAAATTTACCAAAAACCGTTGGTATACTAGTCCCATCGTCAAAATCAACTCGTAGTAACGAAACTAACAGAGCCTATCCAGATGGAGGGCTTCAAGTGCCAGAAAGTATGGATTTGCCAAATCTTACTCCTTTCAAAAAAAATGGATTAACCATTGAGGAATCTGTTCAAACTCTTTTTAAAAACTAACTAATAATTTTTTATTTCATTTATTATGACAGCAACTAATAAAAAAATCGCAATATATACTGGTGGAGCTTTAGTTCTTGGAGCAGTAGCCTTTTTTGTATATTCCTTTTTCAATCAGAAGCAAATTAATATAGGTAGCACTACGGTGGCTTTGGGAGATGATTTACCATCAAATTTAAATGATGATGAGCAATCAAAAGGCACGATTATTAATCCTAAAACAAATGTTTTTACTAAAATGCTCGAACAAGATTTTGGAGTTATTAAAAAACCATCCCTAGCAACTGGAAATTTCGTTTAACTCTTTTATTTTTTTTCAACATATAATAAAAAAAAGTGCCTAGATGCGCTTTTTTTTTATCATTAATCACTACATTTGTACCAACAACTTAAAAGTTAAATTATTATGCCACAAAAAAGAAACTTAAAAGAGCCTATCTTAAAACTTAGAACAGAAGGGAAATCATATCGAGAAATTCAAAAAATCCTTAATTGCGCGAAATATTCTGTGCAATATCACTGTACAAATCATGAATTAACTGACATAGGTTTAAAAAGACATCCTATCACTGAGCAAAAGAAACATGAAATTGCTGATTATTGCAAAAGCCACAAACCAGAAGAAGCTGTAGCTTATTTTGGCATTTCATTGTCTTCAGCAAAACGCTATGCAAAGTACGGCTTAGAAGTTTAGATACTTTTAAGCTATACTTTATTTTATATTTCTCAACAACATCTTTAATTATTCAAATCATTTTTTTTTGATTTGACAACTCCTATTTTAATAAAAGTAAATGAAAAAGAATACCTCAATTAAACTTTTTAACATACTTGCTAGAAGAGTATACAAAAACTCTAAAAAAAAGGGACTTGGTTTAAAATGGACAGATGCACAGAAGTGGACATCTGCTTATCTTTTTAAAAGATATAAAGGCAGTGTTGTTTCAAAGCTAAAGTTGCGCGCTATAGATGATGATGTCCATTCTATTTTAGAATCAGGAGTGTCGCCTATGCCTCCTGCAATTAAGCCAAAAGATGTCTTTCCTGTTCCTACACCTAAACCTGTAGAAGTTTGCTACAATCCATTATTGATTCCTTCTGTTGATTTAGAAGATATTAATTGGTGGCTTTTACCAGATACAATAGATAGATTTGACAATGATTTAAAAATAGCCATTGAAATTGATGGAATTATCAATACAGGTATTGTAAAAAAAGGAAGTTTGCCTGATTTAGTACCAGTTAGAGAGGAATTGAGAAGGGTTTTTAAAGACAATTATGGTGCAGTAATCATATTCAAGATATTAACAGTCCCTAATTACAAAGACGATGGTGATGCTTGTTCCTATTTTGTTTTAGCTACATTAGAAGGGTCTAATCAAGATATGGACACTGAAAAAAATGAAATCAATATTTTTACCTCAAAAAGTAGCTTGACCGAAGAAGATAGGGCAAAAAAAGAAGAGGCTGAAAGAAAACGGAAAGAAGAAGAGATGGCTCAACGAACATCTAAAAGAGCCATAAAACAAATAGAACGTCCTAGTGATGTTGAGCCTACAAAAAAAACCGAAACTAAAAAGAAGACTACGGTTGCTGAAAGCAAACGAATTGATAGCTTAAATGAGACCTTACGCCTGCTTAGAAAGGACTACGATGACGGAATAATCTCCAAAAGAGAGTATAGCAAAAGACAGCAAATTATTTTAGATAAATTTGAAAAAGGCGGAGCAATTTAATTAATCTTTTGAATGAAACAAAAATTAAAATATCCCTACATTAGTCCAAACACTTCAAACTCTTTTTTATGTGATAATTTATTACTCGAGGATTTAGATGGAGAAATTTGGAAAGATGTTGTTGGCTTCGATGGCTCTCATTTTGTTTCAAATTATGGAAGAGTAAAGAGAGGGCAACGTTATGATATTTTAGGGAGACTTTTAAAGGAAAAGATTTTGAAAAGACAATATTGGATAGCTCAAAATGGTCATTTACAATCGGCTAGAGTTTCTTTTGGAATAGATGCAAAAACATACACAAAAGCAGTTTCGATTTTAGTTGCAGAGGCTTTTTTAGGAGAAATTCCAGAAGGCTATTGTGTTATTCATTTGGATAAAAATGTAAAAAATGATTTTGTTGAAAACTTAAAGATTACTACTTATTCTGAAAGTTTGCAAAGAGATTATGCCCAGTTTAGTAAATACGATTGGGGTTTTGGAATAGTTGGAAACAAGGGAAAAAACAAGGTAGTAGAACAATTAGATTTAGATGGAAATGTAATTCAAGAATTTGAAAGTATTGGGGCAATAGTAAAGCAGTTGGGCTATACAAAATCAGTTATTTCAGCACATTGCAACAATCGATACAAATCTCACTACACCGCCTATGGCTTCCGATGGAGATTCAAAAACACAAAATAATTTAGCAAAAAAAAATGGAAAATAATTCATCAAATAAAAATCATGGTGATGGTGCTTATTTTGACCGAGCATTAATTAAATTAAGAAGAATTTATAGCAAGGATGAGACTGTATCTGCATTGAGTAAAAAATTATCTGATGTTGAAATAGAATTAGGAAAATCAATTGCTTACATCCATGAATTAGAAGATGAAAAGAATCAACGTAATTTAAAATATGATGGGGAATATTGGTTTGAAAAATATAAAAAATTGCAAGAACAGTTTGACAAAACAACTAAAGAAGCAAAACTAGATGAACTTTATCTGATGAGGAGCAAAGAAAATGCGAAATTGCGTGATGAACTAAATAAACAAAGAAAAACTAATCGAGATTTAATTTGTAAGATTGTCCAACTAGAAAATAAAATTGCTTCGCAATAAAAATTCGAAAAAATTATTTTTAACACATGGAATTTGACATTCACAACATATCAGATTTAAATCGAACTTTTAAGAGAGTTCGTATGGATAGAACTTACAACAAGCTTGTAAAAAATAAAGTTAGCTTCTATGTTCGTCATGGTACAGAGTGCAATGAACTTATCTATGACAACGAATTTCGAGTGTATACTACGGGTCGCAACAACTTTCCTCCTAAATTAATATTCCTTTTTAGTGTTGTAAAAAACAATTGTCTTAAATTCCTGAAAACTCAAGAAGCCATATTGGTGCTTCCTCCTAAAATGCCTACTCAATATATCAATTATGACTATGACCACAATAAAGGCAAATTAACTGGCACAGACCTTAATCATGCCTTTTGGAGAATTGCCTATGTAAAAGGATACATTTCAAAAAAAACCTACGAGCGCGGATTAGTCGAAGAGGCAAAAGCCCTTCGTCTAGCTACTCTATCAGTACTAGGCACAGCAAAACATTATGATTACTATGTAGAGGGTCACTTTAAGGAGCGAGTTACTGTTCGAGAGGAAAACTTGCAATTAAAGGAAATCTACAAGGATATTCGATATTCCTGCTATTATATGATGTATGAAGTAGCTACAATGCTCGGAGAGGAGTTTGATAGTTGGAAAACAGACTGCATTTATTATAGGGACAGCCCTGAAAACCGAAAGCTTGTGCATGACTATTTTGAAGAACGTGAAATGCTCTTTAAACAATTGATTTATAACACTAGAGACTATTTTAAAAATGAATAATCAAATTAATTTATTAAATTTAATAAATTAATACTAATTAAAGTCAAAAATATATTAAATTTAATTTGTTTATCTAAAATAGACCGTTTATATTTGTTGTACCTTTAAAAATAAAAATATTTTATTTGCTATGTCAAATTACCTGTCAACATTAGATTTATCTGTCACTCCATTTTCAGAGTACGAACTTCGAAAAAAATATCTCATTAGCACATTTATGGAAGACTCTATTGAAATCACTTTCATGAGAGAAGACATTGCTGAGTATAAGATTAACTCTGGGAATAAATACAAATTTGGCGAAATCGTTAACAATAACTTTTATTGGTACAATCAAGGAAATCCAATCGCTTTTAGTCGCGAAGAAATGCGTAATGTGTTTTCTGCCTTAAATGACTTAAAAAACGACAGCCAAAAAATTATCTTCACCTATAAAATTAAACGATGAGAAAAATAACTAAAGACCAACTAGAGCAAATTGCTGAAAGCTTTTTGATGCAATTAAATCAGCAAAAAGACCAGAGTCGTCAACTAGCTGACGAGACGCAAACCATACTAAACAATCCAGAAGATTATTTTTTATTTGCATCTATATTGATTGCTAATGCCATTCCAAGCCAATTGGATGATGATAGTTTTGATATGAAGGCAAAAGCTATGAGCTATATGAAGTCTGGGGTTCAAGTTTTAGCAGAACACAATGTAATTGCTATCAATGACAATAGCTTGTCACAATTGTTATCAAAGAATTGCGATTTTGTTGTGTCAAATTACAAACTCAACTTTGCTTTTAATCAATTCGTTTTGGCATTAAGAGAATATGACAAACTAAATGCAAAATATTCTGAGTTATTCAATACTATTAATCAACAATAAATTCACAACAACGCTATGGAACGTAAAAAAATTGAAGAAAACTGGACGGCTATTGAAGAATATGAACAAAAAGCAAGAGAAAAAAGCGGAGACCCTGAAGCGGGATTTAATGCAAGTACATTCTTTTTTGGAGAGAGTGGACGTCATTTAATGATTCCTATAATGTATCGAGGTAAAAAAGGCAAGAAAGGGCAGGAGACGTTTACAAGTTCATATAAGGAAATGATGGTTTTTGCAGAATATTGCCCATTTACGGGGAAGCCTTTGTATGAAATGGAAAATCAACCAAAAATCAAATAACGATATGGGCTTATTTAAATTATTATTTGGCATCAGTAAAACTTCTCGTAAACCGAAAGTAGCAGGAAGTAAAGACCCTAATGACCATAAAAAATGCGCACTTAGTACGGGTTGGAAATTAGACGACCACTATTGTTCAAACTGTAAAAAAAGTACAGGTCATAATGAATACATTACCAATTGTTGTAATAATTGTGGGGAATTTGGCACACAAATTAGGTCTGGCAGGACATATAGAAAAATATTTATCGATGACAAATGGAAATATCAGATTAAATATAGAGAAAATAATGATGAAGAAATTATTGAAAAGTGGTATTGATTTAAAAAGTAACTAAAAACATTTTAAACTATGAAATTAGAATCATTAACTCACAAAATTTTTAACCTAATAATTTGGATAAATTATCCAATTGTTTTTAAAGTTCTTATAAATTTTCCGTTCCTATATAAGTCAAAATACAAGGTGTTGTTACGATTTCCATGTTGTATGACATATCCATTTCTAGCAGAAGCAGAACCGCTTTTGTTTATTCCAAATGAATTCAAATTGCCCCCAAATGAAAAATCACCTTCTTTTTTTAAATTATCTAATTTATTAATAAAAAATTCAGGCTCAATTTGTGGTCGAATTATAAAAAAGGCAACTATTCCTATCGTTGTAATTACTCCTATTATTGCTATGTTTTTCATTGGTATTTAAAATTTAATTACTTGCAAAAATACTATTTTTTTATTTAACAATCATTCAATTAATATTCTAAATTATTAACAGAAAAATAATTAACACATGGATTTAAACAAATATGTTATTGATGGGACTATTTCCCATAAAGACCAAGAAAAGCAAATTACTGAGAGTTTTAAAAAAAGAGAATTTGCCATAAAATCTGATGAACAATTTCCTCAAGAAGTTTTATTTGAAATGACGCAAGGCAATTGCAGTCTTTTAGATAATTACAATTTTGGAGATAAAGTCAGAGTAAGCTTTAGTCTCAAAGGTAAAAAGTGGACTTCAAATACTGGTGAAGACCGATACTTCAACACACTGTCTGCTTGGAAAATAGAAAAATTAGGCTAATCAGTTTGTAGTTATGAAAGCATTGTTGATAAAACCTGATAAAATAGTTCAGCCTATCTATATCAATTCCCTTGATGAGATACGGCAAATTGTATGCGATTTTGAACAAGACGGCATAATGGAATTGATTTACTTCAGTGACTTGAAATCAGTTTTAATTCATGATGCAATGCATGCTTCAAAAAAATATAGGCTTAATAAAAATTTGAAAAGGATGGCTTGTAAAAATGGTTGGACGACTATATCAAATAAGGCAATTTATGGTTTTGTCTTATTCATTGAAGATGTCGATAGATTTAACGAGTTACCATTAGAGGTAGATATTTAAAAAAATAATTTTAATAAAACATATAATGAACATCCAAGAAGAACTACAAAAAATTCATCATCAATATGGCATATCAGAGAAAGCCAACTATGAAATTCAAAAATTGTTCGATAAGCAAATTAGAGAAAGTGATATTATTGCTTGTCATTTTACAAAGTCTTTGTTGAATATGCCTAACAATAAGTTAGAGTCTAAAACGGTTACTCAACATTATGTTGAATTCAAGAAAAACTATTTTTTAGAAAAAGGGTTGCCTACATTGGATAGCAAATAAAACAACAAAAAAGAGCGGGTAACAAATCCGCTCTTTATAAAACCAAGAAACTTAACCTCACACTATGGAATGCAATGTTATTAGTGTCAAAAATAGTATTATTTTTAAAGTAGTTGTATTTTTGTGAATAGTATAACTTGAAATAACGCCAAATTAATAATTCTAAATGTCAGATGTTCGGTTTTATAAATATTTTTTTATGGGAATAGAAAAGCCCATCATCATGGAAGCCGAAAATAAAACATCGGCAGATATGATGCTTAATCAATTGAGCCTTAAATCGAAAGTTCACATCGATTTAAACAAACTCATCGATATGCGAATTGAAACTCCAATAGTAGGCATTAGTACTCGGAAAAGAAAGGGGCAACAATATGTTTGGGTGGGAAAGAAAACAAGTTCTGACGGTTGGATGCTCAAAACTGATTTTGAACAGATAGAAAATTTAAATAAACAAAAATTATAATAATAGTATTTAATGACTCAAACATTACAAATCTCCCTTCAGGAATATCTTGGTGAACTTTTACAAGTACAATCTCAAACCTATGATTTCTTTGAAATAAAAACTATAGAACAGAAAATAGCTTCTGTACATCATTTATTAGACTTGCCTTATCTCGGTAAAACTGCACAACAATTGACACAATTAATCCATGAAAACATATACAGGAGTAACCTATAATAGAACATCTGGCTTGTATGAAGCAAGTATTTTAGATAAAGGACAAAAGGTATTTATTTGCTCCCGAAGTAGTGAACGAGAAGCCGTTATTGAGCGTGACAAATACATTTTGTCCAGAGGATTAAAAAATAAAATTCAAATACTTAAATCATCTAATGGTCGATAAAATAAAACAAATAGTTATTGAAAAATTTATTGCTTCCAATGGTTCAAACGGCAGTAGTGTTGTCGCAATAAAAAATCAACTCGAAATATCAATCGATGAATTATCTGTTTTGTTGAATATTTTATATTCTGAAAAATTAATCTCTGTTCGAAAAGGAATAAATGGAAAAATGATTTACCCTACAAAAAAACTTCTAAATTTACAACAATGAGTCTACTACCCGAGTCGATGTCAAATCATCCTTTTACCTCATTATTTGTACTAATTATCATGATTATTGCTTGTATAATTCTCTGTACCAAAAATCATAAATAAGCCCAATTCAATGCACAAATCCATTTGCTTTTTTGAAGATTGCAATCTTGTTATGCCACGTTACCCAAACAAGTATTTTGACTGGGCTATTTGCGACATTCCTTACGGAATTGATGTAGGGAATATGGCTTACATAAAAGAGCAGAAAACTACTGTAAAACAAAAAAACGGAACAAGACTTAATCCAAGAAAAAAAAATCAGCAATACAAGCTTAAAGATTGGGACAAGCAAGTTCCAGACCAAGCCTATTATGATGAACTATGCCGAATCTCCAAAAATCAAATCATCTTTGGGGTAGAATATGTAGATTGGACAGGATTAGGCGATGGACGGATTAAATGGAATAAAGGTGTTGCTGACGGAATGAGCTTTAAAAAATATGAATTAGCCTATTGTTCTAGCATAGACTACACCTATGAAATAGATTTACTCTGGGCGGGCATGCAACAAGCCGAAAGCTTACAGCATCCTATGCGTCAGCAAGGCAACAAACAATTAAACGAAAAGCGAATACACCCTACTCACAAGCCTATTTTATTGTACAAAAAGTTAATTTTAGATTTTGGATTTAAAGGAATGAAAGTTTTTGATAGCCATCTCGGCGGAGGTAGCAACCGCATAGCAAATTACAATTATGCTAGTGAATTTGTGAGTTGTGAAATAGACAAACAACACTTCGAAGACCAAGAAATTCGATTTAAAAACTTCACCAATAATCTGCAACTATCATTTGATTAAAAAAAAATATTCTTTTTTTGTTGTACCAATGAAATTTTTATTTATATTTGTACCAAGAAACAATAATTAAAGATTAAAAGATGAAAAATTTAATAGTGGTTCAAAGACTAATAAAAAAGACAGAAGACCGTTCGGCACGAATGCCTTCAATTTCTGATATTTCAAAAATGCTTACGAGTTTCGAAATAGAACACAACATTTATGATTCAGTTAATGTTGTTGAAAGAACAACCAGAGGCAGAAGATATGTAAATAGCAGACATCTTGGCAAAGAAGGGAAAAGACTTCAAATCCCAGAGGCAAGAATCTATATGGACAGTTCTGAAAGTTACTATTCATGGAATACTGTTGGGTATGCTGAAGACATTATTGCATTTTTAAAATCAAAAAACAAAATCTAATAAAAAATAGTGTTATGGAAATCAAATACAACCAAGAAGTTGAAGTTAATCTCAGACAATACAAGTTATTGCGCCATCCTTTTTTTAACGGCATTGTCGCTCATAGAGTATCAAATGGAAGGTATTTTATCAAAGTATTATTGATGAGATATGCTGATGATGTAAAATTAGTTTTGGTATCATAAATTTATGGCAAATACTAAGAAAAACATAATTACTGTTCGAATAACAGTTCCTAATGAAATGGTTTTAAATCGAATTAATTCGACTTCTGCTTTATCTAAACTAAGTCGTTTGAAATTAAAGGTTGGTGCAAATACTGAACAAGTAAATCATTTTCAATACTCGGAACAGATGAGAATGTTTCCTGTGTGCGGATGTAAAATTGAAAAAATATAATGAACACAACAATCACCACAAAATATCTACGTTTATTAAGCCACGAGAATGCTTGTAAGGTCATCGATTTTATCAATGATTTAGATAGCGATAATTATGCTAACATTACAATAGGTGGCGTATGTATGCTTTTTATGGGCGGAATTATAATGTTCATGAATGTTTCCCAGTGTGGGGATATAATTATAATAGCTTTTATCAGTCAATTAGATTTAGTGCGTGCGTTAAAACGGATAAGGTTGATGAATTTATAGAAAAACTTCGAGCTTTGATTGGCAAATAATCTGTAAATTAAAAAAAATGGAACAAAGAATTCAAAAGTTTTTAGCATTCGATTGTGAGCGAAAACAAATTTGCAACGTTCTTTCAATTACTACTTCAGACCTCAATGGCAGACAAAATGGAGTTGTAGAAATGAACAATGGACACGTTACTTTCTGGAAAAATTATCTAAAAGAAGAATGCATATTGCTCGAGTATACTCACTATCAAGATGCAAACCAAGAAGACATATTTGAAGGTGATTTATTGGAAGATGAAGAACATGTTTTTAAAGTGGAATGGAACAGAAATCAAGCCTGTTGGTGGCTCAACCCTTTGGTTTATAAAAAAATGATATCAGATTTATCCGACGATGTTTTTATAATTTTAGCAAATCAAAGTTTAGGCAACGGTTATTTTCATAGAAAAGACCTGACTAAAATTGGCAATTTTCACACCCATCCACATTTAATTCTACAAAAAAAATAGTTCTATCTAATGAAGACACACGAATATGTAAAAAAATATCATCTTGACCAGTCAGACAAGTTCAATCATAGCCTGTTTGTTGAGGACTTAACCAATGATTTTGTGGCTCTTTTAGAGTTAAATAAAGCCCTTGATAATATCAAAGGTTTTGAAAACGCACTTCGATGCATTCGAATGAAATTTGATGCTATAAGCAACAAAACATTAGGCATCTTACCAGAAAAGCTATGGAATTACTTTTTTGCAACTATAGTAGTCAAGTTAAGGGAAGAACTTTGCCCCAAAGATATGGAAAAGAGGCGGGTCTTGCATGAGGAACGACAAAAAATATATCAAGAAAGGCAAGCTCAAAAAAAATGGGAGCAAGAGCAATTCGAAAACTTCTACTATGATAATTATTTTAGAAGTTTTTGGGGAGGATTAATTTCGACTTCTGTCAAACCAAAACCAGTTGAATCATTTGCTTTACTTGGATTACCTGATAATGCTCTTGAAGAAGATGTTAAAAGTGCTTTCCGAAAATTATCTCTTTTATATCATCCCGATAAAGGCGGTAAGCAGGATAAATTTATAGAAATTACTGAAGCTAAAAATAAATGTTTGAATTGGCTGAAACAATAAATTTAAATTTTAAAAATATATGAATACGAAACTTTTTTTTGACACAGAATTTACAGGACTACACAGCAAAACTACGCTAGTCTCTATAGGATTCATTTCCGACTGCGGTAAGACTTTCTACGCCGAATTTACCGATTATGACAAATCTCAAGTTGATGATTGGATTCAAACTAATGTTATCAGAAAAACATGGGTTTACATCTATGACCCTGATACAAATTTTGGTATTGTCGAAAAAAATGCTTGGGCAGACATTCATGTATTTGGAGACAAAGCTTTTATTGCCCCTAGACTACGAGATTGGCTGTCTCAATTTGAATCAATAGAAATGTGGAGCGATTGTATGGCATATGATTGGGTGCTATTTAATGATATTTTTGGTTCTGCATTTGATATTCCTAAAAATATTTTTTACATTCCTTTTGATATTTGTACCGTTTTTAAAGAAATGGCAATTAATCCAGACATCAATAGAGAATCATTTGCTTGCGATGCTTTTAGCGAAAATGGAGAGCCGTTGTTTTTTAACGAGAAAGGGGAGCGATTAATAGCGGGAAAGCATAACGCAATGTGGGATGCAAAAATAATAAAAAGATGCTATGAAAAGCTTTGTGTTTTAAAAGTAGATTTGAAAACGATTTTGCTTGAAGCCTCAAATTGGGAAAATCAAATGACATCCGAGGAAAGAGTGGCTATGAGTTTTTTTGATGCTCGATTAAAGGTTATTGATAGAATTCATGAAAAGTATATGAATCAAATTTAATAATTACTAAATTTACTTACATGAATCATCCAAATAAAATTCAATTTACACCCGAACAAATCAATAATCGAACAAGCGATTACATTTGTATTAATTGTGGAAATCAGTTTAAAATTGCTAAACAGACAAATCCTACTATAGTAACCTTTCATTTAGATTATTGTGGGTTATGCTACGAGAAAACATCTGTATGCCATATTCAAAATTACAATTACCTACAAACACAAGAAATAAAATGAAATTTCAAGAATGGTTCGATAGAAAACTAAAAGTAACACGGTATCCTTCGCCGTCGGAAATCACAAAATCAGGAGCAAAATATGTCATTAATGTCTCTTGCGAATACATCTCATCTTGTCATAAAGTGTGTATGGAAAATAACATCAAATACTTTTGGTTTCCAATGGATGAGTTTAGTAGTGATATTGGTGTTAATTCAATTTTTGGAGCATTGCAAATACTTTGGATTGCCGAACAAGAAAAAGCAAGTGTACTACTTCATTGTCATGCAGGAGCAAACAGAAGTCCAACCGTAAGAGATGCTTATTATTTCTTGCGAACAAAAAAACATTTTATAAAGGAAATGTCTATTGATTCAAAAGAACAATTTAAAAAAATGTTTATTGGAAGTGAAAATTTTGATTTTAGCAAACATAATAATAGATTGCTCAATAATATACAAGACGGAAACTTACCTGCTATAAACAAAATGGAAACTTTTTTAAAGAAAACCGAAGAATGGTTTTTAAAACAAGATTGGGAAAATGACTTTAAGACGGAATCTGGTCTCAACAGTATTAAAATTGAATCGCACTTATAACCCTCGGTTTTTTTTAAAAAGAATTAGGTTATTCCAAAAAAACAGCTAACTTTGTTTTCAAGTTAAAGTTTCATTTTTTTTAAATTTTGTTTCATGGGTTAAAAGCTCCAACATAATTTGGAGCTTTTTTCTTTTTTTATAAAAAAGGGATATATTTGAAAATATTAATTGAGTATATGTTTGTTTGTTTTCTTAGTAATAACGGTTAATGTATTCCATATAACTACCAACGTAATATTTTCTAGTAGCTGTTTTGCCTTTTTTTGTTTTTAAGGCGTAAATTGAAATTCCACCTGAATATCTTTTGTCTCTTTCTGCATAGTCTACTCCTGTTTTTGCCTTAAAAATATCCCTTGCTTCAGAAAGCGTCTTGGCATAATATCTGTTTTTTTAATTGTGCTGTTGTTGCCATATCTTCTTTTGTTTTATTATTAGTTATTGAATTAAATTCCTCCATCTGTTATTATCCAATTGTTTGGTACGTTTTGTAATATTGCCTTTCCTGCTGAACCACTAGCTGTATATTTTATTGTGCCAAAATCTATTGTAACATTTGGTTGCACAATCAAAGTACTCCAAGTGTTATATATTGCATCAAGATAACTAGCTGAATAATCCGCATCAGTTTTGCCATTCATAAATCCTCCTGCGCCTATTAAATTCACAATATTCCAAGAACTAATGTCTTGATTAAATGCGGTAGCACCAGAGAGCATTGTTCCAACTGTAACTACGTTAGATACATTCCACAAACCTATGTTTTGGTTAAAAGAACTTGCACCGTCAAACATACTTCCCATTGCTGTCACGTTGCTTACATTCCATGAACTTATATCTTGATTAAACAAAGGAGAGCTATCAAATGCAGACGACATATTTGTTATTTGAGAAACGTCCCATTCGTTCATTCTGCTGACAGTTGACAACATTACACATGATGCAAATGCACCCGCTAATGATGTAATTCCACTTAAATTTAAAACGTCGGCAACTGAGGATAAATTAAGATTGCTACATCCTGCAAAATAATTTCCTGTGTTGGTCAGTCGGAAAATTCCCCAATTTGCAACCGAAAGAATTTTGTTTCGGTCTCCAGAGCCATTAAAACTCCATCCTTGCAAAATTCCTGAAATATTTATAGTATATGTACCACTTGTTCCATAGCTATGTAAGGTTTCTGGCTGATTCCAACTTGTAATAGTGTCATTCGTACCGTCACCCCAATCTACTACAAAATCATAATTACCTGTTATGGTTAATGGCAGTTGTATTTGATTATTAGCACTAGAACCCCCAGAAGTATTTGTGGTGTTCCAAGTAGAGGTAAAGAGATTAGAAGTTGCGTAAATTTCTCCATATACATAAAGATTTGAATTTACATAAACTAATGTGCCATCAGTTTGAAAATAACCCTTATTCAAGGTGTTTAAGGCTAAGACTATGCTATTTATGTCGGATGAATATAAAGAGGCAGAAAAGGTAGTAAATGAGCTTGGATTACTAACAGTTGCTATCTGAATCGAAACGTTATTTAATCCAATAAAATTTTCTGTAGCTAAATTCCATGTATACAAAGACACAGCATTATTTGTTCCATCATTTAATGGAACTTGACCAAGAATTTCTGCGGTTTGAGGTAATGCAGTATTATTGGTAATTTTTAAAACGATTTTGTCTTTTCTAATCTTCATCTAGTTAAATTATGGTCTATCTAAATCTTTTTCGTTCGAACGAGATAATAAACTAATGCCCCTACTATGGCTACACTAGTCCATTTAATAGTTTGAGTGCTAATATAGCCCTTACCTTTTGCAAAATTAACGAAATGCTCACAATTAAAATGCATGGGACTGTATTTATGTTCGCTTAATGCTTCATAAATGCTTTTTAAATCGGAAGTCTCCAAGGATGTTTTTTCTACACTAACAATATCTCTTCCTTTTATCCATTGGTCTAACGATTCCTTTACAACATTGCCTCCTTTAGAATTTACTTTATCTGTTTGCAAATGCCAGATGTCAAGTTTGTCTCCGTCTTTTTGTACAATGCCATAATGATTGATGAGAGGATACACCTGCGCTTTGGTTTTAATAATGTCGCCAGTTTCAAGTTTAGAAAAAATATGGTTTCTATTCTCCACTTTTATTTTGTCTAAACTTAAATTCCAATCAAATAATGGCTTCTGCATAATCTCGTAAAAAATCAAAGTTTGAAGTGTAAAAATCATTATCGAACGGGTTGTTCCCTTTAAGATAACTGCTCATCGCTATTGCTTCGCCAAATAAGGTTAAAAATAGTACTTCGTTTGGCAATAATAATACACCCGCTAGTGTGCGACCGTCAAAAATAATGTTTTTTATAACGGGCTTTATAAAGAGCGATTTTTGGTATTGATAGGGGTCAACTTTCGGAGCTTCGAGGTAAGATTGAATTGTACCATTTACATCATAATGTTGCATGGTGATGCCTTGCATTAATTGTTCGGTGCTATTGGCTTTAAGATAAATTTCATTTATTTTGTACACATAGCTCCCCATAGAATTTACAATTTCAGAATAGGACGTAGCATCTTGGCTCACTACTGTGACCACGCCATTATTATAGGATGTAACTATGGGAATATAAACTCCTGCCATTGATTAATCTTCTGTTTTAATTATTCTCTATGCTTCTTCAGCGATAATATCGCCTTTCATGGTCATAGATTTTAGTTTTCCTGTACTTTTAGAAATAGCAACTTTGATGTTATAATCTTTGGTAATCATCTTTGTGAGTTCATCTAAGTTTGCCTTAGATTCTTTAGCATTAATAGCATCACGCATGGCTTGCATCGCTATAACCGCATTTTCATGCTGTTCCTTCTTATTAGCATCGGCGACGATAGGGGCTGTATATTTAGTCTCATAGGTAGATATTTCTGTATCTTTTGTGTTTTTTGGTCTAAACAACCACAAGATGCCTAATGCGCCTGCAATAGTTAATAATAAAATTTTAGTTTCTTTATCCATGACGATATTTGTTAATTTAATTTGTTTGCTTTATTAATTTTATATGCTACTATTCCCAAAAATAATAATCCAACTCCAAGTACTATGCCAACATACAGCCGTCTTCGGTTTGTAGCTTTCCTGATATTTTCGTTTTGAATTTCGGCAAGAAATTTAAAGAATGTGGCTTCTTTTTCTGTGATGGATTTAGATTGTAGAAGCTTATTCTCCAAGTTCATTTTTTGCTGTTCACTTAATGCTTGGAGTTGTTGTTCTAGTTTTTTAGCTTGTTTTTGAGATTGCTTTGCAAATATAACACTAACTACAGTTCCTATCGTTCCTCCAATAAGGCTTCCTGCATCCGCTCCTGTGACATTATTATATGTGTGATTAGTTTGCATGGCTTTTAGATGGTATTAAAAATAAAATTCCAGTAATGATACCAATGCTTATCCCAATTCCTGTTAGATACAACCACGTGTCTTTTAATCGAGCCGTGCCTTCTTTTTGAAGAGCAATTCTATATTCTTTAAGTGAATTGGCTAGAATATTTATTTGGGCGACATTGGCATTAGTTCTAATTTCTTCTAGTTTTAGCTTTTCTTCCATAGATAAATTAGCTAATGCAATTTGCTTTTGAACAGCAAGTTGACGTTGTGCTGTTTTCTTTGCGCTAAAAGAGCCTATCAATGATGATACTAAAGATACTCCTCCTGCAACCACCAAAGGAATAATATTATTATAACCCTCATTGTTGATTTGAGTTTCTATGTCTTGTGCTAGATTTATATCATTATTTAAAAATAAAGCAGTAAAAATTAGTTCGTTTATTTGTGACAAACTTGCCTTATCCATAGCAATAACGTAGCCGTGTTTATTGAGTAAAACAACGGCTACATCTGGATAATTGTATATGAAATCAGATACTTTTTTTGTGATTGATTCGTCTATTTGCATCAGTAGGTTATTATTGCGATTAAAACTAACCACAATATTACAAAAAAAACCAATGCAATAAGTTATACTAAGGCATTAATAATTTCATTAACATCAAATACCTCGTTTAAGTCATTGTAAGGTATGGTGCTAATGTCTTGAAAGAGCATAAACTTTGTGTAGCTGTTATGATTTAAGTTTGGTTCTTTTGGAGGCGTTTTTGCCATAATATTAGTATGTATATCATAACCAAAAACCTTCGGACTTGTACCAACCCATGTTACTACACTCGGTAAATTTAATGCAGTTGCTATGTGCATCGCACTAGAGTCAATAAGTAATCTTTTGGCTGACATCGATAATAGTATGGCTATACTACGAAAATTATCTAATGCTCCTATGGTGTTTTCATACATTAATTGGTCTTCACGTTTAATGTGTACAATAGCATATTCGGTTTTAAATTTATTAATCACCTCTTGAATAATGGGTTGTGGAATATCGCGAGTCCAACTGTACTTTAAGGGTTGTCCTATAGCTCCACCATTAGGATGAATGGCTAAAATTGGTTTGTCGAGCTTGTAGAAAGGAGCAAAATATTGCTTCTCGCTTTTGGAGATAAACAACTCTGGCAATTCCCCGCTGTACTTTACTCCATACATATCACACCAAATTTCTAACAGATGCTTACTTTCAGTTATAAAATCAGTATGATGGTATGGGTCTGCAATAAATGCTTTTGCCTCCTTGTTCATTATATTTTTAGCATAAATTCCATTAGTTTGCTGAGGATTTAAAACCTTATTTACGTTTGGATTAGCAATAAAAACATCGGGGTATGCAGTAACAACAATAATATTAGCCTTTCTGTAAGC
>Ga0075163_10003879_pt1 | contig 20060 bp, 16 predicted proteins | sample JI1023141ADNA_FD_71478 | JGI IMG/M metagenome (GOLD analysis project Ga0075163, IMG submission 71478) | Wastewater effluent complex algal communities from Wisconsin, to seasonally profile nutrient transformation and Carbon sequestration -... | ecosystem: Engineered > WWTP > Effluent > Algae... | reverse complement strand
TGCAGCGAGGCCAAGCGCAAGGCCCGAAACGAGCAGGGATCGCAAATGCATCAACGCGGCGTCCTCCACGGTGTGCCCTGAGTCCGCAGCAGCGCACCGCCAGAGTAGAAAAAAGCGGGCGGGCGGCGAACCAGGAGCGTCGTTGTCCTAGCACGGGTCGCCGTGCGCGCCAAGGGGAGAAGTGGGCGTTATCGTGCGCGGTGGCGCTGCGCGGGCCGGGGCGTGCAGCGGGCGGCGGCGGAGGGGCCGCTAACGCGCTACGAAATTGGCAAAAAGGGCAGCAAGATTGGGTGGTTGGGGGCGAGGAGGGGTGGGGGCGCGCGGGCTGGCCGGCGACCCAACGCCCATGGCAGCGGAATACAGATAACTGGTCGACTTGGAACGCTTTTTGCCCGGGCCCGCGCGGCGATGTCATGCGGCGGCGTGGCGCGCGTCCCAGGCGGCCCGGGCCGGCAGACCCAGGTCCTCAAGGCGGGGCACGATGACGTCGGTCACGGTGGCCATGAAGAGGGTGCGGGCCGCTCCGCCGTCGCAGAGGCCCAGCTCGGGCGCCACCGGGCCGCCGGGCACGAGCAGGGCGAGCTCATGGGTCACCAGGTGGTCAAAGGCGACCGCGAGGTAGGCACCCAGGCGCGCCCGCCGCTCGGCATCGAGCTGCGGTTGGATGGCGGTCAGCCACCGCCACCCGAGGCGGGCGTGGCCCACTTCATCGGCCAGGATGGTGGAGAGCAGCGCGCGCAGCGGCCCCTCGGGCATCTCCAGCCGCTCGGCGCCGATGAGCGCCACCGCCACCGTCTCGCTGAGGCAGCAGACGGACAACAGGTTGCGGGTCACCGCCTCCAAGCGGTCCACATCCAGGTGCTCGGGCAGCGCTGACGGCTCGGCCACCTGGGCCACGGCGGCACCCCCGAGGGCCTCCACCACGGCGCCACACAGCACGCCATGGTGGCGCTCCTCGGCGGCCATGGACTGGACCTCGGCCACCCAGGCGGCACCCGCATCGGCGGCGGCCAACTGCCGGGCGAGGCCCTCAAACACGGGCGCCGAGCTGTGCTCGTTGATCATCCGCCCGCGCCAGGTGGCCAGGGCGGCGTCGCGCAGCACGGGATCAACCGCCACGGCGGGGGCGAGGGGGCGAGAAAGCTGTCGTAAATCAAGGGCTTGCATGGCGCACCTCGCTCAAGCCAGGGCCGGGGGCACGGGCGGCCCCCAGGCCAGGCAGCCCGTGGCGGCCCAGTTCGACGCTTCGCAGCAAGCCGCCCACTCCTCGGTGCCCATGGGGCACGCCGGCCCCGCGTCGCCGAGTGCCCCGTCGCCCACGCCGCCATCAGGCAGTGCGCCATCCAAGAGTGCGGGCTCACCGCTGTCCGCCAGGACCGGATCGGGGTCGAGGGCGTCGGGGCTTACGCGCGCGTCCACAAACAGCTCCGATTGGCCGCCGTCGGCCAACGGCTCGGGATCGGCGTCCACCGCGGTGGCGTCGTCGTCGCGGACGCGCTCGCGGTCGGGGGCATCCTCGGCGCACCCGAAGAGGCCGGGCATGAGGCCGAGGACGAGGCTGATGCGACCGGCAGCGGCCAGGGCGCGGGCATGGGCTTCAGTGCGGTTCATGAGGCACCTCCTGAGACCAGCATGGCGGGCCGCAACGATTCTTGGAATCAGAATGATTCGAACGCCAGCATCCTGTCTTGCCGTACATTGGCCACCTCAGGTGAGCGCGAACCCGCGTAGGCTGTCGGCGAGGGCGCGCAGCTCGTCGGCGAGGGTGTGGTTGCGGCGCCAAATCAAGCGAAACCAGTCGTGCTGGAGCGGGTGATCGGGCAGCAGCGTCACCAGCCTGCCGGCCGCGAGGTCCTGGGCGACAAAATAGGCGGGCAGGACCGCCACGCCGCGGCCCGCCAGCAGCCGCACCCGAATCGCGGCGATGGTGCCCAACAGCTCCGTGCTGCGAAAGCTCCAGCCCACGGCGGCGGGCTGGGCGTCGAGCAGGTAGCGAAACAGGGGCAGATCGCCGAAGGCGTCCAGCAGCACGTGGTGCGCCGCGTCGGCCGGGCGAGCCAGGGGGGTCTGCGCGAGCAGAGCGGGCGCCGCGCAAAAGACGTAGCGCTCCTCGTGCAACAGCGCGTAGTCCACCTCGCCCAGCGTGAGGCGGGTGCTGGTCACCACCGCGTCCACCTCGCCCCGGGCCAGGCGCACCAGGAGATCGGGCCCCACCCCGAAGGCCAGATGGAGGCGGCGCTCGGGCCGTGCGGCGGCCAGCGGATCCAAGGCGGGCAGCAACCAACTCAGGCCCAGCTCAAAGCGGGTGCCGATGACCAACTCGAAGGGCAGGGGGCCCGCCCGCACCACCGAGGCGCAGGCCGCCGACTCCGCGAGCACACGCTCCGCCTGGATCTGCAGGCGGCGCCCGGCGGCCGTCAGCGCCACATGGCGGGTGCTGCGCTCAAAGAGCTGGGCGCCCAGCAGCTCCTCGAGTGCGCGGATGCGCTCGCTGAAGGCGGCGGGTGAGAGGGCCACCCGCTCGGAAGCGGCCCGAAAGTTCAGCCGGTCAGCCGCTGCAAGGAAGCACCGCAGAGAGTCGGGATCGGGCAGGGGCACGGCCATGGGCGGAGGTTGGCATGGATGGCGGTGCAGGGAAAGGGACTCCCATCAAAGTGGGCAGGTTTGGTAGACCGCACTGCAACGGCCGGCACCCTCGGTGCCTCAACCAGGAGTGGAGCGGATGCACCCAGAAAGTTCGGCGCCAGGCGGCCAGCACCCAGCGGAAGTGCCTGAGCGGACTCGATTTTTTAGGGACTCCGCCAGCACAGCGCCGCTGCGACTGGCGCTCATCCTCGGTGCGCTGGGCTTCGCGGCCACCGACGCCCAGGCCATCTCCATCCGCGTGGCGCAAGTGCCCAACGGGGGGCAGTTCAGCTGCTCGCTGTGCCACCTCAACCCCCGCGGCGGTGGCGCTCGCACCATCTTCGGCGAGGACTCCCGCCACAGCCTCACCGGCCGCAACGTGAACTGGCCCCCGTTGTGCGCGCTGGATTCTGATGGCGACGGGTTCACCAACGGCCAGGAGCTGGGCGACGCCGACTGCAATTGGCAGCGGGGTGCCGCAGTGGATGGGCCCCCTACAAACCCCAGTGATCCCAATGACTTCCCGCGCATGGTGGTGGACGCAGGAGTCCCTGATGCCAGCCCGCCGGACGCGGCCGCGCCCGATGCAGCTGGGCCCGATGCAGCTGGGCCCGATGCAACCGAGCCCGACGAAGGTGGTGCCCCGGATGCGCAGCGGCAGCCCGTGCCCGACGCCGGCGCGCGCGACGCGGCACCACGCGCCGACCGCGATGTGCCCCGTGCCGACGGTGGTGCCCAGGGTGGGGACGTTGGCGGGGTGATCATCCAAGGCCAGACGGGCGGCGGGGGCAGCGATGGCTGCGCGGCCGTGCCCGGGCGTTCGGCGACCCTCGGGGTGCTCTGGGCGCTGGTCCTGGTGGGGGCCGGACGCCGTTGGTGGCGGCGCTGATGGGTCCATGCCGATCGATTCAGAGCGGGCGGCACCCGAGTGAACTGCTCGATCTGATTCGGCTTTTCGAAAGCTGCGCACGGTTGAAGGCAGAGCCGACGCCATGGCCCTGATCGCCACCGAGGACGTGCGCTGCGCCACGTGCGCCCATGCCTTCACAGTGACGGTGCGGCGCTCGATCGGTCCCACCGAGCGCCCCGCCGTCCTCGCCGATCGCCTGCACCACGTCGCCTGCCCGGCCTGCGGCCAGGCGCTGCGCCATGAGACACCGCTGACCTACCTCGATCCGCACACGGGCGACGTGGTCTGGGTGCGCCCACCCGAGGACGAGGCGGGCTGGTCGGCATGGGCGCACCACGCCAGCGCCGGGCTGGCCGCAGTCCAGCGCGCAGGGGCCTGGCAAGGCCCGCCCGCCCGCCTGCGCCTGGTCTTTGGCCTCGATGCGCTGCGCGAGAAGCTGGTGGTGCACGCGGCCGGGTTGGACGATGCCCTGGTGGAGCTGGTCAAGCGGGGCATCGCGCTGCGCCGCCCGCGGGTGGCGGACGGGCTGCGGGTTCGCGCGGTGACCTCGACGGGCCTGCAGTGTGTCGGCCCTGGCACGCCTGGCCTGGTGGTGCCCCACGCGCAGTACGCCCGCCTGGCGGCACAGCGCGACGCATTGGCTGCGGCCTGGCCCGCCCTGTTCGCTGGGCCCTGGGTGGATGCCGCCCTGCTCACGCGCAGCCGGGGCTGAAACGCGACGTTTCAATTCGTCTCACGATGGTTCACGTTTCGCCGCGATGTTGCAACCACCTGTTGCAGGGCGGCTTCCAGGTGGGGTGGCGCAGGCCACCAGCCGCTTGGCACGGGCGTTGGCACGGGCGTTGGCACGGGCGTTGGCACGGGCGTTGGCACGGGCGTTGGCACGGGCGTTGGCACGGGCGTTGCTCACAGCTCACTTGCTTCAGCGTTCCTTGAGGCTGGCTGCGACCACGGGTCGACCGCCAGCGTCGGAGACCCTGGGTTACAAGGAGGTGGGTATGGGTGAGGGAGCTTGGATTGCGCCGCTTGCGGGCGGCGCGCTTATCGGGGCCGCCGCGGCATTGATGATGGGGCTGCACGGCCGCATCGCGGGCATCAGCGGCGTGCTGGGTGGCATTCTGACGGGCGACCGCGCCCTGTGGCGGGGCCTCTTCGTGGGCGGCCTCGTGGCCGGCGGGCTGCTCATGAGCCAGTTGATGCCCTCAGCCTTTCCCAGCGAATCCAGCCGCTCCATGGCGGCCCTCATCGTGGCGGGCCTGGCAGTGGGGGTGGGCACCCGGATGGGCAATGGCTGCACCTCGGGGCACGGCGTCTGCGGCATCGCCCGCGGGTCGCGGCGTTCCATCGTTGCGACGGTCACCTTCATTGCAACCGGCGCCCTCACCGTGTGGGTGGTGGGAGCCCTGGGAGGTCATGTCTGATGCGCGCCCTCAGCCTGGCCGGCTCCGGCCTGCTCTTTGCCATTGGTCTGGCGGTCTCTGGGATGACCCAGCCAGCCAAAGTGATTGGATTTCTTGACTTTTTTGGAAACTGGGATCCCGCACTGCTGTTTGTGATGGGCGGCGCGGTGGTGGTCAACGGCATCGCCCTGCGGTTCATCCTGCGGCGCCCCAAGCCGGTGTTCGGGCAGGCTTTCCAGCTGCCCACCCGCAAGGATCTCGACGCCCGCCTCATCGGAGGTGCTGCGCTCTTCGGAATCGGCTGGGGCCTCGGCGGTTACTGCCCCGGCCCGGCTCTGGTTTCACTGCCCGCCCTGGGCACCCCGGTTCTGGTGTTTGTGGCTGCCATGCTGGTGGGCATGGTGGCCTTCGACCTGATTGACCAAGCCCGAGCCCGGCGCGCTGCGCCGCTCGGCGCGCGAGGCTGACATGCACATCGAGCCCTTCTACGACGCCCGCACCAACACCCTGACCTACGTGGTGGCCGATCTGGCCACTCGCGACGCGGTGGTGATCGACCCCGTGCTCGACTACGATCCGGTGGGTTCCAAGGTGTTCACCGAGTCCGCTGACCGGGTCATCGGCTGGCTATTGGCCCGTGGGCTGCGGTTGCATGCGATCCTCGAGACCCATGCCCACGCCGACCACTTGTCCGGAGCGCGCTACCTGAAGGGGCGCTTCCCCGAGGCCGTGATCGCCATTGGGGCCCGCATCACGGAGGTTCAGAAGGTCTTCAAGGCCGTGTTTGACCTGCCCGCGGTGTTTCCCACCGATGGGCGACAGTTCGATCACCTCTTGGAGGATGGCGAGGTCTTCCAGGCTGGCAGCCTGGCCTTCGAGACGATCGCGACGCCCGGCCACACGCCCGCGTGTGTCACCTACCGCATCGGCGATGCGCTGTTCACCGGCGACCTGCTCTTCATGCCCGATCAGGGCACGGGCCGCTGTGACTTTCCGGCCGGATCGGCGCGGGCGCTGTACGCCTCGGTGCACCAGCGCATCTATGGGCTGCCCGACGCCACGCGCATTTTTGTAGGCCACGACTACCAGCCCAACGGCCGGCCGGTCCGCTGGGAGACGTCGGTGGGTGAGGAGCGGGCGGACAACGTGCAGCTGCCGGGCGATCTGTCTGAGGCTGACTTCGTGCGCCGGCGCGAAGCCCGTGACAAGTTGCTGGCCGCCCCGCGCTTGCTCTACCAGAGCGTCCAGGTGAACATCGACGCCGGCCGCTTGCCGCGCTCGGGCGAGGGTGACCAGCGCTATCTGCGCATCCCGGTCAACGTCTTCCGCCCCGAGGGTGAAGGCGCCCTGTCGCTCGACTGCATCTGACCGGGCTGTCCCCCGCGGCCCTCGCGGGCTATCCTCCCGCCGGGGGAGGTGCCCGATGCGGAAGTGGTTGTTCTGGTTCCTGATTTTTGGCGTGGCCGCGTGTGACGACGGGGGCGGTTCGACGCCCAGCACCGCGGATGCCCACGCGCCCGACGCGGCGGGTGCCGACGCGGCCCCCGCGCCGCCCGATGGCGCCGTGGTTGATGCCCATCCTCCTGACGCTTCCCCGGCCCCCGATGCTGAGATCCCCGACGCGGGTCCGCCGCCGCCGGCCGTGGCGCCCGAGGTGGAGCCCGCACCCTTTGTGGTGGAAGACTGGGTATTGGGCCGCATGGGTCGCACCGACACCATCCTGCCTTTGTTGGAGCAGGGCCGCTTTCATGTGCCTGCGCCCAACGAGCGCTTTGAGGGGGTGGACTGGCTGCCAGTGACCCCCGACGCCAGCGGCGGCATCGACGGCCTCGGGCAAGGAGTGGGCTACCTGGCGGCGCGCGTGGTGGTGCCTGCGCCGATGCGGCTGCTGGTCCGCCCCGATCGGGTTCTGGAGCTCTACGTCAATGGCGTACGCCAACCCGGCGATGTGTACGGCGACGGCCGGATGCGGGTGCCAGTCCGCCTGGATGCCGGCGAAAATGAAGTGGTTCTGAGGGTTTACGGCAGCCGCGGCGCACCCTCCGTGGGCTTCTGGTCCACCGATGACGAGGTGGCCTTCAACCTGGCCGACCTCACCGTGCCCGACTTACGGGTCGACTCGGAGGCGGTGCAGTGGGTGGGGGTGCCGGTCCTGGTGTTTGGGCGGGCGGCGGTGACCGAGGTGGTGGCGCGGGTGGAGGCCTCGCCGCTGTTTGAGGCGACGGCCCTGCGCTGGCCCGCACTGCCCGGCGGCGCGGTGACCCAGGTGGGTTTTGAGCTGCGGCCCCGCGGCCCGATGCCGGCCAGCGACGCGCCCGTGGCGGTGACGCTGCGGCTGGAGTCGCCGGATTTGGCCTTCGCCTACACGCGCACGGTGCAGGTGGCGGTGTCGTCCGAGGGCGCCTACCGCCGCACGTTCCTGTCGCCCGACGACGCCTCGGTACAGTACTACGGCGTGCAGCCGCCGCCCGAGGTGGACCCGGACCAGACCTACAGCCTGGTGCTCAGCCTGCATGGGGCGGGGGTGCAGGGCATCGGCCAGGCCCAGGCCTACTCACCCAAGCCGTGGGCCTACCTCATCGCCCCCACCAACCGGCGGCCCTTCGGGTTTGATTGGGAGGAGTGGGGGCGGCGCAACGGCCTCTACGCGCTCGAGGATGCGCAGCGCGCGTTTTCCATAGACGCTACGCGGGTTTATCTGACCGGCCACTCCATGGGCGGCCACGGGACGTGGCACCTGGGCGTGCATGACGCGGGGCGGTTTGCCGTGGTGGGTCCGAGTGCGGGCTGGAGCAGCTTCTACAGCTACACCGGCCGCGCGCGCCCCACCGGCGCAGTTGCGCGGGCGCGCGCCCACAGCGAGACCAATACCTACCTGGAGAACCTGATCGACAAGGCCATCTACATCATCCACGGCAGCGCCGACGACAACGTGCCGGTCAGCGAGGCGCGGGCCATGCGCGACGCAGTGAGCGCAGTGACCCAGGACGTGCAGTACCACGAGGAGCCGGGGGCCGGGCACTGGTGGGATGGCGACGCCTCACCGGGGGCCGACTGCGTGGATTGGCCGCCGCTGTTTGAGCTGATGCAGGCGCGCACGGTGGATCCACAAACCCTCGACTTCCACTTCCGCAGCCCCTCACCGGCCTACAACAGCGTGCGATCCTATGTCACAGTCGGCTCCGTGCAGACCGCCGACCGGGACTTCTTGCTGGACAGCCAGCAGGTGGGATCGCGGGTGCTGCTCACCACCGACAACGTGCGCAGCCTCGTGCTGGACGGGGATGCCCTCACCGCGCGGGGCATCGAGGCGGTGGAGGTGGACGGCTCGGCCGTCCCGGTGGCCCCCGGTCCGCTGGTGGTGGGTCCCACAACCGGCAAGCGAGTGGGGGTGCAGGGGCCGTTCAACCAGGCGTTTCAGCGACCTTTTTGCTACATCTACCCCGACGATGTGCCCGAGCTGGCGGACTACGCTGCCTACCTGGCCAGCACGTGGACGCTCATCGGCAATGGGCACAGCTGCGCGTTGCCGGCCTCGCGGCGCGCGCTGGCCGGAGACCGCCAGCCCATCTATCTCGGCCTGTCGCCCGCCCAAATCGGCGCCGTGCCCTTCGACTGGGACGACCGGGAGATCCGACTGGATGGCCGGCGCTATGTGCGCTCGGCACTGCTCTTCGTCTTTGATGCGGGCGACCGGCTGGGCACGGTCATCACGGCCACCGCGGGGGCCGAGTATCTGCTCTACCGCGTCACGCCCTTCTCGTCCGGCGCGGGCCTGCCCGACTACCTGCTGTGGTCGGAGGAGGGGGCGCGAGCGCTCGGCTTCCTGGATGGGGATTGGCAGCGCGCCCTCCCATGACGCTCAGGGGCGCCACTCGATGAGCAGGGCCTGATCGGCCTCCACCGTGAAGGCCTGGCGGTAGGCGGGGCGGTTGGGCAGCTCAAGCTGGGCCTCGAACTGCCCGTTCGGTAAGCGGATTTCGTGCTGGCGACTCACGCCCGGGGCAAAGGAGGTGCGGCGCACTCGCTGGCCTTCGGCTGTGGTGAGCGTGACGGTGAGGGGGCCGGGTGGTGCCTCGTAGCGCACTGTGAGGTCGTGCTCGGCCGACTTGAGGGTGGCGCCGACCGCCACGGCGGTGCCCCCAACCAGCAACAACCCCACCAGCCGGCGACGGTTCATGCGGCCTGGGCGAGCGGCGTACCGTCCTCGGCGCACGGGCGGAAGTGGCCCGTCTCGGGATCGTGGATGTGGCGCTCGATGCCGCTCAGTGCGCCATTTTCGATGACGTAGATGTTGAACTCGGCGCGGTGGGTCTCCCCCGACCGACTGGCGCTGGCCACCTGGATGACCGGCTGACCGCCGGGCAGCGCCATGCGCTTGAACTCGTGGTTGTGGCCATGCACCACGAGCTGGGGGCGCTGCGGGCCCAGCTCGGCCAGGGTATCCAGGATCGCGTCGGCGTCGGTCAGGCGGCGCATCGTGTCGAGGCGGCGCTTGGGTTCGGGGAACAGCGGATGGTGCAACATCAGGAGACGAAAGCGGTTTTTGGCCTCCGGTTGCTCAAAGGCCGCGCGCATGGCGGCGATTTGCGCACCACCCGCGGTGCCCGTCGCCATGAAGACCGCAGTGGGCAGGGCGGTGGTCAGGCCCACGATGAAGGCGCCTTCGAGGACGCGCTGCACCGGGTAGGGCTCGGCCCCGGCACGTGGCTGCCAGCGGCCGAAGTGGCGGGCGAAGAGGTCGGCGTCCACCGCATCGCGACAGTAGGCGTCGTGGTTGCCCGGCACGACGGTGAGGGCATCGTCCGCAAAGTGGGACGCGAGCAGCGCTGAGACGCGATCGAACTCGGGCTCGAGGGCCAGGTTGACCAGGTCACCGGTGCAGATCGTGTGGTCCGGCGCCTGGGCCGTCACCGCGGCCAGCAAGGCCTCGAAGATCTCGACGCGGTAGTGGCGCGAGCGGTTGAGCGCGAGGTTGATGGCCCCCGTCCAGCGCTTGTTGAGGAACCGTCCCGGACCCACGCCCTGCAGAGCGAGGACGTGGGTATCGGAGAAGTGGGCGATGCGCAGGGTGCTCACGGGGTGGTCCAGCTCAGCGTGTAGTCGTTGCGCGCGTCGAGGAAGCCATCCACGCGGATGAGCAGGGTGCCCGGTGCGGCCACGCGCAGCGCGATGTGCTCCAGGTCACCCTCACCCCGGCTCTCGCCCAGCAGCATGCCGTCTTCGGCGTAGATCTCCAGGTCCAGGTCGCCGCGGGCGTGCTGGAAGCGCAGATCCACGTTCACATCCCCTGCGGCGGCCACCGGCAGCGCGTACCAGTCCTCGGTGAAGGCGCAAATGACCCCACCGGCCAGCGGGGAGGGGACCCCTTCCAGCGGTGAGGCGGTGGCGGGGCCCTCATTCTCGCGCTGGTCGTCGTCGATACACGCCGCCACCACCGCCAGCGGGGTGCTGAGGACGTTGTTGGCGGGCCGCAGATCGGCCACCTCGCGGTCGGGATCGAGCACCGTGATGATGTAGCCATCGTCAGGGCGCAGATCGGCGGGCAGGCGCAGGCGCTGCCGCACCTCCAGCACCGCGGCACCCTCGATGCGCGCGATGCTGCGCTCGCCGAGGACCCGGTCGTTGGGGGAGAGGTTGGCATCCAGCGAGAAGTAGTAGCGCGTCAACACATCCTCCACCGCGTCCCCGCGACGGTTGGAGACGCCCAAGTCCACCCGGACGTCCTCGCCGGGGGCGGCGCGCACGCTGCTGAGGCGGATGCTGTCGATGGCCAAATCCACGCCGCTGACCCCGGTGACCGTCAGCACATAGGCGGCGCGCTGGTCGCCGGGCGCCGCGATGCGCAGGGTGTAGATCCCATTGACGGGGGCATCCTGGACGATGCGGCGGGCGTCGTCGGCGAGCTGCATCCCCTCGGGATCAAAGAGAGTTAAGCGCGCACCGGCATCCCCCGCGGCGAGCTGGAAGCTCACCGTATTGCCCGCCGGAATGGGGAAGCGGAACCAGTCTTCGTCGCCCGGGCACAGCACCAGATCGTGGCGACCATCGGGCAGCAGGGCGGCTTGATCCTGCGCACCATTGGGCTGGTAGGGATCGTCCACACAGTCGTCGGCGTTGCCCACCGACACCGCGAGCGCGTACTGGTTGGTGACGTTCACCTCGTCGCCCGGGTTGAGGAAAACCCGCACGAAGTAGCGCCCCGCCTGGGGAGCGCGCAGCAGCTCCACGCGCTCCACGTTCTGCAGGCTGGCGCTGCGATCCACCACCGTCTGGCCGTCAGGGCCATACAGGGTCATCTCCAGATCGCCGTCCAGGGTGCGGAAGGCGGCCTCCACCGCGAGTCGCTGGCCCGCCTGGAGGTCCACGGCATACCAGTCATCGTCGCCATCGCAGACCACGAGGTCGTTGTATTGGCCGGCCTGGATGACCGCGACGCCAGCCGCCCCGCCCACCTCAAACACGCTGCCATTGGGCTCCAGCGGATCGGCCCGGCACGCCTGGTCGGCGTCCACCCGCAAGAGCGCAGAGGCGGTGTTGTCGTCCTCATTGCCCTCGGCCAATGTGCCGGCGGAATCAGCAGTAATTTCAATGCTATAGCGACCATCGGCCAGGTTGTCGGCCAGCGTGACACGGGCGCGCACTTCAGCAAAGGTGCCGGCATCGAGGGCGGGTACATCGGCCATGCCCAGCTGGACGGGCGCACCGGCCGCGCGGAGGTCTACGCGGGCTCGGGTGGCGGCCGCCGCGGCGCCGCCCACGTTCACCACCTGGAAAGCCACCTCCACGGTGGCGCCGGCCTGGGCGATGGCGGGCACGGGGGTGACCCCCCGGACGCGGAGGTTGGGGCCGGCGCCCGGGTCCACCACACCGATCTCCAGGTCATACTGGAGGCGGGCGCCATTGCCGGCCACCTCGAAGTAGTAGGTCACGTCGTCGGGCCCCGAGGGCTCGAAGAAGCGCAGCTCGCCGTCGAGGCCCTCACCGGAGCGGATGGGTGCCCCGGCCTGATCGGCCTGGCGCAGGGTCAAGCTGCCGTCCTGGGGGTTCCAGCGCAGCGCCACCTCGAAGAGGCGGCCGGCGGGCACCCGCACGGAGAACCAGTCGGCCCCATCGCACATCCCGAGGCCTTCATAGAGCTGGCCGCCGAGGCGCCGGGCCCCCTGGGGGATGTCGTTGTCCTCGTTCTCCTCGTCCTCGTTGCAGCCCCCAGTGGCACCATCCACCTGCACGGGATCCCGGGCGATGGCGAAGTTATTGGCCTCGCTGGCCTCGCCGACGAGCTGGTTATCGGGATCGGCCATCAGACCCACGCGCCAGCTGCCCACCTGCTGGTCGAGCGCCATCGGCACCACAAAGGCCTGCTCGATGGCCTGGGCATCCCCGCCCGCCAGGTTGGGGATCATGATGCGCTGGATGATGGGGTCAGTGGGCTCGAACGTCCCGTCTTGACTGAAGAAAATGGCCACTTCGAAGGGCCCTGTCTCATCGCCGCCGCGGTTTTCCACCTGGCCTGCGATGGTGAGCATGTCACCGGCCTGGACGCGGTTGGCGCTGACCGTGACGCCGGCGATGGCGGGGTCGAAGTCGGGCTGGCCGCCCAAATCCACGATGTCCTGGAGGGTGCGGCGGTTGTTGGTGCGGTTGACGTCGCCGCTGGCGTTGGTGGGATCCACCTCGGCCGCCAGGCGGTAGCGCCCCATCGGGACGAGGCGGGTGAGGGTGACGTCGATGGCGAACACCTGGCTGGTGCCGGCCGCCAGGCGCGGCACATTGATGGAGGGCAGCTGAACCTCCGCGCCGCCATCCACAGGCAGGGCCAAGAGCCGCACGACGAAGGCACGCTCCACACTCAGGCTGCCCCGGTTGCGCACCTCCAACTGGCCAGTGATGCGCTGGCCCCAGAACGCGCGGGCCTGGTCGATGCTCAGGGTCACCAACGCCAGATCCACGCCCTCGACCTGGCCGGGCTCAACCACTTTGAAGCCGCCCGACAGCACGCGGAGGTTGTTGCTCTCATCGCGCTCGGCCACGGCATCGTCGGGATCGGCCTCGCCGATGATGTACCAGGTGCCGGTCTCCAGGTCGGCGGGGATGTCCAGGATGTCCTCAAACTCCTCGCGATCCCCCGTGCCCAGGGGCAGCTCGGCGCGCAGCCCGACCACCCGGTCGCCCGCATCCGCCACTTCGTCGCGGCTCAAGGTGATGGCGTAGCTGGCCAGACCGACGGGTGCGTCGCCCACATTGCCCAGGCAGGTGGTGAGCGGGAGCTGGGAGCCCTGCTCCACCTCGGGCTGGCGGCCCGCTGGCACATCTTCAAAGCCAGGTACGGCCAGGCCGCACACCGTCAAGTCGGGGCCGTTCTGGGACGGGTTGCGCACTTCCAGCGGGAAAGGCGTGAAGGCGAGGTTGTTGACCCGGTTGGAATCTCCAATGTTTTCCGATGGATCGGCGATCACCCCCACAAACCACTCGCCCGATCCCAGGTCGGCGGGCAGGGTGACGATGCGCTCGTCACCCTCAAAGCCCATCGACGTGGCGTCGTCGGCGCGGGGCACCACCTCCAGCACCACGGCCCGCTCGTCGTAGGCCGGCGAAGGCGCCACAAACAACACCAAATCCCAACTGCCCACGGCGGGGGCGCCTGCGTTGCGCACCCCAAACGTCAGCGTGATGTCCTCGCCCGCGCGCGCCCGCTGCGGCACCACCTGGACGTCGCCGATCTCAAGGTCAGCCGGCGGCAGCACTTCCACGGCCACCGTGCCGTGACCACGCCCGCCGGGCGTCGCCGTGACGTCCAGGCTGACCGTGTACGCGCCGGGATTGGCGAAGAGGTGGCTGGGCTCGGCCTCCTCGCTGCGGGTCCCGTCGGCGAAATCCCAGGCATAGGTATAGGCGGCGTCCAGGGGCCCCGAAGTGCGGGCTCGAAAGCCCACCCGCAGCGGCGCATTGCCCCGCGCGCGATCGGCCACCGCTTCGGTATCAAACCCCGTGGATCCGCCCGAGTCGTCGCAGGCCACCAGCGCCAGGGTCGTGAGGACCAGGCAACCGGAGAAGCGTCGCAGGGCATTCGCGCTGTGCATCCCGTCCCTCGAGGCCAGTGCCGGCCCATATCGAAAGTCGTGTGCCCGCGGACCCGGGTCCCAGGCCGCGGGCCCGGGACCTTACCGGCCGGCCGCTGCCCATGGCAAGCGCGACGCCCCTGGAGGCGGGTCAACCCCCTCGACGCCGACCCTCGGTGATGTGCGCCCGTCTCCATCGGTGCATCCTGCTGCCCAACCGCTCGGGTCGAGCCCTGGAAAGGCTTGACCGTCCGGGGCCCTGGAGATACGGTGCGCTCCGACCGTCTGCGAGGTGCCTGCACATCGTGGGCGCGCGGCTGAGGCGGTCTGCCGAAGGCCACAGGCGAGCCTTGGAGGGGTGCGTTGAGCAACGGGGACGACAAGCCCGGGTTGAAGGATATCGGCAACCTGAAGGCCCGGCTTGGCATGCTGAGCAAGTCGAAGCCAGAGGCCGCTGCGCCGGCGCCATTGCCCAGCGTCAGCACCAGCCCCTTCGCCGACGCCGCAGGGCCAGTCGACCTGACGGGTGGCGGCGACGTGGAAATTGGGTCGGACACGGCCATCGTGCGCATCGAGGCGCCTGCACCGCAGGCTCCAGCGCCCCAGGCCCCGGCGCCCCAGGCCCCGGCGCCGTCCGCACCCGCCGCGCGTGGGCTGGCACCTCGGGCGCCCAGCCCCATGGCGCCGGCGCCCATGGCGCTGGGTGACGATCTTTTCTCGCGGCCGGCCCCTGAGGCACCGCGCGCCACCGACAAGCGGGCCGAGCAGGCGGCAGCGGCGGCGATGTTTGCGGCGGAGGATGCCGCACGCAAGGCGGCCGAGCCCCCCCCGAACGCTGAGTTTGCCCACCCGCTCCAGCGCGGCAGCTTCCAGGCCCCTTCGGCGCCGGTGGATCTGAGCGCGGACGAGGAGGCGGTGCTCAACAGCTTTGAGGGCCGTCAGCGCGGCGTGAAGACGTCGCTGGCCATCACCATGACGCTGGTGGTGGGCCTCGTGCTGTTGGTCTTCGGCTTCATCATCGGCGACGTGCGCTCCGCCCGCCGCCTGGTCAACGCCCAGGTGGACGCGTCCATCCGCGTGCGCGAGATGATGTTGCCGCACCTGGACCGCCTGCGGGAGCTGGAGCCCATCATCTTCGCCATGGCCCAGCAGCCCGAGACGGTGGACTGGGAGCGCGCCAAGATGCTGCCGGAGAACCTGGCGGGCGTCAGCCCCTCGTTGCTCTCCAACCCGGTGCCGCTCGACAAGGATCTCGTCACGCTGGTGGGCCGCGCGGTCATCGACATGAACCAGCTCTTCACCCTGGTGGAGGAGCACCGCATTGCGACGCTCCGCCGCGACAAGGTGGAGCTGGAGACGCTGGCCCAGGGCGACGAGTTCTTCACCAAATACAAGCAGTTTGCGGTGTATGCCCAGCCGGCGCCCTTTGATCCCAAGGCCGTGCCGGTGCGGGTCAACCGCCCCGCGGATGGCCGCGTGGTTGCCCTCGCGGGTGATGCCACCATGGACGAGGCCACGGGCGAGGCGATGATCCCCGTGCGCTACCGCAAGGCCGAGGACGACAAGAACGTGATGGTGCGTGGCCTGACGCTGCTGCCCAAGAACGACCTGCTCTCCTCGGGTGGTGGCAATGTCCAGACGCTCTACACCATCCGCGTGAAGACGCTGGCGCTGCAGATGAAGAAGCTGCGCGAGTACGAGAAGGGCCTCCGCGAGATCCTGGAGGCCCAGGCCTCTCGCGAAAAGGTCTTTTCTTTCTAGCCTCTTGGCGTTCGTCAGGCGCCCGCCCGACGCACGTTGCCCGCCCCGCCGCACGTGGCCCACCCGCTCGCCCCCACACCGATTCGGGTGCCCGCCCGGCCGAGACCGCCCCTGCATTCTTTCTGTGAGCCACGCCCCGGTTGGGTGGGCCCCTGACGCCCAGGGCGCGTCGGGGGGTGCGATCAGCCCTCGATGATCAAGCGAAACACGCGGTGACCGTGCTCATCGTCGGGCTCGCGCACGAAGCGGCAGACATCCAGCGCCAGGTCGATCATGCCGCCCGCCGGGCGCCGGACCTTGACGCGGTCGCGGCCGGTGACCTTGCTCACGCGGCAGCGGCCAAAGCGCGGGTGGACCAGCACATCGTCCATGCGCAACGTCGGCACGTCCTCAAAGCCGAGCTCATCGGGGGTGGGCACGCCCGTGGGGCGCGGGCGCGCCGGCGGGATGGGGCCGGTGCGCACGGGCGCCCGGCTGACCGCAACCGCCGCGGCCCAGCCAGCCCGCGTTTCGGTGGCTTCCCGCGGGGCGGCAGGCGCGGGGTCCTCGCGGCGGGTGGGCAGCTCGCGCCCCGGAAGCTCGCGCCCCGCAAGCTCGCGCCCCGGAAGCTCACGCCCCGGAAGCTCGCGGGCGCTGTCACGGCCGGTGCGGGGAATGCGGCGCTCGGTGGTGGTCACCACCGTCTCGCGGCTCGCCTCCGATCGCGGGCTGCGGCTCGGGGGCGCGGGATCATCACTCTCCTCCGGATCGGCCGCCTCGGCAGGGGCGGCGGTCACCGCGCTGAGGAGCTGGACGATGAGGCCGGCGCTGATGGCCGACTCAATGCGACCAGCGATCATCCGCGGAAGTCCTTGATCTTCCCACGAAATCACACCCTGCAGCTCGATGCCTCCCGGCTCGATGGAGGCGGTGGCCTGCACCAGGAAGAGCGGCCCTGACAGCGTGATGGCCTCGGCATCGGGGCCGGGGGCAACCCGCGCCGCGTCGAGACGGCCGGTGAGAATGGCGAGGGCCCGCAGGACGCCGCGTCGGGCACAGGTGGCGGCCAGGGCATCGAGAACTTCGCTGCCTGCGGCGAGCGCATCGGGGGACGGCATGCACAACTCCGGACACGGTGGGGCGCAGAGCGGCCCCCGGGGTGGCTGGTTGGAGAGAACTACTCGAGGGGCTTGAACTTCTCGGGTGGGAAGCGGGCCGAGACGGTGCGGAGGCGGTCCGCCAACGCCATGGGGGGGCCTTCGGGCATGAGGTCGTGCTCACCGTCGGGCGTGTAGATGACGTAGGTGGGCAGGCCGCTGCGGCCGAGCTTGGAGAGCGTGCCCCACAGGTCGCTGTCGGACTTCGTCAGGTCGGCCTTGGCCGCCATGATGCCCGTCTCGGCCAGGGCCTTGCGCACCTCATGCACGTTGATGTGGGTGCGCTCAAAGACCTTACAGCTCGCACACCACTTGGCGGTGAAGTCCACAAACACCGGCTGGCCGCGCTGGAGGGCCTTGGCCTTGACCTCTTCGGTGAATGGCGTCCACGCCACCTCATCGGGCACCACGGGGGCGCCCGAGACGGGGGCCGCCACGGCCACCGCGGCCACCGGTGTGGCGTCGTCGGGCGCGGGCTCAAACTGTGGAAACAACACAGCAAATGCGATGGCGCCGCCCAACACCACCACCTGCGCGAGCAGGCGGCGCAGGCCCACCAGCTGGCTGTGGGTGATGCGCTCCTTGATCCACAAGGCGCCCGCGATGGCGAGCAGGACGTAGAGCAGGTCGTTGGCGCTGGCGGCGGTTACCTGATCCTGGAAGGTGGCATAGAACCAGATGGCGGCCCCGAAGAGGGTAAAGCCCACCAGAATCTTGAAGGTCTCCATCCACGCGCCCGGGCGGGGGAGGAGGCGCGCCAGGGCGGGCACGATCCCGATCAGCACAATGGGCAGCGCCAGGCCGAAACCCACGCTCCAGAAGAGCGCCAGCGTCTCGTACCACTGGGCATTGGTGGCCAGCGCCGCCGCGGCCGCGCCGCCCAGGAAGGGGGCCGAGCAGGGCGTGGACACCAGCGTGATCAGCATGCCGTCAAAAAACGACGCCATGGGCCCGCTGCGGCCGGCGGCACCACCCATGGAGACGTTGATGTGGAAGACCCCCACGGAGTTGAGGCCAAACACAAACAGCAGGCCCACGATGGTGGCCACAAAGGTGGGGTCCTGCATCTGCATGCCCCAGCCGAGGGACTGGCCGGCCGAGCGCAGGACGATGACGAGGGTGGCAAACCCCGCGAAGGTCACCAGTGTGCCCAAGAGGTAGGCGAGGGCGTCCAGGCGTCGGGCACGCACCGCCATCTCGCGGTGCTCAATCAAGCTGCTGATTTTGAAGAACAATACCGGAAAGACGCAGGGCATCACATTGAGCACGAGGCCGCCCAGCACCCCCTCGCCCAGATGAAGCAGCAAGTCCATCAACGCTCCTTGTCTCAGCCGCCGCCCACCGTGGGGGACGTGCCCGCGCGGGCCGCCTGGAGCAGGCTTTGGGGATCAAAGCCCGCCTGCATGTGCCCACCGACATCAAATACGGGCACGCCGCCCGCTTGGATACCGGCGCGGCGCACTTTCTCGGAAAGCTCGGCCGCGGCACCCGAATCCTTCTCGATGTCCTTCTCCACGAAGGCGATTCCCTGCTCGTGCAAGAAAGCGCGGGCCTTTCGGCACACGCCACACCACGAGGCGGAGTACATGGTCACGGGCACCTGGCGGGGCCGGGCGGCCTCGTCGGCGGCGGCGATGGCCTCTTCCAGCGTCTCGCGGGGCACGAGGCGCCCGGGGAAGTGGCCCTGGGCGTCGGGGGTGCGCAGGTCGAAGATCTGCACAAAGCGGCCGGCAGCGCGGGCTTCGGGTGCCAGGGAGAGGTCCACCACCTGCACCGATCCCCGAGCGTTTTCAGGCACTTCGCCGATTGCGCTGGCCGTCTGCCAGGCCCCCTCCGCGTCGCGGTATCGAAACACCAGATCCGTGCGCGCCGCTGTCACTTCGGTCAGCTCCGGCGTGACCACGGCGGCGGCCCCGGTGGCGGCGCCCACCGCGCCCTCCTCACCGCAGCCCACCAGCGCGCACACCAGCCAGACGCCCCATTGCCACCGCATCATGTGACCTCCTCTGAGGGGGGCCGCAGCCTACCACGCTGCCCGGTCAGGGGCCACGCTGCGCTCATCTCGGCAGGTCCGCCAGGCGCGGATCCCCGGGCCGCAGCGCGCGAGCGCGGGCGGAGGCGCGGCGGGCGTCGGCGCGGTTGCCGGCGTCGTCGTAGGCGCGCGCCAGGTTGTACCACCCCGCAAACAGGCCCGAGTGCAGCGCCACGGCTCGCTGAAAGGCCGCGATGGCCTCGGGATAGCGGCGGGCGGCCATGGCGGCTCGGCCCCGCATCAGGCTGCCCTCCACCGACGGCGCACGTTGGTCGGCCTCCACCGCCAGCGCGAGCGCGTGTGCTGGATCCACAGCGACCCCGGCCCAGGCCGCCAGCCGCAGCGCCCGCGCCGGTTGCAATGCCCACGTGGCTGAGCGCTCAGCGAGCGCCGCGTCGCCGCTGGCATCGGCGCGGGCGAGCAGGCGATCCGCCAGCAGGTCGGCCGAAGCCAACCCCAGAGCGCCCAGGGCCAGCACCAGGCCGAGGCCCTGAGCAGCGCGCCGTACCGGGTTGCTCGCGAGGTGAGGTCGGTGGGGCAGGGCAGCGCCCAGGCTCAACGCCGCCAGAAAGGCGGCCCCGGGCATGTAGAGTACGGGACTCACCGTCCCCACCACGCAGCAGCCCACCGCGGCCGCCCAGGCCGCCGGGCGCCGCCGGGGCCCGCCCAAGAGGCCCAGCAGGGGCAACCCCAGCAGCAGACCCGCGAGCGGACCCTGCTCGGCCACCACGTGGAGCACTTCGTTGTGGGCGTGGGTGGCATTGGTCCACAGAGGACCGGCTTCTGAGGCCGCCTGGGCCTCCAGGAAGGCGGTGTGGAAGCCCCCCGGACCGACCCCGGCCAGGGGGTGATCCTGCACCAGCTGGAGGCTCAGGCGCGCCAGGTAGGCCCGCCCAGCGAGGTGATCGCGGACCTCCTGGTGGGCAAACGCGGCGCAGCCTGCGAGCCCGCCCACCAGGGCCAGGCTGCGCCACCGGCCGCCCGTCCACATGCCCCAGGCCAGGGCGGCCACCGCCAGCCCGGCCCAGGCACCCAGGCTGTTGAGCCCCACCAGCGCCACCGCCTGGATCAGCAGGCTCAGCCCGTGCGCACTCCGGTGGATGGCGGTCCGTCGCTGATTTTGAACGCATCTCT
>Ga0075163_10003878_pt1 | contig 20061 bp, 15 predicted proteins | sample JI1023141ADNA_FD_71478 | JGI IMG/M metagenome (GOLD analysis project Ga0075163, IMG submission 71478) | Wastewater effluent complex algal communities from Wisconsin, to seasonally profile nutrient transformation and Carbon sequestration -... | ecosystem: Engineered > WWTP > Effluent > Algae... | reverse complement strand
CGACCCCCAATCCAATCAATGCCGTCACAAGGTAAATGTTCCAGCGAGCTCGCAGGCCCCAGGCAGGATCGGCGGCAGCCAACGCGCCTGCAGCATAGAGCACAAGGATTATTACGACATCGCCCAATGCGGCACGCGTGCACAAAGCTAGCGAGTCCACCCATGGCGCATTCTTCGTTTCGACGTACGCGCTCATCTGTGCCATTTCCCAGATCTCGTTCAGCACGAATCCGATCAGGACCACCAGACCAAGAAAAATCCAGAACTTCCTCCACACACATTGGCCATGTCCCAATGGGTGCATTTGGTGTTCCCTATTGAACCCTTCCCTGTGAGCGAACCCAAAAATCACGACCTACTCACTGTCGTGGAAATGGCGGTTGACAACTTCCACTGAAAGAGTGTGTCTTTCACGACCGCAACTTTGGACGAGTGACCGCCATCGGTCCACGTTGGAAGCATGCCGACCAGAGTGCGGCTTTCAATTGCCGGCATCTGCTTCGACTCCCTGCCCCGGTTCCGCGAGAGTAAGCACTGGCGCGAATCCCCCCGAAGGCGTCCGGAAATTAGTGGTCTGCCCCTGATACATCCTCGCAGCGTAAAGCAGTATCTGGCCCTGATAGGCGTAACAGCGTATGTCTACCTTCAAGGGATCTGAGTGCGCAGACACTTGTCGTTCACTGGGCTTTACCAGTTCCTGGGCGACATAGGTCTTTCCGCTGGAAATTTCGTCCCATACACGACGCGTCAACTTGTCGCCTCGGTAGGCGGCTTTGCTCCCGTAGCCGGCAGACGGCTTGAAGAACAGATTTCTTCGGTTCCCCCACAAGCTGTCCCGATTCTGCGGCGACACCAAGTACGTTCTAGGAACGGCTCTGAATAACGACTCAACCGACATCGGACTGGCCCCTGCTCTTCTCAGGAACTCGGGATCGCTCAGCAGAACAAGATTGCGTTTGTCGGCATACAGAGCATGCGCGCGTGGGTGCGGGGATAGAACGACTTCGTCCGATTCATAGGCAGCGCGGAGCCGGGCGTGCCCCTCCTCCTCAAGAGCAAAATCGGTCAGCCGGTTGTAGATCATGTCGACCGGCTCACCATTGAGCCAAAGACGACTACTCCTGTGGACAAGCGCTTCCGGTCTGCAGATATCAGCTCGAAGGCCGTGCCGACGGAACAAGTCCTGAAAAAGGCAAAACTCTGGGTAGAGGTATTGCTCGGTTGGCGACTCATCCACGATAGCAATCGACGTTAGTGGCTCGGATCTCCCTTGTAAGCGCCACTCTGTCTGAAAGGCCTGGACGACAGCATTCTCGACCTGCAGTAAATCTGTTGGCACCTTCATGATCTCAGGCATACAGAGCGACTGCGCTTGGCCCAGAACGGTGTTGAGCAAGACTCCGCCCGGATTCGTATTGATCTCGATCAGTCCGATGTTGTCTGGCGTTAGATGAAAATCCAGACCCAACAGACCACCTGGGGAACCGGGATCAACTCGTGCGATCGCCGAAGCTCCAAGCATGACTTCAGACCGATAGGCTGGAAGCCCGATGACCTCCTCGATTGCCGCCACAACACGGGCTATCCGCTCGATTTGCGCGTGAGGAACGTAGACAGGTAACGAGGCGAACAGGTGCGGATGCGTTTCCTGCATGGAATCGTCGACGCCGCGAGAACGAAGCAATGGCTCAAGTTTGGCTCGAACTGCTTCAGGGTCAGCGGTCACACAGAAGCAGTTGCTATTCAGCTCGGCCGCGGAATAGGAAGGCACGCAGACTCCACGGCCACATTGCACTTCAATCGGGCTTTGCGATCTATCCAATTTGGACCCCCTGTTGGGTTGGCCATCACGCGATACTTGGGTCATAAGTTGGCAAAGGCCTACTTGATTTGTGTCAAGAACTATTCTAGAGAATGGAGTATGGTGCGCGTGACATGAACCGCTTCCGCCGCCGCCGCTTCCAGAGCCGACTTGCGTTACTCGCAGGTTTGGTGATGTTGTGGGCCCAGTTTGTTCTGGCGTTGCATCCGATGACGTCGATGTCGGCGATGGCAATGGCCGACACGGTAGTATCAGCCCCGGTTGAGCACTCGGGCTGTCATGACACGTCGCCGCCATTGCAATCGCCCATCTGCCTCGCGCATTGTAGCCAAGGCGATCAAAGTGACGCGGCAGGTCGTGTCCCCTGCATACCTTTCCTGCCGCTGGCTTCAATATCCTTTATTTCCCTGTCGACCTCTAGCGGCTTATCCATTGAGCCTCTTTCGACAATACGTCCGCCCGTTTCGTGGCATCGACCTACGCTTCATCCCGCCAGCCTCTTATTGATTTGATCTCTAGCTGATGTTCGACGGGCGGCCTTGCCGCCTGCTCGCGAGTACATCGGCGCTGCCGTCTTTCGATGGCGTGTTGCTTCCGCAACTACCTCACCCAGTCACGGCTGCGTGAAGTCGCAAGGCTAGAGACATGAATTTTCCCAGATACTTCCCCGCTTCTGTTCGGATGCGATCCGACTCGGAGGCGGATCGTCGGTTTCCCAAAAGAAGAGTTTGGCGTGCGTTCAGGACCGCCGCACTTGGAGTTGCCTTGGCAATTCCAATCGTCACGAGCAACCCTGCTCTAGCGAGATCGGAGATTCCCGGAGATACCGTGGAATCCATTCGAACTTGGCTGATTGACGGCAACCCGGAACTACAAGCGCTTGGCTACGAGACCGACGCGGCGCATGCAGCGATCTACCCGGCTGGCGCACTTCCAGATCCCATGGCGTCCGTCACGTTGCTCGGTATTGATACGACCCATCCATCCTTGTTGCCCGGGAATGTTGGCTCTTCGCTTTATCGACTGCGCCAGCGTTTTCCACTCTGGGGGAAACGAGGATTGGCACGCGACGTTGCACAACAAAGGGCCGAAGCAATGGGCCTTGAGCGCAGCGCCATAGCACTAGACCTTGTCTCGGAGGCCGAGCAGTCCTACGTGCGATATTGGCATTCGATTGCATCGGTCAAGATCATTGACCGAATCATCGAGCTGCTGGATCAGGTTGAAGATCTCGCTCGCGTTCGATACGGGCTCGGCATGGCCCCGCAACAGGATTCGATACGCGCACAAGTAGAACGGACCAGCATGCAACGCCAGCGCATCGAGCGCCTGGCCGTCCGGCAGGAAGTCAGCTCGGCATTGAACGCAGTTCTGGGGCGACCCGCCGATGCCGCCTTGGCGATACCAGCCGACCAGCCGAACTTGCCGGTAGCGGCGACTACACGCGCCGAAGCACTCCAACGTCTCGAAACAGGCGAGCACCCACTCTTGCAGGCCAGCCAGTCAATCGCCAGTGCCGCCCGCAGCAATGTCGAACTCGAACGCCGCAACCGTTTTCCCGACATTTCCGTGGGCGTCGGCGCGTTGCAGCGCGGCTCTGGACTGGATAGCTACGAAATGATGTTGGAGGTAGAGATTCCCTTTCAACAGCACGCACGTCGGGAGCGTGAGAGGCAGTCTCGCTTGCTCGAAGATGCTGCACTCACACGCGCCAACGCATCGCGAATTGACCTTGAAGGCCGGCTAGGTTCCGCATGGGTCCGCTGGACCAGTGCCCGTGAACAGCGCCTGCTGATTGAAAACACCCTGATCCCCCAATCAGACGCGAACTTCAAGTCTGCCCTGGCCAGCTACCAGGTCGGCGAAGTCGACTTTGGAACCCTCCTCTCTGCCTTGCGGGAATGGCAGGGCGCGGACCTTGCCCGCGTGGATGCCACACGCGATGAGCTACTGGGCGCCGCGCAAGTGCGTGCCATCAACGGAGAATACTGATGAAGCGTTCGTATGGATTCGCAGTGGCTGCAGCTCTTGTCATGGCCCTGGCTATCGGATGGGTCGCCGGTCGAGCCCCTTGGTCGGAAAAGGAGGTTCCGGTGACAGAAGCTGCCATCAGTTCCGCCCCGAGGATCTTGTACTACCGCAATCCGATGGGCCTACCGGATACCTCGCCTGTGCCAAAAAAGGATTCCATGGGCATGGACTACGTTCCGGTTTACGAGGGCGGCGACGCTCCGGCCGCGCCGGGCACCGTAGTGGTCTCACCTGAGAAAGTGCAGCGCCTGGGTGTGCGTACCGAGCCGGTGCGCGCTCGTCGACTGGCCCCGCAGATTAAAGCTAGCGCAACTATCGAGGTCGATGAAACTCGCCAGTACGAGATAGCGCCCAAATTCGAAGGCTGGGTTGAGCGTCTATTTGCAAACCAGACCGGCATGCTCGTCAAGCGCGGGCAAGCATTGCTTGAGGTCTACAGCCCCGACCTGTTGGCTGCACAGGAAGAATTCCATATTGCCGAGTCCGCCGCGCAAGCATTGCAGACTGCAGATCCAGAGAGTGCAGCGACCATGCGTCAGTTGCGCGATGCCGCAAGGTCACGACTACGAAACTGGGATATCAGCGGATCCCAGCTATCCCAGTTGGGCGGTTCCGAGTCGGCAGGCAATCTTCTGATTACCTCACCCGCCAATGCAGTGATTGTCGACAAGCCAATAGTCCAGGGCGCGCGTTTTGCACCGGGCGAAACGATTCTTCGGTTGGCGGATCTCTCAACGGTCTGGTTGATCGCCGACGTACCCGCGTCAATCGCGACCAACGTTGCAATAGGCCAACAGGCAATATTCCAGTCTCCCACTCTGCCCGGACGAACCTTCGAGGGACGGGTCGCCTTTATCCAGCCGATGTTGGCGATGCAGACCCGGACTCTCGGCGTCCGTATCGAAATGCCAAACGACGATGGGAGCCTACGCCCGGGACTATTCGGCGATGTGACGATTACCCAGGATGAAGCAGAGTCTGTGCTGGTTGTTCCGCGCACAGCCGTGCTTGACAGCGGTGAGCGTCAGATAGCGTTCGTCGAGCTCGCTGAAGGACGCTACGAACCCAGAAATGTCGAGATTGGAGAGCGTGCCGGAGCACTACTGGAAATCCGTAGTGGACTCGCCGAGGGCGAGCGCGTGGTCACCTCTGCCAATTTCCTGATCGATGCTGAAAGCAACCTCCAATCCGCACTCGAAGGATTCAGCGCACACAAGAATCACGCGAGTACGGGATCGTCCGCCACGCCTGCAGCGGTTGAATCTTCCGGCGCCGCCAGCTCACATCCGACGGAGGCAACAAAGCCCGACGCGCAAAATGACTCGCCACCCGACAGTCCCCCGGAAGCGGACCACCGGAATCATGCCCCGGCTGATCCACATGCCAACCACAATCAGCACGAGGGAGCCCACTGACATGCTCGCGAGAATTATCGAGTGGTCGGTGCGCAACGTCTTTCTTGTACTGATCGCCGCCATCGCACTCACCGGAGCAGGAATCTACGCCGTCGTAAAGACTCCTCTGGACGCGCTACCCGATCTGTCGGATGTGCAGGTCATCGTATTCACCGAAGTGCCTGGACAAGCGCCCCAAGTAGTCGAGGATCAGGTGACTTATCCATTGACTACATCGATGCTTGCGGTCCCCCGATCGAAAGTGGTTCGAGGCTTCTCCTTCTTTGGCGCTTCATTCGTCTATGTGATCTTTGAGGACGGTACAGACATCTACTGGGCTCGCTCCCGAGTTCTCGAGTACCTGAATTTCGCTTCCAAGCAACTTCCGCAAGGCATCACACCAACGCTGGGGCCAGATGCGACCGGCGTCGGATGGGTCTACCAATACGCACTCGAAGGGAAGCAAAAGACACTCGACGAACTGCGTGCTATCCAGGATTGGTATGTCCGCTACCAATTGACCAAGGCCCCCGGTGTTGCCGAGATCGCCAGTGTTGGCGGCTTTGTTCGCCAGTATTCAGTCACGGTGGATCCCGGCAAGTTGCGTCAGTACGACGTCCCGTTGAATCGCGTATCCAAGGTGATCGCTGACAGCAATCGCGATGTCGGTGGTCGCGTCATCGAAATGACGGAGACCGAATACATGGTGCGCGGCCGCGGTTACCTGCGCGGCATTGAGGACATTGAGAGTCTTGTCGTGAAGTCCGATGGAGGCACTCCCGTGCTCATCGCCGACATCGCCCGCGTCGAACTCGTCCCGGACGAACGTCGCGGTATTGCCGAACTCAACGGCGAAGGCGAAACTGTCGCCGGAATTGCCGTTGCCCGGTACGGGGAAAACGCCCTGTCGGTTATCCAGGGGCTCAAGGACAAGATCACCGAAATCCAGGCAGGACTGCCCGATGGCGTCACCTTGCGAGCCGTCTATGATCGTTCGGACTTGATCCATCGCGCGATATCTACCTTACGCACGACATTGCTTGAAGAAAGCATCATCGTGGCACTGGTCTGCATCCTGTTTCTCTTTCATGTGCGCAGTGCGCTTGTGGCCATCGTCATGCTGCCGATTGGTGTACTGATTGCATTTATCGCCATGCGCGCACTGGGCATGAACTCCAACATCATGAGTCTTGGAGGAATCGCCATTGCGATAGGCGCAATGGTCGACGCGGCAATCGTCATGATTGAAAACGCTCACAAGCACATCGAACACAATGACGGCAGCAAATCACGATTGCAGTTGATCATCGATTCCTGTCAGGAAGTCGGCCCATCGCTCTTCTTCAGTCTCCTGATAATCGTGGTTTCGTTTCTGCCCGTGTTCGCCCTTGAGGCACAGGAAGGTCGCCTCTTTCATCCACTCGCCTTTACCAAGACTTTCGCGATGGCGGGTGGGGCCTTGCTGTCGGTCACGCTCGTACCGGTGCTCATGCTGTTGTTCATTCGCGGAAAAATACTTCCCGAGAAGCGAAACCCTATCAACCGGTTCCTGATTGCGATTTATCGCCCGATCATCAACCTCGTGCTGCGCCACAAGGCGATGACGTTGGCTGTTGCAACGTTGGTTCTTGTGGTCTCGATCTGGCCCGCCGCCCGCCTCGGCAGCGAATTCATGCCGACTTTGAACGAAGGAACCCTGCTCTATATGCCGGCCTCGCTGCCCGGCATGTCGGTCACCAAGGCAGCGGAACTGTTGCAACAACAAGACCGCATCATCAAGCAGTTTCCGGAGGTCGAGTCAGTCTTTGGAAAAGCCGGTCGAGCCACTACGGCGACGGATCCGGCCCCGCTGGAAATGTTCGAGACAGTCATCAATCTGAAACCGGAAGATGAATGGCGCGCGGGCATGACCGTCGACAAGCTGATAGGCGAGATGGATCAAGCCTTGCAGTTTCCGGGCGTGGCCAACTCCTGGACGATGCCCATCAAGGCGCGCACAGACATGCTATCAACCGGCATTCGCACACCTATAGGCATCAAGGTGTTTGGTACTGACCTCGCGGAAATGGAACGCCTGGCCAAGCAAATCGAGAATGCGGTACGGCAGGTTCCAGGTACGACAAGTGCCTATGCGGAACGCCTGACCGGCGGCTACTACCTCGATATCGAACCTGATCTGAGTCAACTGGCTCGCTACGGACTGACCGTCGGTGAGGTCCAGGATGTGATTTCAGCCGCATTGGGCGGTGAAAAGGTGACCACTACTGTCGAAGGGCGTGAACGCTTTGCCGTAGTCGTGCGCTATCCGCGCGAGCTACGTGACGACCCCCAACGTATTGGCAGTGAAATCCTAGTGCCGACCATGGGCGGCGCGCAGATTCCTCTTGGCGAACTGGCCACGATCGCGATCAACAAGGGAGCTCCGTCAATACGTACCGAGAATGCCCTGCTCTCTGCTTACGTCTACGTGGATACACGAGATACCGACATCGGCGCGTATGTCCGTGCGGCGCAAAAGGCAGTTGCTGATTCGGTCGACTTTCCACCGGGCTACTACGCGACCTGGAGTGGTCAGTACGAGTATATGCAGCGGGCAATTGCCAAGATGAAGATTGTTGTCCCGGTTACGCTCTCGCTGATCTTCCTGTTGCTATACCTCAACTTTCGCCGCGTCACCGAGTCGCTGATCGTCATGCTGTCGGTGCCCTTTGCCTTAATCGGCGGCATCTGGCTGATGTGGGCTCTGGGCTACAACTTGAGCGTAGCGGTCGCAGTCGGCTTCATCGCGCTGGCCGGCGTCGCTGCGGAAACAGGTGTGGTCATGCTGATCTATCTTGATCAAGCCCTCGAGAAGCGCGCCGCCGTGCGGCGCAAGGATGGCACGCAGCTGAATGCCGAAGATCTGCACGGCGCAATAGTCGAAGGCGCCGTGGATCGCGTGCGACCAAAGATGATGACGGTCGTCGCCATCATGGCGGGCTTGCTGCCGATCATGTGGAGCACCGGAACCGGATCGGAAGTCATGCGGCGTATCGCAGCGCCAATGGTCGGAGGCATGGTGTCCTCCTCAATTCTGACCCTGATTGTAATCCCGGCGATCTATGCCGTAGTCAAACGCCGGCAGCTCCTGCGAGCTGAAACCCATAAGCCATTGTTGAGTTCTTGACCTGTGCGCCGCGCACAGGTCTAGGCTGAGAATGTCATGAACAAATTTCGCCCGCACATCAGAAAGAACGCTTCGTCTAAGGCGCGGAAGCCACGTGAGTTGATGACGGTCTCGAGACTCGCCTCTTTCGCCGACGAACCCGCTCATGCGGTCCGCTACTACTGCCGGATTGGGCTGCTTGTACCAGCAACCACCAGCGCTAGTGGCTATCGATTGTTCGATCAAGGCAGTTTGCGGCGACTGCGTTTCATACGTCGCGCGCAAGGGCTTGGTTTCACTCTGGATGAGATTGCGGCGTTCATAAGGAGTGCCGATGCCGGATCAGAACCTTGTGAAGAGGTCATGGAGATCCTCGACCAGAGGTTGCCAAAGATTGGCGCGGAACTGGACAAACTCGTCTTGTTGCATGCGCGAATGTCCAAGGCACAACAGCGGTGGCGCGAATCCCATAGAGGCACTCCCAGTGGCTTCGAAATCTGCCGCTTGATCGAATCAGAAGGTGACACATCCATCAGACGTTCCTCGCCAACGGGTGAGGAACAAGTTGGCCAGGCCGAGGACTCCTCATGAACTCTGTGACGCATTCCCCCGCGAAACTCACTGCCTGTATTTCCAAAACTGCACCCGACTGTTCCGTGGTCACGCTACATCAAGTATCGGGCGCCGTGCGCACCCGCACACCGCTACGAACTTGAACTAAACCTCAACGAAGCACCATTTTCGCGAGCTTCTGCTATGGAGAACCTCGCTGGGACTACAGCCATGAACCATGAACATGAAGACCCGATGTCAAGTCGATCAAGCAGGAACAATCAATCCGGCCGTGCTGCGCGATCAAGCTGGCAGGCTCGGCTGAGCATCTGGCTTCTGATTGGTATAGCCGCCTTCTACCTGTTCAGTGAGCACCAGGCACATCTCGTTGCCAGTCTCAGCTGGCTTCCGCTTTTGTTGCTGCTTGCGTGTCCGTTCATTCACTTCTTTGGCCACGGCCATCACGGTTCGCACGGCGACCATGGCTCCCCAAAAATTATCGAATCCGATTCGCCCACCGTAGCCGCTAATCCTGAGACCAATATCAAGCGCCTGGCAACCTCAAGCAAGTCGCCCACAGGCCTTCCAAACACCGATGGAGGTGACCGGAAATGAGTACGCATTTCTCCGGGTACGGCCTATGGCTGCTCGCGGCCATCAACGCAGCCTTCTTCATCTTCTTCGCATGGAGCTTCTACAAGCCGTTGAACGCCCGCGACTGGCGCAGCTTCGGTCTGTATTCGGCATTCATTGTTGCGCTGTTTGCTGAAATGTATGGCTTCCCGTTGACCATCTTCTTTCTGTCCGGCTGGCTAACAACCCAGTTTCCTGAAGTCGATTGGCTGACGCACGATGCGGGTCATCTTCTGGAAATGATGTTTGGTTGGCGCGGAAATCCCCACTTCGGTCCATTTCACATGGCCAGCTTCATTCTAATCGGCGGAGGATTCTGGTTGCTGTCGGCAGCCTGGCCAGCGCTCTATCGCGCTCAACGGGAAAACCGCGTTGCGCTAGAGGGCCCTTATGCACGAATACGCCACCCGCAGTACGTGGGATTCATCCTGATCATGACGGGCTTCCTGCTGCAATGGCCCACCTTGCTTACATTGGCCATGTATCCGGTTCTCCTATGGGTCTACGCGCGACTGGCGGTTGCGGAAGAGCGTGACAGCCTTCGCCAGTTTGGTGACGCCTATCGAGACTACATGGGCCGTGTCCCACGCTTTCTTCCGCGCAGGAAACGGGCTGGCGAGCAGCGGAGGGCGAGCCCATGACAGATACATCTACTCGACTCAAGGAACACCTCTGGCCAGTGGGAAAGATGTGCACCGCAGGATGTGCAACCACACTCGAGCGCAGCGTTGCCCAGCTCCCCGGAGTCACCAAGGCCAGCGCAAATTTCGCTGCTGGAACGCTCATGGTTTCCTACGATCCAGACCAGCTGGAACCGGCAGCGATTGCGCATGCGGTTCGTGCAGAAGGATTCTCCTGCGCTAATGAACCCGACAGTGTGAAGAAGGCTCCAAGTCTCGTGTCAGCGCATGAGCAACATCCTGTCCAGCCGCACACATACATCGACAGCGCTTCGCAAAAGGCGCCAGTTGCATCCGAGTCGCACGACACGCACGAAGGCATGCACCACGGTGGTGACCTGCATGCCGCTGCCCGCGACATGCAGCGGCGGTTTCTGGTCGCACTGGCCTTCGGGATCCCCTTGTTTGTCTGGTCACCAATGGGGTTGTTCAAACCACCGGACATTCCGTTCGGGCTCGACAAGCAGGTTTGGTTGTTCCTGCTTGCCTCTGCGGCATTGCTCTATCCCGGTTGGCCATTCTTCACCGCCGCAGTCCGGTCGTTGCGTCATGGTGTGCTCGACATGGCCGTGCTGGTCCTGCTCAGCGTGGGAACCGGATATCTGTTCAGCTTGGGCGCAACGTTCCTGTTCGAAGGCGCCGATTTCTACGAGGCCACTACGGTCCTGCTGATCTTCATCCTGCTTGGCCATTGGCTGGAAATGCGTGCTCGCGCCGGAGCATCGGACGCGATGAAGTCCCTGTTGAAACTGTCGCCACCCCGCGCGCTGGTTCGTCGCGGCGAGGACGAGGTCGAAGTGCCCACGTCAGAAGTCGTGGTGGGCGATATTCTGATAGTGCGGCCAGGCGCCAAGGTTCCCGTCGACGGCGAGGTCATCGAAGGCAGCTCCCAGGTCGATGAGTCGATGCTGACCGGCGAATCAATGCCCGTGCGCAAGGATCCCGGCAGTCAGGTCGTCGGTGGCGCGATCAACAAGAGCGGAGCATTCGTGTATCGCGCAACCAAGGTCGGTGCGGAAACCGCCCTCAATCAGATCATCAAACTGGTCCAGGAGGCACAGAACTCCAAAGCTCCTGCGCAGCTATTGGCAGATCGTGCTTCGACGTGGCTGGTGCTGGCAGCGATCCTGATCGGCTTGCTGACCTTTGCTGTCTGGTTCTGGTGGGTGGGCCAGACCCTTCTGTTTGCCGTGACCCTGACGATAACGGTGTTCGTAATTGCCTGCCCAGATGCACTCGGCTTGGCGACACCAATGGCCATCATGATTGGCACCGGTATGGGGGCACGACACGGCATTCTCTTCAAGCATGCCGAGTCCATCGAGCAAGGCGCACGCCTTGACGTAGTGATTTTCGACAAGACCGGCACGCTCACCGTTGGCAATCCCGAAGTCGTGGAAGTAGCGTTGGCCACAGGACACAGCGAAGCTGAAGTACTGTCGCTGGCCGCGGCAGTCGACGTGCACTCCGAGCATCCACTTGCGCGCGCGATCGTTACCCGCGCGGGTAGCGTACCCAGACGCGCCGATGCATTTACAAATATCGATGGTCGCGGTGCACGCGGAACACTCGACGGCCAACAGATCCTGCTCGGGAATCGTCTTTTGATGGTCGACTCCGGCGTTGCTGTCGGCGAACTGGAAGCCGACGCTGAACGCCTGCAGGGCGGAGGTCGTACTGTGATCTATGTCGGCCTTGACAAGAAAGTTGTCGGTCTGATCGCGATCGCCGATGCAATTCGACCGAGCTCACGCTCGACAATCGAAGCGCTCCATGCACGCGGCGTCAAGGTGGCAATGATTACGGGCGACAACCGTGGAACAGCCGAACGCGTTGCGTCGGAACTGGGCATCGATATTGTCCTGGCCGATGTCTTGCCAGGCGGCAAGGCGGATGAGGTCAAGAAACTCCAGGCCCAGGGCAAGCGCGTTGCCATGGTGGGCGACGGAATCAACGACGCACCGGCGTTGACGCAGGCGGACGTGGGATTTGCGATTGGCGCCGGAACGGACGTCGCGATCGATAGTGCAGATATTGTGCTGATGCGCAGCGATCCCTATGACGTAGTCCGTGCGATTGCCATTGCTCGCGGGACCTTGCGCAAGATGCACCAGAACCTCGCCTGGGCAGTTGGATACAACGTCATAGCTTTTCCTCTGGCGGCCGGCGTGCTCTATCCATTCGTGCTCTCACCAGAAATTGCCGCGCTATCAATGTCAGGCAGTTCAGTCATCGTCGCGGTAAATGCACTTCTGTTGCGCCGTTTGAAGCTTCAGGACACGACGAGCGCAGATACAGGCGCGACCACAAGCGCGATCGCGGAGTCCCCCTGAACCACGCGACCAATAGTTGATAGATGGCCAAACCATTTTCACCGATATTTGCGACCGGAGAAATTCATGGAATCCAACTCAAAGCCGACCCTGCAATTCCTCGGTGCCGCCGGCACCGTCACGGGATCGCGTTACCTCATTGAAGCGGCCGGCAAACGCATTCTGGTGGATTGCGGCTTGTTCCAAGGCTACAAGCAACTGCGCGAGCGAAACCGTGCCGATTTCCCGGTGCCGCCAGCCAGCATCGATACGGTACTGCTGACCCACGCACACCTGGATCATTCTGGCTACATCCCTGCCCTCGTTCGCAACGGCTTCCGCGGAAATGTGCATTGCACCCCGGCGACGCGCGACCTCTGCGGATTGCTCCTGCCAGATAGCGGGCATTTGCAGGAGGAAGAAGCCCGGTATGCGAAGAAGAAAGGCTACTCGAGGCATGCAAATCCGACGCCGCTGTATACCGTGGAGGACGCGGAGGCGGCGTTGAAATATTTCGTCACTCACGAGTACGGTGAGGAAGTCGATCTGGGCAACGGACATACCGCTCGTTTTGATCCGGCAGGTCACTTGCTGGGAGCCGCTCAGATCAGCCTCAACGTAGATGGCACGGTTGTCCACTTCAGCGGTGACTTGGGACGCACACACGATCCGCTCATGAATCCACCACAGGCGTTGCGCCATGCCGATATGTTGGTGTGCGAATCAACCTATGGCAATCGTACGCATGCCAAAGTGGATGCCGAAGCAGAACTTGCACCCGTGATCCGGCGCGTCGCTGCGCGTGGCGGAGTAATTCTGATTCCTGCGTTCGCGGTTGGCCGATCGCAGGGCGTAATGCTGCATATCGCCCGTTTGCGCCAGCGTGGAGAAATACCGCGTGTGCCAGTTTTTCTGAACAGTCCGATGGCGATCAAGGCTACCGATCTGTATCACCAGTATCATGCCGAGCACCATGTCAGCGCGGAAGAATGCGAGGCCATGTACGAATTGGCTACGATGGTCCGCACGGTTGATGAGTCAAAAGCGCTGAACCTTCAGCACGGACCGATGATCATTCTTTCGGCCAGCGGCATGTTGAGTGGCGGTCGCATCCTCCACCATCTGGAAGCCTTCGCCCCCGATCATCGCAACGCCATCCTGCTCTCCGGCTATCAGGCCGGCGGCACTCGAGGCGCATCTCTGGTAGCAGGTGCTGATTCCCTGCGAATGTTCGGTCGCGAAATTCCGGTTCGAGCCGAGGTCGTCACGCTGGGGAGCTTTTCGGGTCACGCCGATGCGAACGAAATACTGACGTGGATGGATAGTGCTAGGGAAAATCCTCCACGCGTCACCTACATCACTCATGGTGAGCCCGACGCTTCGGATGCGTTGCGCACGCGCATCGAAGATGACCTCGGCTGGAACGTCCGGGTGCCCGAGCATCTCGAACGAGTCAATCTGGGCACACATCGATGAATGAAGCACACAATAGAATGCGACTGGTCCGCGCCGGAATCGATACCTACCAGCAAGCTGTTGTCTACATGCATCGTGATTGTGCGGTGTGCCGAGCAGAGGGCTTCAATTCCCTGACCCGGATACGGATCCGAACAACCGATCATGAGCTGGTCGCCATCCTCAACGTCGTCATTGATGATCGACTGGCCCTGGATGTTGCCTCGCTATCAGAAGCCGCGTGGATCGCAATGAATCCTGGCCCTGATGAATGGGCGACGTTCAGCCATCCTGAGCCTGCGGCTTCGGCACAAGCGCTGAGAGCCAAAGTCTTCGGGCAATCGTTGGACGATGCGGACTTTCTCGCTTTGATGCGCGATACCGTAGACAACCGTTTGTCAGATATCGAACTGGCCGCGTTCGTCACCGCGTGCGCCGGCGATCGCTTGAATCAGGAGGAGACCACTAGCCTGACCCGTGCAATGGTCGCTGTGGGTCAACGCATCGACTGGGGGAGCGGTCTCGTACTCGACAAACACTGCGTGGGAGGCTTGCCCGGCAACCGTACCACGCCCATTGTGGTCGCCATCGTTGCAGCGGCAGGCTTTCGGATCCCAAAAACCTCATCGCGCGCTATTACTTCACCCGCTGGCACAGCCGATACCATGGAAGTCATGACACCCGTCGCGCTCGATCTCGCCGCGATGCGACGGGTGGTCGAGCGTGAGAATGGTTGCATCGTGTGGGGCGGGAACGTGAAACTCAGTCCAGCCGATGACGTGCTCATCCGCGTGGAAAGACCTCTCGATTTCGACAGTGACGGGCAACTCGTCGCGAGCGTCCTATCCAAGAAGGTTGCCGCAGGCTCCAGCCATGTCCTCATTGACATGCCCGTAGGCCCCACTGCAAAAGTCCGCTCCGATGCCGCCGCAGATGCGCTAACAACTCGCCTTGAGAGCACTGCCAGAGAGGTCGGACTTGCTCTGTCTGTGTACCGAAGCGATGGCCGGCAGCCGGTGGGCTATGGAATTGGTCCCACCCTCGAAGCGCGTGATTTGCTGGACGTATTGCGAAACAACAGTAGTGCCCCTCAGGACTTGCGCGAGCGTGCGTTGGATCTCGCCGGCCTCTTGCTCGATATCGCCGATCAGGATGGAAGCTCCTCTGGTCGACGCAAAGCGGAGAGTATGCTCGACAGTGGTGCCGCGCTTCGAAAATTCCTCGCCATTTGTGAGGCTCAAGGCGGTTTCAGAGAGCCCGTTCCGGGCCTGAATATCCAACCAGTCATCGCCACGCAGACTGGCTATCTGGCTGACATCGACAACCGCCGTCTGGCCAAGGTCGCCAAACTCGCCGGCGCTCCAGCCAGTGCAGGCGCGGGAATCGACTTCCGCTTGCGACTGGGCGATTCCGTCCAGATCGGTCAGCCGTTGTTTCATATTTACTCTGATACGCCAGGAGAACTGGACTACGCCATTGAGTATGCAACGGCAAATCCAGACATCCTTTCAATCAACGAGAACTCATAAGCGATTGCCTGGCGCATCCAGGCACCAACACAAACGCGGAGAAGAACATGCTGAACATTCGTCTAGCCACCGTCTCTACTTCCATTTTCACGACTCTGAGCTATTTGCTCTGTGTCGCATTCGGGCTATTGGCACCAGAAAGAATTCATATGCACCATCTCCTTGAACTTCTACTCCCATCGTTCGTATGGATTGATCTTGGATCCTTCTTCCTCGGTCTGGTAGAGAGCGTTCTGTGGGGCGTTTATCTCGGCGGCGGATTCGCCATGGTCTACAACACGGTCTTTCGACTGTCGCCCCCGAGAGACAAACTATGAGCCGTGTCTTGTTCTCATTCCCGGAACAGAATGAACTCGGTGCGCGCCTCATTCCCCTGGTTCAAGCGCGGCCGGGTCGCCTGGACTGGCGTCGTTTTCCGGACGGCGAATCACTGGTCACCATTGACAACGCCATTGATGGCGAAAGCGTGGCCTTCCTTGCCAGCCTTCACCGTCCGGATGATGCGGCTCTGGCGTTGCGTTTCGCCGCGGCTACTGCCCGTGAATTTGGCGCGCGCCGCGTCGGCCTCTTCGCCCCGTACCTCGCCTACATGCGGCAGGACAAGCGGTTCCATGATGGTGAAGCTATCAGCGCGCGTCTGTTTGCCCGCTTTCTCGAAGAGAGCTTTGACTGGCTGGTGACAGCCGATCCACACCTTCACCGGAACCCGGAGCTGTCTGCGCTCTACCGTATACCCGCGACGCGAGTAATAACTGCGCCGCTCGTTGCCGTATGGATTCGCGACAACGTCACGGATGCGCTGCTCATTGGTCCCGATAGCGAGAGCGAGCAGTGGGTAGCGGACATTGCCCAACGAGCGAACTTGCCGCACCAGGTATTGAACAAGATTCGGCATGGTGACCGGGATGTTGAGGTGAGTCTGCCCGATGTCGTATCAGCGCGCGGCAGGACGCCGGTCATTGTTGATGACATTGTCTCATCGGGGCGAACCATGATCGAAACGCTAGGGCATCTCGAGCGGCTGGGGCTACCTGGCGCAGTCTGTATCGCGATCCACGCCGTGTTCGCTGGAGATGCCTACGAGCAGCTCCTGGCGGCTGGTGCGAGTCGCGTTGTCAGCACCGATTCGATTCACCATTCCTCCAATGCCATTTCCATTGCCACACTGCTTGCTGAGGGCAGCAGTAATCTTTGGGAAGTACCAAGCTCAGAGTAGTCCCGGGGACTACAAGCAATTGCCTTTCCCAACCATCTGGTTAGAGCCGACCCAATAGTGGGGTGGACCATTCAAGTACTCGCCAATCGTGCTTTGGCGCAGTCGATAAGGATCAGCCATGCAATCTCCCAACAAAGCTCTGGAAAAGGATCAGTCCACCTCCAGCCAATCTGCGATTGATTCGGATGAGCTTGCGCGAATCGACGCCTATTGGCGCGCAGCCAATTACCTGTCGGTCGGACAGATTTATTTACTAAACAATCCACTGTTGCGGGAGCCGCTGACGCTGAAACACATCAAGCCGCGCTTGCTCGGTCACTGGGGTACAACGCCGGGCCTCAATTTCATCTATGCGCATCTCAATCGTCTGATCCGCGCACATGACCTCAACATGCTCTACATCACTGGTCCGGGACATGGCGGTCCTGGCATCGTCGCCAACACCTATCTTGAAGGCAGCTACACCGAGCACTTCCCAGACATCACGCAGGATAACGAGGGTCTGCGCAAATTGTTCCGGCAATTCTCCTTCCCCGGTGGCATTCCAAGTCATGCCTCTCCCGAGACACCGGGTTCGATAAACGAGGGTGGCGAGCTGGGCTACTCACTGGCACATGCCTATGGCGCCGTGTTCGACAACCCGGATGTCATAGCCTGTTGCGTCGTCGGTGACGGCGAAGCAGAGACCGGGACGCTAGCTACCAGTTGGCACTCGAACAAGTTTCTAAACCCCGCACGGGACGGCGCCGTCCTTCCGGTGCTTCATCTGAATGGCTACAAGATCGCAGGTCCCACCATTCTTGGGCGAATGTCCGACTCGGAGTTGGAAAGCTTGTTTGAGGGCTATGGCTACACAGTGCACTTTGTCGAGGGCGATGAGCCACATGCCATGCATCGCCGGATGGCGTCGACGCTCGACTTGGCACTCGAACAAATTCGAGCCGCGCAAAACCTCGCACGCAACGATCACCAGATGGTTCGCCCGCGCTGGCCAATGATCATATTGCGCTCACCCAAGGGATGGACCGGACCCAAACAAGTAGATGGTGTCCCTGTCGAGGGCACTTTCCGCTCCCACCAGGTTCCACTCTCCGGACTGGCCGAAAACCCTCAGCATCTCGCACAGTTGGAGTCCTGGATGCGCAGCTATCGGCCAGAGGAGTTGTTCGATGCGAATGGACGACTGTTGCCGGAACTTGCCGAGCTGGCACCAGCAGGCAATCTCCGCATGGGATCAAACCCGCACGCGAACGGCGGCTTGCTTCTTCGGGACCTGAATATCCCCGATTTTCGCGACTACGCCGTCGAAGTACGCTCTCCCGCCACAGTCACGGCGGAGGCAACACGAATCATGGGTGCGCTTCTGCGCGATGTCATGGCTCGAAACCCCGAAATCTTTCGCGTCATGGGTCCTGACGAAACGGCTTCCAATCGACTTACTGCCCTCTTTGAAGTAACCGACCGAACGTGGATGGATTCTGTTCTGTCGACTGACGATCACCTTGCACCCGATGGACGCGTGATGGAAGTGCTCAGTGAGCAGCTTTGTCAGGGCTGGCTCGAGGGGTATCTTCTGACAGGACGTCACGGACTGTTCTCATGTTACGAGGCGTTCATTCACATCGTTGATTCGATGTTCAACCAGCACGCAAAGTGGCTCGATGTTTCCAGGGAAGTGGCGTGGCGCCGTCCTATCGCCTCGCTCAACTATCTTCTCACTTCGCACGTATGGCGACAGGACCACAACGGGTTCAGTCATCAGGATCCGGGATTTATCGATCTGGTTGCAAACAAGAAGCCCGAGATCGTCCGCGTTTTTCTGCCGCCCGATGCCAACACCCTTCTCTCGGTTACAGATCATTGCCTGCGCAGTCGTGGTCAGGTCAACGTCATCATTGCTGGCAAACAACCGGAACTCCAGTATCTGGAAATGGAGGCCGCAATTCGGCATACCTCGGTCGGAGTAGGAACATGGGATTGGGCCGGGAATGCTGGAGATGAAATTCCCGATGTAGTGATGGCCTGCGCTGGAGATGTACCGACACTCGAGACACTGGCAGCTGTGGACATTCTTAGAAAGCACGCGCCCGAAGTAAGAGTCCGCGTCGTCAACGTCGTTGATCTGATGCGTCTACAATCAGACCGCGACCATCCGCACGGCCTGAATGATCGCGAGTTCGACATTCTGTTCACCGCTGACAGACCTGTCATTTTCGCCTATCACGGCTACCCGTCGTTGATCCATCGACTTACCTACAATCGAACCAACCACCACAACTTCCATGTGCACGGTTTCAAGGAAGAAGGGTCAACGACGACGCCGTTTGACATGGTCGTCCGAAACGAGCTTGACCGTTTTCACCTGGCCATCAACGCCGTTCGGCGCGTTCCTGCCCTGGGCAACTGTGCCGCGGCACTGACACAAGAATTGCTTGAGCTACTGGATGCACACAATCACTACATAAGGGAGCATGGTGAGGATGCCCCCGAGATCCGAGAATGGACATGGCCCTACTGACATCATGGGGGCCTGCACGAAGGGCCGACATCGCTCCTGACAAGAATTCCCAATTGCGCCTAGCGCTACTGCACAGAAGGCATTTGTCACCGTGGAAAAGACGAAGCTTGTCCTCACCTTGAACCTCGGCTCCACGTCGCTCAAGGGCAGCTTGTTCCATCGAGGAACGCAACCCGACTGGAGCGGTCCCTCGCATTCAATTTCCTGGCCTATTGAAGACTCACCTGATCGAGACAGCAGTGAGATGTCGGCTCAAGAGAATGGGGATCTCAATGCGAGCAGCACCATAGTCGATCTATTGGCAAGGCAACTGAAGAGCTGGCTTTCCACTATCGGATCAACTCCAAACACTGTCGTTCACCGCATCGTCCACGGGGGCACCCTTCAAGGGCCATGCTTCTTGAGCCCTGAGAATATCGCATTGCTTTCACGGATCTCGGCATGGGCGCCGAATCATCAAACTCCAGCGCTAGCCATTGTCGATGTCACAACCTCAATGTGGCCCATGGCCACTCAGCTCGCAATGTTTGATACAGATTGGCATCGCACTCTGCCAAGTCTCACTCGGACGTTCGCCATTTCGCAAGCATTGCGCTCAGAGGGCCTGCACAAGTTTGGATTCCATGGACTTGCGTTTCAATCAGCATGGAGGCAACTCTGCAAAGTCCATCCGGATGCAATCGACCGCCGTGTTGTTCTCGCCCACCTCGGGGGTGGCTCGAGTTTGTGTGCGGTTCGAGGCGGCAGGAGTGTCGACACAACGATGGGACTCAC
>Ga0075163_10003877_pt1 | contig 20062 bp, 17 predicted proteins | sample JI1023141ADNA_FD_71478 | JGI IMG/M metagenome (GOLD analysis project Ga0075163, IMG submission 71478) | Wastewater effluent complex algal communities from Wisconsin, to seasonally profile nutrient transformation and Carbon sequestration -... | ecosystem: Engineered > WWTP > Effluent > Algae... | reverse complement strand
AGCTGCTCTTTCGTCGCCAGTGCGACAAGCTCTCCCGCATCTTCCACGCCAACGTGTCGAATCAAAGCAGAAAAGGCCGGAGCCGGAAGCGCCCGCACGGTTTGTACCAAATCAGGTGCAGAAATAAGCTGCGATAGAAGACTTCTCGGTGATCCGGCTCGCTGCAGACTGCTCTTCATCGTCATTCCTCTCGACTCCTCTCGACTCCTCTCGACTCCTCTCGACTCCTCTCAGCCGAAGTTCCGATGGCACAACCCTGCTACCTTACCGATTCATTGGCCTTGAGACGTTTGAATCGTGCGGGGCAGGAGGGCCGCTGGTCGGGGAACTTGCGGCATCTCGAACTGTGGATAGTTGCTCCAGGCTGCTGGGTTAAGCTGCACGTTCTCTTCCATTCCGCGTTGAGGGTCGAGTCGCTCACGACCTTGGAAGTGACGATCGAGCAGCCGCTTCATGGACAACAGACGATATGCAGCCTCCGCCATGCCTCTTATGTCTTTGCAAAATGCCCAGACATACTCCCAACGCGACGGTTCCTTCACAAGCACGGCCCGTTCGTACCCATAGTGGGTCATCGATTCCTGATTCACCCATTCGACGATCCGGGTCCACACCGGATCTAACTCATCGCGGCCTCGGCTCTCACGCTGATTCGGTGCTCGTTGAGTTGCCCCAACAAACCACGGCAGTGGCGGTACATCATCGGTCTGCGAGTGCTTCACATGATCAAGCACCACGTCATCCCACGGCTCGCCCACAAAATGCAGGATGGACCGCATGGTCTGCATGGGCTCGGCAGTTAGGTCTTCCAGCCGTACTTCCAAGATACGGTTCAGGTACGGCTTGATGTGTTCGTACTGAATGCGACACAACTGCGCGTTGAGCATCGTACTGGTTGTGCCAAATGGCATCCGATTGAACGACAGTACCGTCGGTCTAGGATCGCGCATGATGCAGATCACCCTGGCATCCGGAAAGTCCGAAAAAATACGCGGGAGATTGTGGGTATCGAGAGGATTCTTTTCACCGAAGCGCACCTTGCCCCGCTGTCGCGCTTGCAGTCTCATGATGGTGAGATACACCTCGCGCATCTGGTCCTTTGATAGACCCCTTGGCAGCGCCTCGCGAACCTCGCGTGGATCCAAACGCATCCACGCAAATGAGAACGTCTCGAAGTAACGCTCCAGCCATTCATCCACGGATGAACCCGCTGGCATGTGCTGCGCATAGCTGTAGAATGCAGCTTCGTGTGTGATGTGAATGCGGGGATGCGCGTTCAACATCTGCCGCAACAGGGTGGTTCCCGATCGACCCGTTCCAATCACGAAAATCGGAGACAAATCTGGGCTCTCAACGGCTTTGTCGGTGTGTTGCAGTTCCAACATGGCGGCACTGTACGTTGAGCCAGTGTCGCGGACAATATCGTTAGAGCAGATTCGATGGAAGCGGTGAAGCGGCTCGGCCTGTCATCGTGGCTGATTTTCCAGGCAAGCGCTGCCGGTCTGCTGAAACCGGCGAGCAGAATCAAGCACGGAGGGATGACTTGCGACGAGCGATCAAACGGAGCAGGAGGCCAAACAGCAACACTACGGCGGCACCCGCACCTTGTGCAGGCCGTACAGTAGGACCGCCCACCGTGCAACCAAACAGGCCGAAGCCGTAGTAGTCTCCCTCTCCATCAAAACCATAGTTTTCAGGCAAAACACGCGGAGTGCAGGTTCCAATCGTCACATCAGCGGTCTTCTTGGCAACGCCATGGTCCGCCAAAGAGAACGAGCTCACCGTAGCATCCGACACCGCCAGCAGTTCGGTTCCCAGCTCAATAGCTCGACGAGGATTCCCTTTGACAGGGAGGAATGCCCGCTTCACCAAAGAATCTCCGGACCAGTCCATCAACTGAATTCCACTCCGTAGTGAATCACAAGTATCACCGGAGTAGTAGGTGCGCACATCAGAGTAGGGAACGGCAACGAGGCCATCTGGGAACACACGAAAAGCCTTTTGAATTCGATCCTGATCTTCAGGCAGCTCGTAGTTGATCACCACGTAGTCTTCGCCCACAGAGCGAGTACCAAATGGAACCCGGCTGATCATTTTTGGTCGGTCTAGGTTGCTGACATCGAACAGAGAGACGTTCAGGCTTCCTCGCGGGTCATCGCGGTCGACTCCCAGACCAATCAACCGATCTCCGTATGGTTCCAGGTAGTACATAAAGCCTGGCATGGTTAGCTCACCCCGAACCATGGGCACAGCGGGATCCTTCAGATCGATGGTAAACAGTGGATCGGTCTGATTGTAGGTAATGGCATAGGCGCGATCTTTGTCAAAACGGACGGTGCGCAGACCTTCTTGCCGAGGCAGTTTGATCGACGTGTGGCCGAGCGGTAGATAGGTCTTGGTGTTCACGATCGAATACGTGTCGACCTGCGGCATTCCCTGACCATTTCCCGTGCGCCCTGCTCCGCGCTGGCTAATGACCCGCAGCACACCATCACGCTCTTCCATTTGCCAGCGACTGAGTACCGCTCCAGCCACTTCAATCCGAGCGCCAAGTTGTAGTCGACCTCCGGGATCCGTCACATCAAGTACGTCGATGATTCCTTCCTTTGCCGCTTGAGCGGAATCTCCGTACAGACGCGGGTCAAGGTCAGCATGTCCGCCAACGTAGAGACGCTCATTGGTGACAAACAGACTCCGCTTCCAGTTCGAACCCCAGGGTAGATTGAAAGACTCTGGTGCATTGCTCTTAAAGACAACTTGGTCGACCTGACGAAGCGACAGAGTGTTCTTCACATCGAAGCTGGTAACCACAGTACGCTGGGTATCACCACAATTGTAACACTTGGCGTTTTGGTAGGTCGCAAGGTACAACACATCGCCCACGATTCGAGAATCGGCTAACTCGCCGGGAACTGGAAACGTTGCAACCGGACGAATTCGTGACGGATCGCGAACGTCGAGCACCACGACCGCAGCACCGGAGTTCGGATCGCGGGGAGGCGGTGGAACATAGCGAGTGCTGCTTGGCTCGGGGAGCGGTGGATTCGCGGCTCCAGTTGCGGAAAACGATCCATTCCACATGGTGATAAGGAAATCACCCCTGCGGTACATCTCAAACGGCTCACCCGCCATTCTCGTTTGTCCAAGCAGCGCTAGCTGACTAGGAACTGAAACGTCTACCACAGAGACCGTCCCTGCCGCAGAGAGTGCATAGAGTCTGCCGCTATCAAGCGCAATGATGTCTGCCTCCGCGATGGCCCGGTCGGCAGTGCTGGAGGAATTCACCGGAGCAATTGCATCCGCCCCACTCGACGAGGCAGAACATCCAGCTGCTGCAGTGCAAAGGAGTAGTCCGAAGCAGGTCAGGATCGGTGTTCTCTTGGCCATGGTAGCGGTCCCTTTCAAGTCACTAAGGATTGGTAAGCGATGGAGGACAAGTAGATTCAAAAGCGAAATCTGTGCCACCGCTCTGATGCTCCGATGGGGCAGCCAAGTTAGACGTTCCCGACGCAAAGTGCTTGCTAGCAAGGATCTCCAAACTTGCAACCCGGCAAGTTTTGCCAGCAACCCTTGCCAGTCCGCAAAAGAGGAACCCTACTGACGACAGAGGATCTTCGCGAACGGTTTCCGGAGAAGCACTTCTGCGGGAAACTCGCCCACCTGTGCTGACGGAACCTATCGTATGGATTTTTGCAGGATCGATCAGTAGGAATTGACCCTAACGCGCACGACGCAGGTACTCGGTCAGAAGTCTCGCGATGGTAGGCCAGTCATCAGACTTCGAGATCACTCCATCCGCTCCACACTGACGGGCCAGAGTGTCCAATTCACGACGACTACGGCCTGAAAACAAGATGATGGGGCAGACTCCTTTGTTGCCATGGCGATGCGCGATCTCGACCAAGTGTGTACCGTTCAGAGCAGGCATACTCACGTCAATCAAGGCCACGTCTGGCTTGTGCTCGCGCATTCGAACACTAAATCCTATCGGTGAGTCGAGTGCGATGACATCAAAGCCGTAGTCATCTAGCATGAGCTTCGCAGTCTCTCGACAGATCTCACTGTCGTCGACCAGCAGTACTTTAAACCTTCGGTTGGTCATGTTCCTTCCGTACGTCGAGTGTTACTGCGCTTCTGGTCATGGATATCGCTGTGGGAATTCGGTCTTGAGACCCCCTTAAACGCGAACGAGCGAGCGCAAAGGCTTCGCCCTTCCACAGTTGCAAATCCAGTAGCGCGATCAGAGCTTCGGCGGCCGGAGTCGGAGACGGACTCTGCAGGAGCAATCGATAGGCCTCCCGCGCATCATCATACCGTCCCAATGCATCGAGACTCACAGCCAGATAATAGGTAGCCAACCAGCAGGTAGGATGCTGGTGTTGGGTCTGTTCAAGGAGCGCGATTGCCTCCTGGTGGTTGCCCTTCAAATGAAACGCAATCCCGGCCAGCAGCAACGCGGGCTGCGCGGCCTCGTCCTGAATCAGCATTGCCAGGGACTCGGTCAACACAGACTCGAGCTGACCCGACAGCAACCGCTGCGCCATTGGGTGTAGCTTGGGAATGGAGGAGTCTCTGCTCAACGCAGAAATCTCCAGCGGCTGGGACCGCACAATGGGTGCAGCGAAAGCAGGCGTTGACATCGATTCATAAGCGATCTTCGGTAAACGCTGTAGAACGATCCGCTCAGCAATACGCACCGGGACAAGTTCTTTCGAAAAGCGATGATGAAACTCACTCGCCCCTAGCATCAAGTAGCCCCCCGGAACCAGTACTTGGCTCAGCCGGTGCAAGGTCGTTGTCACTACTGAGCCACGAAAGTAGATGAGCACGTTTCGACAGAGAATCATATCCCAGCCAAGACCAGTCTGCGGTCGCAGTGGAGGGTTTGCTAGGTTGTGTTCGACAAACCGCACGAGCCGACTCACCTGGGGCGATATGTCGACGACCAAGCCGTGATGCACAAGGTGATGGTGAAAGGAGCGGGGTATGTGTTCCAGCACGCTGGCGGGATAGCGGCCACGCTGGGCCTGCCCGAGCGAACTGGCATTGATGTCTGACCCGACGATCTCGACATCCCGATTGCGCTCCAGTGCGAGCAGCGCCAACGTGTACGCCTCTTCGCCTGTGGAACAACCCGCAACCCAGATGCGGAGTCTGGCTCCAGCAAGCGTAGCCAGCGCGCTATCGATCGCACGGAACTGCTCTGAGTCTCTAAAGAAGCGAGTATGCGGTACCGTGAAGCAATGGAGCAGCTCCTTGGCAAGCGGACTGTGCGGACTCGTGATGGTCTCTGCCAGCTCGGATGCACCTTTGGAATCTTCGGATGGAGAACGCGCACGCAGCCACTGCTCCACTTCTGATTCACGCTGCCGGAGATCGATTGCGTACCACTCCTCAATGCGCTCGATGAGCCGCAGGATCAATGAGTCAGGTTCCATGAAGTCCTCCTGACTCTCTGTTCCGAGAACCTACGCGAAGTAGAGTCTGAATGATCTCTCTGGGAGTTTGACAGAATGCGGCGGCCCCGCTATCGCTGGCGGCCCGTGGCATGCCGTTGACTGCCGCACTTTCACCATCCTGACAAACGGTCAATCCGCCACTCTTCTGAATGGCGCGCAGCCCGACCGTGCCATCATTCCCTATTCCGCTGAGAACCACACCAACACTCGCTGCTCCATAGAAGCGTGCCATCGACTCGAACAGAAGATCAATGGAGGGACGATGTCCACGAACCGCAGCAGAGTGCAGGGGCTGGCATAGACCGTGAGTTCCGATCACCAAGTGTGCATCATCAGGAGCAACTATCACCTTCCCTGCCACGATCGCCAAACGGTCGTTCGGTACTTCCACCGGAAGCTGGATTCGCACCCGCAGAAATGATGCAAAGTGGTCGGCAAAACCGACAGGAAGATGCTGCACCACCATCACACACGCAGAAAAATCCTTGGGAAGCGCGGAAAGGATTTCAGCGACTACACCGGGCCCCCCCGCAGAGGCACCGATCCCGACGACTTCAGCAACTCGGTTGACAACGTCTACGGTGGCAGATCCTCTGGTAGCAGGCTTTCGATCCTGCAGTATTCCGGATCTGGGCGAGCATGCTTTCGCTGCACGAATCAATCGACTGCGAGGATGATGCACCACAGGAACTCGAATCAACCGTCGTACAGCGGCGCGAAGCGAGCGACCTCCTTGGACATCAGACATCGATGGCTTGGATTCAACGGCCAGCGCTCCTTTCGCCATCGCGTGGAGCAGTCCCGCAGCTTGGTGGTCTTGCTCATACTCGGACAGTAGCAAGATTGGCAGAGGAAAGTCGGACATGATCGACTCGATCGCATCGAGTCCGCCTTGAGACAAAATGTGGGCATCAATCAGCACCAGATCCGGTGTCGAGTGCATCAGATACTGCATCAAATCAGCCGACTGAACGAACTCCTCAACGACCTTAATGTCGTGCTCGCACTCGAGCACAGATCGTATCAGACGACGCGAAGCCGCTGACTTATCGAAAAGAACAACCTGCGCCATCAGCTGTCCTCGCGTTGTCTTCCTAGCACTCGGTCCACAGTTGCGCGGAGTGCTTCGTGGTCAAGATTCGACTTGACGATGTACGCTTGGGCGCCCAGCTCCCTCGCCCGTTCACGGGCTTCCGTTCCGGCGTTGCTAGAAAAAATGATTACCGGAAGGGAAGGCCAGCGCTTCCGCACATTGCTCAGCAGTTCCAGTCCATCCATCTCCGGCATATCAAGATCAGACAGCATCAGTGATGGCAACTGGCTCTCGCACATCGAGAGCGCCTGACGACCGTTCTCAGCGCTGGAGGTGCTGTATCCCCCCGCACCGAGTACCTGTGTCACCAAATGACGAATGATTGCAGAGTCATCAACCACCAAGACCCGATGAGTCTGGGCAAGCGGTTGCTCGAACGCAGCACTGCTGGCTTGATGCACTCTGCGCAGCAGATCAACGGGATTCACATACAGCACCAGGCGGCCATCGTCCAAGGTTGCACTTGCGGTGCTTCCTGAGCTCGCTGCCGTCAATGGATCGCACGGTTTGCGGACCAGCTCGCACTCACCGATGATGCCGCCCACCGAAAATGCATTCGGGCCACTGCTAGTGCTAACGATAATTACGTGTGGTTCAGCAATGGTCTGGGCCTTCGGCCCTGTGATGCCGAGCGCGGTCGTCATCGATAGCAGAGGCAAGATGCCATGGCGAGACCACAGAGCCCGGCCACCAACAACGGAACGGACAGTTTGGGAATTGAGGTTCAAGACATCCAGTACTTGCCGCGCAGGAATGGCATACAGAGTCCCTTGATACGAAAATACCAGAGCCCGCTCACGACTGAGTCTGGCTGGTACGGTCAGGTAGAAGTGCGTGCCGGCACCGAACGTACTGGTTAGCTCGACCGAGCCGCCAACACGTTCCACTGCACTGCGCACCACGTCGAGCCCGATCCCACGTCCAGAAATGTCTGTCACCGTACTTTTGGTCGAGAAACCGTGCCGGAACAGGAATCCATAGATCTGGGCATCACTGAGTGCGTCGGCGGCAGGCCTAGATAACAGATTTCGGGCAACGGCAGCGTTACGGACCAGGGCCGCATCAATGCCACGTCCATCATCTCCTACAGTGATCACCAGCGTCGCACCATGAGATTCTGCGCCAAGTATCAAAGTTGCTTCAGCAGGCTTTCCCCCTCGATCAATCGGTTGCTCTACACCGTGATCGATCGCATTTCGAACCAGATGTAGTAGCGGATCCCAAAGTGAATCGAGCACACTTCTTTCAAGCTGGGCGCTCCCACTCTGGATTCGAACCCGTACTCGTTTACCTTGGCTGCGTGCCAAATCCTCTGCATGCTGCGCCAAATCGACAAGGACGGGCTCGACTGGTACGAGCTGCAGCGCCCACACCATCCCGGTGACCTCCTCGATTCGAACGCGGCAGCGGTCCATCTCCTCTCGCAGCGCCCGAAGGTCTTCACCGCGGGGAGACTTCTCCGCAAGCGTCACTTGCGCCTGTGCAAACAGCGCATGAAAGACGGTCTCTAGCTCGGCGGTACTCTCACAGAGGGCATCGATTTTTTGCGAGGAAACATGCACCCATCGATGAATCTCATCATTCCCACTCGGTTCAAGCGGAACCGAGGTGGATACCTGCGGAGACACCGCACCGCTGGAGTGTTCTTGATTGGACCGAGCTTCCGGCTGCGGTACCGTGGAGGACGAGGCCTCTTGTGCGGGCTTAAATGAAAGCGAAGAGGAGACCGGACTCCCGATTGCACTTTGCAATTCCTCGTTGGTTACAGCCAGCGCTGCGCTAAGAACCGCTTCATCCATCTCGGCTTCGTTCATCACCGTGATCAGCGAAGTGAGCCCTCTGCGGCAGTTACGAAGAGTGTCCGGCTCAAAAGGTCCATTCTGTTGCGCAATCGGACGAAGTAAGTCTTCAAGCAAATGAGCAATGTTGCTGACTGCTGGCAAGCCGAGCATCCTCGACTCACCTTTGATCGTATGTAGTTCCCGTAGTGTGGAGACTACATTCGGGGAAGCAGACGATTCCGCTTCTACGTGACCCAGCTCTAGATCGATCTTTCGCAGTCGTTCGATAGCACTTGCCCGAAAGCGCTGTATTAGCTGTTGTTTTCGGTCGCTCATTTGTCTGCGCCCTCAAGCTTGAACTTACCGACCACCTCATTCAGGTGCTGTGCTGTCCTGCGCAACATTTCACTAGAGGCGCGAATCTCACGAGTGGAAGTCACGCTGTCGCTTAAGATCGCAGAGATCTCCTGCATGCTCTCTAGCACTTGACCGGTGGCGGTACGCTGCTGCTGAGTGACCAACGTAATCTGTCGTGCGGATTCCGTGGTGTTCTCTGCTAACTTGCGGCTTTCGTCGGTGGATGAAGCACTGGCGGCAGCCGAGCTTCGAATGTCCACGAGCAGTGACTTGACACTCTGCACGCTGGCTGTGACGCGTTCTGCCAAACGACGCATCTCGGTCGCAACCAGCGAAAAGGCCCGTCCTGCCTCTCCCGCCCGGGTTGCTTCGAGTGATGCATTGAGCGCCAGCAGATCGCTACGATCTGCGATGTCTCGAATGACCTCCAACAGCTCCGCAATACGGGCCGTATGACTGTTTAGAGTCGTCGCGTGAGAAGACATCCCATCCGTAGTCTGGCGGGTTCGTTGCGCATTCTCAAACACGCCACGGGCGGACTCCGCAATGTTGCCTGCGCTGTCGTGTAGAGACTGCATGGTGCGACTGACCTCTTCCACGCCACCGGCCTGCTTCGCTGTAGATGCCTCCTGTTCCTGCAGGACCGCGTAGATCTGGGTCGCTGCGCCTCCAAGCTTCATCGCGGCATCGGAGATCTGTCCGACCAGAGCACGCTGTCCTTGCACCATCCGCTGAATGGCTTCGCCTACTTGGCCATCAAGGAGTACCTTGCCACCGAGATCCCCCCGCCCGAGTCTGTCCGCAACGCTCGCCAGCCCACGGAGCAGCTGCAGCATGCGATCAAACGCGGCAGCCATCTGCCCTACCTCATCCTTGCGAGTAATCCCAAGATTCGGTTGCGACAGATCGCCACCGGCAATTCGCAACGCAACCGAGGTGATCATATGGATCGGACCCACCAAGATCGTACCTATGATGTAGTTTACCGCAGTACCAAGGAGCAGCACCAGCAGAGACCACAGGATGATGTTCCGCTGCCACGCTTTCATCTCAGCTTGAAGCCCGGACATGGAAAATCCGAGTGTAAGTGTACCGACGACTCCCACCTTACCGGTCACCGCACGGTCGATTCTCATCACTCCATTGTGAATGGTAATGACCGACTGCGATCCGACCGCCACTCGGGTATCCGGAATTCGTTCGGAATTGATGCTGACCAGAGCGGTTCCGTTTACCCTCCGCACCAACGCGTAGTCAAAGTCCGTGACCAACCGCAGGCCTTCGATGGACTCCTGGCTGTTTTTGGCATCGTCAAATTCAACACCAGCAGTGAGTGCAGCTGCGGCCACCTGCGCTAGGCTGGCCACGCGCTCTTCCATCCGCTGCTGCAACACCTCTCCGATCCGTGAAGGCAGAATCAGTATCAGCGCCAGTGAAACCGCCAACAAGATCAAACTGGTCAGTGAAACCAGTCGGCCTCGAAGAGAAAGGGCAGTCAGGTGTAGATTCATGTTTGCATCCATCAGCGATACAAATCCGCAATCCGCAGCAGAGAGGCATCTAGGTCGACGCCCTCCGCTCGATATGCTGGTAGGTTGACCACGATGTGGACTCGGTCTTCTGCATTGGCAAAGCCAACACTGAGCCCACCTTTTACAAAGGCCGTGTTGAGTGTGAAGCTGAGCACGGAGCGCTTGCGGACCACTGCGGTGATGTGGGGAATCGCATCCCCAAGCCCAGAGCACACGAAAACAGCGACCGCCCGCAGGGATGCCAAGCGAGCGTCGAGCGCCGCTGGATTGGCATAAGCGTACGAAGTCGCTTTGACAGCCAAGCCAGAGATGCTTGCTCCGCTCGAAAGATCCTCTAGCGCGTTTTCCATATCGATTTGCAAAGACTCCGATGCCTGATTCCCTTCCTGAAACAGCACGACGATCGATGCAGTCTTGCCATCCGATCGTGTCTTTAGGTTGCGGTCATAAGCCAGCACTCGCAGGATCAGCAGCGCAATCTGCTTTGGACCAAGCTCCGCCGCCTCTGCAGTGCTGCAGAATCCTGCAGCAGCAGAAATGAGCGTAACTATGGCGGCCCGGCGATTCATGATGAGTGCTAAAACGCGACCCGCGCTTCAAGAGACAGGTGATGAGTCGCGATCTCACCGGTCTGCAGATTCCAACGAGGTGAATAGGATGTTCGAATCGACGCGCTGGGAACCTTCTGTGGAAAGGGAAAGACTGCCGCTCCAAACGTCGCTGCGATCCGGTCCAGTTCGTGTGATCCATCCAACCGGATGGCATCGACCATCACGATTGGCTCGACGTACTTGAAGCGATAGCTAGCCAGACCGTAGCCACCCAATTTCAGAAGTGTGTCCGTCTCTGTCTCTTGGCGAGTCATCGCAAACTCACCACGGAGCGTGAACTTGCCACGCTTCCAGGACATGTGAGCATCTGCGATGTAGATCCGGTATGTCCCCGTCTCGGTGTAGACCCCTTCATAACCAGATATCCCGAACGCTAGACCTGGAGTCGGTTCCAGTTGGAACTGCCACCCCACGCTCTTATGGGAATTGTGGTTATCAAGAAAGTTGTTACGCATCTCTCGAATCGGCCCACCGGTGAGAGGATCCCCAGGATTCACCACGCGCTGTTCCAAACCGTTGACCACATAGAAGGCGTACGAGAGACCTCTTCCATCGCCCCACTTGTGTCGGCCGTAAAACTGCAGGCCGAGCTCACCCCATTCCGAAGGAATGACGTTCCCATAGAACATCGGTATGTCTGTCAGTGGAAACATAAACTGGGGCTCAGGGTAGATGTTGATTCCTCCCATGGGAGTCAGGAAACGGCCCCCACGAAGGAACAGAAATTCACGTAAGATCCGCAGGTCAATCTGCGCAAAGTCCGAGGACAGCGTTGTATCTACCGCGTCGAAGAAGACCTGCGCTTCGACAAAGACCCGATTCATTAGTTCGGCACCCACAAACAGCGTGAGTTCTCCGATAAACCGAGGTGTGTTTTCCCCTTCGTGATCGTTTAGTAGATCCGGTTCCGGTGCAGTCTGGCCAACGATTCCAGCGGTGGTAATGCCATGGATGTAGCTAGAGATCCCGTACTTCGGCAGCAGCTTCGTAAAGGAGCCCAATCCAGAAAACGTCGCATCAGAGTCGAGCAGTTGCGAGAGCGGAATTCCACCGATGTCTAGCTCCGCAAGTCCAAGCGATTTGCTTGGCTCAATCACCAAACCACTGGAGGGTGTCGGCGCTTTCTCGGTACCACTTCCGCGTAGCCGCAAGCCACTCGGTTCCATAAGTGGTGCCGGAGCAGGTTCCGTCGTACCAACCGGTGCCGGGGTAGGTTCCGTCGTACTGACGGGTGTGTTGCTCTCTGACTGGGAACTCGAACCCTGCGCAAAAGCCTGCCCGCAGACGCAAAAACACAGCATCATCACCAGAGTCTGAAAATGGCCTGCCAACAGACGAACCATCATGCTGATTCCTTTGAATTGGCCATAGGAGAAGGCGAAGATTGCTCTGCCGATAGTCGATATGGGTCGACGATCAAAAACAGGACGTGGTCTTCTGCCAAGGCCACCCCAACTGAAGCATCGCCAGGGCATCGGCACAGATCAGGAAGGGCCACAACTTGGGAGCGGTCTATTGTAACCATGTTTAGTACACCACGAACCATCAAGGGAGCGGCGTCCTCTCCACCGCGATCGGTCAGCACCACAAGTCGTTCTGCTTCCGCTGCAGACACGTCGTATGCAGCTACACCGTCTGCCATGCCATGACTGGCTTCTGCAGGGAGGATGTACCAAATGTCCGCCGCAGAGATTCCCATTGGTCCGCTCGCTGTCTGATAGACCAAGTAGGTCTGCTCTGCATTCTGGCCTTTCGTCAACGCGACCTCTGTTCGTTCGACACGAGGCCACGACTCCCTGCATTGCTGCGTTCCAACGTCTCTGCGACCACCGCGCTCACATCGAGCAGTGGCATCACCATGTCATCCAGTTCTAACTCATGCGTTGCATACACTGGGCGTGTGGCATGGATGGGCTGAATCAATCCCTCTGCAATTACAGCTGCTTCTCGCACCTCTTCCACGGGAATCGCCAGCAGACAACCTCGCGTCTTGGCAACCAGCGTGCGATGGCTGGCAATCCCAGGCTGGAGAGGTGGAAACCGGAGCAAAAGTGGAAGATCCAGTACAGCCACCGCACGCCCATTCCATGCGATGACACCGGGCCACTGCGCCGGAGCAGAGGGTACCTTGAACCAGTCCCGCTGACCAAGGATCTGCTGAACCAATCCGGCATCTACGGCCAGCCAAATTCGCTGAATTCGGATCGGTAAGATGTACACGAACAAACGCCCCTTTTGTCTCGATGAATACCCGCGAAATCACGGAGGTTTACGATACAGCAGCGGATGCGGAGTAGAACCCGATAGACTCATCCCAGAGTCTTGCAGTACGCCCGGAAGTCGTCACCCAGGATGAATAATATTGCAGCAAACAGGGGCCTCTGCAAGACCTTGCATGGGTTCCTCAAATAGGCCTTGGCTTACGTCCACATCAGCCGTTCAGTAGGGAATGGGAGTTTCGCTGGGCGGAGCAACCAGAACAGTGGTAACTACAATGACAGGTGGGTTCGAAACGCAACGCCCCCTGAATCGATGCCGGGCAACCAGAGCGGATTCACCGAGTTACGCTCTTGGTTCGACGGCAGGGGAAGTCTCCAAGACTGTTCTCCATCGCAGGGAATCGTCCATCGAGACCTAAAGCCTCACAACGTGATGGTCACGACAAAAGAGGGTCAGTCGGACTTTGTGAAAGTGGTGGACTTTGGGATTGCCCGCTCTATGGATGCGGCACCGGGACGACAAACCGCAGCAGGTGCTGTCATTGGAACGCCTGCGTACATGTCCCCAGAGCAGGCGGCCGGAGACCCAACGATCGATACTCGCTCGGATATTTTTAGTTTGGCGGTGATGGTGTTTCACATGCTATCGGGGAAGATTCCGTTCGCAGACAAAGCCAAGACCCCGATCGAGCAACTCGTTCAGCGGGCGACGATGACCGAGCCACTTGGACGAGGAACGCTCCGGGCGCAAGGCAACATCACCCGTGAACTTGAAGCGGTGCTCCTGCGTGCGCTGGATCCCGACAGGAATCGTCGTCCACAGACCGCAGGAGAGTTTTATCAGGAGCTCGCACGTGCGGCTGCGTAAGCAGACTCCGCACAAGTATGGGTCATTGTGAAGAGTCCATACTTCCAAGGATTCTCTGTAGCCAAGCATCGCGTTAACATGGTTAGGGATATGAGTCTTCCGACAAGCCACCCTGAATCCGTTACTCTGCGCTCGGGAGCCAGTCTGCGTGGTCCATCTCGACATCTGCTGATGGTTCTTACAATCGGTGTGGGGCTGATTCTGGGTTGGTTCAGCGTTCACCTGGTCCGGTCGCAGCAGGCGCTTGAAGGAATGCTACAGACCCTCCGCTGCGGACAAGGAGAGGGTCAGAACCATCCGCTGTGCAAGCCTCTTTCACTAGAACTTCAGCGCCATGGCTACCAACAGGTCGCACTGCTGCTGCTGCTTTCGCTGCTGATGTTAGGGGTTTCCGTGCTGATTGTGCACACTTGGTTGCGCTCGCTGCGCAGTAGACTCGACCAAGTCCGGCATTTGGCACACCGGCTGGCTGGGGACGGGCCCGATGTCGCGTCTCAGCAAGACCATCAGGATGAGCTGGAGCCACTCACGCTGGCGTTAGGCAACGCAGCCAAGGAACGAAATACCCATCTTGCGGACTTGGCGGCCGGAGTATCGGCGTTGGCGGACTGCAACCAAGTACTCGATCAGCTTTCGACAACTGTGGATGATGTACGAAAGCGTGACAGCAAAGGCAAAGACGGCCAGCGACTCCTCCAGTCCAGTGTCGTGCGATTGATTGAGGGGGTCGAGCAGGCGCAGGTGCATACCGCCACAACGCTGGAGCAAGCAGAGAGCGGAGTGTCAGCCGTGGAATCGGTGCATCAGATCATCTCTGATGTCTATATAACGGTCCAAAAAGCATCCGGAACCATTGACCAACTGCAACGGCGTTCGGCAGGAATCGAAGGAATCGTCAACTTGATTCAGGAGATTGCCGATCAGACGCGGTTGATTGCTCTCAATGCAGCGATTGAGGCAGCTCGGGCGGGCGATCACGGACGCGGATTTGCAGTGGTTGCCGAGGAAGTTCGGCGTCTGGCGGAACAGGCGCAGCGCTCGACCCGTGAAGTCCGTAAGCTGATTGGAAGTTTGCAGCATGAATCGCTGGAGGCCGTTCGGCATATGATCTCTGCCGACGCATCGGTTGAGCAGAGTGTCTCGCGATCCAAGCAGGCCGCTGAAGCGCTGCGCGTGATCAACTCCAGCGCAGAACAGAGCGCGGGAATCATCGACAATATCGCGGAAATTACGCATGAACTCCTAAGTCGTGGCGGAATGAACCATCACGCAGAGCCGGGAGCGGAGTTGATAGAGAATGACTCTGCCTCACTCCTTCAAGAAGAACAGAAAGTACTGATCGCGCTCCAGGAACAATTGGGAAACCTGCGATCACGCTTTGGGAAGTATGCCGCTGATGGTCGGAGCCCAGCGACAGGAATAGGGGACTGATGACACGAATCCAAACCATGGAAGCGCTGGCAGATGCACTCCGTGCTCGGCTGCCATTGCCAAGCAATTTCTATGTCGTGAACACTCGACTGATTTTGCAAACCGGGGTCAACCTTCGGAAGATCAAGGACGAACAGAGCCAGGACCAAGCGCTCATCCGCAAAGTGCTCGATGCACTCACTCGCATGGGCGTAACGATTGAGGGAGGGAGTCCATGATCAAGAACCTTGCACCACGGAGTGCCTATACAGCCCAAACGGACTCTGCTCTAGCCGCAGCCGAACTGATTGCCGGACTAGGCGAGGCGACACCAAAGCTGGTGGTGTTCTTTGCCACCGTTGAACAGGACGGAACCTTGATCGGGAATGCCCTGCGCATTCGCTTTCCAGAGGCTCACGTTGCTGGCTGCTCGTCGAACGGCGAGTTTAGCGAGCAGGGACACGGAACCGGCGGAGCGGTCGCTCTGGCGCTGGGCTCGGACGTCATCGAGCAAGTTGCCTCGACGCTGGCAATTCTGGACGATGGTGTACCTGTCGGAATCGAGACCGCTGCAGCCGTACTCAGTGCTCAGCTTGGGCAATCGATCCGCGACCTCGATCCGGAACACTGGGTGGGGCTTGGCTTTCTGGAAGGAGCCAGCGGCCGAGAGGAGAAAATCAACGAAGCGCTCGGCAACATCGCACCGCTGCTGCCGTTTGTGGGTGGCTCCGCTGGGGATCGGATTCGCTTCGAACGGACCTGGGTCTATGCCAGCGGAGAGTTGCGCCATAACGCCTGTGCTCTGTTGGTACTGCGACCCGCACGACCGTTTGCGATTCTTAAGACCTGTCACTTTGTGGCCACTCCTGCCGAAGTAACGGTGACCAAAGCTGACCCGGACAAGCGACTGATCCACGAGCTTGACGGACGCCCGGCGATCGAGCGCTATGCAGAGCTGGTCGGTGTGTCGGTAGCAGAGCTGGGATTTCCGCACTTCCTGGCCAACCCGCTTGGGCTGATGATCGATGGCGAACCGTGGCTGCGTAGCCTCGTCCGCGCCCAAGGATCGTCTCTGTTCTTTGCCTGCTCGGTGTTGGAAGGAATGACGCTGAATCTGATGCAGGCCCAGGATATCGTCGAAAATGCTGCGACCGCGTTTTCCAAAGCGACGGCACCACTCGGAGTGCCGCCCCGCGCCGCCATTTTGTTCAACTGCGCCTATCGCATGATCGAGGTGCAGATCAAAGGAATCGACGACGCCTACCACAACGCGCTATCGAGCGTCGTCCATGCAGGTCTGCACTCGAACGGCGAGAGCTATCTGGGTCACATCAACCAAACGCTCACCGGTATCGTCTTTTCCTGATCACTACGATCCCCCTCCCACACACGGCGAACCGTCGCGCACGAACACCTGACTTTGCAAAGCGCGCAGCGGAATGCCAACGGACCCATCGCCGCTGACCACCAACGTCTCACCGCTCAGCGCATCCCGATAGCTGCCACGGGGAACCCCAAAAACTCTCACTTGTCGCTCACCGACACTCCGCGAGATCACCGTCACGACATCCCCTGAATCCCCCTCTGCTACTTCCGAATGCAGCGCAACTGTATAGTCCTGCTCGGCTTGCAGAAGCTTCCGCACGCCCCGTCGCAGCGACGGCAGACACTGGCGAAGCTGCCCAAGCCGCTGGGTATGCGCAAGCACTCGTCGCTGAGCGGACGATAGCCCCATCGCCAGTACATCGGGCAGCACCCGTCGGGAGTCCGGATCACCCGCTCCCGCCAGTCCGACCTCGTCCCCGTAATAGAGCACCGGAATCCCAGGCAGCGTCATGAGTAGGGTCAGCGCCAACATCTGCCTTTGATAGGGACCAAGCTCGGTCGGTTGAGGTGGAGCCGAGCGCCAGGGATCATTCCCAGCATTGCCCGCCGCCTCGGACACAAAGCGCGCCGTGTCGTGATTGTTCAGGATATGCGCCATGACCGCCCCCGAACCTCCGTAGACATCTCGACTCAGCGCGATTTGCTTTTCCAAATCAACCAGCGGAATCCGGTCTCTTGCCAGCGCATCGACCGTCGCCCAAAAGAGCGGAAAATCGAACGCACTGTGTAGCCCATCGAATCGATCCCCGAGAAAACTGCGGATCTCGAAGCGCCCACCGTCGCCCGGCCCGGTGTAGTCCTCACCGATGATCAGCACATCGAGACCCCGTCGTGTCGCCTGCTCAGCGACCGAACGCACCACCCGTCGCGTAAACCCACGAGGCATCATCGGCACCGCATCGATGCGCATTCCATCGAGATCGAAGCGGTGAAGCCACCACAACAAATCCGCCGCTTGCTGCCGAGCCGCTTCCGGATTGCGCAAGTTCACATCGGGCAAATAGGTGTCAAACCAGCAGTCTTCGATCCGCTCCCCCCAGCCGCAGCCCGGGGAGCCACACACGCAGGCCGAAGGACCGTCGGCAAACCACGACTGACGCTGCGGATCGGGTTGGCTCGCCGGGGACGTGCGACCGTGGGTCAGATAATAGGGATGGCCGGAAAAGACGTGATTCGGTACAGCGTCGAAGATCACCCGCAAGCCATGGCGATGGGCCGCCTGTACCAGCTTGTCGAGATCCGCCGCTGAGCCGAGCTTGGATTCCACGCTGCGCGGCTCCGCTGGCCAATAACCGTGATACGCCTCGTAATAGTTGCCGTCGCGACCACGCTGCACTCCGGGTGCATTTTCGTACAGCGGCGACAGCCACAGCGTCGTCACCCCGAGCGACTCAAAGTACCCTGCCTCGACGGCCGCACGCACGCCATCGAGCGTACCTCCGGCCCGTCGCCCGGGCGTTAGTGGAGGTGCCAGAGCGCCTGCCGCTCCGCGAAAGCGATCGATGAGCACGTGATAGAGCACCGTGTCTTGGCGCTCCGCATCACTGAGTCCACTTCGCACCACCGGTCGTCGCGGGGAAACCACCGCTTGCGCCGTTGCCTTCAGCGCCACGCCATGGAGCCGATCTCGGGCCGAAAGCTGAACCTGATACTTGCCACTCGCTAGACCCGCAAGCTCCACAACTGCGGCGGTGTCCGACGGCTGGGAAAGCTGCACAGATGGCGTGGTCAGCAGCTCCCCGTTGTAACGAACCTCGACGAGCGGCGAGCCAAGCTGTGCCGCTTCGATGCCAGGAATCAGCCCAAACTCGACCCGAAGTTTGCCGTCGCTTGCCACCAAGGAAGAGCTGTCGTCCACGGCAATCGGTCCGACGCTGAGGGTTGGCAATCTGCAATCGGCAAGCTCTGTCACCGACCACTCCCCTTCATAGGGCGTCGAGTCACTCCACAGTGGATGTTCGGCGAACTCGCTGTGTGGATTCAGGTCATCGGTCAGCAGCTCGCTTCCAACGATAAAACCATAACGATAGCGACCCGGCGGCAGCGGCAGCGACAGCGTGAAGTAGCGCGTCCCTTGCTGGGACACTTGCTCGTCGAACCGACGATAGCCAGGTCGCCGAAAGTTATCCCAGCTCCCGACAAGCTCCGGCTGCTCGACCTGCTCCCTGGTCAGCGTCACATCCTTGCGCGCCAGCGTGATGTCGGGACGGAAGTGGACCCTTAGTAGACAGCGCTCGTCGTAGCGTGGACCTTCTTCGACGGCAGCACAGCCCGTGAGGCCAAGCCCGAGGCCGACGCAAAACGTCCATCCGGCAAACCGCGCACGCTCCATAGGCCGCGGACTGTAGCGGAAGCGCTAGGTGATGCGGAACCCGGAATCCGCGAGCGATCACCCTCCCCCGTGCAGCGACGAAGGATCCGCACTTTAGGCCGACTGAAGCAGCCCGAACACCGCACCCTGAGGATCTTCACACTGCGCCACCCGCGCTCCGCTTGGTAGCACCCGGACCCCCTGATAGACCCGCCCGCCAAGAGACTCCGTCCGTTCGATCGCACGCATGAGGTCGGGAACCGTGAAGTAATACAGCCAGTGCGGATGAACCCCGGGAATCCGCACGCTGCTGACTATGGCACCGACGCTGGACGGCGAGTCTTGCCAGGCAAACTGCTGATACAGTCCGATACCCAGTCCGGGATCGAAGGCCTCGGTTTTCACAATCCCGACCGCTTGGCCATAGCCCGACACCGCCCGCTCCTGGTCCTCCGTATGCAGCTCATGCCACAGCACTCCGCGTCGATCAGCCGAGCACTCTCGATTGGTAAGAGCCAATACAGATCCGAACGGATCACGGATCAACGCAACCTGGCAACCATCCGCAGTTTGTCGCCGTGGCCCAAGCTGGCTGGCACCAAGCGACTCCCAGCGCTGCACGCCCTGTTCGACATCAGACACGCCCAGGTGCCCAAGCCAGTGTGCTGGAGCCCCTTTGGCAACAGCCTGTGGCGGCAAAATCGTAATTTCGCCTACGTTTTTGCCATCGAATCGCACCCACAGAGGTGCGAGATCGGGACCGGCTGCGATCGACTCGGGACCCAATACCGCACCGTAGAAGTCTCTCGCAGCAGCCCGATCGGTCGTACGCAGTTCATAGAAGCAAAACTGTCCGCACCACTCAGTAGCCATCGTCAGCTTGTACCACATCAGCAGACATCGACCAGACCGAGTAGTCGACGCCGTTTGGCCTGCAATCGGATGGGGGAGCTGTTGCAGAAGCGGCGTCGTTCGGTGCAAGCTGCGGGCTATGGATAAGACCTTCAAAGACGCCGACTCGGCTCTGTTCGACGT
>Ga0075163_10003876_pt1 | contig 20065 bp, 13 predicted proteins | sample JI1023141ADNA_FD_71478 | JGI IMG/M metagenome (GOLD analysis project Ga0075163, IMG submission 71478) | Wastewater effluent complex algal communities from Wisconsin, to seasonally profile nutrient transformation and Carbon sequestration -... | ecosystem: Engineered > WWTP > Effluent > Algae... | reverse complement strand
ACTTTATATGTCAATTGTATCGTGTGTTACATTGAATATATAAAATATTAATAATATATATTCTATATATATCTCATGCTACAGCGTGCTCACCGGGTTCTCCCGAAAGGCTGAGCACATGTCCTTACGCTCAGCGGGACGCCCTCTCAAAGGAGCCGGACATGAACGAGGCTGAGCTTCTCACTGTGGTCCTTCACGAACTAGGCAGCCCGCTCTTCGCAGCGGTCCTTGAACTGCGCAGCCTGCGCGACAGTATGCGCAGGCTCGTTCGTGTTCATCACATCTTCGGCGTCATTCGCGCAGAGCTGGCGGGCGAGCGCGAGGTGCTTCCTCCCTTTGACCGCCGCACCGTCTTGAAGGCGATCGTTTCGCTGAAGACAGGTGAAGTCTCCATCGTGCCTCAGCTGAGCCGCCGCATGGCGGTCCTGGCTGCCAGCGGAGCTCTCGATACCGTACTTCAAACCCTCGTCGACAATGTCCGCCGCCATGCGCATGGATCCGCTGTGACCATCCGCGCCTATGAGCTGGCCGAAGGGCCGCCACCCTGGCCGGCTGGCTCGCCCGTCACGCTAAGCGGCCCCGCGGTTGTGGTGGAGGTCGCAGACACCGGCCCCGGCGTTCCCACTCAGCTGCGCCCCACGCTATTCAGCTTCGGCGCGACCTCTAAGCCGGGGCTAGGAACAGGCGCCGGATTATGGCTGTCGCGTCTGCTGGTACGCGCTCATGGCGGCGATCTGTGGCTCGCCGACTCGCCTCGCGGCGCGGTCTTCGTCTCCGTCTGGCCGATGGCCCCACCCAAGCAGCGCCCGATAGCCTCAGAACCACGTCCGGTCAGCGTCAACGCCTGGCCCACAGACCCTCAAGAGTTCGGTCAAGCTGTGAGACGTGCCCGCGAGGCCGCACATATAACCCGCGATGCATTCGTCGCCGAGGCCGGTCTTTCTCACTACACCCTGCGCAACCTGGAGACCCGCCGTCACCGCTGCACGCAAGCAACCCGACTCAAAGTCATCGCGCAGTTCGTCCGCCTCGGCATCTCACCGCCGCCCAATTCCTGATAGCCAACCCAACCACGGAAAGGCCTGGGAGTCGCACCTCCATGGCCCCAAGCCCTGGCTCAACCTGCGGACGACCCTCGTCCGCATTTCAACGGAGAACCGAATGAACGCATCCATCCTCTCGGCTACTGAAAAACTGAGCAGCCAGCGGCGCTCGCGCCGCAAGCGCCGCACCTTGCCTAACACCGCGACCTCGCGAGATAATCAGGCGGTGAAAAAGCCTGCGCGCATCCTCGGCCCCTATAAGGAAAAGGACGGCTACCGTCTCATCGTCGCTCAGGATGGACAGCGCAAATCGCTCAAGTTCGCCTCGGCAGAAGAAGCGGCCAAAGCCAAAGACGATCTGACTCGCACCCTGACTAAACACCACAGCAGTACGATCGGCGAAGCGCTGGCCGAGTATGAACAGGTGCTAATCGTCGAGCGCGGTCGTCTGCCCCATACCGTTCGCGACGAATGTTCTCGCCTGAGCATGTTTCTTCCAACAGATGAACCGGTCCGCGCCCTGACCTCCGAGCGCTCCGCCGAGCTCTACCGCCATGCCAGCGAGCGCACCAGCCGTACCGGCGGACGCCTCTCGGTCGACTCGCTTTACTTTCTGCTCAAGAGCTCCAAGCGCTTTTGTCTCTGGTGTATTGAGCGCGGCTATCTGACGACAAATCCCTTTGCCAAGCTGCGCAAGCTAGGGCGCTCTAACCTCGGTAAACCGCAACTGACCGCCGACGAAGCTCGCCGATTCCTCGACACCGCGCTAGAGAAGGCCGCCGCCGGTCGATCGGGCGCCGTCGCAGTGGCGCTCCAGCTTGCGCTGGGCCTGCGCTCCAGCGAGGTGTTGAACTTGCGCGTCCGCGATCTGGACGAGGGCGGCACCGTGCTCCTGATCCGCCAGGGCAAGACTGTCAACGCCCGCCGCCGCCCTGAGGTTCCTGACTTCTTGCGCTCGCACCTTCTGAAGCTAGCCGCCGGTCGTAATTCCGAAGATTATCTCTTTGGCACTCGCGCCAACGGAGAACGCCGCCTGACCGGCTACCTCATTCGCGAGGTGCATGTAGTCTGCCAGAAAGCCGGTGTCCCCTGGTCTGCGCCCATAGCCTGCGTGGCCTGCATGCCACCCTCGCCCTACGCCAAGGCGTCAGCACCCAAGCCGTCGCCAGCGCTCTGGGCCATGCCAGCTTCGCCGTGACCGAGCGTCACTACGCAGACCCCACGCAACTGCTCAACACCCGCGTCCGCACCGTGCTGACCGCCCTGCACGACCCCACCGTCCAGGACCGCGCCGTCTCCAAGCTCGCCACAACCCTGCAAAGCACCCTCAGCCCCCTCAGCTTGAAGAGCTAATCCGCTTGCTCACCCTCGCAAAAGCCGCACGATGATTGAGTCAGATTAGCCGTTTGATAGTTCGTTCCTGAACCGTTCCCGGTCCTTCATAACTAACCGATATCTCGACGGAATTTACACGGCTACACGTCCCGAAGGACGTGAGCACCGTCGAGAAAGTTGCTGAATCGTTCCCGGGCCGAGGGTGAGGCGCGGGAACAGTCAGCGGCTGAGCGGCTCATCGTTCGCGACCTCATGCCGTGGAATATCCAAAGACTAGGTCGACTCTCCTGGTACGCGAATTGGACAGTTGCTTTGCAGGTCTACGAGCCCTATCAGCTGGTCAGCGAATCGGTTTCGTTCAGCTGGGCTCATGACCATCGGAGTCACAGGACGATCGGAAGCGAGCTCGACAGGGCCAGCGACGGGCGCTAATGTTGGACTGAGGTTAAGGCGGGCTCTACATTTGCAGGTCTCTTTTGACCGCGTTCCGATTGAAGCCTCTCCTGTTACACGCGGATTTTCAGTGATCTGTTCGCTGCTCGGCGACGCGCGCTTGGAAGCGCCACTCGGCTGGCAACCGAAGCCAGTCGATGACATCTACTGCTCTATAACGTCTAGCGAGTCATTGCACCTGTGGCCCACAATCATCAGCAAGAGTCGCAACGAATTCTCGCTAGGAGCCCAGATGAATCACCGTACCCAGATCGAACTTCTGCCCACACCGTGTGGCCAGCCCCAGGTCATCGCCTATTTCTGGGATGTACCCGGTGGAAGCCGCGTACGCCTGATGGCTATCAACCGCAACGGACCACTCGACACCGACATAGCTGATGCCGTCTTGCAAGGATCTTTGAGCCAACACCTCGCTTCAAGGCCTCGGATTTTATGCCGTATGCATCATGAACCGAAAGAGGTCCTGGGACCTTGGCGCGGTGCCTTTGTTGGGCAGTCAGCGCTGATAGGCGAATTCTACGCATCAGGGATGGAGGTCTGGACTCCGTGTTGCGAGGGAGGGCCCCACCTGGGCCATGACGCTATGTTGTCGATGCTGACGAAACGTCCAACGACAGGGTAGAACGCTCAGGCTCGAAACTGGAAGAAGAAGCCGGTGTCATACCCCTGCCCTGATTGTCGTGCTCGTGCCTGCGTAGGCAGAGCGCTTAGCCTCTGGCCCCTGTGTTCAGAAGTACCCTTCTGAACCGCCCCCCGCTGGCAGGGTGTTATCCGTCGGACCCACGCTCAGGTCAAGTTGGACGGTTTGACGATTCCAAGATTGTAAGGACCGAGCTCGGCCAAGCAGCCCGCAGGCTGCGGTTGTACGTTCGTCGCGATTGCGGCGCTCGCGGGATGCACGAGGGGGCGAAGTGAGACTACCCTTCGATGCGGAAGGTGTCGCAGGCAGTGGTCTACAGCGTCCGGGTAGCGCTCCTTCGGCCGAGCAAAGATTTCGCCTGCGGGAACGTAGCCGAGGAGTAGATTGAGCTTGGCCGTTCGCTGCATCCCTTCCGAAAACTCGCGGTGAATTTCAGAAAAATAGTCGATGCAGAACGCATTGAGGTCTGTATCGGTGATGAGCACCTCTTCCAAGAGCGTGCGCACCGATGCCGTACTCGGCATCGCATGGACGGCGCCTTCGTCAGCAGATGCGTTCTCACGAGGCAGTGCCGACATGAGCGGACTATGCCGCGAACCCGAAGCCTCGGGCAAGCGCTTGTCGGGATACCGCGCTCCCCCGGGCGGGGGCTGGAGGGTTTCTTACTCTAAGAGTGAAAAACAAAACGGTCACCGACAGAAATTAGAAGCGATGAGGGCGCAACCCAGCAGTAGCAGGCCCAGGTGGATGTCGGCGCGGCGCTCGTAGCGGGTGGCCAGGCGACGATAGCGCTTGAGCCACGCGAAGGTGCGCTCGATGACCCACCGTCGCCGCCCCAGGCCAGATGCCTTTTTCCCTCGCTCCGCTATCGCGTCTTTGAGGCCGTGCAGGCGGCAGTACACGCGGTTGCCCTGGCTGTCGTAGGCCTTATCGGCGTAGGCAGCACGATTGGTTTGCGGGGTCCCCACAACGGTATGGGCTGCCTCCACCAGCGTCGGCAGGGTCGGCAGGGTCGGCCCTTCGGGGACATTGGCCACGCTCAGCGCCGCCCCCAGCGGGACCCCTTGTCCATCCGTGATCAGATGATGCTTGGAACCTGGCTTGGCGCGATCGCAAGGGTTGGGTCCGGTATGTTTCGCCCCTTTTTTTGCCGCGACCAGCGAGGCATCCATGATCAGCCGGTCGTCGGCCAGTCGGCCGTCCTGCTTGAGCTCGTGGACGAAGTGCTCAAGCAGGCGCTGCCACAGGCCCTCCGCTTGCCAGTCGCGCAGACGGCGCCAGCAGGTCATGCCCGAGCCGCAGCCCATCTCAAGGGGCAAGTCGTGCCAGGGGATGCCGGTGCGCCGGATGAACAGGATGCCAGTGAGCACGCGACGGTAATCCACCCGCTTGCGACCTCCTTTGGGGCGGGGTGGAGGTGCCGGAAACAAATGCTGAATCTGGTTCCATTTTTCGTCGGTCAGCAGCGGCTTAGCCATGCCGCCGTTTACCGCATCGTTGCGCCCTGTCCACTTATGCTGCCGAGGCTGCTTACGTTCTGTTCTCTGCTCTAAAGGCATCGCGCGTCTGGCTCAGCACAAGCTCAGCCACCCAGATCGGAGCATGCTCGCCGTCGCGATACGCCGTCCGGGGCCGTCCCATCTTGCCCTGTCGCCCCTGGGGCACTTCAGGGTCGGTGCCCGGTGCGCACACCACCAGCGTGCTCATGACTTGCAAGGGTCGCAGACTCAACGGGAATAGTGCGCTCAATGTTCACCGGCCCCACATCCATAGTACTCTCAGGCGACCCTCAGTCCCTTTCTCAACCCGAGCGGCTTGCTATGGTGCGACAGGTTCGCTCGCTGCTACTGAAGGGCAATTATCTATGCCCAGCATGTCAGATCACTTCTGCGGCCGACGTATATAAATGGGGGATACTAGCCTTCTGCCGTTCCGACTTCAGACGGTAAAATTCCAGTCGAATTCACGTGTTGCTGCTCCACCATTTCTGCATTGTTAGTTGATTAAGGTATGAGAAGTTAGATACACTATCTTCGCACCAGTGTTGAACTGGTCGCCAGGATGGGTCACATGGAAGATGTCGTTGCATCGAATGCCTGCAAGGGGATTGTTTCCACGGGTGAACTTAGACGCCAGCTCGATCGACAGCTTCTGACAGATGCAGACTTGGATGCCTTTTGTCTGGACACTTTTCCGATGGTATACCGCAGCTTCAGCGCTGGAATGGAGCGTCAGCAAAAGCTGAACCTGCTGCTTGCACGATTCCCGCCTGAGGACATCTTGCAGTCGCTATGCAAGCTGAGCGCTTCGAACATTCCTCGGGGCTCAGGGAGCTCACGACACGCAGGACCTGCCGTGCGTCGCTCATTAAATTTACAGATGCAATGCCACCTCTTATGCATGGTGCTCGGACTTCTCTCGATAATATTTGGGTCTTGGCAAGTCATCCGCTCAGCGATTCGCGCGGCGATTCGCACAGAGCCGATTGTAGAAAATTCGATTGCATCACGGCCCCGGACAGCCCGTCCTGCTTATCTGACCAGCCAGCCGCCAGGTGCGCTGATCGTCGACGTGGCAACTGGACGAGTCATTGGTGAGACCCCGTGGAGGCTTAGCGATGGTGAGCGACTGTCGCCTCCGAGGCAGGTATGTCTGCGCAAGGGCGGATTTCTTCCGCAGCTTCTGACTTTCCCACCTTCGACAACCATGGAGCAGTCGCTCCACATTCGTCTTCGCGTCGAAACGGGCGAAGCGACTTCCAGCTCTCAAGAGGAGACTTGCTATGATACGACCCCCTTTGTGGACTAGCTGCGCTCTTCCGGTGGTTCTGTGGCTTGCGCTGGCTGCGCCTGCAGTGCATGCCGAGGTTCTAATCTGCGGCAAAGACACTGCTTGTCGGCGAGCAATGGATCACGGCCTTGAGCTGAGTCACAGTGGCCATGATGAACAGGCCCTGAGAGAGTTCCTTTCGGCGTATGAGCGAATTTCCGATCCGCGTCTTGCCGTCAATATCGGGAAAACGCTTCACAAGCTGTCACGATATAATGAGTCGCTCGACTGGTACCACCTTGCCAGGAAAACGAGCCAAGGCGACCTGCCGTTGCTTGATGAGATCCGGCGTCATCGAGAGGCTCTGGAGCAGGATCAAGCGCGTCTGCGCCGTACAACACCTACCGTTCGCGTGATCAATAGGCCAACCATCGATCTCGCGATGGCGGTCTCAGCTCCTACGACCGTTTCGAACCAGAATGTGAATCAGGTCTTCGTGAACGTGATCCCTTCGCAGTCGTCAGAGCATGCCCGAACGGCTGGAGGATCTCCGTATCGCAAGTGGTGGGTATGGACCCTGGCTGGGGTCGTGGTGTCGGCAGGTGTTGCGGGCTTGACGGCCGGACTGATGCCAAAGCCATGGAGCCCACCGGAAGATGCACCCGTGGACTCCGTTCGCGCAGCCCTGAGCGGAGGTGGCCGATGAACCCCAGGATGATGCGTCTGCATGCACTCCTTCGCTCAGTTGGTCTGTTATCTCTCATGCTTCACTCCTTCGCTTGCGGCCCGCGCGACACGCCGGTTCTCGTCACCCTGCACGGTCTGGCGCCGATTGAAGAGACGACCGAGGTCGAGCTCACTGCCGACTTTGACGCGCGACTTTTTGCGACGTTGCACCTCAAGCCGCACCAGAGTCGAGCGGTTGTCTATGTTCCCGAGGGAGCTCATGGCTCGCTTACCTTGACCGCGCGCGTGCTCGATGACGGTGGCTGTGCATCTCAGAAAGGAGCGACGGCGCTCGCCGTGCGGCCCACGTTTACCGATCCGATCGAGGCGGAGCTTGACCTCCTCTCGTTGGCCGCGCCGCTCTGTAGGCTCGATATCGACACGCAGGGACTCGATGCGGTTATCATCAACAGTCCTTTGTCCACGCAGAAGGATGTCGAGTGTGCGGCGGATACCAAATGCGCGCTCGAGTTTCCGCGAGATGCGACGCTCACGCTCCAGACGAATGCGAGAACAGATCGAGAGTACCCGTTCTGGTCCGGCGGATGCTATTCGGCGGGTGACTCCTGTGTCCTCGATTTGAAGAGAAGCGCCAGCGTCCGCGTTCGCGCAGCACCGCGCTTCTGCCAGAATGACGGCACCTGCTGGTACAATCCGCTTCCCTCGGCGAACAGCCTGTTCGGAATGTGGGGCATGGCGGAGGACGACGTCTGGGCAGTGGGTGCGACGGGTACTATCCTGCACTTCGATGGCAGTGTCTGGACGGCTCAGGAAACAAAGACGCGCAGCGGCATAAACAGCATCTCCGGCATCGACCGCAGCGACATCTGGGCGGCCGGTTCAGACGGCCTGATCCTGCACTTCGACGGAGTGAGCTGGTCGCCCCGTGCGGCCTACCCTGGATTCAGCTTGTACGGCATCCGCGGCTCCGTTGGAACCGACTTCTGGGCAGTAGGACTTTCATACAAATATCCGAACGCTCCGGGAATCATCCTGCGTTACGACGGCACAGGCTGGAGGGAGGATGTGTCGTGGCGAGCCGTAGCAGCTGGAGAGACGTACAACTTTTTCGATGTCGCGGTGCAGGGTCCAAACGACGTCTGGGTCGTCGGGGTCAGTCAGCACGGGACGCCTGCTGCGCCCGCTCTGTCCGGCCTGCTCTTGCACTGGGACGGCATGAAGTGGCAGCGCTACTCTGTTGAGCAGCTTGATTGGTTCAACCGAGTATGGAGCAGCGCCGCGAACGATGTCTGGGCAGTGAGTGGCCTGGGCGGCTACTGGCACTTTGATGGCCGAGCATGGACGAAGCAGTATCAGTATACCGGTGGAACAGGCTACCCGTCAGCGCTGTGGGGAAACGACGGGGACGATGTCTGGTCCACAGTCAGCGATGGGACATTGCTGCACTACGACGGCAAGAGCTGGAACATCGAGATTCCTGGGACAGGGCGGACGCAGGGCTATGGCGGCGCAATCTACGCGGCGTGGGGCCATAACAAAGCCGACGTCTGGGCAGTGGGCACGATTGGAACGATGCTTCATCGCGACGGCGCGGCGTGGACTTCGGTTCGGGGTGGCAAGATTGGCAGCGCATCGAGCGTACATGGAACCAGCGACCACTCCATCTGGGTGGGAACCAGCGATGATGAAACCTTGCGCTGGGACGGTCGCTCGCTGAAAGAGCTTCCCGCCAAATCGGGTCTTACGTGGCAGCTCGACATGTGGGAAGCTGCGCCAAATGATCTGTGGCTGGTCGGTTATGGTGGCCTGCTGCGCCATGGCGACGGGGCCAAGTGGACAGAGGCGCAGATTGATACGACGGCTTCTCTGTGGGCGATTGGCGGAAGCAGCGCGAAGGACGGCTGGGCCGTGGGCGCAAGCGGAACAGTCATCCACTTTGATGGCAGCAATTGGTCCACACATGAGAGCCCGACCGCGAGCGATTTGCATGCCTTGTGGGTGAACGCTGCAAACGATGCGTGGGCGGTAGGCGCCGCAGGCACCGTCATTCACTGGGACGGGAGTGGGTGGTCCAAGCTGTCCTGCTCGCAGTGGTTGCCCGCGACAGACTGCACCCAGATCGATCTGACAGGCGTCTCAGGCAGCGGTTCGAATGATGTCTGGATCGTCGGAAGCGGCGGGACAGCAGTGCACTGGAACGGCAGTCGATGGACACAGGGAAATCTAGGAACATCAGAGTACATTAACGGCATCTTTTCGAACGCTGTGAACGACGTCTGGACAGTTGGAGGTCACTCCATCTGGCATTTCGACGGCGCGGCGTGGAACCAAAGGTCAATCGGCTCAGATGGGAATACGCTCCACGCGGTCTGGAGGCAGAGTGCGACAGAGCTCTGGGTCGTTGGATTCTGGGGTGCCATTCATCGATTCACGCCCTGAAGATCGCGAAGTTTATTGGAGTGCGACAGCTGTCGCACTCCATCGCTTCTAGGCTAGGGTTGTGATTCCCATGTCCAATCCCTCTCACTGCCGGCCGCAAGATCCAGATGTGCTCGCGGAGCTTGCCGAGTCCGCGGTGCTGCTCGATGGTTCCTCCGCAGGCGGACGAAGTGCAGATGCTTCGCGCGCAATCGAAAATTGCAGCGTTTGAGCAAAGATCCCAAAGCCGCTTCGGCGGCTCTGGATACCCTGAACGAGCGCTTCGTAAACAGCCCGCGCGCAGCGAAGCCTGGCTTCTGCTTGGCAATGCGCATATCGCCCAGCGCCATCGCAAGGAGGCCACAGATCCATTCTGTCCCGCCAGACAGCTTGGCAACACAGAAGCGAGCGAGCTCTGCGAAAATCAGTCTCTAATAGCTCCATGACCCTGTCTCGTTTCAGCTAGGCTCAGCATTGGCGGCGCAGCGCTCATCGCGGTTCCGGTAGCGCGAGCGCAGCGCAGAAATAGCAAATGCCAAAGATTGCAGCCCGCCTATGGCTGCAAAGTCCTCAGCGGAACGCTTTAGCTCGGGCCGAGTTCGCCCCACCCAGTTCGTCGGCCAAACGCTTCACTTCGGCCACGCGGCGTACATAACCCGTCTGTTTGATCAGGCTTCGAGCCTGCTCCAACTCCGCGCTAGCCTCCCAGGATCGCTTCTCTGCTTGTAACAGACGGGCTCGTTCAAGATGAAAGTCGCTCTCGTATAACCTGACGTGCCCCCTTTTGGTCAGCAGCAGCCCCTCCTCTAGGTCCCGCCCGGCGGAGGCATAGTCATCGGTCTGCCGATACCACGCTGCGCGGTGCAGCAGGCCCAGGGGCAGATACTGTTGGTCGCCGGATTCTCGCAGACGATCCACTGCTTGGTTCAGGTGCTCGACTGCCAGGGCTGCGGCGGCTCGGTGCCCCGCTGCATGGCGCGCGCTATAAGCACGGCCTAACGACAAGTGATCGAGTCCGATGTCACGGAAACCCGAGTACCGTTTCGCCCATTCCAAGGTTTGTGCCGCACGATGTAACACTGACTCCGTTGCCCCATCCTCTAGCAGCAGGTCACAGTATTGATAGCCTTGCAGGCCGTAGAGAAACGGATGCTCGGGCTCCCTCTTACGTTGCATCGCTTCGGTCTCGAAGAACAGACGCTGCGCTTCCTCTTTCTGGCCTCCCTGTTGCAACGCGTCGGCCATCAGCGTGCGATTCGTCAAGCTCAGAAAGGCATCGCGGCTGCGGTCGGCCATCTCAACCGCTTGCTGCGCGGTGGCCGTCGCTTCCTCCACGTGACCAAGCCCCAGCAGCAACTGAATTAGGTTCCCGGCGCCAATAGCTGCATTCTTCCATGCCTGTTGAGCTCGACGTGCCTCAATGCTCGCGCGCATCGGCGCAACGGCCTCCTCAAGCCTCCCCATCGCGCGCAGGACGTAACCGACGGCGCCCAACACGAGGGCGCAATTTCCTTCGCCCAGGCCTGGCACAGGCTTAGTCCAGGGCGTCACGAAGAAGCCGGACAGCGCGGACAGATCCGACCCAAAGGCGCCAAGCATCCTTATAGAGTAATTGTCGCGGAACCGTCTGATGCGCGGCCAGAAGACGTCATCGAAGGCTTCCCGATGCAGCCCGGCGCGGCAACCATGCCACACCGCCGCGTACAGTGGCGCCATCTCCTCTGCCGTTTCCGGCCTCTCCTTGGCCGACGCTCCATACCAAGCATATAATCGCGCGTGCCCTTCTCGCCACGCAGCTTCGTTCTCCTGCTTCAGCACTTCTCCGAAATATTCACGGATCAGGGGATGCGCATCCACGCTGCTGGGGGTAGTTTGGTTCAGTGGAGCGACCAGCCCGGTCCGGCGCAGTCGTTCGAGCACTCGAGACCATTGCGCCTCCTCCAACGTGACCAGCACATCGTTGAGGCCTGATACCGCCGGAGCACCCCGGAGCGCCCGGAGCGCATCCCCTGGCGCCGGCCGATCGAACAGACCCAGCAAGCGCAGCACAGCTCGCTGAGGGCCGAGACCGAACCAGTGGTCGTAGGCAGCCATGGCTCGACGAGCCTGACCCCCCTTGACGTCATCGAGATGTAAGGGGCCGACCTCGGCGCGCTTGTACACGTCGCCGAAAAAGCCTTCGCGCAGGAGGTTACCAAGCAGCGTCAGCGCCAGTGGGTGCCCATGGTAGTCACGGACCGTCGCAGAAAGATCCTCATGGACCCCGATGACCTGCAAGGACTTGAGCAGCGCGACTCCCTCTACTTCTGAAAGGGGAGCGAGTTCGATGGTTCGCATAAACTTACCTTCGAACAACTCTAGGTCAGTCAGCTTGATGCGCGAGGTAACGATTGTCAGTCCCGAGTTTTTGAGCGCCAGGTCTCGCAGCAGCGAGGCAAGCGCTTTGTCCTTGAGCGTCCCTTCAGCTTGAGACGCGCCCGGCGCATGCTGCAGCGGCTCAAGTCCGTCCAGGATAAGTAGCGATCGCTCCTTACGCACCAGCGCGGCCAAGCGGTTGGCTTTTTCGAAGGGATTGCCGTGGGCAGGGGTAGGGTCGCCGAAAAACCTGAGGGCCGCAGCGATGAATTCATCGGCTGAGAGCGCTCGCTCGTTGCTTGCGCTCTGGCTGTAGAAAGACCACCCGAAAACACGGCGAGCCCCGAGGTAGCCCGACTCGGCCATACGCAGCAGCCAGTTAACGGCCAGAGTGGTCTTGCCCTGTCCACCCACAGCCACGATCGCGACGACGCGACAGAGAGAGCTGTTCCAGCTTGCGTCGAACTGTGTGAGTTCTTTGTCGCGGCCGATGAGGGCAGAGACACTGGTGGGAAGTCGTCCGATCGAGACGCGCGGCGAAGTAGGCTCCTGCGCCGGATTTTCGCCGGTTGTGTACTTTTCCAGACTGGCTGAAACCTCGTCTAGGTCGGCCAGCTTCAAGAGCAGGTTGACTTTTGCACGATGCTCCATGCCATCGGTAAAGCGCCTGATTACATCAGGAAAAAAATCCAGGCAGAAGGCATCAAGATCCGCATCGGTGCGCAAGGACTTTTCCAGACGACGGCGGAGACGGTTCCTGTCGCTCATGGGGCGACTCTACCCCCTCAGCTAAGCGGCAAGGGCGGTTAGTAGCAATTTACTTTAGGGCAGTCTTGTCAGCCTTTCGAAAGCCAACAGCGAGAGGTACGAATAGAAAATCGACAGTACAATTCTAGTTGATCAGTATCGTATGTAAGCGGAGACAGGCAAAGTGGTTACTTGTCAAGCATTGTCACGCTTTCTTGCTGGGTTGACTGAATAGTCTTATCTCGGGACTAATGTCGGGAAATCGTCGCAGGGATTGTGGTCACGATGAGCTAGGTAATAGAGCGGATTTATCGACCGCTGGGCGCCTCAATCTAGGAAAGATTCCCTCGCTATTCTCAATGTGAAATTTATATTAAAATGACATTCGTCATCGATATCTCTCGCTCATTTTGCGAGTCGCAGCGCTCCACACGCTTGAGGCCGCGTATTGATGGGGGTAACGCCATTCCCTTCGAGTTTGATATCGAAGCGACACCCAACTAGACGCTCTACCTCTTCGGGCGGTCGCTTCTCTGCGGCCATATCCCAGAGAAGCATGCCCCCCTCTCTATCATCGACCGTTGCGACTGTCTTCCCATCGGCGCTGAAAGCGATATCTGAGACTGGGCCACGGTGTCCCCTCAGTGTTCCGACCAGACGTCCCGTAAGGGCCTCCCATATCGTGACCGTTGAGTCCTGGCTGATCAGGACAAGGACGCCATCAGGGCTGAACCTGATGCTGCGAATCTCACCGCTGAAGCTCGTACGATTTGTGTTCGGAGAACTCTTCCCGTCTCCAAGTCTTTTCAGGACACTCGCAGGCTGCAAAGTGCTGATGAGCCTTCCTGTTGCACTTTCCCAGATTTGCACAGAGCCTTGTAATCCTAGAATAGCGAGCAATCGGCCATCACGACTAAAATCGCCAGTATTAGATACATTCTTAAATGTCGCGACAGCGTTCCCTGTCTGAATATTCCACATGCGCGCATATTGACCGATAATGAGAACATACTGTCCATCGGGGCTCATCTTGGCATAATGCCCGTGGATTGCACTTACATCGAATTCCATTAGCCATTTGCCCGTCTGTAAATCCCACATATGAGCCAAGCCATCAAGTCCTACCGTGATGGCTTGGCTCCCATCCGGGCTAAACGTCGCATGAGTTAGATTTGCTTCATGCTCTGTCAGTCTTCGTATTAGTTTAGCCGTCACGATGTCCCAGATGCGTGCGCTTTTGTCTGAGCTTGCAACAATGAGCTTGAGCCCATCAGCGCTGAACGCAATGCTCACTGGCGCGTGCTTGACGCCACTGTCGAGAATCGACAATTTATGACCAGTTTTGGCGTCCCAAATCTGAATGACCTCATTCTCTGAATTAAAACTGGCCACGCATTTTCCATTGGGGCTTATTGATTTATCAATAGATGTATTTTCAGCCTGATCTAGAATTGCGAGAACCTGCCCACTGGCCACGTCTAAAATCTCGAACTTGGAATTGATGATCTTTTGTTTTACCTCAATAATCGTCTTTTTCTTTAGGTCTATAACGTATTTTTCCTGGGGCCTTTGAAATACTCTTCGTTCTCTCATTGCTGTAGATCCATCTCGGCTTATACCCATTTGGGTGTTAGAGAAAATATTGATCAAATTTAGATGAAGTTCCGTTGCGATTTTTGATTCCAGGGAACGCGTTTCCATGGATGAATACGAGGCAGAAATACATTTCCCGGATTTCGTGTTCCAGATCTTTGCAGTTCCATCGCTACTGGATGTAACGATTTTCTGATCATCTGGGCTAAAGGCTGCCGTATATACGGGGCCACTGTGGCCAAGTAGCTCTATCAGCCTGACCCCAGAGTTCGCATGCCATAACTGGGCGGTATGATCATTGCTAGCGGTCAAGGCAAGCCTGCTATCTGAACTTATATGGACATCGGTGACCGAGCCGCTGTGACCGCGCAAAACGCTGCGCAGGGAAGCCGTTGGCATACCCCAAATTGCAGCAGTCTGATCGTCGCTGGCAGTTATCATGAATCTGTCGTCAAGGCTAAAGCGAACTTGATTGATGGAACCTGTATGGCCACCTGGCCCGCCTGCCCAACCCACTCTGCGACCCGATTCAACTTCCCAGACCATAACGAGGACATCCATGCCGTAGCTGAGCAGATATTTACCATCTCGGCTGAACTGCACGCCAAGCAGAGGCTTACGGTGAAAGCTGATAGTTCGTATCAAGCGCCCGGTGCTCGAATCCCACAAGCGGACCTGTTTGTCTTCGCCCCCTGTCGCGATGAGGTGTCCGTTCGGGCTGAATTCCCCGCTGTAGACACCTCCATGGTGACCCCTCAACGTCAGGAGCAGCCGTCCCGAAGCGACATCCCACACCCTGGCCGTCTGGTCGGTCGCTGCATGCGAAATGGATCCGCTGATGGTCAAGAGCTGGTTCCCCTGTGGGCTGAAGCGCACGGCATCCACGGGGCCTTCGTGCCCCTGCATGGAGACCAGCTGCTCTCCGGTTGAGGAATTCCAAAGCCGCGCCGTCATATCGGCACCCGCCGTCGCAAGGTAGCGGCCATCCGGGCTGAAGCGGATGTCATAGATCTCAAACCGATGTCCGTAAAGAGTAGCAACCTGCTTTCCTGATTCTGCTTCCCAGATGCGGCAGGTCCCATCTCGACCCGCCGTTGCGACCAGTCTCCCATCCGGACTAAACCGAGCTTGCTGGATGGGCCCCTTGTGGCCGCGCAGGGTTACTCTCAGAGCGTCTGCAGGCCGCAGTGAGTCAGCTAGCAAATAGGGCAGGATCGACTCTTCAGAGCCCTCGGAATAGGCTCGCGATAACCATAACGCAGCCTCGATCGGATTATCTTCCTCGACGAGAAGCTGCCGCCCACGCTCAACATATGTCGAGAGCAGTTGCTGATGAATACGCTCGTTCGCTTCGCGCTCACGCCGCTGGGTGACCTCGGCCTCCAACCTCCGATGACGCTGTTGGCGGTAGGCGTACCCCAGCACCATGATGACGATGCTCAAGAGGCCCATACCCAGCGCATAGACTGCGCGTCGCTGCTGCCTATCGCGCGACAGAGCAATCTGCGAAGCTGAGAGAAATCGCTCTTCATCTGCGCTGAGCTCTTCGGACTTGCGTTCGGCATAACGAGCAAGCAGATCGAGATCCGGCGGTCGCCAGAGTCTGCCCGGGGCCTGCCCTGCATCGATCCACAGACGGGTCGCTTCAGTCACCCGCCGATGGAGTCGACGGTCTTCGCGGCTTGTGTCGAGCCATTCCCGAAAGCGCTCCCAGTGGATAAGCAGCGCTTCATGGGTCAGTTCGGCACAGAGCTGTCCATTCTCATTCCCCAGGGAGATGAGGCGCAGATGGTTCTCCTCAGCAAAGGGACGAAGGATAGGGAGAACAGCCTTCTCAGACTCGGTTTTCCTGCAGAGTGAGCGAACGGATACGCGCCGCCGCGTCTCTTTGCCCTCCTCTCCGAGCTCTACAAGTCGCACAAGAACGCGCCGCGCTGTTGACTGCGCCTCCGCATTCAGCGCTAAATAGATGCGATCGGCTTCCTGCGCCAAGGCATTGTGAACTCCGCCGAGTTCCGCGAGGCGCAGCCGGGCAGAGACGCCATCAAGCATCCCATCGAAGAGACGGGTCAATGTGAACTGCAGGAGCGGCAGCGCACCGGCATGACCCCGTACTTCATCTGCCAGCTTCTCAATCGTGTCCTGATCAAAGGGGAGCCCGACATACTCTGCGGGCTGTGCGATGGCTTCTCGCAGCTCTGTACCATCCAGCGCCGGAACGAGCTCGACGTGGTGTCCAGTGAGTAGCTGAGCCAGTTGATGGTCGCATTGATGTACGTCCCCGAGGAAGTCGCTGCGCAACGTCAGCACGACTGACACCTGCCTCTCAGATCGCTTGCATGCATCTATGAGCGTGGCAGTGAAGAGCGCCCGCTCTTCGGCAGAGCGGCACTGAGAATAGACTTCTTCAAATTGATCGACCAGAAGTACGATGGGCTTGCTCTTCGCATTGGTTAGGGAGACAAAGTCGTATAGAGCGGAGGGAAGCCGCGGGAACTTTTTCAGCGGATCAGTTGAGCTTGAGAGATGCTGGAGTGACTCTGCTAGCCGCTGCAAAGGAGCGCCGCCCGGCTTCAAAACAGCGAGCTGCATCGGCCCGGTCTCAGCCAGCGAGCGGGCGCGTAAGGAGGCCAAGAGCCCCGCCCGGGCGATCGATGACTTGCCGCAGCCCGATGGACCCAGGATGCACAACAAGCGAGGTTCGCCCGAAGCGAAATAAAGCGAGGCAAAGCGATCGCGCAGCTGGGCCGTTAACCGCCGTCGACCAAAAAACACATCCGCGTCGTCTATCTGAAACGCTGAGAGACTGCGGTAGGGGTTATCGTGTTTTGTTGGATCCGTGAGGGTGGACAGCGCGCGCTTCGCCCGGTTGGCCGCTGGGGAGTAATCAAGAATGACTTGAATGAGCTGCTCATACTGATGCTTGACGATCGCCAGTAGAAGCGAGCTCTTCTGCGTTCGCGTCATGCCATCCGTAAACTCTAAATGGACCGCCGGGAAACAGTCCACACAGAAAGCGTTTAGGTCGCTATCTGTAGGGAAGACCTGGATGAGGAATCGCCGCATGGCTCCGACGGAAGGAGGCGATTTGTCAGCGTTTTGTCTGATCATCGCGGCATATGTTAGCTCGGCTCAGGAAAAGGGCCGAGATATTACGTTACGAGAAGTGAGGGTTAACTATCACGCCATGTGGCTCGTCGGCGCCATCCTGCTTTAGCTCAAGCAGTTGGAGAGGGCTTTTGCAAACACGCCCTAGCAACCGTTCAACAGACCAGGGAGTAACGGGATGATGCCGATGCGCGTTCTGTAGAACGCCGGTGAGGAAATACAGGAGTTCCTGAATTGGTCAACACGAGGTTGACATCGACAGCAAGTGACGGCGCAGCGTGCTTATCACTTCAACCCAGCCAGCGTCGCGTTCGACGGCGCTCTTGCCCCAGCTGGTGACCGGCTGCCCGCCTTCGGGCAAGCACTGCCGTCCACCCAGCGACGAGGCTTGCCAGTCACATGGGCGCAATACAATCGGCACAGCGAGCGGCTTTCCAGCGGCTTCTTCAGCGCGCAGCGCAGCGTCGAGCCGATCTTGGCACGCAGCGTCGGCAAGAAACTCGCTGGAAACCAGCACTAGCACCACGTCCGCCTTAGCGATTTCGGCTGCAAAGATCTCTGTCTCCATCTCGCCCGGCGCCGCGGAATGGAAGGTTTCGAGCAGCCCCTGGCCATTGAGACCCGCCATATGCTTAAGCAGCTCCTCGCACAGCCCCCTGTCAGTCTTAGACGGCCCGTGAAGGATCACCGCCCGTCGTGGCCGCTGCCCGAAAAAGGACACGCGGTCGATGCGCTGATCCCATCTCCATACTGGCTCACTTGCCACCACAGACTCCGATCCCCGCTGGATGAGAGCCGTACTCCCCGTTGGAGCGGCCCCAGGCTGGCGGAGCTCGATCTCGACGAGATCGCGCACAAGTTCGCTCAGTCGCTGTCGCAGGGCATCGCTTAACAGTTCGTTAATTCGCGAAAGTTCCCGGGCGCTGCTCGTTTTGGTTTCTTCCCAGACGCGGCGGTAAAACGCCTCGGCCACTCGCTCAAGCTCTGCGCGGTCTGCTCCGACGATGCGCACAAACGATGTGCCGTCGTCCTTCTCTCGGTACTCGCCAATGCGGCAATTGGACTCGATACCAACGATGGCATATAGAGACCCCTCGATCAGATGCTGTCGGAAATGGGTGAGCGGCTGGCCAAACGAGAGCACCAATCCGTCGCGCAGTCCAACTACAACATCCTGCGCTGCTGGAGGAAACGCTTCCAGCGCCACGACCTCGACACCGCGCTTGTGAAGCGCTGCGAGGATGCGCGGCGTCCACCCGCTGCGGGCATAGGTCCGGGCGTCGATACGCGCTTTGTCGAGGAACGCGCCATCCAAACAGGCTTCCGACAGATCTACACCGCCCAGATCTGCCCCTCGCAAGTATGCGTCCGAAAGGTCAGCCTTTCGCAGACTAATCCCTCCAAACCGCATCCCCGAAAAATCCTGCCTCGCGCCCACACCGGATATCAGCAGCTGCTGCATCGGCAGTTTCCGGAGATCCCCCGCATCCAATCGCGCCCGATCAAGCCCGCGGACGTCGAGAAAGCAAGAGCCATCGAGGTCCGCCCCGCGCAGATCGGCTCCGTGCAGATCGGCTCCGGTGAAGTCGGTTCCGCCGAGGTCGGCACGGTAGAATCTTGTCCCTCCCTTCGCCCGGATGGCTATGGTCAAGTCGCGTGCCCAAGCATGCTCGGGAATCCCAATGAGCGCCCGCCGCCGCACGAGCCAGACTGCTATGAGCTGGGCTACCAGCGTCACCAATAAGGTGAAAAATTGAGACTTGTCTTTCATCGCGACCGCGACAGTGACAGCGGCAGCGACCGCGAAAGCGCCAGCGCCGGCGGCAGCGAAAGCGATAGCACCAGCGCCAGCACCAGCAACACCGACCGCCACAGCAACAACGAAAATGCCAGCACCAGCGCCAGCGCCAGCGCCCCCCACACCGACACCCACCCCCACAATGATAGTGAAAGCGACAGCGACAGCGACAACAACAGCCACACTACCCCGCCGAACCCAGAGCCAAAGACTCATTGCGACCAACGGCCCCAGGATCAAGCTGAGCCACGGCGAAATCGGCTTCAATGCCTTCATCGTCCCGATCGCAGCCCATAGTATGGCGACGATAGACATCATCAAACCACTGAGCCCCCCCGCGAGCAATCCAATCCCTCCCCGCAAAATCCTCCAATGCCGTAGCGCTCCGCAGCGAACTCCGCTCAGTTTCGCTCCTTCCAGTCTCGCGCCTGAAAAGTCTGCGCCCCGCAAGTCCGCGCCCGACAAGTCGATGCCGCAAAGGTCGGCGTTCCCCAGCCGGGCGCCGCGCAAGTCAGCACCGTGGAAATCGCGTTGTCCATCGCGGTAGCGGCTGACGAGGTCAAGCATGTCCATGAGGTTACGCCGCAACCTAGCACGGTCTGACACACCGGAAAAAGACGACCGCGCATTGAGAGTGGGCTGGGAATCTCCCCTCCCTCAACAGGCGAAGAAATGGCGATGAAGTGCGATGTCACTCATCGACGAAGCGAACTGATCATAACATCAACTTGACGGGGATTTGCAAGACGAGTAGCCCTACGGGAACGGTCGCAACAAAACAAAACTGCATACTTAGTAGGGCTTGCCCAGAAATGCCGCAGATGGCGTTGTAGGTGGGATGGGCTCGGATTTGGGCTCGGCTCTGCTTCCTCGCCATAGTGGCAGCCTGTGGTGGGGAAAGCGTTGGAGGAAGGTCTCTTTGTAAACGCCCCTTCCCGTCCTATGGATGTATCATCGGCCCATGAGCGCGGCGCTTGACTCGCTATTGAAGCAGACAGCTTCCTAAGAAACTCCCTCCACTGCGACCTCCGATTCGACAAGTTTGAATCCCAGGGCACCAGCACGGCGACGCAGGTTGTCGAGCGTGCGCCGCCGGAAACGCTCTTCGTAGTAGTCCGC
>Ga0075163_10003875_pt1 | contig 20065 bp, 18 predicted proteins | sample JI1023141ADNA_FD_71478 | JGI IMG/M metagenome (GOLD analysis project Ga0075163, IMG submission 71478) | Wastewater effluent complex algal communities from Wisconsin, to seasonally profile nutrient transformation and Carbon sequestration -... | ecosystem: Engineered > WWTP > Effluent > Algae... | reverse complement strand
GTCATCATCGTTGCGCTCACGCCGGACCGCGAAGTGCTGTTCGTCGAACAGTACCGCGAGGCCATCCAGTGCCGGAGCATCGAAATGCCCGCCGGCCTGGTCGGTGACATCGATGCCACCGAGTCCATCGAACTGGCGGCACAGCGCGAGCTGCTGGAGGAAACCGGCTGGTCATGCGAACGCGTCGAGGTACTGATGTCTGGCCCTTCGTCTTCCGGAATGAGCAACGAAATGATCGTGTTTGCACGGGCAACGTCGCTTCGACTGCTCGGCCCGGGCGGCGGCGATGAGAGTGAGGGCATCACCGTTCATCGGGTTCCACTGTCCCAGGCAGCAGGCTGGCTCGACGCACAGCGACGCGCCGGCTACTCGATTGATCCAAAGCTTTACGCGGGTCTGTACTTCGTCGAGCACAATCCGGACGGGTCCAGCGCGACCGTCGCATGAACGCAACTCAAGCCGCTAGAACCGCGAACAGCAGCATCACCGAAGCGACCAAGAGCACCGCCCAGGTCAACAGGGTCCCGACAAAACGACCGGGCGAGGTACCGGAACTGGTTGACAAGCCGATAGCATGCGAAATCCGCGCGAGCAGCAGGGTTCCAGCCAGGGCGTGAATCCAGATCGTCGACGTGCCACCCAATTCCAGCATCAGAATCAACAGTAGTGCCAGCGGCACATACTCGACCGCATTGGCGTGCACGCGCACACGCAGAGCCAGATCGGCGTGCCCCGCGTCACCAATACCAACCCGGTGATGCAGGCGCGCCTGCACAACACGAAAGGCGAGCACGAGGATCAGCAGAGCACACGCAGCGGCATAAATCCCGGTGATTGGCGCCTGCATGTTCAACCCTCGAAGACCACGCTGTAGGTATCGATGCGGTACTCGACTTCCGGCACCGCCAATCCCTTGGATTCTTCCTGCAAATGCGCGCGTTGCTTGTCGCTCAGTCGATGCTCGAACAGCTTGCCCCACACCACGGCCGTGCCGGTCGCGTCCTTGCGCACGCTGAATTCGTGATCGTGCATCATCACGCGCGCGGACACGCCCTCACTTTCCAGCAGCATCCAGCAGCCTTTGTTCTGGCAGATTTCAACGATCCGCCCTGAGAATTTTGCGCGCTCGTCATCGTGACCATCCAGATCGGCAATCGCCGAATGCAAAGGCGTCACCTCGCCTTCGGGCATCGCTGCGCCGAACTGCTCGGAGGCACAGATCGGTCGCGCAAGGATCAGGGCGAAAACAAGGGCGGCGGCTACATTCAGTTGTCGCATGACGGATTCCTGGTTGGTGGTCGAAAAATTACCCAAGGGTCAGTTCAAAAGCCTGCAAGTTCCTGTGCTCGTCGACAACCGTGAAGCGTTGCTTGTCGTCGAGCTGCAGAGTTGCCATGGCGCAGTCCGGATCGTGGGTGAAAAACAGGCGTGTGCCGCGCGACAACATGGCCTGCAGAAAGGCCTGCTTTTCGTCGATCAGCAACTCGGCATGACGGTCGTAGCCCATGGTCACCGGCACATGCACCCATGGCTTGCCGGGGATGAGGTCGGCGCAGAACACCACGCCTGGCTCGCCAAGCAATTCCGCCATCATCAGGCCCGGCGTATGACCATCACTGAAGTGGAAATGCACCGTTTCACCCAGCGCGGGAGTGATCGTTGAATCCACCAACTCCAGCCTTCCGCTGTCGCGCAACAGCGCGGGCAGCTCGGCGATGAACGACGCACGATCACGCGCATGCGGCGCGCAGGCGCGCTCGAAACCACGACGACTGACCACGAACGTCGCGTTCGGGAATAGCAACCTTGGCACACCGTCGGGTTGCCATGCCGCCAGCAATCCACCGGCATGGTCAAAGTGCAGATGACTGAGCACCACCACATCAATGTCGGCATCGCTCAAACCGAATGCAGCGAGCGAATCCAGCAATACGTGCCGATCCTCGGTGACACCGTAGCGCTCACGTAGCTTGGGGTCGAAAAACGCGCCGATACCGGTCTCGAACAGCACACGTTTGCCGTTCAAACCTTCGGCAAGCAAGGCGCGACAGGCCAGATCGATGCGATTGTCGGACTCCACAGCCACCCACTTCGCCCACATGGCGCGCGGCGCGTTGCCAAACATCGCCCCACCGTCGAGCTTTTGCCGGTTGCCCGCCAATGACCAGAGACGCACGCTCACAGTGCGGCCTCAGCGGAAAATCTTGTCATCGCCCGATTCCTCGCCCGTACTGCCCTTGCCGACATCCTTCCAACGCCCATCGGAACCCGCTTCGACAGCGCCGGTCACGCGATTCCAGATCACCACCTGCATGTTGCCCCAGGTGTCGCGACCGGTTTCGAGCTGATAGCCACGAGCGATGAGGTCAGCCTGCGCTTCTGCGCTCAGCGCACCGTTTTCGATCGAAACGACATCCGGAAGGTATTGGTGGTGGATGCGCGGCAGGTCGGCTGTGGCTTGAGCGCCACCCCCGTCCATCAGATGCAGCATGCCCAGCAGCACCATGCTGATAATCCGGCTGCCGCCAGGCGTGCCCAGAATGCCGATGCGCTCGTCATTGATCACGAAACTCGGCGACATCGACGAGAGTGGTCGCTTGCCCGGCGCAATCGCGTTGGCATCCTGTCCGACCAGACCGAAGGCATTCGGCACGCCGGTCTTGATCGAGAAATCATCCATCTCGTTGTTCAACAGAAAGCCTGTACCGGGCACGACGAAGGCGTTGCCATAGGGCAGATTGACCGTCTGCGTCACCGCAACGAGGTTGCCGTCGGTATCCAGCAGCGAGAAGTGGGTCGTGTCATCACGCTCGACGGTTTCACCGACGCCGGGCAACAAATCGCTGGGTGTCGCGCGAACCGGGTGAATGGCGGCACGCAAACCCGCCGCATAATCTTTGCTCATCAGCATTTCAGCGGGCACCGAAACGAAATCGGGATCGCCAAGATAAATCGCCCGATCACGATAGGCTCGGCGCATGGCCTCAAGGGTCAGATGCGTGCGCTGCGGCGGCTGCAGCTCGGTGTATTGGTAGCCATCCAGGATGTTCAGCACCTCCGCAATGGCGATGCCGCCGGACGACGGTGGTGGTGCCGTGACAATTTCAAAGCCTCGATGCTGGATGCGTAAGGGTTCGCGTTCGACGACTTTGTAATTCGCCAGATCGGTCTCGCTCCAGATGCCACCGCCAGCACGGACCCCGGCGACCAACTGGCTGGCGTAGCGTCCGGCATAAAAGCCTTTCTCACCGTGTTCTGCCAGCAGCTCCAAGGTATGTGCATAGTCGGGGTTGCGGATCTTCTGCCCGGGCTTCGGCGGTTGACCGCCCGGCAAGAACAAGGCCGCAGAACCCGGATCGTTGCTAAGCGCCTGCAGACGCCAGCCCATCATCTCGGCATTCTTGCGATTGAATACCCAACCCTCGCGGGCCAGACGAATGGCCGGTGCCAAGGACTGCGACAACGGCAATCGTCCGTACTTGCGCGACACATGGACCAGGCCGGCAGGCAGGCCCGGAATCGCCGCCGCCAGTGCGCCGTCAATGCTGGCTTTCGGCACAGGATTGCGCTCGTCATCCAGAAACATGTCGGCCGTGGCGGCGAGTGGTGCGCGCTCCCGCGCGTCGACGAAGACGGTACGGTTCTCGCTGGCGAGATGCAGCAGGAAGAAGCCGCCGCCACCGATGCCCGAACTCTCCGGCTCCACCAGTCCCAGGGTGGCACTGATGGCGATGGCGGCATCGAAGGCATTGCCTCCCGCAGCGAGCACCTCCATGCCTGCATCAGTGGCCTGTGCGTTCGATGTCGCAATGGCCGGGTGCTGTGGTGCGACGGACTCGGCCGCCTGCACGCCCGCCATCAGACTCAGGACCAGCAGCAGGAACGATGTGTGTGCCACAAGTCTCATACCGCCACTCCTGTCAGCAAATTGAATTTGATCAGCAACTGATCGCGACTCTCGGGTCGGGCCGGATCGGGATCGATGCACTCGACTGGACACACCGCCATGCACTGCGGCTCGTCGAAATGTCCGACGCACTCGGTGCAGCGATCCGGGTCGATTTCATAAATGGTCTCGCCCTGCGATATCGCCTGATTGGGACATGCAGGCTCACAGACGTCGCAATTGACACAGAGCGAGTTGATCAGTAACGCCATGACGTGCTCATGCCGACGCGCCCTCGACCTGCGCCGAGGGCGCGCATTGGATTACTTGGCCTCGATCACGACAAAGGTTGCGCCGGTCAGTTCGACCACCGAGCGCGCACGCTCGGCATCCGCCGCCGTGCCGATGTAGAGCACGCGCACGTCCTTCATTGAACCTTCCGAAGCACCGGTGAAGGCTTCGATGATCAGGTCCGCCATCTTGGCGTATTCGGGACCACCGAAGGCCAGCATGTTGCCGGGCAGCACACCCTGCGCAACCACGCCAGCCACCTGATCGGCCTGACGGTCAAACTGATCCTGAAAGTCGGCAACTGTCGCGGCAGGCAGGTAATACATGAAAGGACTGTTGCGTATGCCTTCCATGTTCTGCTTGACCACCTGGGTCAGATACATGCGCCAGGCGCGGTCATCGGCAGGGTCGGTGGGGACCGTGACGGCGGCCTGCGCCACAGGAGCCGCCGCTGCAGCGGAATCCGCTGGCTTATCGCCGCCACAGGCACTCAGACCCAGTGCCAGCCCGGCGGACATCATCAGAACGAAAATCTTGTTCATCGGGGACTTCCTCTCAGTCAATCAAACCGGCAGCCAACAGAACAGTGGACTCAGGCGCGCTGCCAGCGCTTCTTGAGTGCCGCATCCACGCGAGGATGCACGAAACCGGAAACGTCTCCGCCCAAGCGAGCGATCTCTCGCACCAGGGACGACGAGATGAAACTGTATTTTTCCGCAGGCGTGAGAAATAGCGTCTCGACTTCTGGAATCAAATGCCGATTCATGCTGGCCATCTGGAACTCGTACTCGAAATCCGACACCGCGCGCAAACCGCGCAACAGCACGCCGCCACCGACGCGACGGACAAAATCGGCCAGCAGGGTGTCAAAACCGAGCACTTCGACATTCGGCAGATCAGCCAGACAGATCTGAGCAAGCTCGATGCGATCCTTCAGATCGAAACCGGGCCCCTTGTGGGGACTTTCGGCGACGCCCACGACGATCCGCTCGAACAAGGGCGCAGCTCGGGCCACGAGATCGATGTGACCATTGGTGATCGGATCGAATGTGCCGGGATAAACGGCCACACGTTGACGACTCAAGCTCATCGGGCAGGATCACAGGGCTGGCGGAACGGGCGCAGTGTAGCCGACCGTTCGGTGAAGGTCTGCACCAGGCTCGACGCCCGGCATCCATGCTGCAAACCTGCGTACAGGACTGGATGGTCCTGTTCTTGCCGCTGATTGAGACGAGTCACGCGGACGAACCCAAGCGCTTGAACAGGACGTAACGCACATCACGGGTCGTCCCCTCGCGATGACAAACCCAACCGGGCAGGCTTGGCACTGCGTCGGTGACCGGCAGCTCGACGTAAATCCAACTGTTCGAGCTCATGTGCGCCAACAAGGCGAGCAGTGTTCGCCCGTGCAAACCTGCTGTAAAGGGCGGGTCCACGAAGGCGAGGTCGAACTGCTGTTCGGGATGCGCTGACAGCCAGCTCAAGACATCGGCCTGCTGCACAGCGACCCGTTCCGCACCGAGACGCGCAGAACTGGCCTGGAGGGCGGCGCAGGCTCGCGGGTCGCTCTCGATCAGCAATACATCGGCAGCGCCCCGCGATGCCGCTTCGAACCCCAATGCCCCGGTACCAGCAAAGGCGTCCAGCACGCGCAGCCCTTGAATTTCGAACTGCAGCCAATTGAACAGCGTCTCACGGACCCGATCCGAACTCGGACGCAAGCCTTCCACGGCGGCAACAGGCAAACGTGTACCGCGCCATTTGCCCGCAATGATGCGAACACTGCCCGCCGCAGCCGACATTTCGCCTTGATCGTTTCTGCCGCGCAGGTGCTTGGGCGAATTGGAGTGACGGGGCTTCGAAGGTGTCATGCCCGCGAGTCTAACGGCTGCGGACTGCTAACATGACGTTCCCGTTGGCGCACGCGCCATCCTGCTGATTTTCGACGCCATCGCATGTTCAAGTTCTGGAAAAAGAAGCCCACCGAGACACCGGCGACCAAGACGGATGCGGAAACAACGGTCGCCGCGCAGGAAAGCGTCGCCGAACCGTTGCCAGTGATCGCCGTCGAAGAGCCGAATTTGCCCGAATCGAGCCCGCCCGCTGCTCCCGCCACCACCACGGACAGTGACAGCGCCGATACTGAGATGGCGGCATTGGAAGTCGTCAATCCACCTGCGATCGAGTCCAGCAGCACCGCCCGTGCCACATGGCGCGAGCGCTTGGCGGCCAGTAGTTTTGCACGTGGCTTGAGTTCGCTGTTCCAGCGCAATCCGCGCCTGGATGACGACCTGCTGGATGAAATCGAAACCTGTCTGCTGACGGCGGATGTCGGCGTTTCGGCCACACAAACGCTCGTTGAAGACCTGCGGCGGCGCATGCACAAGCGCGAGTTTACCGATGCCTCCGCCCTGCTGGCAGCACTGCGATCCGCACTGCGCGAGCTGCTGCAGCCCATCGCGGTGCCACTGGACGTCGGCGGCGCACGGCCATTCGTGATTCTGACCGTCGGCGTCAATGGCGTCGGCAAGACCACCAGCATCGGGAAAATGGCTTGGCGCTTTCAACAAGAGGGCAAATCGGTGGTCCTTGCCGCCGGCGATACCTTCCGCGCGGCCGCCGTCGAGCAACTGAAAACCTGGGGTGCGCGGCATCAGGTTCCCGTGATTTCGCAGGGCCAGAACGCAGATTCCGCCTCCGTCATCTTTGATGCCCTGCAGTCCGCCCAGGCCAAACAGATGGACCTGCTGATCGCCGACACCGCGGGTCGCCTGCATACCCAGAGTGGCCTGATGGACGAGCTGGCCAAGGTGCGCCGCGTACTGGCCAAGCTCGATCCGAGCGCACCGCATGAGGTGCTGATGGTGATCGACGGCACCACCGGACAGAACGCCGTGAATCAGGTGCGTCAGTTCCGCCAGCACGCCGGTGTGACGGGACTGGTCGTCACCAAGCTGGATGGCACCGCCAAGGGCGGCGTGGTGTTCGCGCTGGCCAAGGAATTCGGTCTGCCAATCCGCTTCGTCGGACTGGGCGAAAAAGCACCCGATCTTCGTGAGTTCGATCCCGCCGCGTTCGTGGATGCCCTGCTGCCTTCGAGCTTGGGCTGATCTTTGTCTACGTTTGCTGACGCCCTGCTGCGCTGGTTCGATCAGTCTGGCCGACACGACCTGCCGTGGCAGCATCCGCGCAGCCCTTACCGGGTCTGGCTTTCAGAAATCATGCTGCAGCAAACCCAGGTCAGTAGCGCGATCGGCTACTTCGAGCGCTTCGTGCTCGCGCTGCCCGATCTACCCGCGCTAGCCGCTGGCGATCTGGATCGCGTGCTCGCGCTGTGGTCGGGCTTGGGCTACTACAGCCGCGCACGCAACCTGCATAGAGCGGCCAGAATCTGCGTCGAACAGCATGGTGGCGATCTTCCGCGCGATATCGATGCCTTGCTGGCCTTGCCGGGCATTGGACGCTCCACGGCGGGAGCCATTCTGGCGCAGGCCTGGGAACTACCCTTCCCGATTCTCGATGGCAACGTCAAGCGCGTGCTGAGTCGACAACTCGGACTGCGCGAATGGCCCGGCCTTCGGGATGTCGAACGGCAACTCTGGCAGGCCAGTGAAGCGCGCCTGCCGCCGCAGCGCCTCGCGGACTACACCCAGGCACTGATGGACCTCGGTGCCACCGTCTGCAGACGACAACGACCACGCTGCGGCGAGTGCCCGGTCGCGCAGGCCTGTATCGCCCGACAGGAAGGTCTGCAAGCCGACATTCCCGCCCGCAAGCCGCGTCGCGAGACGCCTGAGCGCGCCACCTTCATGCTGTGGATCACCGACCGCCAAGGCAAGATAATGCTGCAACAACGCCCTGCAACGGGCGTCTGGGGATCATTGTGGAGTTTGCCCGAAGCCCAAACCACGCCCGATGCCGAGGCACTCGCCAAGCGCTACGGCGCGATGCGCACGGACGCTTCACCGATTTGCTTTCAACACGTCTTCAGCCATTTCAAATTGAACGTCACGGCCCTGCGCTTCTGCGCCGAACGACCGGTCACGCGAGTCAGTGACGCCGCCTCGGAAGCCTGGTTCACCCACGCCGACCTTGGCGGGCTGGGACTGCCAGCACCGGTACGACGCTTGCTCGCCAACTGTCAGGAAAGTTAACAACCTCATTGCTCCTAACGATCCCTCGAGGCCAAGCGTTATCCTGCTACGCGCTGCGCGATTAGACGCTGGACGAGCCCATCAGATCCGATGCCATCGAAGCCCCGAAAACGTTACCTCCCTTGGCTGCTGAGCGTCCTGTTGCTGCTGCCGCTGAGTCACACGGCGCACGCCTGGTCCGCCAAAGGTCACCGCATCGTGGCCGAACTGGCCGAACGACGACTTACGCCCGCCGCTCAAGCTGAAGTGCACGAGTTACTCCGGGATGAAGTCGCTCCCCACCTCGTCCTGATTGCGCCGTGGGCTGATCAAGTGCGTGACCTGCCCGCTTATCGCAGGACCGCCCGCCTGCATTTCATCAACTTCACGCGGGCTGATCCCTGTCACTACGTGGCGGAACGCGATTGCCCCGATGGCGAATGCATCGTCGCCGCCATCGATCACTACCGACGCATTCTGCGTGATCGCCGCGCCCCGCGCTCGGCACGCAGCGAGGCGCTGAGGTTCGTTGTGCATTTCGTCGCGGATATCCACCAACCGCTGCATTCGGCATTCGGCGATGACCGTGGCGCCAACACCTTCCAGGTTCGCTACGGATTCCAAGGCCTGAATCTGCATGCCCTGTTTGATCGCGTTCTGCTGGAAAGCCGTCCATTTCTGGCCGACGAGTACGCCGATTTTCTGCAATCCGACCTGCCGTCGGCAGGTCGCGTCACAGGCTCCAACCCCGCTGTTCGGTGGGCGGAAAGTGCCTGCCGTCTGGTCGCCAGCGAACACATCTACCCGCCCCGGCGTCGCGTTGAGGAAGCCTATGTCCTGCGCATGCGGCCGGTTGCCGAGCGCCAACTGCAACTGGCCGGGGTGCGGCTCGCTGCTGTGCTGAACGCGGATCTCGGCGCTCCGTGATGCGCGCCATGTAGCCTGCAGACCACGCCGCGCCTACAATCTGCGCCCCTTTCTGTTCCTTGGCCGAGCGCACATGGCAGGCAAGTTGTTCGTCAAAACCCATGGTTGCCAGATGAACGAGTACGACTCGGCGAAGATGGCCGACCTGCTCGCCGAAACCCACGGATTGGAACTGACCGACCTCGAAGACGAGGCGGATGTCATTCTGGTCAATACCTGTTCGATTCGCGAAAAGGCGCAGGAAAAGGTGTTCAGTCAGTTGGGGCGCTGGAAGGAACTGAAGAAGCGCAACGACAAGGTGATTATCGGTGTCGGCGGCTGCGTCGCCAGCCAGGAAGGCGAGTCCATCCTGAAACGTGCGCCCTATGTGGATCTGGTGTTTGGTCCGCAAACCCTGCATCGCCTACCGGAAATGATTCAGGCCAAGCGTGAATCCGGTCGCCCGCAGGTGGACATCAGCTTCCCCGAAATCGAGAAGTTCGACCGCCTGCCCGAGCCACGCGCCGAAGGCCCGACTGCGTTCGTGTCGATCATGGAAGGCTGCAGCAAATACTGCACCTTCTGCGTGGTGCCCTATACGCGTGGTGAAGAAGTCAGTCGCCCATTCGAGGACGTCCTGCTGGAAGTGGCGCAACTGGCCGAGCAAGGCGTGCGCGAGGTCAACCTGCTGGGCCAGAACGTCAATGCCTATCGTGGTCTGCTCGACAAACACGATGCTGACGTCGGGACCGCCGATCTGGCCGATCTGATTCGCGCCATTGCGCAAGTTCCGGGCATCGGGCGCATCCGTTACACCACCTCGCATCCGGTCGAGTTCAGTGACAGCCTGATCGAAGCGCATCGCGATGTGCCGCAACTGGCCGCCTTCGTGCACTTGCCGGTGCAGGCCGGTTCTGACCGCATCCTGACCGCGATGAAGCGCGGACACACCGCGCTGGAATACAAGGCCAAGATCCGTCGCCTGAAAGAAGCCAAACCCGGCATCGCCATCAGTTCCGATTTCATCGTCGGCTTTCCGGGTGAAACCGAGCGCGACTTTGAGGCCACCATGAAGCTGATCGCCGACATCGAATTCGACCAGAGTTTTTCCTTCATCTATTCCGCAAGGCCCGGCACACCAGCATCGAATCTGCCGGATGCGACCTCGGCCGAGGAAAAGAGCGCGCGTCTGCAGCGCCTTCAAGCGGCGATTGACGCCAATGCCAAGGCCTACGCCAAAGCCATGATCGGCAGCACCCAGCGCGTGCTGGTGGAAGGCACCAGCCGCAAGGACCCGAACGAACTCACCGGACGCACCGAGAACATGCGCTACGTCAACTTCGCCGGTCCAAAACGCCTGATCGGTGAATTCGTCGATGTCGTCATCACCGAAGCGATGTCGAACTCGCTACGCGGTCGGGTGCTGATCGACGAAGGCTGAGCGCCGCTCAGCGTCCGCGCAGGAAGAGTTTGTCCAACTCGGCCATGCTGAGCTGGGTCCAGGTCGGGCGACCATGATTGCACTGCCCCGAGCGCTCGGTGGCTTCCATATCGCGCAGCAAGGCATTCATTTCGGCGAGGCTGAGCTGGCGATTGGCACGTACCGAGGTGTGGCAGGCCAAGGTCGCCAGGAGTTCGTTGCCAAGCTCAGCCACACGGCGGGTTTGACCGTGTTCAAGCAGATCGGCCAGCACGTCCAGCACGAGTTGACGTGCATCCGCCCCGGCCAGCAGGACCGGCACCGCACGCACACTCAAGGACTGCGGACCGGTACGCTGCAGTTCGATACCCCAGTCGGCCAAGGACTGCGCCTCGCGCTCGGCACAGTCCGCCTCACGCTCGCTGACACTGATCCCCACGGGCACCAGTAGCGGCTGCGATTGCACGCCCTGCCCTTCGCGTGCGGACTTCAGCCGCTCGTAGGTGATGCGCTCGTGCGCAGCGTGCATGTCGACCAGCACCAACCCTTGCGCGTTCTGCGCCAGCACATAGACCCCATGCAACTGCGCCAGCGCATAGCCCAGCGGCGGCGCTTGCGCGGGATCCGTCTCTGGCATGACACGAGGCGTGGATGCGGGCGAATACAAAGCGGCGTAGGCGGCCACCTGCTCGCGCACCGGCAAGCTCATCGCACCCTGCTGCGGTCGCGACCAGCCGCCAAACGCGGGTGATGCCGTCGCCGTGCTCGACGAAAGCGGGACCGGCGTCGCTGTCACCGAGCTGGAGACCATTGACGACGCTTCCAGCATCGCGGTCGACGTGCCTGCGCGGGTTCCCGCCAAGGCTTCATGCAGACTGCGGAAGATGAAATCGTGCACCAAACGACCATCGCGGAAGCGCACTTCATGCTTGGCCGGATGCACATTGACATCGACACGACGCGGATCAATGTCAAGAAACAGCACGAACGCAGCATGCCGACCATGAAACAGCACGTCGGCATAGGCCTGCTTCACCGCATGCGCGACCAGACGGTCCTTCACATAGCGACCGTTGACGAAGAAGAATTGCTGATCGGCTTGGCTGCGCGAGGCCGTCGGCAAGCCAACCCAGCCATGTAGATGCAATCCCGTCGCTTCGGCTGCAATTTGCAGGGACGCCGGCGCAAAGCCGTCGCCCAATGCTTCGGCGAGTCGCTTTCGTAGATCCGGCTCCGCTTCGACGGCACGGAAATGGCGGATCGCTTTACCGTTGTGCTGCAGGCGGAAATCCACGTCCATCCGCGCCAGCGCCAAGGTTCTCACCAGATCCTCGACATGTCCCAGCTCCGTGCGTTCGGCGCGCAGAAACTTGCGACGCGCCGGTACGCAGTAGAACAGATCCCGCACTTCGATACTGGTGCCCGCTGGATGCGCCGCCGGGACGCCGGCAAGCACACGACCATTCTCGACTTCGACGCGACAGGCCTGAGCCTGTTTGGCAGGCCGCGAGGTGATGGCGAACTTCGACACCGAGGCGATCGACGGTAAAGCCTCGCCGCGAAACCCCAGTGTGGCGACCGATTCCAGGTCTTCCAGACTGCTGATCTTGCTGGTCGCATGACGCGACAAAGCAATCGCCAACTCATCTGCGGCGATACCGATGCCATCGTCGCGGATGCGGATCAGGCGAATACCGCCTTCTTCAAGATCAATATCGATCCGACTGGCACCGGCATCCAATGCATTCTCCAGCAGTTCCTTGACCACCGACGCAGGGCGCTCGACCACTTCGCCCGCGGCAATCTGATTGATCAGGGTGTCTGGCAGCAGTTGAATCGGCACGCGCGGGTCGTCCGTATCGAAGGGACGCGCATGATAAGTCCTGTCGGTGCAAAGCACGCGACGGATGATGACTTGGCGGAAATGAACCGCTTGCGTGCTTCAACGCGGAGTTCAGGCGCCAGGAATCTGCAGACGGTCGCCCACTTTCACCACATCGCCACGCAGGCGATTCGCCGAGCGCAAGGCCGACAGGCTGATGCCATGCTGAGTCGCAATGTGGCTCAGTGTCTCGCCGCGCGAGACGATGTGCTGTCTGGCGCGCGGACGAGCGTTCGAGGCCAGCCAACTGCCAGGTGGCGGCTGAAGATTGAAGTAGTCCTTCACGCCATTAACGATGGCTGCTGCCAGACGCTGCCGATGTGCCGGGTCATTGAGCTTGCGCTCCTCGCCGGGATTGCTGATGAACGCCGTCTCGATCAGCATCGACGGCACATCCGGCGAACGCAGAACGACGAAGTTGGCGCGCTCGACATCCGGCTTGTGCGTCTTGCCGACGCGCTTCATCGCAGACAGCACATAGTTGGCGACATCATCCGACGCCTTCATGGTGGCACTCTGCGCCAGATCGAGCAGCACGGCCGCCAGCGTATCGTCCTTGTCGTCCAGCTTCACGCCACCAACCAGATCCGAGGCATTTTCGCGCGCCGCCAACCAGCGCGAAGCCTCATTGGTGGCGCCGCGTGTGGACAGCACATAGACCGAAGAGCCCGAAGCTGTCTGACGATGGAAGGCGTCCGCGTGGATGCTGACGAACAGATCGGCCTGCGCATCCCGCGCGCGGCGATAGCGCTGCTCCAGCGGGATGAAGTAGTCACCATCGCGAATCATCACGGCGCGGAAGCCGCGCTCCGCATTGATCTGGCGCGCCAATTCCCGCGCCACTGCCAGAGTGATGTTCTTTTCACGCGAGCCACCGGGACCCATGGCGCCCGGGTCTTCACCGCCATGCCCGGCGTCGATGGCAATGATCACATCACGATCCACGGCGGGTACCGCCTGCTGGACCGTTCTCGTCACCGTCGGTGCCGTGGCAGCCGCTGTCGGCAGATCGATCACCAGTCGATGACCATGCCCCTCGGCGGGCGGAAGCAGAAACGACTTCGGTCGTGCTGTTTCGTTCAGATCAAGCACGATTCGCAAGTCGCGATCGCCCTGCTTGCCGGTGCGCACTTGGCGTAACGCGCCTTTGGCGACGTCCTGCAAACGAAACCCGCTGGACAAGGTCGACGCCTGCAAATCCAGCACCAGACGATCAGGACCGGTCAGCGGAAACAACTTGTAGTCCACAGCACCGCTCAGGTCGAGCACCACGCGGGTCGATTCCGGACTGGCCCAGACGCGCAGATCCTTGATTTCAGCGGCTCGCAGCGCACCTGCCGTCGCCAGCAAGGCCAGACCCGAGAGGGTCAACGAAGCAATCCGCTGGCAGAAAATCAGGCGCATACCTGCAATTCAACCGCAGCACCAACCCAATTGCAAGAAAATTCACTTCTAAATCCGCCACCTGCGGCATGTTTCTCGAAAGCAACGCAGAAATGATTCGCCGCGCCAGACGCAATCGATCAACCGAGCCTCGGCGCCGCCTGAAGATCGCCCGGATCCGGCCCAGCGCTGGCTGGAAACGACATCGTTCGCCACACTACGCAGCCCTTTGCTGCGGACTTTCTTCATGTTGCTCGCCAGCGTCGCATTGCTGATCGGCCTTGCTCTGTTGATGTGGAGCGCGGATCGTTTCATTCACGGGGCCGCCGCCGTCGCCGGTCACATCGGCATGCCACCGCTGTTGATCGGCATGGTGGTGGTCGGCTTTGGCACCTCAGCGCCCGAGCTGGTGGTGTCGGTACTCTCTGCCGCGCAAGGCAATCCCGGTATCGCGCTGGGCAATGCCTACGGTTCCAACATCGGCAACATCGGCTTGATCCTGGGCGTCACCGCCTTGATCACACCCATCGCGGTGCACTCCAACGTGCTGCGCAAGGAGCTGCCGATACTGCTGCTGGTGACCTTGCTTGCCGCGTGGCAGGTGCAGGACGGCAATATTGCGCGCAGTGAGTCATGGCTGTTGCTGGGTGTGTTCGGCCTGGTCATGGGATGGTCCATCTGGCAGGGAATGCGCAAGGCACCCGATGCGCTGGGCGACGAAACAGCGGAAGAACTGCGCAGCCACCCGATTCCTCTGCGTCACGCCATTTTCTGGCTGCTGATCGGCCTCGTCATGCTGATCCTGAGTTCGCGCATTCTGGTCTGGGGCGCGGTCGAGATCGCCACGGCGTTCGGGGTCAGCGATCTGGTGATCGGCCTGACGGTGGTTGCGATTGGCACCTCGTTGCCGGAGCTGGCGTCGTCACTGTTCGCCGTCAAGCGCGGCGAACACGACATCGCACTGGGTAATGTCCTCGGATCGAACCTGTTCAACACACTGTCCGTCGTCGGTATCGCGGGCGTCATCGGGCCGATGAGCGCAGGGCCGGAAATCTTCCAGCGCGACATGCTGACCATGCTCGGCTTCACGGCCATCCTGTTCGTGTTTGGCTACGGTTTCCGTGGACCTGCGCGTATCAACCGGTTCGAGGGCGGAACCTTGGTTCTGGCCTACATGGCTTACAACGCCTATCTGCTGATCACCCAATTCAACGCTCACTGAGCGCTGCGGTGAATGGCATGGGCGACGGATAGCGGCGCCCTTCGCGCAAGGGCTGGAAGCACGGCGCGGTGTGCAGAAACGCTCCCTCGGTGGATTGCGCGTGCCAGCCAGGCAAGACCGCCAATGGCAAGGGACGCAGTTCCAGCGGATCGTTCAAGGCGTCGCCGCAAGCGATACGCTCGGCAATCGATGCCATCCAGTCCTCGGTCGGTGTTCGCGCCTCCGCGCGCATCAGCAGGGCCTTGCCGACCAACAGTCGGGATGGATCGAGGGCGTGTTCCAGCACCGCATGCCCGAACACGATGACGTCACAGGCCACAGGATTCGCTTGCAGGCGACGCGCCAGCAGCGGCCATTCATGCGCGTCCCAGTGCGCCAGCGCGATGTCATCGTTGATCCGCACCACCACACCGGCTTCGTCGAAATGGGTCAGCGCGCACTGCCCTCGCGTGCGCTGACGCGGCCCCACCTTGCCGATGTCGATGGTCTGGCGAAGATTGAGCGCCGACTTCATGCGCGACCAGCGCAACCAGATCAACGCATTCAGCAGGTCATGCCAGTTCATGGCGCGGGTGGGAATCTCGCTGTGCGCGTAGATGCGATCCTCGTAGTGCATGCCATCGGCCAGCAATTCGCTGTCCTGCCGCACAAATCGCATCAGACCTTGCGTGTGCGCATGACGCAAGCCTTGCGCGCGCATGTTGAGCATCGCCTCCGAGGGCCATTCGCCAGCGCGAAGAAGGTCGCCGTATTCGGCATAGGGCGCGAACGCCGGATGCTGGAACACGGCTTCCGGTACGGCCCTGCGATCAGGGGCGATGAATCGCCGTTTGGCCATGCTCAGTGGTCGCCGAACTCATCCTCGTCGACCTCGACCAGCCCGAACAGGTCGTGCTCGTCATTGCCCATGATGTGCACGTCGACGATATCGCCGGGCTTCAGACCAGCCGCTTCGCCATCCTGAATCTGCACCAGACCGTCGATTTCTGGCGCATCGAAGCGCGAACGGCCAATGGCGAGTTCGCCATCCAGCAAATCGATCAGCACCGGCTGCACGCTGCCCACCTTGGCGGCCAGACGTTGCTCGCTGATTTCGGCCTGGCGCGCCATGAAACGCTCCAGGCGTTCAGCCTTGACCTCTTCCTGCACCGCACCCGGCAAATCGTTGGCCGATGCACCGTCCACTGGCGAATAGGCGAAAGCCCCAACGCGATCCAGTTGCGCCTCATCAAGGAAGTCCAGCAGTTCCTCGAAGTCGTCCTCGGTCTCGCCCGGAAAGCCGACGATGAAGGTGCTGCGGATCGCCAGCTCGGGACAGATTTCACGCCAGCGCTGGATGCGTTCCAAGGTCTTGTCGACCGCTCCGGGACGCTTCATCAGCTTGAGTATGCGCGGACTGGCGTGCTGGAACGGCACGTCGAGATAGGGCAACAACTTGCCCTCGGCCATCAGCGGGATGACCTCATCGACGTGCGGATACGGGTAGACATAGTGCAAGCGTGTCCACAGGCCCAGCTCGGACAAGCCTTCGCACAGACTCTTCATGCGCGTGGCGTAGGACTTGTCGCGCCATTGACGCTCGGCATATTTCATGTCGACGCCATAGGCCGAGGTGTCCTGCGATACCACCAGCAATTCGCGCACGCCGCCACGCGCCAGCTTCTCGGCCTCGCGCAAGACCTCGTCAACCGGACGACTGACCAGATCGCCACGCATGCTCGGGATGATGCAGAAGCTGCAGCGGTGATTGCAGCCTTCGGAAATCTTCAGATAGGCGTAGTGCTTCGGGGTCAGCTTAAGACCGTAGTCCGGCACCAGATCGATGAATGGATCGTGTTTTGGCGGCACGACCGCATGCACTGCCTGCATCACCGACGCATAGTCCTGCGGACCGGAAATCGACAGCACTTCCGGATGGGCCTGACGGATCTCATCCGGGCGTTTGCCCAGACAGCCAGTGACAATCACCCGGCCATTTTCGGCCAGCGCCTCACCGATGGCGTCCAGCGATTCATCGACCGCCGAATCGATGAAGCCGCAGGTATTCACCACCACAACATCGGCCGCATCGTAAGTCGGCACGATTTCGTAGCCTTCGATCCGCAACTGGGTGAGGATGCGTTCGGAGTCCACCAGTGCTTTGGGGCAACCCAGACTGACGAAGCCGACACGGGGATTGGACTTTGACATGGCGATAGCGGTGGGAAGCGGCTGCGGATTGTAAGCCGCAGGCCGCCACCTGTCCGAACTCGCTTACCAGACGGTGGCGCGAGCTGCTTCCGGCAAACGCATTTCACTGCCTTCATGACAGCGATACACGCTGGAAAAGCCGTTGTGATGCGCCAACGGTCCATTGACCCGGAAGGCATTCGGCGCGGTCGCCAAGCTCAGCGCATTCAAGCGCGCCGCCGCCTCACGGCTGTTCTGCTTCCACACCTGCGCCCAGCTCAGAAAGAATCGCTGCGCTGCGCTGCTGCCCTGCACGACCGGTCCCGACTCGCCACCCGCCGCCACAAACGCCGCCCAGGCGATCTGCAATCCGCCCAGATCCGCAATGTTCTCGTACAAGGTGGCATCGCCATCAAGGGCAAAGCCCGGCAACACTTCGAACGCACCGTATTGCGCGATCAGCGGGCGCACACGCAGCACGAAGGCATCGGCATCGGAGGTCTGCCACCAAGCGACCGCCTCGCCCTTGGCATTGATCGTTGCGCCCTTGCCGTCCACCGCATGCATCAACTCACGCGCGATCAACACACCCAATCCGCCCCATTGTGCGGACAAGTCTGCTGCCGGATCAAACAAGGGCGACTGCAAGGCACCGGCAGGAATCAGCAAGCGGTTCTCTTCCACCACATAGAACGGCAACGGGCTGGTCGCCGGAATGGGCCATGTCGCGGGTGTGGCGTCGGCACGCCAGCGATTCGCTTGCTCTGCCTTGGCAATCGCCATCAGGCTGCCGATCAGGCGTTGCGGATCGGGCATCGGCAACGCTCGCGATGGCATCGCCGGACCGCCGATCTCCACCCGTAGCGCATCGAGCTTTTTCAACGCCTCGGCACGCGCAGGCTCGCCGAGCCAGATCGCCTTGCCGATGGCCTGCCGATACTGTTCCAGCGCACCGTCTACCAAGACCTGCGCGGCCGCTGTGCGGGCCGAATCCACCTGCGCCGCCGCATAGGTGGCGGCCAGCTCCGCTGCCAACACCCGGCGAACGATGGCCACCGCGCGCTGTTCCGGCGTCTGCGCGGCCTCGCCAGACAGCATCTGACGGAACAATTCGTCGTAGGCCTGCGCATACACACCGCCCAGATAGGGCGCGGCACGGTGCATCAAATGAAAGCGGAACCAGGCCTTCCAAGAGGTGATCGGCAAGCTCGTCAACTTCTGATCCAAGGCCGCCAAATAACTGCTGTGCGGGGCCGACACCTGCTCCACATCGCGCGCACCCAGCGTCCGCATCAAGGCCTTGAAACCCAGGTTCGGATAGGTGCGGTCCAGTTGCTTGAGCGGTAGTAGACGCGTGGCGTTAGCCGGATCGGCCAATTGCGCCAGGGACAATGAAGCACGCGCGAGATCGGTTTCCACCTGCAGCACCAGCGCCGAATTTGCCGCCGCATTCGCGTCACCCGCCAAACCCAGCAAGCGCTCGATATAGGCGCGATAGGCAGCGCGAATCTGCACCACCTGGGTGTCCTCGCGCAGGTAGTAATCGCGATCCGGCAAGCCGAGTCCCGCCTGCGTCACGTGCACCATGCCCACACCCGTCTGACCCGATACGGCGGTGGTTCCCAGGTTGAACAGCACTGGCACACCCGCCGCATGCCAATCGGCGATCAGTTTGGTCACATCCTTGCTGCGCTTGAGCTTGTCGATGCGCGCAAACCAGGGCTGCAAATCGCTCAATCCCACCTGATCGATGGCCGCCTGATTCAGCGCCCCCGCATACAGCGCACCCACCGCAGTCTGCGGCGATGCCGCAAGCAGCACCTGCAATTGCGCATCAGCCAACTGCGTCTGCATCTCCAGCAAACCGACCGAAGCCTCGGTTTCCGGAATCGGCGTCGACGTCAGCCAGCGCCCATTGGCGTGGCGGTAGAAGTCCTTGCACGCGGGCGTTTGCGGATCGATGTCCGCCAGCACCGGCAAACTCTGCGCCGACACCACGGCGCTGAAACCCCAACCAGCCGCAAACATCGCGCGCGCCAGCGCAACCACCGTCGAACGAATACGCATCAGGACTTCACATCAAAGAGAACAGGCCGCGTATTGTGCCCGAAGCACGGCGGCTCTCTTGTCATCCGGTAACGCACACACCCCAGCGCGCCCGTGGACGGCCCCGCAAGCGCAGGACTACACCGCCTGCCCCGCCGCATGACCGGACGCCCAGGCCCATTGGAAGTTGTAGCCGCCAAGCCAGCCGGTGACATCCATCACTTCACCCACAAAGTACAGCCCGGGACAGCGTTTTGATTCCATGCTGCTGGACGACAGTTCGCGGGTGTCGACGCCACCGAGGGTAACTTCGGCAGTGCGATAGCCTTCGGTGCCACTGGCGACCAGCGGATAGTGCTGCAGGGTTTCGGCGATCTCTCGCAATGCCTTCGGGTTGAACTGCCGCATGGGTCGACTTTCGAAACGGTGCTCGCACAGACGTTGCGCCAGTCGCTTGGGCAACAGTTCGGCGAGCACGTTACGCAACTCTGCCGCTGGCCGTTCCTCGCGCAGTGCCTGCAGACGCGGAAATGCGTCTTCGCCAGGCAGCAAGTCCAGGCTCAGTGGTTCGCCCGGTTGCCAGTAGGACGAAATCTGCAGGATCGCTGGCCCACTGATGCCGCGATGGGTGATCAACATCGCGTTGCTGAAACGCTGCTTGCCCGCCGTGGCGGTGACCGGCAGTGCGACACCGGCCAGATCCCGCCAGTGATCCGCGTGCGTACCG
>Ga0075163_10003874_pt1 | contig 20066 bp, 11 predicted proteins | sample JI1023141ADNA_FD_71478 | JGI IMG/M metagenome (GOLD analysis project Ga0075163, IMG submission 71478) | Wastewater effluent complex algal communities from Wisconsin, to seasonally profile nutrient transformation and Carbon sequestration -... | ecosystem: Engineered > WWTP > Effluent > Algae... | reverse complement strand
CGCTCGACAAGCGCGTGTACATCGATCTCGCGTTCTACGACGATCTGCGCGAACGCTTCGGCGCACCCGGCGACTTCGCCCAGGCGTACGTGATCGCGCACGAGGTCGGTCACCACGTCCAGAACCTGCGCGGCCTGCTGGGTCGCGGCGAGGTCAACCAGGTGGAGACCGAGCTGCAGGCGGACTGCCTCGCCGGTGCGTGGGCCAAGGATGCCGAGGCTCGCAAGCTCCTCGAGGTCGGTGACATCGACGAGGCGCTCAACGCGGCCCGCCAGATCGGCGACGACACGATCCAGCGCAAGACCCAGGGTCGCGTGCAGCCGGAGACCTGGACGCACGGCTCGGCGGCGCAGCGCTCGGGATCGTTCAAGCGCGGCTACGAACGCGGCGTCGCGGGCTGCGGGCTCTAACCAGCGAGCCCGGGATGCGCGAGGGCCTTGATCAAGGCCTTGCGATCACCGGCGTGGGTGTTCCAGATGTCGATGATCTTGTCGGCCTGCGTCCGACCCGATTGCGCGATCTCCTCGACGGGAGCGAGCAGAGGCAGCGAACCAGGCGCGAGCTTCGCGAGCCCGCTCTTCGCGATCGCGACGAGCTCCTTCGCGAGCTCGCCCAGCGTGTGAGCGCCGGCGCGGGCCTTGAAGCCTTGCGTCGGCACGTCCTCGCACAGCTGCTGGCGCTGCGCGAAATCGAGGCCGGTGGTCAACGCGGTGGCCGCGGTGCGCGCGTCGACGTCGTAGAGCAGGCCGCGCATCATCGGCGCGAGCGCGGCGATCATCTCGAGCGAGCCGCAATCGCAGCCGCGGACCTCGATGAATTTCTTGAGGCGTCCCTCGGGGAACAGCGTCGACAGGTGCAGCGCCCAGTCCTCGTGGGTCGCGCGCTCGCCGCCGAACCCGTCGCGCATGAACTTGCGGAACGTCAGGTCCCCCGGCACGCGGCGATACCCACCGCGGTAGAGGAAGTACATCGGGATGTCGAGCGCCCACTCGGTGTAGCCCTTGAACACGTCCTGGCGCCCGAACGCGAATGGCACCAGCCCGGCGCGGGCGTTGTCGGTATCGCGCCAGATCCATGCGCGGTAGCTCTGGTAGGCGCTGACCTTGTCCTCGACGATCGGCGACGCGGCCCACAGCGCGGTGAGGATCGACGTCACCGAGTACAGACACTCCATCTTCGCGGAGGCGTCCGCTTCATCCTCGAAATCGAGGTTCGCCTGCACGGTGGCAGTGCGCACCATCATGTCCTGGCCGCGCGTCCCGACCGTGGCCATGTACTCGCGCATCACCTCGTAGCGCTGCTTCGGCATCCACGGGATGTCGTCACGTCCGCCGAACGGACGCAGGCCGATCGAGAGCCACGCGATGCCGAGCTCGCGCGAGGCGCGGCCGAGGGCATCGGTGTACTCCTCGAGATCCATCACCAGCTTGCGATCGTCGTCGACGGGACGGCTCGCGAGCTCGAACTGCCCGCCGGGCTCGATCGTCAGCTGCGAATCGCCGCGGACGAGCGCGATCATGTTGTTCACCGTCGCTGCACCGTGCGCCGCTTCGGCGAACACGGCGCCGTACTCGCTCGCCGTCGACAGCGTCTCCATCACGGGCGTGCCGCCGCGATCCGCGAACCACTGGAGCAGCGCGCCGATCCCGCGCTCGCCATCGTAGGTCGGCGCCGCGCCCGTCTCGGGCCACACCCCGATCAGCTCGTGCTCGGATCCGACGCGCCACGCAGATCGTGGCTTGCCCGCACTCGCGAAGTACTCGAGCAGCTCGGCCTCCGACGTGAGGGGAACGGCTTGCTTTTCGTCGACGAGATGCACGATTTCCCGGGACTCTAGGGGGTGATCTGAGACCCGTCAATGCGAGCTGCCGTGGTAGCGTCGCCGCGATGGGTGATCGAGATGCACGACCCGCGCTCGCCTGCCTGAGCCGGCTCTCCACGCCGTACACGCGGCTCCTCGAGCTACTGCGAACCAAGGCCTTCGCGGAGCGCGAGGTCACGTTGTCGTCGGGAAAGAAGTCGAACTTCTACATCGACTGCAAGCAGGTCTCGCTCGACGCCGAGGGAGCCTGCCTGATCGGCGAGCTATTTCACGCGGTGATCAAGGAGGTCGCGCCCGGGGCCGTCGCCGTCGGTGGGCTGACCCTCGGTGCCGATCCGATCGCGACCGCGACGTCGGTGCTGTCGTTCCAGAAGGGCTCGCCGCTCGCGGCCTTCATCGTCCGCAAAGAACCCAAGGGGCACGGCACCAACCAGTTCCTCGAGCACGCGGGGATCGCCCCCGGCTCCGAGGTGGTCGTCGTCGAGGATGTGGTCACCACGGGGGCCGCCACCATCAAGGCGCTCGAGCGCGCCCGAGACGCCGGTCTGGTGCCCGTTCACGCGCTCGCGCTCGTCGATCGCATGGAGGGCGGGCGCGAGGCCATCGCCCAGCTGTTCCCCACCACGCCGCTCACCACGCTCTACGCCCGCACCAACTTTCTATGAAGCTCGCCGTCCTGCTCGTTTGTCTGCTCGGCTGCGTCGGGCAATCGCCGTATCAGCGCACCACCAACGAGGTCACGCGGCAGCGCACCCTCGACGGCGGCTACCAGCAAGTGCTCCAGCTCGCCGCGATCTACAAGTCGCCGACCTGGCGGAGCGCGCACGCCGAGAAGGACGCGTCCAATCGCGGGCTGACCGGCGACGCTCGCACGCAGCGGATCGCGCAGGCGCAGGCCGAGGCTGCCGGGCCGCTCGAGTTCGCGCTGCTGGTCACCACCTGGGACCGTCGCGAGAACGATCTCGATCGCGGCAAGAAGAGCGTGTGGAAGGTCCGCATGCTCGACGACGCGGGCGCCGAGATCGAGCCGATCGAGCTGGTGCGCGACAAGCGCCCGATGCTCACGCTGCGCTCCGAGTATCCCGCGATGGGTGACTTTGCCACCGCGTACATCGTTCGCTTCAAGCGACCCACCACGGCGCTCGCGCAGCTCCGGCTGCGGATGAGCAGCGAGCGTGGTGGTGTCGAGGTCAGCTGGCCCGGGATCGAGGCATCTCCCGAGGTCGCCCCACCGCCCGCACCGGCGAAGCCCGAGCCGAGCGCGCCCACCCCCGAGCCGGCCCCGGCCGCGTCCGTCGAGAGGCAACCATGAACATGATCCGAGGTCTCCACCACAACGCGTATCGCTGCCGAGACTCCGAGGAGACGCGCCAGTTCTACGAGGACTTCCTCGGCCTCCCGCTGGTCAACGCGTTCGAGATCGCCGAGACCAAGAGCGGCCGCCCCACCAAGGTGCTGCACTCGTTCTATGCGATGCGGGATGGCTCGGCCCTCGCGTTCTTCGAGGATCCGACGCGCCCGTTCGACTTCAAGGAGCAGCACGACTACGACCTCCACATCGCGCTGGAGGTCGAGCAGGGTGCGCTCGGCGTGATGATCGAGAAGGCGAAGACGATGGGCAAGCACGTGCGCGGCATCGCCGATCACCAGTTCATCGACTCGATCTACTTGCGCGACCCGAACGGCTACGTGATCGAGCTGACGGCCAAGCGCCCGGACCACGACGCGCAGATCTATCAAGCTCGCAAGGTCGCGCACCAGTCGCTCGACGCCTGGCAGCGCGACAAGCACACCACTAACGGCTGACCGGCTCCTTCGCGGCATCGGCGGCCCACGCCTGCATGGCGGGGAGAGCGGCCACCGCGTCGATGTACGCCTTGCAGCGCGCGTCGACCGGCACCTGATACGTGGTGAACCGCGTGGTCACCGGCGCGAACATCGCATCGGCGATCGAGAATGCGCCGAACAGGAACGGGCCACCGCTCGCGAGGCAATCGCTCCAGATCTCCTGCACGCGCTTCGCATCGGCCAGCGCCTCGGGATCCGTCGGCGTCGGGCGGGTGGCGTGGAGCTCCATCGCCATGTGTTTGCGCAGCGCCGCGAAGGAGCTGTGCATCTCGCAGCTGATGCTCCGAGCCTTCGCGCGCTGCATCCGATCCTCGGGCCACAGCTTGGTCTTCGACACCTCGGCGACGAATTCGCAGATCGCGAGGGAGTCCCAGATCACCTGGCCTTCGTGGTGAAGCACCGGGACCTTGCCGGCCGGGTTCACCTTCGCGATCTCGGTCTTGGTCGTGGGTTGGTCGAGCAGGATGGTCGTGCACTCGAACGGCAGCCCGCTCTGCGCGAGTGCGAGGTATGGGCGCAACGACCACGAGGAGTACCGCTTGCTACCGACGTAGAGATGCATGCGCGGGAATCTACAGTGCGCACCACGACGATGGGTCGCACAGAGATGCGCGGGCGCGGTCGGCACAGGTCTCGCGACGAGGAAGGCTCCTTACGGTTTTTTTCGGTGACATTAGGACTGTCGAACCGCACATAGTGGTCGATGTCCAAGGGGATGAGGCTCCTGCGATGCTCGTACATGTCGGGGGCGTGGCAGCAACTGCCCGACTCCAGCTACGACGGGCCCTCCACCCTCGTGCTCCTGTTCGGAGCGTCCGAGCTCGATGTTCGCGCCCCGATCGCCGAGCTCCGGCGTGTGCTGCCCGAGGCGGTGCTGATCGGTTGCTCGAGCGCGGGCGAGATCCATCAAGCGCAGGTCGCCGACAATTCGATCGGTGCCGCGGTCGTCCAGTTCCAGCACACACGCCTCCAGCACCTCTGCCTTCCGATCGACCAGGCAAGCTCGCGGGAGGCAGGCTCCCAGATCGCGCGCACGCTCGCCGCGCCAGATCTGCGCGTGGTGATCGCGTTCTCCGAAGGGGTCTCCGTCAACGGTAGCGAGCTCGCCCGGGGGCTCGCCGACGTGGGTCCGCAGGTCGTCGTCGCTGGCGGCCTCGCCGGCGATGGTGAACGGTTCGGTGCGACGTGGGTCGTCTGCGACGACGTGCCCACGAGTGGGCGTGTCTGCGCGGTCGGGCTGTACGGCACGTCCCTTCAGGTGGGTCACGGATCGAGAGGCGGCTGGGACATCTTCGGCCCCGAGCGATCGGTCACGCGCTCGTCCGGAAATGTTCTCTACGAGCTCGACGGCAAGCCCGCACTCGCGCTCTACAAGACGTATCTCGGCGAGCGAGCCGCGGGTCTCCCCACCGCGGCGTTGCTGTTTCCCCTCGCGATCCTCGCCGGCGATCGCCGCGTCGTCCGGACCGTGCTCGCGGTGGATGAGGACGGACAGTCGATGCGGTTCGCCGGTGACATCCCCGAGGGGTCCCGCGTCCAGTTGATGCGGGGCAACTTCGACAGGTTGATCCTCGGTGCCCAGGGCGCAGCGACGGCCGCGCGCGGCCCGGGGTCGGATCCGGTGCTGGCGCTCGCGGTCAGCTGCGTCGGGCGCCGGCTGCTCATGAAGAGTCGGATCGACGAGGAGCTCGAGGCGACGCTCGACGCGCTGCCTCCCGAGACCCAGCAGATCGGCTTCTACTCGTACGGCGAGCTGGCCTCGGCACACCTGGGAGCCTGCGAGCTTCACAACCAGACGATGACCTTGACGACGTTCTCCGAGGCGGCGTGATGTTGCACCCCTTGCTGACGCGCCAGCTCAAGCGCCTGGGGCTCGGGCGAGAGGTGCCAACCGAAGCCCAATGGACCGCGCTGCTGACGGTCGTCGGTGCGACGTACCGCGAGGCGGAGCAGGACCGCGAACTGGTCGAGCGCGCGATGACGATCTCGTCGGCCGAGATGCGCGAGCTCTACGACAACCTCGAGCAGGCATCGCGGACAAGCCACGTGGCACATCGCGATCAGCTGCTCGCGACGAACGCGGTCAAGGCCGCCGTGCTCGAGGCCTCGCCCGACGGGATGTTGGTGATCGGCGAGCGCCGCGAGGTCGTGTTGTACAACCACCAGTTCCTCGAGATCTGGCGCATCCCGGAGGAGGTGCGACGCACGGGCCAGCACGCGGCCTTCCTCGCCTACACATTCACACAGCTCGTCGATCCGGTCGCGTTTCGAATCCGCATCGACGAGCTCTATGCAGATCCGACCGCGAGCTCGGAGGACGAGATCGAGCTCCTCGACGGCCGCGTGATCGAGCGGTGCTCGCGGCCGATCATGGACGCCGACGGGACCACGCGCGGACGGCTGTGGAGCTTTCGCGATGTCACGGCGCGGCGGCGAGACGAGGCCAACCTGCGATCGGCGCACGCGTTCCTGGATTCGATCTTCGAGACGTTGCCGAACATGGTGTTCGTCAAGGAAGCCAGCGAGCTCCGGTTCGTGCGCTTCAACCGCGCGGGCGAGGAGCTTCTCGGGGTCGAGCGCGACCGGCTGATCGGTCACAGCGACCACGAGCTGTTCCCGGCGGAGCAGGCCGACAGCTTCGTCGCCGCGGATCGCGTCGCCTTGGCCCAGGCCAAGACCACGACGATCGCCGAGGAACAGATCGAGACCTCGCGCGGCATGCGGTACCTGCGCACCAGGAAGATCCCGATCGCCGGCGCCGATGGGCGGCCGGCGTATCTGCTCGGCATCTCGGAGGACATCACCGAGGAGCGTGCTCGGTCCGCCGAGCTGTACCTTGCCAAGGAGCGCGCCGAGACCGCGAGCCGCGTCAAGTCCGACTTTCTCCTCAACATGAGCCACGAGTTGCGGACGCCGCTCAACGCGATCCTCGGCTTCGCGCGCGTGCTCGGCCGCAGCGCCAAGGGGCGGCTCGATGCTGACGAGGAGGCCTACCTGCGCGACATCGTCGTCGCGGGCGAGCACATGCTCCAGCTGGTCAATGACCTGCTCGACCTGCGTAGCCTCGAGGCGCAGGCCCTCGAGGTGGCCCCGACCGAGCTGCTTCCACCACTCCACGAGGCCATCCGCATGATCCAACCCCTGGCTCGCGAGCGAGAGCAGACCCTTGCCGTCGACATCTCGCCCGACTTGCCTCGCTGCCTCGGCGAGCGTCGAGCGATCGTCCAGGTGCTCGTCAACCTGATGACCAACGCCACCAAGTTCACCCCGAAGGGCGGGCGGCTGGCGATCCGTGCTCGCGGCGATCACGGCATGGTCCAGCTCGAGGTCGCCGACACCGGCTGCGGGATCTCGTCCGAGGACCAGCACCGGCTGTTTCAGTACTTCGAGCAGCTCGGGGCCAAGCAGGCGATGAAGGGTTCTGGAGTCGGGCTCGCGTTGACGCGCGCGCTCGTCGAGAAGATGGGCGGTGCGATCAGCGTGGCGAGTGTGGTCGGGGATGGCACCACGTTCTCGGTGCGCCTGAGGTGCGCCGACGCGTGAGCGCGTCGACCATCCTGGTCGTCGACGACGAGCCGGCGAACCGACGGCTGCTCGAGGCGATCCTCAAGCTCGAGGGCTACGCGGTCGTGCAGGCCTCGAACGGCACCGAGGCACTCGAGCGGGTCTCGCGTGGCGGGATCGAGCTGATCCTGCTCGACGTCATGATGCCCGGGATCGACGGGATCGAGGTGTGCCGCGTACTCCGCGAGCGGGCGGCCTACGTCCCCGTGATCCTGGTGACCGCGCTCGCCGATCAGCAATCGCGGGTCCGCGGCAAGCAAGCAGGCGCCGACGACTTCTTGACCAAGCCCGTCCACGAGGACGAGCTGCTCGTGCGCGCCCGCAACCTCCTGCGCATGCACGCGCTCCACACCGAAGCCATCGTCCAGCGTCGCGAGGCACAACGAGAATCCGAGCGCTGGAGGTTGATGTCCGAGGTCGCGGCAGCGGTCGCCACCTGCGTCGACTTCCGGTGCTTGCTGCGCAAGCTGATGGACTGTCTCGCGAACGACGTGTCGCTGGATTGCGCCGGGATCCTCGATTTCTCCGGCGATAGCCTCATCGTCCGGGCGACCTGTGGCCATGACATGTCTGGTCCCGCCCCGAAGATCGGGCTCGGCGCCGCGGATCATGTGTGGCTGGAGGAGCTCCGTCGCGTCGGGTACGCGCGCGTTACCCACACCCAGCACGGACCGATGACGGGGCTGCTCCAGATGCTCGGATACTCCGAAGGCATCGCGATCCCGGTCCAAGGTGCAGGTGCCTTGCACCAGGTGTTCGTCGGCGCGCGTCAGGGGGCCTTCTCCAGCGACGAGGTCGAGCGGATGACCCAGCTCGCGCCGCATATCGGGACGGCCGTCAACAACGTGCGGCTCCACATGCACAGCGAACAGCTGTTGCGCAGCCGCGACGAGCTGAGTCAGCTCATCGTGCACGACCTGCGCAACCTCCTCGCCGTGGCCCAGATGAACCTCGAGATGGTGGCGGAGGAGCTGCCCAGCAGCGAGTCGCTAGACGACGCGGTCCATGCCGTGGAGCGGATGTCCGGACTGGTCGCGGAGCTCCTCGACGTCGGCGCGGCAGAGGAGGGTCGCCTCCAGATGATCCGCCAGCCGACCGATCTGGGAAGGCTCGCGGACGAGGTGCTCTCGCACGCCGTGCCGCGAGCACGCCACCCGAAACGCACGCGCTTGACCGTCGCAGGGGACGCGCCGGTCACCGCGGCGGTCGACCCACGGCTCACTCGCCGAGTCCTCGAGAATGTCGTCGGGAACGCGACGCGGTTCATCGACGAGAGCGGAGTCATCGCGGTCGAGGTCGAGCGGGTCGGGGACCGTGCGGTGGTCTCGATCTCGAACGACGGCCCGAGCATTCCACCGGACCTGCGGGCGCGGCTGTTCGAGAAGTACACGGGTGAAGACAAGGGGCGGCAAGCCTCGACGCGCGGGCTAGGGCTCTATTTCTGCAAGCTCGTGGTCGAGGCGCACGGCGGGACCATCCGGGTCGCCGACCCCCCAACCGGGGCCCGATTCGAGATCTCGTTGCCGCTTCTGTGATCGTTTTTTGCGAACTTGTCGTGCAAGTCCGCGTCCGTTCGCTTGGCGACCGTCGCCGAACATCTCCCTTCGCGGGTTAGGGTCCCCCATGTTCGAGAAGTTGCTGGCGAACGACAAGTCCGACTACTTCGTGGTCGGCGTGCACCTCCACGGCCGGAGGCTCACCGCCGCGCTCGAGCTGTTTGTCCACGCCGACAAGGCCGCCGCGACCGCGGTGGTCTCCGTCGATCTCGACACGTTCGCCAGCGAGGTGCTGTTCTCCACCGGCGGTGTCACCGCGAACTACGCGGCGGAGGCGGGCTGGCACGGGCTGGTCCAGCCGACGAGGATCATCGAGCTCGTCGACGGCAAACCGCGCATCACCAAGACCGGCTTCAAGGGCGACGAGGAGTGCAGCGCGATCGCGCGGTTCGGGGGGAAGACGTTCATCTCGGGGACCAAGCAAAGCCCCGATGGCAAGTCCACCACCGACGGCTTCATCGCGGAGGTCGCCAGCGGCAAGCTGTTGATGCTCGTCGAGAGCTCGCAGTTTCCGACGCTCTACGAGGGCGATCTGAACGTGTTGTGTGCGGGCAAGGACACGCTCCACGCCAGCGGCACGATCCTCACGCGAAAGCCGGAGGCGACCAGAACGGGAGCGGTGATCGGGCTGCGCGGCGGCCAGCCCACCGTTCGGCCGTGCGACGTCGGCCACGTGTTCGCGCTTCACGAGGCCGCGTCGGGCGAGTTGCTGATCGGATCCGCCGGCCGCGGAGGGGCGCTCGGCAGCAAGAAGTTCCGGGGGGTCGAGGTCGCCGAAGACATCCGCGCGATCGCCGAGTTTGGCGGCGAGGCGTACTGGGGAACGCACGCGCAGCAAGGCTCGCTCACGCTGTGGCGCGGCACCGACCTGCCCACGCCTGCGTTCAAGGCGAAGTTTCATTCGGTCGGCCCTCGGTCGCGCGGTCGACGCGATCTGCGGATGTGCGCCAACACGGAGCTGCTCGTCGTCGCGAACAAGGACCGCGTGCACGTCTACGACGGCAAGAAGTGGAGCCAGCTCGCGTTCCAGCGCGACCTCGGCAAGCTCGTCAAGCGGGTCGCCGTCGGGATGAAAGAGGCCTGAGGAAAAAGCCTCGCAAGCTCGGCCTAGACGCCGAACTTCGCGAGCTTCTTGTGCAGACCCTCGCGCGTGATGCCGAGGGTGATCGCGGTCTTGGTCTTGTTGCCACCGTGATCGCGCAGCGCCTCGGTGATCAGCCAGCGCTCGACCTGCTCCATCATCTCCTTGAGCGTGCCCTGCTTGGGTGCGATCCGGGTGACGGTGCCTTCGATCTTGCGGAGGCGCGGCGACAGATCGGTGACCTCGAGCCAGTGGCCGGGCTCGGCCTGGATCACGAGGCGCTGGATCTCGTTCTCGAGCTCGCGGATGTTGCCGGGCCAGTTGTACTGGGCGAGCGCATCGAGAGCGTCCTGCGTGAAGCCGGGGATCTCGAGGCGGTACTCGTCCGCGTAGCGCTTGAGGAAGTGAGCGGCGAGTGCGGGGATGTCCTCGCGGCGCTCGCGCAGCGGCGGCAGCTTGATGGGGAACACCATCAGCCGGTAGTAGAGGTCCTGGCGGAACGCGCCCTTCTCGACCTCGGCGGAGAGATCGCGGTTGGTGGCGCAGATGATCCGGACGTCGACCTGCTTTTCGGAGGTGGCTCCGACCGGGCGGATCGTGCCCTCTTGCAGCACGCGCAGCAGCTTCGCCTGCAGCGTGAGAGGCATCTCGCCCATCTCGTCGAGGAACAGCGTGCCGCCGTCGGCGATCTCGAACAGGCCCTTCTTGTCGGAGTCGGCGGAGGTGAACGCACCGCGCTTGTGACCGAACAGCTCCGATTCGAGGAGGTTCTCGGGAAGGGCGGCGCAGTTCTGCGCGACGAACATCTTGTCGCGACGGCCGGACTGATGGTGGATCGCGGAGGCGATCAGCTCCTTGCCGGTGCCGGTCTCGCCCTCGACGCAGACGGTGGCGCGCGTATCGATCACGCGCTCGAGCTGGTTGAGCAGCGACTTCATCGCCGGCGAGTCGCCGATGATGTTGTCGAACTTGATCTTCTGCTCCTTGCGCTTGAGGTAGACGTTCTCGCCGCGGGCGTTCTCGGCCGCGAGGCGGAGCCGCTGGAACATCGTGGCGTTGTCGACGGCGAGCGACGCCTGCCCGGCGAGCAGCAGCGCCACCTCGAGATCGTTCTCGGTGAACATGCCGATCGACGCGCGGTTGTCGCACTGGATCAGGCCGATGATGTCGTCGCCGCGCCACAGCGGGACCGCGAGGATCGAGAGGATCGACCCGCCGAGGATCGACTCGGAGGACAGCGCCTCGAGGGCGTTCGCGGTGAGCACGGCGGCGCGATCGGCGAGCACGCGGCGGAGCACGGCGCGCGAGGCGCGGACCGGATCGCCGACCGGCGGCGGGGCATCCGGATCGGCGCTGGGGCGCTGCCGCGAGACGGCGAGCGAGAACCGGTCCTTGTCCTGATCGCTGCGCAGCAGGATCGCGACGTGGGTGGCGCGCGCGAGGAGCTCGAACGACGCGGCGACCGTGGCCTCGATGACCTCGGCAGGCTCGAGGCGGGCGCCGAGGGGTTGTAGGGCCTTGTAGATCCGGAGTGCGCCGACCGGGTCGTTCTCGAGCTGATCTGCCAGCTGCGGCAGATCCATGATCGAGCGCGAGGCGATCAGCCGATCACCCAGGTCGTCCTCACCCTCGTCGCCGATCCGGACCGAGATCCGCACGGGATCGGCAGGGTTGCCGAGCAGGATGAAATCGCCATCGGCGAGGGCGACCTCCCATCGCGCCGCGGCGTCGACGGGGATCCGGCGGCCATCGCGCTCGATGGCAGATCCGTTGGTCGAGCGCAGATCGCGGAACACGAAGTGTTCGCCGATCTGGGTGATCTGCGCGTGGTCGCCGGACAGGTGGAAGTCAGTGACGACCACCGTGCTCGACGGCGAACGCCCGAGCGTGGCCGTACCACCGCCTGCGAGTACGCGATGCGTTCGTTGCGTCGCGGTGCCGTTGAGGATTTCTAGAACGATCACAGAAACACAGCCTACGCCCGGCTCGCACCCAGGTTTATACTGCACACTCTTCGCGGCTGGCATGTCGGGGACCTCGAAAGTCATCGTGCTGGATCCGGACGGCCGGGCGAGCCGCCAGGTCGGGCTGGGGTTCGAGCGCGAGGGGGTGCCGGTTCGTGTGATGAGCACGACGCCGGCCGAGATCGGGGACCTGGAGCTGTTCTCGAACGGGGATCACGAAGCGAGCCTCGTGGTCATCGGTGGTACGGGCGAGACCCGGGCCCTGGATCTGATCCGCCGGGCGAGAAACCGCCTGGACGCCGCGGCGATCGATGCCCCGATCGTGTTTGCCGGCCGTGGCGTGCGGCGGACCGAGGCCGAGGCCGCCGGCGCCGATGAGGTCGTGTTGATGCCGGCGCACCTCCGCGACGTGGTGACCATCGGTCGGCTGCTGCGCGGGCAGGCCAAGGGGCAGCGCGGTCATCTCAACGGCAGCCTCGCCGAGACCACCGGGGTGTTCACGCTGGTGCGCGCCCTCTCGGCCCTCGGCCGGAGCGCCACGCTGACGCTGATCCGCGGGCTGCGGCGCGGCGAGGTGCGCTTCTATCACGGCGAGGTCACGTCGGCGCAGGTCGGCCTGATCCACGGCCAGGCGGCGCTCCACCAGCTGCTGCTGTGGACCGACGCGCGGTTCGATTTCCATCACGAGGACGTGGTGCGCCGGCAGCAGATCCCGCTGTCTCCCGACGAGCTGTTCGCCGACGCCGAGCGGTTCCTGAGCAGCATCCGCGACTCCAGTGGGTCGCTGTCGCCGTCGATGGTCCTCGAGCAGGACGTCGCGCGGATCCAGAGCCACGGCAAGCAGGTCCCCACCGAGGTCTATGGCGTGCTGCGGATGTTCGACGGGCACCGCGTGCTCGCCGATGTCCTCGAGGACTCGCCGTACCGGGTGTTCGAGACGCTGCGCGTGACGCAGCGAGCGGTCGAGGCCGGGCTGCTCCGCGAGGCGAGCACGCCGAAGCCGAAGGCGACGTGGCGCGCGGTGCTGGCGATCGAGGAGTGGCTGGTCGGCGGCGCGCGCGAAGAGATGGAGCGCTCGGCGGCGGAGAGCGGCCCGCTGAAGAGCGTCGATACCGGGCCGCATCGCAAGGAAAAGGACAGCAAGCGGAAGCGCAAGAAGCGGCGTGGCCAGGAGCCGCTGGCGCCCGTCGCGAGCAAGCCCGACATCGACTGGGGTGCGCTGGTGCCGCGCGTCGTCGGCGCCGAGATCCAGGGAACGCTCGCCGGCGTGGTGCCCGCATCGCATGCCTCGGGCGAGATCATGTTGCCCACGCGCGAGGAGCCCCGCGAGCGGCTCGAGGCGCTGATGGACACCAGCATGCGCGAGAAGATCTTCCCGCGCGACCTCGGCCTCGACGAGCCGAAGATCATCTTCGACGAAGCCGGCGAGCGCGCGAGCATCAAGCGCGAGGAGGACCAGGCGAAGGCCGACGCCGAAGCCAAGGCCGCGGCGGAGAAGGCCGAGCACGCGCGCGTCGCCGCCGAGCAAGCGCAAGTCGAGGCCAAGGCAGCCGCGGAAGCCTCCGCGTGGGCGGCGGCGGCGGCGGACGCCGAGGCGCGCGCGGCCGAGGATGCGAGGGTCGCGGCGGAGCACGCGCGCGTCGAGGAGGAAGCGCGGGTCGCCGAGACGAAGGCGCGCGAGGAGGCCGAGGCACGCGCGAAGGCCGATGCCGACGATCCCGAGGCTGCGGTCCGCCGGTTCCGCGAAGAAGCGCAGGCGATGATCCGCAACCTGGTCCAGCAGCAGCAGCGCGAGCGCGACGAGCAAGCGGCCGAGGTCCAGCGCGTCGCCGAGATTCGTGCCGCGGCCGAGCGCGCCGTCGCCGAGCACAAGGAGCGCGAGGCCGCGCGTGCCGAGGCCGCGGCCAACGCAGCGGCGGAGGAGAAGGCGTCGGCGGCGCGGCGAGCCACCGATGCGCAGCTCGCGATCGATCGCGCGCAAGCCGAGCTCTCGCTGCGCGCCCGCGAGGTCGAGGTCGGCGCGAAGAAGGCCGCGGCGGCGCAGGCCGAGGCGGCGACCATCACCGCCGAGCAAGCAGAGAACGAGCGCGCACGTGCGAAGCGCGTGTCCGACAACGAGCAGGCGATCGCGCGTACGCGGTCACAGCTCGAGCTGATGCAGAAGGCGGCCGAGGCCGCGCGCCTGGCGGGGACCGTCGAGGCGCGCGCGTCGGTGCAGGCCGCGATCGCGCGGAGTCGGTCCGAGCTCGATCTGATCCAGAAGGCCGCGGAAGCGACCAAGCTGGCGGCGAAGCCCGAGCTCAGCGAGGCCCAGGCGCGCCGGTTGCTCGAGGCCGGTGCCACCTACAAGCGCTCGAAGCGGCCGTCCGAGGTCGAGGCCGTGGTCGCCGAGGGCCGGCCGTGGGCCGCGCGCGTCGACGCTGCACCGGAGCCCGCGCCCCGCGTGCCGGAGCCGGCGATCGCCGTCCCTCCGCCCGGGTCATCGACCGCGGTCGTCACGAGTCCCGAGCCGGCCCGCGCGAAGCGTCCGTCGGAGGCCGGCTCGCCAGCGCGTGCGCGCCGTCCCTCGGACATCGTGCCGGTCGTCGAGCGCAACCGCGAGCTGGTCGATCGGCGTGCCGAGGACGACACGGTCAAGGCGCGCCACGACCAGTCGCCCGCCCGAGCGCGCCGGCCGTCGGATGTCATGCCGGCGGTCGCGCCGGCGGATATCGCGATCCCGGCACCTCCAAAGCGCGCGCCGGAGGAGCCCGTCGCGAAGCGACCACCGGACATCGTCGAGCTCAACGACAAGGCGCAGAGCGATGCGCGATCGTCGGGTGCGAAGGCGAGCGCGGAGCCGTCGAGCCCGTCGAGGCACAAGTCGGATCTGCTGCCGATCATCGAGCGCAATCGCAGCGCCGCCGACCCGCGCACCGAGGCCGATGCGCCGATCGCCCCCGACACGTCGCGCGCCGACGCGGAGGCGGCACGCGAGCAAGCCGACGAGGCGTCGCAAGCGGCGCTCCATGCGAAGGCGCAGACGCCCGAGCAGCGCACCGCCGCACTCCAGGCCAAGACGCGCGCCGATCTCGAGGCCGCGGTGCGCGTGGCCGAGGGCGCGCGGATCGCGTTGAACGAGCGTGCCGCGCAGGCCGCTGCCGGATCTGCACTCGCCGACGCCAGCATGGCCGAGCGTGCCGCCGAGCGCGCGGTGCGCGTGCGGCTCGAGACCCAGCCGCTGCGGCTCGACGACGCAGCTGCCCTCACGCTCGTCGAGCACGAGCAGGCGGCGAAGGCGGCGGCCGAGCGGGCGCTCGCCGAAGCCAAGGTCGCGGCGCAGGCAGCCGACGATGCCTCCACCGCCGCGGCGCGGGCGCGCGTCGAGACCCAGCCCACGAGGCTCGCCGAGGCCGATGCCAAGCGCCTCGAGAAGCTGGCGAAGGAAGCTGCGCAGCGCGCCGCGAGCGAGCGCAAGGCAGCGGAGCACGCGGCCGATCAGCTGACCACCGCCGCGGAGCGGTTCACGGCGGAAGCGAAGGTCGCGGCGGACAAGGCCGACGCCGAGCTGCTGTCGAGCGCGAAGGGCGCCGCGGATCGCGCGGCCCGCGACCGCGACATCACCGAGCGCGCGGCCGCCGAAGCGAGCGCGGCGTCCAAGCGGATCGTCGACGTCAAGGTGATCGCCGATCGGATCGCGATCTCGGCGAAGGCGGCGGCACGCAATGCAGAGGATCCCGAGCTCGCGGGCTCCGTCGAGCGCGTCCTCAAGCAGATCAGCGAAGCCGCGAAGCTCGCCGATCGCGCCGCGACCGAGGCGAAGTCCGCCGCCGAGCGCGTGATCGGCGAAGCCGCATCCGCCGCGCGTGCCGCCGAGTCGTCCAACGCGAGCGATGCCAAGGCCTGTGCCGAGCGCGCCGCGTTCGAGCGCTCCACCGCCGAGCGAGCGGCCGCCGAGGCCACCGTCATCGTCGAGCGTGCCGAGGCCGAGTGCACGGCACTCGAGGGCAAGCTGATCGCGCGTCGCACCGACGCCGAGGCGTCGGCCGCCGAGCGCTTGCTCGACGAAACGCTGGCCACCGCCGAGCGCGCGCGTGGCGATGCCTCCGCGATCGAGCGCCTGGTCGCCGCCGACGTCAACCAGCGCATCGTCATCGCGACGGCACGGCTGTTCGCGGACGCCGCCGCGCTCGAACGTGCGGCGGGCGATCCGGACCTCCCCTCCGAGACCCGCACCGCGATCTCCGCCCTCCGCGATGCGAAGGCGGCGCTCGAGCGCTCCGAGCTCGCGCGCTATGCCGGCAGCACGTCCACCGCCCGCGCTGCCCTCGAGACTGCGCTCGCCGATGCCACGGCCGCGGCCGAGCGCGCGGACCACGAGCTCACCACCGTCGAGCACGCGATCGCGTCGAAGGCGCCGGGGATCGGGAATGGCTCGGCCGAACGCGCGGCGGTCGAGCGCGCGGCCGTCGAGCGCTTCGGCAAGCTCGTCACCGCCTCCGCCGATTCGATCCGCACGCTGCGCGGTGACGCCGAGCGCGCGGCAGCCACCGTGCTCGCCGCGGTCGAGCGTGCCGAGGGCGACGTCGGGCTCGCGGTCGCTGCCGAGGCGACGCGCGGCGAGACGCCGGGCCTCGCCGAGTCGACCGAGGCGAAGCGCGACGCCGATGCGCAGGCCGCGCTCGACCGCGTGCTCAAGCCGACCCACGCGCGCGTCGCCACCGAGGTGCGCCGCGCCGAGGACGTCAAGATCGCCACCGCCGTCGCGAGCACCGATAGCGCGACCGATCTCGCGAAGCGGCTCGATGCCGCGCGGGCGAAGTCCGAGTCGTCATCGCCGTTCGAGAAGCAGATCCTCGAGGATGACGTGCGCACCGCGATCGAGATGCGCCAGCGGACCGATCGCGAGATCCGCGCCGCCTCCGATGCGCGCGCCGCGAGTGACGCGAAGCTCAAGAAGCTGCCGCATCGCGCCGATGATGCGCAGGCGCGCGCCGATCAGGAAGCGGCTGCCGAGAAGTCGGCCGCAGCGAAGGCTGCCGCCGACCAGGCCGCCGCCGAGAAGGCCGCTGCCGAGGCTGCCGTCGACGCTGCGAAGGCCGCTGCTGCCAAGGCTGCCGCGGATGCGGAAGCCAAGGCCACCGCCGAGGCGGCTGCGAAGGCCGCTGCCGAAAAGGCCGCCGCCGATCAGGTTGCTGCCGAGGCTGCTGCGAAGGCCGCTGCTGACGCGGAAGCCAAGGCCGCCGCCGACAAGGCTGCTGCAGACGCGGAAGCGAAGGCCGCCGCCGACAAGGCTGCCGCGGACGTGGAAGCAAAGGCCGCCGCCGAGAAGGCCGCCGCCGAGAAGGTCGCCGCCGAGAAGCTCGCCGCCGACAAGGCTGCCGCCGACAAGGCTGCTGCCGAAAAGGCTGCTGCAGACGCGGAAGCCAAAGCCGCCGCCGAAAAAGTCGCCGCCGAGAAGGTCGCCGCCGACAAGGTCGCCGCCGAGAAGATCGCCGCCGACAAGGCTGCGGCCGACAAGGCTGCCGCCGACACGGCCGTTGCTGATCAGGCTGCTGCTTCCGCACAAGCCGCCGCGGAGAAGCTCGGTGCCGCCGCTGCGGCTGCCGCCGACCAGGCCGCAGCCAACGCTGCCACCGAAAAGCGCGACGCCGACGCGACGAAGGCCGATGACAAGGCCGCCTCTCGCGCCTCCGCCCAGAAGTTCGCGTTCGATCGCGCCGCCGGAAAGGCGTTCGGCGACAAGACCGCCGCCGACAAGTCCGCCGCAGATACCGCAGCCACCAACGCGATCGCCGACGAGGCCCGTGGCCTCGACAAGGCCCAGGCCGAGGCGCGAGCCGCCGACGATGCGAAGGCCGCCGCGCTCGCGAAGCAGGCGGCCGAGGACGCGGCGGCCGCTGCCGCGATCGAAGCGAAGTTCAAGGCCGAGGCCGAGGCCCGTGCGAAGGTCGACGCCGCCGACGCCGAGAAGCGCCGCGCCGCCGAGGCTGCCGCGGCGATCCAGGCGAAGCACGAGGCCGATGTCGCTCGTCAGGCGAAGATCGAGGCCGAGGCGAAGGCCGCCGCCGACAAGGCCGAGGCCGAGCTCAGGGCCACCGCGAAGGTCGCCGACATCGCGAAGGGCGACAGCAAGCGCAACCGCGCCGCGAAGCGCGAGGCCAAGCGCCGCGACACGCTCGAGAACCGGATCACCAAGGCGCGCGCCGAGGCCGAGTCCAAGGTGCGCGCGGCGGCGGCCACCGGCGACGACGATCGCACCGTGCCGCGCGTGCTGCTCGATCCCTCGGAGCTCGAGGACAGCACGCAACCGCGCACGCTGATCGATCCGACGTCGTCGAGCGGCGAGGCCGCGAGCCTGGTCAAGCAGCTGCTCGATCCGGACCGGCCCACCCTCGAGACGCCGCCGGTGGTGGTCGCGGAGACGCCGAACGCGCGCGTCGCCGTCGCCGATCATCTCGAGGTCACCACGACCGATCACACCGCGCGCCTGATCGCGACGCCGATCGCCACCATCACCGAGACGCCGCCGGTCGCCAGCGATCCGATCGCGAAGTCGATCGCGCCGGTCGTGCTCGGCAAGCACGACTCCGCCGCCTCGTTCGCGCGGGTCGACGCCGCGTCGCTGACCTCCGACGCCACGCCGATCGAGACCACCGACGAGCCCTCCGACGGCGTGATCCGCGAATCGCTCGGCGGTGACAGCCCGCGCGTCAAGCTCCGCCCGCCGCCGGTCGAGCCGGTCCCCGACGATCGCCCCGACGACGCCACCGGCGAGATCACGTCTCCGATCTCTCGCGAGAAGCTCGCGCGCGAGACCTCGAAGGAGTCGAACGAACCCTCGATCCTGGTCGCCGATCTCGCCGCGATCCACACCGCCGTCAGCGCGGTCGCGACCAAGCAGGCGGCGGCCCCGCACACCGTCGACGCGAAGGGCAGCAAGCCCGACGTCGATGTCGATCAGGTGACGAAGGACGCGGAGTCCGCCGTCGCGTTCTCCGACTTCGAGGAAGACTTCTTCCGGCAGGGGCTCGAGGTCGAGAAGCAGCACAAGCCCGTGCCGGGCGAGTCGTTCGACGATCTCGACGAGGGCTTCCAGCCGGTCGGCTTCTGGGACCGTCTCCTCGGTCGCAGGGGCAAGAAGGGCAGCCCGAAGAAGAAGTGACGATGCGGGCGGCGAGGGTGGGGATGATGATCGCACTCGGCGAAACGGCCGTCGCCGATGTGCCACCGGGCAACTACACGCTGTCGCCCGGCAGCGCAACGCTGCCGTCCTCGACGTCATGCGGGGAACGCGCCGTGACGTACCTCGGGCAGCTACTCGCTCTCGACATCAAACCGGCGTGGAGAACATGTCGAGCGTGCCGATCATGTTGCCGCGCACGTGCAGCGGAGCGACGTCAAGGCGTTAAAGATCGTGGCCTCGGTGACTCACCGGCCTCTCCTGGTGCCGTTTGCGATGGTCGGCACGCCTCCTCGAGGTGAATGGTGAGCATCTGGCCACGACGCCCCTCTCGAGACGCACGGCGTCGGTATGACCGCGCGAAGCGATCTCCTTGCAGGGTGCATACGGTCTGGACGCGCCCGTTGGGTGAGGCGGTAGGAATGCGAGCGCTTGCACTCGTCCTGCTCACCGCGTGCTGGTCCGCACCACCGCCGAAGGTCACGACTTCACCGATTGCAACGCCTCGGCCCACCCCGGTCACTGATGCGGTCCTCACAGGACGCGTCGTCGTCGACGGAAAACCCGTGCCCGAGCTCGCGCTCGGCTGGACGAAGCGTCTGCCGCCCTACCCACCTATCCAGAGTGCCGTCGTCCACCAGTCCTCGGGACGCTTCGAGGTGCATCTCCCACCGGGTACCTGGACGCTCACGATCGCCGGTCCCGGCTTCGCGCACACCGTGCTGCCCGAGCGCGAGCTGCGCCGCGGCAGCGTCACCGATCTCGGCGAGATCTCGCCACGTCGGGGCTTCACGGTGACCGGTGACGTGACCGATGCCAACGGCAACCTCGTCGCCGACGCCGAGGTCACGATCCTCAACTCGCATCGGCGGTCCCTCATCGAAAATCCCATGATCGCGCGGCTCCAGGGAGACTTCGTCACGGTCACCGACAAGCGCGGTCGCTACCGCATCGACGGGGTCACACACCTCGCGCTGGACCGAAGAGCGAACTTGCGCGTCCGGCGTCCGGACATCGACGCCATCCTGCCGCAGATGATTCCGGCTGGCGATCTGACCCGGAACATCGT
>Ga0075163_10003872_pt1 | contig 20068 bp, 16 predicted proteins | sample JI1023141ADNA_FD_71478 | JGI IMG/M metagenome (GOLD analysis project Ga0075163, IMG submission 71478) | Wastewater effluent complex algal communities from Wisconsin, to seasonally profile nutrient transformation and Carbon sequestration -... | ecosystem: Engineered > WWTP > Effluent > Algae... | reverse complement strand
AAGGAGACGACGATGAAGCTGGCCCAGACGAGGGCCGACCTCGAGCATGCCGCATCGCAGATCGACGGCAAGGCACGGGCATTGGCGGAGGTGGAGGCGAAGCATCAGGAGGCCTCAAAGCAATCGCAGTCGGCTCAGGCAAAGCTAGTCGATGTCGAGAGCCTCCTGCACACTCAGCAGCAGTTGCTGAAGCAGACGGAGGAGCGTTTGCACGCCGTTGCGGGTGAGGAGCGGGCACTCGTGGAAACCAAATCGAAGGCGGCGGAGGAGTTGAAAGCACTCCAGGATCAGGTTTCCAAAACGCGCGCTGAACTCGACGAAGCATTGCGGCACGCCGCCGAGCACAAGAAGGCGGCAGCCGAGGCCGAGGCGTTGTTTGTGCAACACGATTCCGGCTGGAAGGGGCTCCAGGAAAGGGCGGTGGCGCTCGAAGCCGTGGTACTGGGACTCGCTGCCACTGAATCGAAGCACAAGGAGGAGATCGATGCGGCTGCGGCCGAGTTGACGCGTAAGCAAGCCGAAGCGGCGGAGGCGGACGAGAAGGCTGTCAGTGCGCGCCTGGCTCTACAGAAGGCCGAGGATGAACGGGCCAAGCTGGAGGATCTCATTGAGTCCCTTGTCCAGCAGCAGGCGGCGAAGAACGAGGAATTGCAGAAACTGGCGGAGCAGGGCACGGCGCAACACGCTTTGGTCCGCACACTAGAGAGCCGACGCGCGGCGGCCGAGGCTGCGCTGAAGGATGTGGAGGCGCGGCAAGCCGAGGTGTCGAGGAAATTGGAGGAGACGTTGTCTCAAAGCGAGTCCGTCACGATGGCGTCCGCGCTGGCCGAAGGGCGGGCGAAATCACTCGCAGCGGAAACGGCGCAATTGGAGAAGGCACGTGGCGAGTTGAAGGCTGAGATTGACTCGCTCAAGGTGCAGGCGGCGAATATCAAGAGCGAGCTGGAGAATGCCGCTGAACTGGCCGCGAAGAATCAAAAAGCTGCGACCGACGCCGAGGCGTTGTTTGTGAAGCACAACGCCGCCTGGAATGAGGCACAGCGGAAGACGACCGAGCTGGAGGCGAAGGTATCGAGGCTCACGAACGAGGAACACGCGCAGCAGAAGAAGATCGAGTCGGTTGCTGCGGAGTTGAAGAAGCTGGAGGGCGGTCTGGAAGCCAAGCGCGCTGAGTTAGCCGCGCTCGAGGCGAGGTCTGGTGATCTGGCGAAGGAGAACGCGGGAATCGAGAAGAAGCTCAAGGAACTAGCGGACACAGATGGGCGTCTGAAGGGCGTGCAGGCATTGTTTGAGAAGCTGACGAGCGACACGCAGAAGCTGCAGCCGCTCGCGGATTCGCTGACGAAGCAGAAGAGTGAGCTGGAAACCGCCGTCGGCCAGATGAGCGGTGAGGCCGGTCGCATGCGTGACGAGTTGTCGGCGTTGCAGAAGAGCCGTAACGATGCGGCTGCCACGCTCAAGAAAGCGCAGTCGGATCATGACACCACGAATCGTCAACTCGAAGCGATGCGAGCAGAGTCCGCCGAGCTGGAGTCGTTGATTGCCGCGCGCCGCAAGACTTTGGATGCCGAGACTGCCGGGAAGCAGGAACTGGTGAAGAACGCCGAGGAGCGGCTGGCTGATTTGACGAAACGCATCGCCACCGCCGAGCAGCGCATGACGCAATTGGGCGATGTCGAGGGACGACTGGCAAATGCGACGAGCGGGCTGAAAGCGGCGGAGTCCCAGCGATTGGCGGAAGAGAAATCCCTAAGCGAGATCGCGAAACAGCAGGCAAAGCTCAATGGCGAGATCGCTGCGCTCCAGCAAAAGGTGACCGAAGAGAAGGCCCGAGGCGATGAGCAGGTGAAGAAGACCCGCAGCGAGGAGGCGCGCTGTGCCGAGGTGGAGAAGAGATTGGAGAAGGCGATCACCTCACTGGAGCAACAGGAGGCGAAACGTGAGGCGGCTGAGAAAGCGCTCGAAGCGGCCAGGGCGGAGGAGAAGCTGCTCCGCAAGGACATCCCTGGATTGAACAAGGAGTTGGCAGCGGTGACTGCGGCGGTGGCGGCGCTGGCTACGCAGCGCGAAGAGACCTCGCAGTACGTCACGCGGATGAATGTGGACACGGACGGCGCGAAGAAGCGTCTGGCGGAATTGCAGGCGAACATTTCAACTCTCGAAGAGGCCCATCGCATCCGCGAGGAGCGTGTGATGAAGACTCAGCAGGAGGTCGATGCCACAAGCGCTCGACTTAGGGCCGCGCAAGAGCAGCATGCTGTGGCGGAGGGCGCGCTGGCCGACTTGAAACGGCAGACTGAAGACCACCGCAAGATGCTCGATGCGGCGCGGAAGCAGGCGGGTGGGATCGACGACGAGATGCGCGCTCGTCTGGACCGTGTCCAGAGTCTCAAGGCGGACGAGGAGCGGCTGGCGCGGACGATCGAAAGCCAGCGCGAGGTGCTGCGTGCGCTGGAAGGCGACTGCGAGACGACACAGGCCAAGATCAAGGCGGTGGAGGCCCAGTTTGCCGAGGTGAGGCAGACTGGCGGTCGTCTGATGTCGATGACGGAGGCGCTGTCGATGGTGGAGACGCGGCAGCAGGAGACATCGAAGTCGCTGAAGGAAGCGGCGGAGCAGGAGCTGTCATTGCAGGTGAAGCTGGGGACGCTACAGGAGAATTTTAGCCGCGAGCTGGCGCGCATGGAGCAGGTGAAGCGAGATCGGCAAGATGCGGAGGCCGAGTTCCGCAAGTACGCCGAGGATCTCCAGAAGCAGGCGGACGTGCTGGAGCAGGCGGATGTGGAGCGGCGGAATCAGATCATCGCGCTCGAAAAGCGCGTGCAGGAACTGGCGGCCGTCGAGCAGCGTGGTGGAGCCGAGGTCGAGGCGCTGAGGAAGGATCTCGCGGCGCTGGAGCAGCGGAGATCAGACTTTGCCCAGGCGGAGGCGCAGATGCGTCAGTGGCAGGAGATCGAAAAGCGACTGCGCGGCCAACTCGTCGAACTGGAGGAAAAGCACGAGGTGCTGCGCCGCGGACTGGCAACCGACGAGGCCACGGTGCTAATCTTTGCCAACGATCTCATCAAGCGCATGGACCTGATCGACGTGCTCATCCAGCGCTACACGGGCGCGAACGGCGGCGGAGTGGACCAGCAATTGCGCACGCTGCGGGCCTCGTTTGAGGACATCCTGCACCAGCATGGCGTCACCGAATTCGAGATCGCGCCGGGCACGGAGGTCGATGTGGCGATGCGGCACCGCATCTCGATCATGGACAGCATCCCCGGCAAGTCGAAGCCGAAGGTGATTGAGAGTTACCGCCCCGGCTTTATCTATTCCCCCCCGGACGGTCGGGAAGTGATCCTCCGCAAGGTCGAGGTGAAGACCTCAAGCCAATAAACCCCTTTTTCAAAAACGCATCCCCAACGCTTCTAACGTCATGGCTGAATATGTAGGAATCGATCTCGGCACCACGCTCTCGGGCTTGGCCTATCTCAAATCGGACGGCAACCCGGAGATCGTCCCCAATGCGGATGGTGAGCGGTTGACGCCCTCGGTCGTCTATTTTGACGCGCACGAGGATGTGAAGCTTGTCGGCAGCGCCGCGCGGGATGGCGGCGATCCCGACCGCACCATCTTCCAGATCAAGCGCTACATGGACGACCCGGAACATGTGGTGGAGATCGACGGCAAAAAGTGGCCCCCCTCGGAGATTTCCGCGCTGATCCTGGCAAAGTTGAAGCGTGATTGCTCACGCATCATCGGGGACATCAATGAGGTCGTGATCACCGTGCCGGCCAACTTCAACGAGCTGGCGCGCAAGAGCACCATCGCCGCCGCCGAGATGGCGGGCATGAAGGTGAAGCGCCTGGTCAATGAACCCACAGCGGCGGCAGTTTACTACGCGCACAACCAGGGCATCCAGGGGCGCATTCTGGTCTATGACCTCGGTGGCGGCACGCTGGATGTGACGATTCTCGAAGTGAATGGGGACAACATCAAGATTCTGACCTCCGAGGGTGCTCGTCATCTAGGCGGCAGTAATTTTGATGAACTGCTGCTCGTCGCCTACGAGGAGCAATATCGGAAGCAGACAGGCGCGGACCTTTACGCCGATGAGCGCCATCGCCGCCGTGTGCTGCAGGCCGCCGAGGATGCGAAGAAGATGCTCTCGAAGCTCCAGCGCGTGAATGACACGATCGCCAACGACAAGGACGGGGGCATCGCGCGAATTGACCTGACGCGCGATGGATTCGAGAAGCTTGTTCGCCGGATGCTCACGCGCACGATCATGCTCGTGGAGCAGGCGCTCGATGAGGTGAACTTGAAGCCAACGGATATTGATCATGTGGTGCTCGTCGGCGGGAGCACGCGCCTGCCAAAGGTGAAGTCGATGCTGGAGAAGTACTTCGGCAAGCCGCCGAAGTCCTGCGGCAACGTCGATGAGTGCGTGGCGCTCGGCGCAGCCTTGTTTGCCAAGAAGTCGGCGCGCATCCAGGAGGTGTGCAACGCGAGCTATGGAACACTGGCGATGATTTACAACGCGGCCACTGGCGAGGAGAAGCTGGCAAACTCGGTGGTCATCCCAAAAAACACGCCGATCCCGTGCTCGCGCACGCAGATGTATCTGACTTCGGAGGACAACGAGAAGCTCATCGAGGTGGACATCACGCAAGGCGAGGATGAAGACCCGAAGTTTGTCGATGTGATTGGCCGCCTATCACTCGAAGTGCCACCGAATCGACCAAAGGGCTGCGAGATCGCGGTCACGTTCAGCTACGATGAGAACCAGCGTGTGCGCGCGCTGGTGGTGGACAAGCAGTCGGGCCGCTCTCGCGAGGTGGCGGTGAACTACACGGGTGCTGGCATTCTGTCCGAGGAAGATTTGAAGCGCCGCACGCATCACCTGCGCGCTATGAGGATTGAGTAATCTGTGCATCGCGAACCCCATTCCCAACACCCAACTCCAGATGGCCATGTTCAAACGAGTCCTTGAGTCCCTTTCCAAATCGCTCGGCGGCGGCAAATCCGCTCCGGCGAAACCACTGGCCCCACCAGCCAAGCCCGCTCCGGCGCAGGCAGCGCCACCGAAACCGGGCAGCCTGATCGACAAGGTGGGCGCGACGGCCAAGCCACCGCCACCGAAGAAGGCGGCGTCCACTCCCGAAGAGATGTGTGGGATCAGTCCGAAGATGTCGAAGGAGCAGATCGGAGCGCAGTTGAAGCTTCTTTACCGTCGCTACAATCGCGGTGCGTCCAGCCTCGACAAAAAAGTGAGCGAGGACGCCGAGCGGATGCTCGACGCCATCGTGGCCATGCGCGAGAAGACGTTCGGTGAGTTGTGACTGACGGTTGGCCTCCGAACACGCAAATGATGGACGCATGAAATACCTCGTCATCTTCTTTGCCATCTTTGCCGCAGGTGTGTGGTATGTGCTGAACGACGGTGGGAGCTCGTCTGAAGATGTTGTCGGCTTGCCGCCATTTATCAGCAGCTACGACAGCGCCATGGAGAAGGCCAAGGCGGCGGGCAAGCCAGCAATGCTCATATTCTCCGCCCACTGGTGCCCGCCGTGTCAGATGATGAAGAAAAAAGTGTACCCGAGCCCGGAGGTGGCTGCATTGCATGATCGATTTGTGTGGGCGTATCTCGATGTCGATCTGCCTGGCACGCGGGCGGCGGCGGAGCAATTCAAGGTCAGCGGCATCCCGGCCATCTTCATCGTCTCGCCATCCGGCAAGGAATTGGGCCGACAGGTCGGCGGGTCGGATGCCGCGGCGTTTGCGCGTCTGCTGTCATCGGCAGCGGGAAGCTAGCGGCCACTCACCTACGATCAGGTTGCTCGGGCGAGGGCCACATGACATGATGTTGGCCATGATGGTGACTTTTGACATTCCTGATGAGACGTCTCGGCAAGTGCGTCGGCGAGGCCTCGTGGACGTGGGCCGGTGGGAGAATCTGGAGTCATGATCAAGGACACCATCGCCGCCATCTCCACCGCCGTCGGCGAGGCGGCGATCAGCGTGCTGCGTGTCTCGGGGCCCGATGCGCTGGCGATTGCTGGCAAGGTCTTTCGCGGGCGCGGGGCTGCTTCGGCGCTTCGCCCGCGCTTTGCGCATCTCGGCAGCGTGGTGGATGCGGACGAGTCGATCATCGACCACGCGCTGCTGACTTTGTTTCGAGCGCCAGCAAGCTACACGGGTGAGGATTTGATCGAACTGCACTGTCACGGCGGGATTCTCGTCACGCAGAAGGTTCTCGGTGTCCTCCTCCATCATGGCGCACGGCAGGCGGATGCGGGTGAGTTCACTCAGCGTGCGTTCTTGAATGGCAAGATGGATCTCACGCAGGCTGAGGCGGTGATGGATCTCATCCACGCGCACAGCACGCTGGCTGTGCGGGCTGCAAACGAGCAGCTTGAAGGCGCGATCGGCCGCGAGGCGGAGGCGATGCGCGGTGATCTGATTCAAGTGTTGGCGCACATCGAGGCGTACATCGATTTCCCAGACGAGGACATCTCGCCGGAAACGGGTGATGCGCTCATCGCCCGCATCGATGCGCTACTGGCCAGGGGAGGGAGGCTGCTCGCCACATCGGAGCATGGGCGCATCCTGCGCAGCGGCGCGCGCACCGTGATTTGTGGACAGCCGAACGTGGGCAAGAGCAGCTTGCTGAATTTGCTGGCGGGTTTTGAGCGCGCGATTGTGAGTCCGGTCGCTGGAACGACGCGCGATACGATCGAGGAGTTCATTCAGGTCCATGGGATTCCGCTGCGGCTGGTCGATACGGCGGGTCTCCGAGAGAGTGGGGATGCCATCGAGCAATCGGGCATCGAGCGGACGAGTCGCGAGATGGAGCGCGCCGACCTCATCCTTGAGGTGGTCGATGTCAGCAAGCCGCGCGGCGCATTTGTGAGCGCCGATTCCCAACGGCGAATACTGGTGCAAAACAAAAGCGATCTCGTGCGGGATTCATCGTGGGACGGCACGCCCGGCTTCCCAATCTCCTGCGCGAATGGAGCTGGACTCGACGAACTTCGCTCCGCGATTCGTGATCTAGTCCTGCACGGGGGCCAGTTCGCGAGCGCGCATCCGGTGGCGATCAATGCGCGGCACAAGAGTTGCTTTGAGCGGATGACGGCACGACTCCAGGCCGCCCGCGCGGCGATGCTCGAGAAGATGGCTCCCGAGTTTGTCGCGCTCGATCTGCGTGAGGCGATGCAGTCTCTGGGCGAAGTGATTGGCGTCGTGGACACGGAGCAGGTGCTCGATGCCATCTTTGCGCAGTTTTGCATCGGCAAGTGAGACGGGTGCAATCGTCGCTTTCATTTTCTGGCAACTGTGTTGATAATCGCAGCCCAATTCACCCAAAACCAGGAGCCCGAAGAGAATGTCAAAAGAGTCCGTCAAGGAACCCAAGTGGAGCATCGCCGAGAGCGCCGAAATGTATGGCGTGAATGAGTGGGGGCATGGCTATTTTGACATCTCGGCAAAGGGCGAGGTCACGGTCAATTTGAAGGACGGCAAGAAGCAGAAGCCGGTCAGTCTCGCGCAGATCGTGCGTGGCCTGCGTGATCGCGGCACGCAGCTTCCAGTGCTGATCCGCTTTGGCGATCTGCTGCGCGGGCGTATCGACGAGTTGAATGAAGGTTTCGCCAGTGCGATCCGCGAGGCCAACTATCAAGGCGTGTATCGCGGCGTTTATCCGATCAAGGTGAACCAGCAGCAGGAAGTGATCGAAGAGATCACGCGCTACGGTCGCAAGTATCACTACGGACTCGAAGCGGGAAGCAAGCCGGAGCTGATCGCGGCCCTTGCGTTCATGCACGACCCGCAGGCCTACATCGTGTGCAACGGCTACAAGGATGAGGAGTTCATCGACCTCGCGCTCTACGCGCAGAAGATGGGCCTGCAGGTGATCCTCGTGCTCGAGATGCCGACTGAACTCGATCTCATCTTGAAGCGCTCGAAGAAAATGGGCGTGCGCCCGATGCTCGGCGTTCGCTTTCGTTTGTCGGCCGAGAGCGCGGGCCATTGGTCCGCATCGGGCGGTGATGCGAGCGTGTTTGGCCTGAATATTTCGCAGGTCATGCGCACCGTGGATAGTCTGCGCAAGGAAGGCATGCTCGATTGCCTTCGGATGCTGCACTATCACCAGGGATCGCAGATTCCAAACATCCGCGTGATTCGGCAGGCTGTGACTGAAGCTGCGCGTGTTTATGTCGGCCTCGTTCAGGAAGGTGCGCGCATGGGCATCCTCGATCTCGGCGGCGGTCTTGCCATCAGCTACGACGGGCTCAAGGGCGCGACTGTCAGCAGCAGCAACTATGAGATGAAGGAATACTGCGCTGACGTGATCGAGGCCATCGCTGAGGTCACCGCCGAGGCCGGCGTGCCGCATCCAGACATCATCACCGAGTCGGGCCGCGCAGTCGTGGCCTATTACTCCGTGCTCGTGATCAACATTCTCGACGTGAACCGCTTCGAGGCGCACACGCCAACCGCGATCAAGAAGGATGCGCCGGCGCTGTTGAAAAACTTGTTCGATCTCCGCGAGGAAACCAAGAACGGCCTCGCGGTCAAACTCACGCGCGAGCGACTTCAGGAAGTCTATAACGACGCCGTCTATTATCGCGACAAGCTCCGCACCGAGTTTAGCTACGGCAAGGTGGCGCTCCGTCAGCGTGCGCAGGGCGAGGAATTGTACTGGGAGATCATGAGCTTTGTGTCTTCCAAGCTCGAATCGACCGGCCATGATGGATCGCAGATGGAACGCCTCTCTGCCGTGCAGACCGATTTCTATTACGGCAACTTCAGCGTCTTCCAGAGTCTTCCCGACCTTTGGGCCATCGATCAGATTTTCCCCGTGATGCCGATTCACCGCCTCAAGGAGAAGCCCGAACGCAACGTGGTGCTCTCGGACATCACTTGCGACAGCGATGGCAAAATCTGCCACTTCGCGCATTCGAATGCGCTGCATACCACCATCCCGCTCCACGACTTCGACGTCGCCAGCAGCGAGGACTACATGCTCGGCGTCTTTCTTGTCGGCGCGTATCAGGAGACTCTTGGCGATCTTCACAACCTCCTCGGTGACACGAACGTCGTCAGCGTTCGCATCGACAACGGCAAGCTCAAGTACAGCAATGAGATGGACGGCGACACCGTGTCTGAAGTGCTCAGCTACGTTGAGTACGAGCCAAAGGAGCTCATCACCCAGTTCCGCAATCTCGCCGAGAGCGCCGTCGTCTCGAAGCGCATCACGCCCACCGAGCGCAAGGAGATCATGGAGGCCTTTGAGGAAGGTCTTCGCGGCTATACCTATTTCGAATCTTGATCCCTGAATCTCGAATCCATTTCACTCATCATGTCTCACAGAGTTCTTATCATCGGAGCAGGCGGCGTTGGCCGCGTTGTCACTCACAAATGCGCGCAGCTTGCCGACGTTTTCGGCGAGATCATGCTCGCGAGCCGCACGAAATCGAAGTGCGACAGCATTGCTGCCGAACTGAAGCGTCCCATTCAGACGGCTGGTGTCGATGCCGACAATGTGCCCGAGTTGGTGAAGCTGCTGAAAAGCTACAAGCCCGAGGTCGTCATCAATGTGGCGCTGCCGTATCAAGACCTCACCATCATGGACGCCTGCCTCGAAGCTGGTGTGCATTACATCGACACCGCGAACTACGAGCCGCGCGATGTGGCCAAGTTTGAGTACCACTGGCAGTGGGCCTACCAGGACAAGTTCAAGAGCGCCGGACTCACCGCGCTGCTCGGTTGCGGCTTCGATCCAGGTGTGACCAATGTGTACACCGCCTATGCGCTGAAACATCATTTCTCCAAGATCGACACGCTCGACATCATCGACTGCAACGCGGGTGATCACGGCAAGGCCTTCGCCACCAACTTCAATCCCGAGATCAATCTGCGCTAAGTCACCGCAAACGGTCGCTACTGGGAAGACGGCAAGTGGGTCGAGACGAAGCCGCTGGAGATCAAGCGCAGCTTCCCATTCCCCGACGGCATCGGCCCGAAGAACATCTACTGCCTCTACCACGAGGAGCTGGAGTCACTCACGAAGCACATTCCGATCCGCCGCGCGCGCTTTTGGATGACCTTCGGCGACAACTACATCAAGCACATGGAGGTGCTTGTGAACGTCGGCATGACGCGCATCGACAAAGTGAAGCATCAGGGAGTGGACATCATCCCGATCGAGTTCCTCAAGACGCTGCTGCCCGAGCCCGGCACACTCGGAGCCGACACCAAGGGCAAGACCTGCATCGGCAACTGGATCGAAGGCACCAGCAAAGACGGCAAGCCGCTGCGCTACTACGTCTATAACATCAAGGATCACGAAGACTGCTACCGCGAGACGAACTCGCAAGGCGTCAGCTACACCACCGGCGTGCCCGCGATGATCGCCGCCAAGCAATTGCTCACCAACACCGAGTATCGCCAGCCCGGCGTCTGGAACGTCGAGCAACTCAATCCCGATCCCTTCATGGCCGATCTCAACGCCTATGGCCTGCCATGGGTCGAGACCTGGCCGACGGAGAAGATGCCGGGGGAGTGAACTGAATCCGTCTCGCGCTACGGTTTGGCCGGCAGCGGCGATTCGTCTTCGTAGTTCGTCGGATCGGGGATGCCCGCCTTCACGAAAGCTTCTCGTCGCTCGACGCAGGTGCCGCATTTGCCGCAGTGGATGGTGCCGCCTTTGTAGCAGGACCAGGTCTTCTCGAAATCAACGCGGAGATCGTGGCCAAGTCTGGCGATGGCGGATTTGTCGAGGTGGATGAAGGGACGCAGAAGTTCGATGCGCGCGTAGGTGCCCTCGCGCATCGCGTCGGCCATGGCGTGCATGAAGGGCTCGCGGCAGTCGGGGTAGATGGCGTGGTCGCCTGCGTGCGCGGCGATCACCAAGGCTTCCGCGCCGCGGCTTTCGGCGATGCCGCAGGCGATGGAGAGCATGATGCCGTTGCGGAAGGGGACGACCGTTCGCTTCATCGACTCCTCCTCGTAGTGGCCCTCGGGAATCTCGCCGCCGGACTTGAGGAGATCGGAGGCGAAGAGTTCGTTCACGAAAGGTAGCGCGACGATGTCGTGCCACACATCAAGGTGTCCGCACTGCCACTCGGCCAGCGCCACCTCGCGGTGATTGTGTTTTGCGCCGTAGTCAAAACTGACGGCACCGACGACCTCGTGCTCCTGCTTGGCCCAATGAAGAGCGGTGACGGAATCCATGCCGCCGCTGAGCAGGACGAGAGTTTTCATGGTCGAGAGTGGGTGGGCCGATGGGCGAAATCAGGAGCAGACGGGTGGGAGAGCCTTACTTCCATTCCAGCCGGTCTTTGCGATCTGGATGGCGCGCCTCACAGGTGAGCTGGATGCCGCCGCGCGGGGCGAATTTGCCGCGCACGATGACTTGCTTTGGCCGGCTAGCTTTGACGATGTCGTCGAGGATGCGATTGACGATGGCTTCGTTGAATGAGGCGTGATTGCGATAGCTGGCGAGGTAGAATTTCCACGACTTCGTCTCGATGCAGAGCTTGTCCGGGATGTAGATCACCTCGATGTGCGCGGAGTCGGGCTGTCCGGTTACGGGACACAGTGATGAGAAATCGGGCGCGCTCAGGTGGATGGTGTAGTTCCGGCCCGGAGTGCGGTTTGGAAATGTCTCAAGCGCCGCATCATCCGGCGAGGCAGGAAGCCGGTGCTCGGAACGGCCGAGGAGGCTGAGGGAAGGGGATTGTTTGGTCTTGGGGGCCTTGGGCATGGCCGGAGAATACGCACGGCTCGGCAGTTTGCAGCAGCGGATTCCACGCAAAGCTCGCGCTTGTGATCCGCGCAAAACTTCGCCATCATCCGCACTCTCATGGCCGCCTTCATCCTTCGCAGACTCCTCAGCAGCATTGTCGTGCTGCTCTGCGCGGCTTCGATCACGTTTCTCCTCTCGGTCTCTCAGAAGGGCGGGCCCTTTGAAAAGGAAAAGCTCAGCGAGAAGGCGAAGCTGGAGAAGCTTCGCCAGCATGAGTTGGACGGCCCGAAGTGGTGGCAGCTTGTGCGGTATCAGAAGCGGCTGCTACAGGGTGATCTGAATGTGTCTCTCCGCTACAAGGACCGCACCGTGGCGGAGATCCTCGCGCAGAAGCTGCCGAACTCCATCATGCTCGGTGCCTGCGCGTTTCTCATCGCCTCCGTCGGTGGTGTGGCGGCTGGATTCATTGCGGCGATGAGGAAGGACACCTGGATTGATGTCAGCACGATGTTTTGCGCGCTCGCGGCGATCAGCTTGCCAACCTTCATCACGGGGCCGGTGCTCGTGGCGTTGCTGGGCCTCTGGCTGAAACTTTTGCCCATCGGCGGCTTCGGCACTTGGCAGCATCTCGTGATGCCGTCGATTTGTCTGGCGCTGCCGTTCATGGCCTACGTCGCGCGCTTGATGCGGAACAGCCTGCTGGAAGTGATGAGTCAGCATCACATGCGCACGGCAAAGGCAAAGGGGCTCGACGAAGTCACCACGCTCATGCGTCACGGCATGAAAATGGCCATCCTGCCCGTGGTCACCTATCTCGGTCCGATGGCGGCGTATGTGCTCACTGGCTCGTTTGTCGTCGAGACCGTGTTCAACATCTCCGGGGTCGGCGGCGTCTTTGTGAACGCCATTCAGAACGCCGACTGCTTTCTGCTCACCGGCGCGGTGCTCGTGTATGCGGCGCTGATCGTCTTCTTCAATTTCATCGTGGATGTGCTCTACACCTTCCTCGACAAACGCATCCAGCTCCATGCCTGACGCGCCTGACAATCGCTGGAAGGGTGCGCCACCGAGTGGATGGTCGGTGCTGAAGCAAAATCGCACGGCGATGACGGCGCTCGTGTTTCTCGTCGTCGTCTCGGCGGCGGCGGTCATCATCCCGTTCTTCCTGCCTGATGCGATCAAGCAGGTGAGCGAAGAATCCTTTGCGCCGCCGCTCAGCCGATCGGAGGACGGCTTGCGCTTTCATCTGCTTGGCACGGACGTGAATGGCAATGATCTTTTCCACCGCCTGCTCACCGGAGCGCAGGTCAGTCTCGGAGTCGGACTCGTCGGCGCGCTCGTGAGCCTGATCATCGGCGGCATCTACGGCATGGTCAGCGGCTACGCGGGCGGTCGGGTCGATGGCGCGATGATGCGCTTCGTCGATATGCTCAATGCCGTGCCGAGCCTGCTCATCGTGATGATCTTCGTCTCCAGCTTCGACGCCTACTTCAAAGACGCACTGGATGCCATGCGACTCTGGGGCCAGGCGCACCGCTGGCGGACGGTCGAGGACATCGCCAGCGCGCTGATCCCGTATTCCCGCATCGCCATTCTCGTGCTCTCGCTCGGCCTGGTGCAATGGCTCACGATGGCGCGCATCGTGCGCGGTCAGGTGCTTGTGCTCAAGGAAATGGCCTTCGTCACTGCAAGCCGCGCGATGGGCCAGCGTGGCTGGACCATCCTGTGGAAACACCTTTGGCCGAATCTCAGCACCATCGTGCTGACCTGCCTGACGCTTACCATCCCCGCCGTGATCCGCGACGAGTCCTTCCTTAGCTTCCTTGGTCTTGGCATCGAGGATCCCGCAGCCAGTTGGGGATCGCTGCTTCGCGATGGCGCGCAGGTCATCAATCCCATCGACAGCAAATGGTGGCTCCTGCTTTTCCCAGCCACGCTGATGTCCCTTTGCCTCCTGGCTCTGAATTTTCTTGGCGACGGACTGCGCGATGCTTTCGATCCAAAGTCGGGATCGTAGCCAAGCGGCGATTGACTTTAGCGGGCATGTGCGTCTTCTTGCCGCGTTCCGAGAAGCTGTTTGTGATTCTCAAACTCACCTGACACATGGCCGACAAACGCCAGTCAAAGCAGAACGCATCCCCGTCCGCGCAAGGGGGAGTCGGGCAGGCCGTCGTAAATCTCTGCATGGTGACGGATACGGGCCTCGTGTTTTGGTCGCGGCATCGGTTCGATGTCGCCGCAGAGCTTCAGGTGCGTGTCCGCCGTGATGTGCTGCCGGTCCAGCTTCGTGCGGGACTCGAGTGCGACAGCGGCGGTTGGGTGACCGTCCGTGGGTTCGTGATCGAGTGCCGCCCACTGCGGAAACCCAACGGTGTCGGTGCGTTCCGAGTGTCCCTGCTGCTTGATGGTGCATTGAGTTCCGCAGAGCGACCCCTCGAGCGAGTTTGCTCCCGACTCTTCTGGGGTGGGCGGTCCGGCCAGTTGTTTGGTTTGAATTGAATTCAGGTTTGGATTGGTCTTCAGGCAGGTCTGAGGGATTAATTATGGAAATTATTGGGTCGGGGTGTTAGATTTCCGGGTTGTTTATGACCCCCGCGTTTCGCCAGCCGACCTGTTTTCCCAGCCGCTCCCGTGCTTCCTTCGTGGCAGTGCTGGCGGGTTGCGTGCTGCTGATCCAGCCAGCGAGGGCGGTCGTTTTTTACGAGACCGCCGACCCAAACCACAACGCCACCGCACCCACCGGAGCCTATTTGGACTCCGGCTGGCAATACGAGGGACTGTTCGGCGGCTTCCTGGGCACGATGATCAGTCCGCAGCTTTTCATCACCGCGCAGCACATCGGGGTGCAGAGCAACACCTTTGTCTCGACCAGCCTTTTCAATGGCGTGGCCGACGTGACCTACACAATCGACACCTCGGCCAACAGCAGTGTCGGCTTCTGGGACATCACCGGCACCGACCTCCGCATCTACAAGATCAACGAAACCTTCGCGACCTACGCGCAGCTTTACACGGCATCGAACGAAGTCGGACAGACGCTTGTGACCAACGGTCGTGGTGGACCACGCGGCGACGAGGTCATCGTAGCAGCCGAGTCGAAAGGGTGGAAAACCGGCGGTAGCGATGGCATTGCGCGCTGGGGAGCAAACGAAGTCAGCACGATCTACAGCACGCCTGTCGGTGATGTGCTCGCCGCCGATTTCAATGCGATCAATGGCGTGGAGGAGACCTTCCTGGCATCGGGCGATTCGGGCGGCGGCCTTTTCATCAAAGACGGCGCGACGTGGAAGCTGGCCGGCGTGAACTATGCGATTGAGGAGAATTTCGACACGAACAATATCACCGGAGATGGCTCCGAGTTCGCCGGCGCCATCTTCGACAAGGGCGGCCTGTATCAGGGCAGCGATGCTGGCGGCTGGACGCTCATTCCAAACACCGGCGCAGACATTCCCGAGCAGTTCTTCGCCTCGCGCATCTCGACAAACGTGACTGAGATCAATGCCGTCATTCAGGCTGTGCCCGAGCCTGGGGGCGTGTGGCTGGTGGCCTCGGCGATGGTGCTCGGAGTGCGACGACGTAGAAAGTAGCCCAGTCGCTGCGTGACTGGAGCCTTCTGACTCTACTACTTCGGCGTGCCAGAGGACGCCTGCTTCGTCGGATCGTAGTAGATGCGCACCTCGGCGTCGGTGCTGCCGAGAATCTGTTGCGCGCGTTTCAATGCATTGCGCGTGGAGAGATTGGGATTCGTCGTGCTTCCGAGGAAAATGTTGTCGCGCCCGATGACATCGACGAGGCCCGAATCTCGAAGCACTCGGTACACGTCCTTCATTGCGCCGCTGACGATGAGGTCGCGGCCTTCCGAGCGGAGCACATGCAAGAGTTCCTCCAGCGCCATCACACTCGTGGCATCGAGGTGTCGCGCGTTTTTGAGCCGGAGAATGATGATCCGGAGGTTCGGATCGGCGCAGGTGCGCTGGATCTGCGTGCGGAAGATCTCCGCGGCACCGAAGAACAAATCGCCCTCCACATGCACGATGGAGATCGAGGGATTCTGCCGTCGGCCCTTCTGCGCCTCGGCGAGTTGGCCCTCCTGATTGAACTCGTACTCCACCAGCGAGGGGCGGCTGGCCTTGCGGAGATAGAGAATGAGCGAGATGCCCACGCCGGTGAAGATCGCCACATGCAGCGGCACAAGGAGCGTGGCGACGAAGGTGGTCAGGAACACGATGGCGTCCGAGCCGGTGGCGCGCAGGGAGATGCGGATCTGGCCGGGATGAATGAGCGCGATGGCCACGCAGATCACCAGCGCACCGAGCGCTGCCTTCGGCACAAACGCGACAAGCGGCCCCACTGTCAGCGCCGCGACCAGACAGAACGTGCCGCCGAAAATGGCGCACAGCGGCGATACCGCGCCGCTCTCATACGCGGCCAGCGAGCGCGTGAGCGAGTGCGATGCCGGCATCCCGCTGAGATAGGCGCAGGCGAGGTTCGAGGCACCGAGACTGAGCATGTCCTGATTTGCATCGACGGTGTGACCGGACCTGCTCGCCAGCGTGCGCGCCATCGCGGAGTTCTCCAGCATGGCCACAAACGCGAGCGAGAGCGCCAGCGCAAAAAGCTGGCTGAACTGCGCTGATGCATTGCCACTGGTGAAGTCCGGGAACGGCGGCAGCAGCTCGCGCCAAGTAAACGACGCGTCGGCGAACGTCGCCACATGCAGTCCGCTTTTGTTCATCATAGCGGCGATGAATGACATCAGGATGAGCGTCAGCGTGAGGGCGGGGAAGCGCTTGCCGAACCGTCTGAGCCCGACGTAGCTCCCGATGGTCAGTGCGCAAATCAGCGCGCTGGGCCAGTGGATCGTCTGGAGATTTCCAAATACATCGCCGAGATCGGAGACAAGCGTGCGCGCCGCAGGTTTGCCGGACGCTTCGCCGATTTTCTGACCCAGCACGACGGGAAGCTGATGTGCAAACATTTGCAACGCCGCGCCTGTGAGATACGCCACCACGACGGTGCGGCTGATGTAGCGCGCCAGATCGGCCACCCGAAAGTACGCTCCGAGCACGAGCAGTGCTCCCACGAGGAAGACGAGCATCGGCATCGCGGCCAGTTGGTTCGTGTGCGGGAAGGCCGCGAAGTACGACGACACCATGAACGCCGTCGCATTCGTCGGTCCGTAAATGGAGTGCCGCGAACTCATCAGCAGCGCCCCGACCACGCACGCCACCGCCGAGCATGTGATGCCGTACGCCAGCGGAAGCCCCGCCACGACCGCGAACGCCATGCCCTGCGGAACCGCTAGTAGCGCGCCGTCCAGCCCGGCGCGGAAATCGGCTTTGAAGAACTCCGCGTTGTAGCCCTTCAGGATCTTCTTGAGTGGAAAAGGATCGAGCGTCCGTCTGCTGACCGAGTTCTGCAATTGCTGCCACGCCTGATGGAGCATCACGCGGATTTCATGCAGCAATGAATTCTTTTGTGCCGGCAAACCAACCTCCGTTGTAGCGACGAAGCCGCTCAGTTGCGCGAAAGCTACCTTCGGAAAATGCGCAGGCAAGATGGAATCAAGCCGTCTCTCACATCACGTCACGGCCACGGGTGCCCTGCCGCCAAAGATCGCGCTGCCGACGCGGACGATGGTCGCGCCCTCCTCGATGGCCACCTCGAAGTCATGGCTCATGCCCATCGAAAGTTTCGGGAGTGGCGCTCCGCCGATCTTCTCCAATTTGTCGCGCAGCTCCCGCAATTCGGCGAAATACGGTCGGCTCTTTTCCACTTCGGGCGCGAAGGGCGGGATGCACATCAGGCCCTGGATGAACAAGCGGTCGAGCACATAGAGCGCCTCGATTTGCTCGCACACATTCGCCGCGTTGAAGCCATGCTTGCTCGCCTCCGCGCCGACGTTGATCTCCAGATAGACCTTGGGAAACAACCCCAGTTCGCCAGCGATGCGGTTGATGTCTTTGGCGAGATCGAGCGAGGTCACACTGTGGATCGCCTCCACCACCGGCAGCACCTTGCGCACCTTGTTCGACTGCAAATGGCCGATCAGATGCCAGCGCAGGCTGGATGGCAGGAGCGGAATCTTGGCCAGCAACTCCTGTACTTTGTTCTCGCCAAACAACATCTGCCCCGCCTCCACCGCCTCGCGCACGACATCGGCTGGAAAGGTCTTCGACACCACTAGCAGTTCCACTTCCTCCGGTTTCTTGCCTGTCCGTTCAGCCGCGGATGCGACGCGGTGGCGGACGGTTTCAAGGTTCTCGGCGACGCACGACATGGGCTATCACTTCTTCTCCGCAATCGGCGTCAGCACCACGTTCTTGATCTCCGAAGTTGTGGCAAAGGTCGTCAGCGACAGCGGCAAATAGCTCTCGATGGGACCGGGGCGGACGTTGATCTTCTTGCCATCAATGTCTGCGTCGATCACCTGTTTGTCGTTCACCCAGGTGCTGAGGTTTTTGGGAGTGACGCGGAGCTTGATCTTGTACCATTCGTTGTCCTTGTAGCGCTGGTAGGTGCCGGTGGAGTTCTCGGAGGCGTCCATGCCGTCGATGCAGGAGATGCCGGTCACGCTGCCGCCCCAGCCTCCGATGACGAGCGTGGCGCAGGTCTTCAGGCTGCCGACGGGAAAGGTGAGTCCGCAGAAGAAATCGACGCCCATCGTGCGCCGGGCTTCGAGCGTGATCTCGTAGTTGGTCACCGGGAGCTTGTCGGCTTTCTTGTAAACAGCACCGCTCACGCTGTCGCCCATCTTGATGACGAGCAATCCTTCCTCCAGCAGCACCTCGCCACTGCCGCCGATGTCCACGATCTCCCAGTCGTCCATCGACTTGCCATCGAAGAGAGAGATCGGCTTCGGTGCGTCTGCGGCAATCGCGATGCCAGTGAGCAACGGAAGGATTGAGAGGATCAGGTTTTTCATGCGGCGGAGCGTAGGCGGGCGGTGAGAGGCTGTCCAGTCCGAGCGCGGCGCCAAACACCGCGCTCCTCGGTGGCGTTGGTGCCTGCGAGATTCCAGCTAGAGTCGCTCGCCGTACTTTTGGAAATGCAGCTCGCGGGCTTGCTCGACCCACTGCTCGCGGTGGATGCGATCTTTGAAGGCGAGGAGTTGGGAGAACTCGCGGATGTTCTCCTCACTCCAGAGGGCGATCTGCTTGAAGGTGTACACGCCGTAGTCGTTGAGCTTGCGCTCGATCACGGAGGCGACGCCTTTGAGGTGGCTGAGGTCGTCCGAGAGTCCAGGGCGGGTCGCATAGACGAGGCCGAGATGCGGATCACTGACGAGGCGGATGTCGGAACTGGCCGCGATTGAGTCGGGGTGCGGCGGCGTGGAGGGAACTTCGACGGGCTGTGCCGGAAGTGGTTCTGTTGCGACGAATGAAGGTGGCGTGAAGATTTCTGCGGCGGGCTCGCTGACTGGAACGTCAAGCGAGTGGGAGATGTGTGGCAGAGCGCGATCCCCGCCAGCGTGATCGATGAGATCATGTCCGGTTTCGTTGTGGATCAAGGATTGCAGGACGTGTTTCTTTGGCTTCACCCTGGAGGTGATGGAGGGTTTTCGTGGCTTGGTTGGCGCGGTGGGTGGCTGGATCGGGAGAGGCTCCGCGGGCGGTGTGAGGGTCGGCGCGACTTGCGTCTCGGGTGCCCCTTCGAGTGGTGGCGTTTCTTTGAACTGAGGCACGTCGGGTTTGGCGACTTGCGGCAGGATGACGGCAGCGGTGCTGAGAAAGGAATTGATGACTGGGTCTGGCTCGGCATGAGCGGGGCGCAAGGGCGCGGAGTCTGCGGATGGGGATGCCTCGGCGAGCGAAGGGGCGCGGGAGGCCAGCTCGGCTAGCTTGCGCTTGAGATTGACGATCTCGTCCTTGAGCGCGTCACGCTCCGAGAGGAGATCGCGACGCTGGGCTTTATACCGCGCCCAAGTGAACCAGCCGAAGGCGAGGCCAAACGTGAAGAAGACGCTGGCGATGATCACCACGAACAGCGTACTGTGCGCCAGGAAGTAGAAGAGTGGATCGGAGGACAGGGAGCTGAAATCAAAACTCATGATGCGTCTTCTTACTTTACCAGCATTTCCACTCGCGCGCTGGATTGCTTCAGTGGATCAGGCTCGGCCGGTGGTTGTGCGTGAAGTGCGCCGAGGTCGAGGACCGACATTTGATCGGTGGGGAAACCGAGCGAGGCCAGCATGTTCTTCACGGCTTCGGCGCGCGTGCGATGGGCGGCTGCCGTCTCAGTCTCCGCTCCTCCAGTGCCACTGAGGATGATCTGCAACCCTGGACCACAGGCGGTGAGCAGCGGTAGCAGCGCGGCGAGCTTTATTTCCTC
>Ga0075163_10003871_pt1 | contig 20069 bp, 28 predicted proteins | sample JI1023141ADNA_FD_71478 | JGI IMG/M metagenome (GOLD analysis project Ga0075163, IMG submission 71478) | Wastewater effluent complex algal communities from Wisconsin, to seasonally profile nutrient transformation and Carbon sequestration -... | ecosystem: Engineered > WWTP > Effluent > Algae... | reverse complement strand
CCTGGCCGCGTCTCCCCCCTCGGATCGGACCACTAAAAGTGACGAGGGGGTGTCGCCTTGGGCAGTATCGAGACGGGCGTCGTCGCTGAGCTGGAGCGCCTGAAGTCGCCTGCGTGGGTGGTCGAAACGGCCAGGAACTTGGCCAAGGCTTTGGACGACGGCACGGAGCCGAACAAGTACGGGCAGGAACCGTCCCCGACGTGGCGGGCAGGTGTCGCCCGGGAGCTCCGGGAGTTGATGGGCGACGCCGCCAAGGCTGCCCCCGTCGAGGGCGAGGGGAGTGGAGTCGATGCCGCACAGCGCCGCCGAACTCGTCGGCTGTCAGGAGCCGCGCCTGCTGGTGGCGCCACCGTCAGCGTCATTGGAGGCGGGCCTGGAACTGATCGACCTGTGCGACAGCGTCGGAATGGAACTCGACCCGTTCCAGAAGCTGGCGCTGGTTGAGATCTGCGCCGAGGCGCGGCCCGGCAAGTGGGCGTCAATGGAGACGGTCGACCTGGTATGCCGGCAGAACGGCAAGGGCGTCATCGTTGAGGCGCTGCAGCTGGGTGACCTGCTGCTGTTCGACAGCGAGCTGAGCACCTACTCGGCGCACAAGTTCGCCACGGCTGAGGAGCAGGCCCGTCGGCTGTTCTTCTGGATCGAGAACTGCGACGACCTGCGGAAGCGCTGCCACAAGCCGAAGGTGGCGAACGGCAAGCTGGGCGTTGAGACGCTCGACGGTCGGCGCGTGAAGTTCGTAGCCCGGGAGCGGGACAACGGCCGAGGCCTGACCGGCGACCGGGTGATCCTGGATGAGGCGCTGGTCCTGATGCAGGTGGTGCTGGGCGCGCTGATCCCGTCGCTACGGGCGGTCCCCAACCCGCAGATCAACTACTTCTCGTCGGCCGGGTTCGGCGTCGACCGGGCCGAGTCGGACGTGCTGTGGAAGATCCGACGGCAGGCGTTGATCGCAGCGCTTCGACACCTCGGGCTCTCGATCGAAGAGCCCGAAGGGCAACTGCATGTGCGAGGCGTGCCGGGCGTTCCTTTGCTCCTCGAGCATTCGGCCCGTCCGGCGGCGCGCTCGGACCTGTACAACCCGGTCCACCTGGCCGAGGGCAATCCCTCGTATGGCGGGCGGATCGATCCCGAGTTTGTGCTCACGGTCGAGAAGGAGCGGATGACCGAAGAGCAGTTCGCTCAGGAGTGCCTTGGCTTGTGGCCGCTGTCCCGCCGCCTTGAAGACGAGGACGAGGGCGAGTCGCTGCGGGACCTGTGGGTGCAGTGCGAGATGCCAGTGTCGACGGTCGGGAAGCGGCGGGCGTTCGGTGTCGGGGTGTCGCCCGAGTCGACGAGCGCAGCGCTGTGGGTGGCGGGCGAGTCATCGGCCGGCGGATGGCACCTCGAGATCATCGACCACGGTGCGGATGTGCAGGCGATCGGGGCGAAGGCCAAGGCGTTGGCGGTGAAGCACAAGGCAAAGGTCGGCATCGATCCGTCGGGCCCGGCCGGTGTGCTCGTCCCGGTGCTGGGGGACGTGGCGCTGAAGGTGTCGGGCGCGCAGATGGCCGCGGCGTGCGGTGATCTGGTGGCGGGTGTGAAGGCCAAGACGATCCGCCAGCGGGTGCCGTCGCGTCTGGCGACTGCGGTGATGTCGTCGATGGCTGGCGCGGTGAAGGACCCGAAGCCTGGTGACGGAGGGTGGGTGTGGTCGTGCAAGTCGTCGGCGGTGGACATCACTCCGACGACGGGGGCGACGGTCGCTCTGTGGGCGGCGAAGGCTTCGCCGGCTCGCAAGTCGACGAAGTCGTACTGAGGAGGCGCGATGCGTGCGTGGGTGACGTCGGTGTGTGAGGTGTTCGGCGCCACGATGATCGTGGGTGCGGTGGTCGCGCTGTTCGCTGGTCCGGTGGTTGAGCTGTCGGTGTTGTCCGCTGGCGTCGGCCTGGTCGTGCTGGGTGTGGTTGAGGCGGGCCGGTGAGTCTGCTGCGCCGCGCCGGTCGGGCCCGCCGCTCAGGAGCCGGGGCAGCGGCGGTGGCAGCTGCGTTCCGGCGTGGTGGTGTGGCGTCGGCGCTGATGTCGGTGTCGCCCGAGTCGGCCCGTCGGCAGTCGACGTTCTGGGCAGGGTCCCGGTTGTATGCCGACCTGATCCGCCAGCTGCCGGTCGATTCGTTCTCTCGGCGTGGTGGGGTGCAGAAGCCGATCGATCCGCCGCAGTGGTATCGCACTCCGATGGCGGGGGTGCGTTGGTCGTCGTGGGTGGACATGGCGATCATGTCGCTGCTGTATCGGGGGAACCTGGTCGGCTACTGCGACATGGATCAGCGCACGCTGTACCCCGGTTCGATCGCGCTCCTGGACCCTGACCGGGTGACCCGCAAAGGTGCCGACTGGTCCTACAACGGCAAGCCGCTCGATCCCTCACGAGTGTGGTGGACGCCGTGGGCGCTCGACCCGGCCGACCCGATGTGGGGCATCAGCCCTCTGCAGGTCGCGGCCCGGTCGCTCGGTGTCGCTGATGCGGCCCGCGCCTATGTGGAGTCGTTCTTCAAGGCCGGTGGGCACCCGACGCTCGAGGTGATCTACGACGACCCGGACTTCGGCGACGACGACGCGGCGAAGGCGAAGAGCCGGGTGATGGACGTGATGTCCGGTGATCGTGAGCCGTGGGTGCACGGGGCGGGGATCACCACAAAGGTGTGGCAGCTGTCCCCCGTGGACGCTGCGTTCCTGGAAGTGGCCAACGCGACTGACGTGGACGTGTGCCGGTTCCTCGGGATCCGCTCGCCGGAGATGGTCGGCGTCGCGCAGCAGGGGTCGTCGATCACCTACGCCAACCTGGAGCAGCGCATGTCGGCCCTGCTGCAGTTCACGCTGGGCCCGGTGATCCGCCTCCTGGAGGAGGCGATGAGCGATCCACTCGTGTCGCCGGCCAGCCAGTTCATGAAGTTCAACGTCGGCCTGTTCCTGCGTGGCGATGCGATGACGCAGGCGAAGATCGAGGACATGCGGGTGCGCAACGGCACCCAGTCCCGTGATGACGTCCGTGCGCTGCACGACGAAAACCCGATCCCGGATGGGACCGGAGGCGAGTACCTGTGGCCGCCCGGAGCGACGACGCTCCCGGACGCGCCGACGCCTGACCCCTTGAAGGAGGGTGGCAATGCTGCGTGACCTTCGTTCCCTGCCCGCCGAGGTGCAGGCCCGGCTTGCCGAGCACGGTGCCCTCGATCAGCTCGGCGTGCGCGCCGGCCGCTTCCTCGTCGAGGGCGGCACCACCGGCCGATCGGCCGCCAACGGCCAGCGCCTCGAGGTGCGTGACGCCGGCACCGAGCAGCCGGTGCTGGACGGCTACGCCACGGTGTACGACTACGCCTACCCGGTGATGGGCGGCAAGGCCTCCGCCTGGGGTTGGGACGAGACGATCGCCGCCGGCGCCGCAGCCAAGTCGGTGGCCGAACGTGACGACGTGTACTGGCTCCTCGACCACGAGGGCCTGCCGGTGGCATCGACGAAGGCCCGGACCCTGGAGCTGGACTCGGACAAGGTCGGCCTGCTGGCGATCGCCCGGCCGGACATGCGCTCCCAGTGGAACAACGAGGTGGTGATGCGCATCGGGTCGGACATCGACTCGATGAGCTTCGCGTTCCAGGTGGTGCGCCAGGAATGGAATGCCGACTACACGGAGCGGTTCATCACCGAACTGAAGCTGTTCGACGTGGCCGGCGTGAAGTATCCCGCCAACCCGGCGACCCATGTGCACGCCCGCCAGGGCGCGCCGACCACGACCCCGGCGGTGACCCCGCTGGCTGTGGCGTTGGCCCAGCGTGACGCGCTGGCGCTGCGCCGCCACTGATCCAACCGGCACGCGCCGGGCATCACGCGCCGCCGACCACGCCGGACCCCACGGGCTCCACCTGGTCGGCACCCGTAGCCCACCCGAGCCGTCTCGCCTGCGCCACCCCGGCGCGGACGCCCCCTACGACATGGAGGAGAACCCCATGGACTTCCTGACCCAGCTCCGCGACAAGATCGCGGACAAGATCGCTCAGCGGACCGCGAAGGCCGCCGAGCTCGACCAGGTCCTGACCGCTCCGGCGGCCGAGGCCCGGGACATGACCGCCGAGGAGAACACCCGGTTCACCGAGCTCCGTGACTCCATCCAGGTGCTCGACGCCGAACTGGAGGCGCTGATCGCCCGCCGCGATGTGCTGGTGGCCGAGGCCGAGCGGCGCGAGTCGCTTGCCCAGACGATGGCCGCCCTCGGCCAGCCCGTCACAGGGACCGGTGGAACGCAGGTGCGTGCTGACGAGGCGATCTACCGCCCCGACGGCGACCGCTCGTGGCTGGTCGACGCTTTCCGTGCCAGCGGCATCGGTGGGTTCAACCCGCAGGCCGCGGAGCGCATCGCCCGGAACAACGCCATCACGCTCGGCGCCGAGCGTCGTGACGCCACCTCCTCGGCCTTCGACGGTGCGATCCCGCCCAAGTACCTGCTGGACAAGTTCGCCCCGGTGGCCCGGGCGGGTCGGCCGTTCTGCAACGCGATCGGCTCGACCCCTCTCGGCCCCGACGGCATCTCGTTCACCGTGCCCCGCGGCACGACCGGCACCAGCGGTGCGATGACCGACGAGGGCGCGGCCTTCTCCGAGACCGACTACGACGTCACCGACCTCACCAACTCGGTGCGGCTCGTGACCGGCCAGCAGGACATCAGCCGCACCGTGTTCATGCGTGGCAACTCGGTGGTCGACCAGATCCTGTTCCCCGATCTGATCGCCGCCTCCGAGACCGCGCTGAACCTGTCGGTCCTCAACGGTTCGGGCACCGCCCCGCAGCACCGTGGTGTGATGCAGGTCGCCTCGATCAACGCGGTGACCTACACCGACGCCTCCCCCACCGTCGCGGAGGCGTGGCCGAAGTTCGCCGACGCGATCCAGCGGATCAACTCCAACCGGTACGCACCGGCCACCCTGATCGTGATGCACCCCCGCCGCTGGGGTTGGATCACTTCGGCGCTCGACTCCCAGGGCCGGCCCCTGTTCAACTTCCAGATGGAAGTCCCGGCGTGGGCCGCGACGGCGTTCGGCGAGGCGGCCAAGTACGGCCAGGTCGTCGGCACCCTGCAGGGCCTCCCGGTCGTCACCGATGCCTCGATCCCGACCAACCTCGGGGCCGGCACCAACGAGGACATGGTCCTGGTGGTCCGCCACTTCGACGTGCACCTGTTCGAGGACAGCCTGTTCCAGCTCACGTTCGAACAGGCCATCGGACCGGAAAAGGTGCGTCTCGCTGTCGGCAAGTTCAGCTTGCTGATCGCAGGTCGGTACCCGTCGGCCATCTCCACCGTTGGTGGCACCGGCCTCGTGACCCCGACCTTCTGATGGACCCGAAGGCGATCATGCGGGGCCTGCTCGAGGAGCGGCGGGGCTACGAGCTGCGAGGCCTGGGCGACCGGGTCGCGCAGGTCGACGCCGAGCTGGCGCGCCTCGGTGCGGTGCTCGAACCCGAACCCGAACCGGTCGCCGAGCCCGAGGCCCCTGTGGCCGACGGTGAAGCACCGTGGTTCGGTGCGGATGATCCGGCCGATGCCGATGCCGAGCCCGAGGCCCCTGTGGCCGAGAGCGCGAAGCGGAAGCGCTGACCGATGCCGTACGTGGAGCGGGCCTCCGATCTCGTCACTGAGGCGGAGGCCCGCGCCATGGTGCAGCTCACCCACAACGGTGAGCGTGAGGTGTTGATCCTGGGGCTGATGGTGGGTGCGCTCACCGAACAGATCGAGGATCTGTGCGGCCCGGTGGTGCGCGTCACCGTGTCGAACGAGATCCACACCGACCGGTCCGGGAAACGGCTGCTGCACCTGCGCCGCGGCCCGATCACATCGGTCTCCACGGTCGAAGAGGGCACCGACACCCTCACGGCCGAGACGTGGGGAGTGGACGGCGGCTACCTGCTCGAGCCCCACTCAACGACCACGGCCACCGGCTCCGGTGCGCTGATCCGTCGCTACGGGCAGCGTGACCACTGCTGGGGCGCGAACGTCCGGGTGAGCTACGTGTCCGGCCGGGTGGCCGACACGGCGGCCGTGCCTGCGTGTTTCAAGGAGGCGATGCACATCGGCCTTCGCAACTGGTGGCGGATGGAGCAGCGCTCCCTGGGCGCCACCGAGGACTACGACGTGCCGCAGTTGGCGTTCCCGAAGTTCGCTCTGCCGGACGCGGCGAAGATGGCGCTGCGGTCCGAGCTGCTCCCGAAAGGGATGCGGTGACCGCTGCACTCACGGCAGCGAAACGGGCGCTGATGACGCGCCTGTCTGCCGAGGTGGGCACGACGGCGCAGGTGTCGATCGTGCGGCCGCTACGGGCCGATCTGGTCACTCAGGAGTCCGGGTCGATGGTGTGGGCGTGCATCGTGCCCGAGTCCGACACGTCCGGCGAGATCGCGGTGTTCGGTGGCGGTGCCCCGTTCCGGTGGGATGAGGACACGACGTTCCGGGTCCTGATCCAGGCGGCGTGCCTGGTGCCGGTGGAGGCGGAAAACGCGCTGGCCGCGGCCGATGCCTCGATGGCCGAGGCCGACGATCTGGCCGACGCAGTGCTGACCGCGCTGCTGAAGGTGGTGGCCAACGATCCGTCGCTCGGTGTCAACACGGGCGCGGAAGGGGTCCCTGGCCCTCGGAGCGTTGATGTGGTCCCGACGCGGGTGATCCGCCAGTCGGGCCGGATCGGTGACAACGGGGACCTGTGCGGCGTGTCGATGGTGGTCGAGATGACGGTGCAAGCCCAGACCTACAGCGAGGAGACGACGTGAAGGCGACCTATGTGGGCGATCAGACCGGTGGCGTCGAGGTCGACGGCCTGGTGGTGCTGCTCGGCGATGAGTGCGAGTTCCCTGACGGCACGGTGCTGTCGGGTGCGTGGCTGGTGGACGGCGTGCCCCAGCCCCCAGGCGACGAGGCCGTGCCCGTCGATGACCCCCAGGAGGCAACGGAATGACCGTCCGCAGCGCCATTTCCCGGTCGGTCGGCCTCGCTGCCGAATCGACCTACGGCACCTTCGTGGCGCCGACCAGGCACATCCCGATCATCGGTGAATCGATCGAGCCGGACTACTCCCGGATCGACAACGACGACGTGATCCGCGCTGGCCGGTTCACGCAGCACTCCGACGACCAGGCCCCGGGTAGGGTGATCCACCAGGGCGCGATCCAGACCCTGCTGTATGACCGCTCGGTCGGCATCTTCCTGCAGCACGTGCTCGGCTCGGGCTCCACGAGTGGCGCCGGGCCGTACACCACGCCGCTGGTCCCCGGCTCCTCGACCGGCAAGAGCCTGTCGATCCAGGTCGGCCGCCCCTCGACGGACGGCACCGTGCAGCCGTTCTCCTACACCGGCGTGAAGACCCGCATGGTGAAGATCTCCGGCACGAAGAACGAGGCCGTGAAGTTCGAGGCCGACATCATTGCTCGGGCCGTCACGACCGCCACCGGGCTCACCGCGGTGTCGTACGCAGCCTCCGCGGTGCCGTTCCGGTGGAGCCAGTTCGGGACCATCTCGCTGATGGGCGCGACCAACGCCACGGTGTCGGAGATCTCGATCACGATGACCCAGGAGTTGGACGAGGAGCGCCTGTTCCTCGGCTCGTCAGTGATCGGTGAGCCCTACCAGAAGGGCCTCACGGCGATCGAGATCTCCGGTGTCGCCGAGTTCGAGAGCCTGACCTTCCACAACAACCTGGTGTCGGGCGCGGTGGCCAGCTACTCGATCCCGTGCACCTCGGGTTCGTACTCGCTGACGTTCGCCGGCACGGCCCGCATGGATGCCGGGCAGCCGACGGCGTCCGGTCGGGAGATCTTCAAGGTGCCGTTCACCTTGAAGCCGATGGGCACCACCGACGCCGCTGCGTTCACCGCCACCCTCGTCTCGCCGGACACCACGCCGTGAGCGTCATCGCGTCGACCCGTACGAAGTTCCGGGTGGTGTTCGACCGCTCCCCGCAAGGCGTCGAGGTCGACATCGACGCCGAACCAGACTTCGAAGAGCGGTTCGTGTGGGCCGATCAGCGTGACTTCTCGGCGTTGGAACGCAACCGTGGCGCGAGGATCTCGGATCTGCCACAGGTGGAATCGATGCGCTGGGCCGTCCACCATGCCGGTCGACGCTCCATGCTCCGAGACTGGCCGGCGACCCCCGAGGAATTCGAACGCGTCTGCGTCGAGGCCGAGCCGGTCGAGGAGGAGTCGGTGGACCCTACGCCGCCGGCTCAAGAGGCCGGCTGATCGCGCAGCTTGTCGTTCGCGTCGGCGGGTTGCCGTCGCAGTGGTGGGAAGAGGACGAGGCCGACATCGTGACCCTCGTCGATGAGATCGCTGCTCAGGACGAGGAAGCGAAACGTCGGGTCGAAGAGGCCAAGCGCCAAGCGCGGAGGTGACCGATGGCCCGATCTTCGACATCTACTCATCGTGGTTTCTCGGTCAAGGTCGAGGGCCTGAAGGAGCTGTCCCGGGATCTGAAGGCGGCCGGTGACTTCGAGGGTTCCGCTGCGCTCAAGGCGGCGTTGGCGGAGGCTGCCGATCGGGTGGTCCAGGCGGCCCAGGCCAACGCTACGACCCGCCAGCAGCGGGCCACGGCCGGGCGGTTGAAGGCCTCGAAGGCGGCTGCGTCGTCGGCGGTGACGCTCGGCGGGAAGCCCTACGACCTCGGTGTCGAGTTCGGGTCGAAGCGGTGGCCTCAGTTCCCCGACTGGCGGGGCAACGGGATGGACGCCGGCTACCTGCTGTTCCCGGCGATCCGCGAGGAACAGGACCGAATCCTCGAGCCGGTGGCCGACGCGTTGGAGGCCTTGCTGCGAGGCAAGGGCGCTGCGTCGCTGGGCGCGGCTGGGGACCTGATGGCCGACATGGCTGCGATGGTGGGGTGACCTGTGGCTGATGTGACCAAGAAGGTCAAGGTCGAGATCCTCGGTGACGCAAAGAGCGTGAAGGGTGCGGCTGCCGAGGCGGACGGTGCCCTGTCGAAGCTTGGTGGCGGCCTGTCGAAGGTCGGTGCCGGTGCTGCGGTGCTGGGTGGCGGGCTGGCTGCTGCCGGGTTCGCAGCGTTCAACATGGCCGAGGCGGCCGCCGAGGATGAGCGGGCTGCTGCGGCGCTCGCCAAGACGCTCGGGAACGTGGCCGGCGCGACGTCGGATCAGATCGCCGCGACGGAGGAGTGGATCAGCGCGCAGGGCCGGGCCCTCGGCGTCGCTGATGACCAGCTCCGGCCGGCGCTCGATGTGCTGGCGCGTGGCACCAAGGATGTGGGCAAGGCCCAGGAGCTCGCCAGCCTGGCAATGGACATCTCGGCAGGGACCGGCAAGGACCTCACCACCGTGTCCGAGGCGCTGGCGAAGGCGTACAACGGGCAGCTCGGGCCATTGAAGAAACTCGACCCCGCCCTGGCCGACCTCGTGAAGTCCGGTGCGTCGGCCGATGAGGTGTTCGCCGCGCTCGGCCAGACGTTCGAGGGCCAGGCCGCTGCGGGCGCGGAGACGGCCGCCGGGAAGCTCGCGATCGCCAAGCTGCAGTTCGGTGAGATGCAGGAGGAGATCGGCGCCAAACTGATCCCGGTCCTGGCGGCCTTGGCGACGTGGTTCGTGGAGACCCTGCTCCCGGCGATCGAGCGGCTGGTCGGGTGGATCGAGGCGAACTGGCCTCGTTTCCAGGCGGCGATCGAGTCGGGAATCCAGGCGATCACGCAGGCGTGGGCCACCTACGGGCAGCCGGTGCTCGATGCGATCATCGGCGCGGTCACTGGGTTCATCGGGATCGTGCAGGGCGCGTGGGCGATCTTCGGCGACACGATCTGGAATCACATCAAGAACACCTTCGAGAACATCAAGACGGTGTTCTCGGGTGCCTTCCAGATCATCGAGGGCGTGTGGAACACGTTCAAGGGCCTGTTCACCGGCGACTGGGGCCTGATGTGGGACGGCATCAAGTCGACCATCTCGGGTGCGTGGGACCTGATCAAGGGCATCGTCAGCCTGGCCCTCGACAACCTGAAGGCGGCACTCAGCCTCGCCTGGGATGGGATCAAGGCCGGCATCGGCACGGCGTGGGACGGCATCAAGAACGCCATCGGCGAGAAGGTCGACGCGCTCAAGACCCGGGTCATGGAAGGCGTTGATGGTGTCGTCGGGTTCTTCACCGATCTACCTGGCCGCATCCTGGAGAGCCTCGGGGCGGTCGGGTCTGCTGCGCTCGATGTCGGCAAGGAGATCATCAAGAAGCTCGGCGAAGGGATCTCCGGTGTCGTCGGGTTCACCACCGACATCGCCGCAGCCGTGGCGAAGGCCGTGAAGGGCGCGATCAACGCAGTCATCGACAAGGTGAACAGCGCGCTCGAGTTCAAGGTTTCCCTACCGTTCGGCCAGTCCTTCACTGTCGACCCCATCGACATCCCGAGGCTGCACACCGGTGGCATCTTCAACTCGGGGCGCGGCGAGGGCCTGGCGCTCCTGCAGGACGGTGAGGGTGTGTTCACCCGCGACCAGATGACGGTGCTCGGCAGCGGCCTGCGCCGCAGCGAGGGCGGCTCGTCGGTCACGGTGCACAACCACTACTGGCAGATCGACGCGACCACCGACCGGGTGGAGTTGGGCCGTGCGCTCCTCGATGCGATCGACGCGGCCGGGCGGGCAGGAGTGCGGTCTGAGACGCTCGTGGCGGCCTGATGGCCGGCGCACACCAGACCTGCACCTTCGAGATCGGGACCGGCACCTACTGGGTGCCGGGCACCTGGCGCAACGTGTCCGACCGGGTGCTCTCGTTCAGTGTCTCCGGCGGGTTCCGTGCCCCGTGGATCCCGCCGCTGTCGTGGTCGCCGGTGCGTGCTTCGATGGTGCTCGACAACTCCGACCGGGCTCTCGACCCACGCAACACAGCGTCGGCGTTCTACTCGGCCACGTTGGGTGGTCTGGACGTGCGGCCCGGTTCCCCGGTGCGGATCAAGATCGCCGGTGTCGGCCTGTTCTACGGGCAGCTCGATGACCTGGAGCCGCCCGACACCAGGAGCCCGTCGACGCGCACGACGATCACGGCGACGGATGGCACGAAGATCCTGTCGAGAGCGGCGGTCACGCCGTACTCGGTGGCCGAAGGTGCCGGGGAGGACATGATCGACCGCCTGATCCGCTTGGCCGAGGCGGCCGGGTGGCCGGCCGGGATGCGCTCGTTCGACGCAGAACCGGACGTGACTCTGCAGGCCACCACGCTGGCCGGTTCGATCTGGAAGCAGATGCAGCTCACCGCCGAGTCGGGTGGCGGCTACATCTTCCTGGACCCCGACGGGAACCTGCTCTACCGGGAACGGTCCTACGACGCCACCGTGAGCGTGGGCCGCTTCTGGTCGAACCAGAACACCTTCGCCAAGGGCATCACGACATCGATCAAGCAGTCGTCGGGGCTCGGCGAGGTCCGCAACCAGGTCCGCTACCAGCGGGTCGGTGGGGTCGAGCAGATGGTGCAGGATCTCGACTCGATCGCCGATCTCGGCTACGCGGACCTGTCCCGCACCGACCTGATCTGCGAGGACGACTCGACGGTGGCCGAGCTGGCCTCACTGGCCCTGTCGGTGGCGCCCAAGCCCCGTCCGATGATCATCGGGTTCACCGCCGAGACCGCGGTGGGGTCGTGGCAGAACGAGCTGATCTACACCCGGATCGGGGACCGTATCGAGCTGATCGAGGAGTGCCGCAACACCACGAACGGCACGCTCTACACGATCACGCAGGAGTCGTTCATCCGGTCGGCGAAGTGGTCGGGCACGAGAATCACGACTGCGGGGGCGTTCCACATCAAGGCCGACTACGGCATCCAGCCGTCGTGGGCGTGGGACAGCCTCACGTTGAACTCCGCGACGAAGGGTCAACTCGGCCAGAACGTGACCGTGCCGACCTCCTACGGCACCGAGTTCTCCGATGAGCACGTGTTCGCCTCGTCGGACGAGGTGTATGCGGCCGAGCTGAACTCGCTGATGGATATGCGCTGGCAGGTGTTCGCGTCGGCAGCGGCGAGGGATACGGCCTACACGTTGAAGGCCCCGGTGTCGGGCACTCATCCGATTGCGATCTTGCTGGACACCGAACTGGTCGAGATTTGGGACGGGACGACATGGGTGCCTTTCGCTCAGGTGTGACCGGCTGATGGGCCGCAAGGTGTGGTCTCGTGCGGAGACGGTCAACGCCGCCGACATGAACACGTACCTGATGGATCAGTCGGTGATGACCTTCGCCACTGCGGCGGCCCGCACCACGGCGATCCCGAGCCCGACGCAGGGCATGGTGACCTGGCGGAACAACGCCGCTGGTCCGATCAAGTTGGAGTACTACGACGGGTCGGCATGGGTGCCGATCTCGTTCACTTCGCCGGCCCAGACGGTGCAGGGCCAGTCGAGCATCCTGACGCTCAACTCGGCGTCGCTCACCCACTCGACCGCAGCTGACACCTGGTCGTCGTGGACCTCGGGCGGCACGTCACCCTCTGGCACCTCGTACTGCACCGAGATCGGCATCAGCTCAACCTCGTTGGCAGGGTTCGGTTCATCGGCCGTGGTGCTGATGGAGTTCTCGCTGGACGGCGGCACCACCGTGTGGAAGCGGGCGATGTCGTTCGTCCAGGCCGGCAACTCGGTGATGATGTCGACCCCGGTCACACCCCGATCGGCGGCCTCGTTGTCGACGGTGCACTTCCGGTTCAAGTGCACCGTGGCGACCTCGGGTAGCTCGTTGACGATCAAGCCCGTGCTGACGTGGACACCGACCGCCCCGGCCATCACGTTGTCGGTGGCCGAGTCGCTCTGGGAAACGGCGTCGGCGTCGACGACCTATGGCACGTGGACGACGCTCGGCACGGTCGGCGCAGCGCACCGCCTGATCGGCGTCGGGTCGACCACGAACACCGAAGGCGGCCTGGCGACTGGCGCGGGTAGCACGGTGATCTCGAGGTGGGGCCCGAATGCGTTCGTGACCGGCCACAACCGTGCCGTGCCGTCGGGCGCGCTGAAGGTGTCCGGCACCAGCGCCCTGGTGTACGTGCTGACGGAGCCGGTGTGAGCCGCCCCGTCGTCACCCCGATCGAGTCGGCCATCTCGGCCCGCTACGGCAACGGGCAGATCCCCACCGACGAAATGGTGCAGGTGATGCCCGAGCTCGGCCGGTTCGGATGGCTCCTGCCCGCCCCGGCTCGTGGCTGGCGGGCAATGGCGGCTGCTGCGCTCGATGCCGGGTTCCGGCTCGACGCCACCGGCATGTACCGGTCCCTGGCCGACCAGGAGGCCCTGTTCCGTCAGCGGTTCACTCCGCACCTGACGCCGCCTGGGAAGTGGTGGCAGGCCCGATGGTGGCGGCTGAAGCCCGGCATGGCGACTGCAGCGCGCCCGGGTGCCTCGAACCATGGCAAGGGCCGCTCGGTCGACGCCGCCGAAGAAACCGACGGCGACCCTGCCCCAGAAGGTCTGACGGGCGGGCTGCTGGCCTGGCTCGAAGCCAACGCCGTGTCGTTCGGCTTCTCGTGGGAGAAGGGCATCGAGCGCAGTGAGCCGTGGCATCTCGTCTACTTCCTCGGCGACGCCGTGAGCGCCAGGACCCTGGCGTTCGAACGCGCCGGGCACCCGTCGACTCAGAACCCCCCGGAGGTCACCATGTTCGTTGTCGCCACGTACGCCAGCACGGACCGCTGGCTGGTCTCCACGGTCAGTGGCCGACCGGTGCGCACCCGGCTCGACCCCGTGCACGCCGAACCGTTCGAACGCAAGACCGGCGGGCTGATGATCGTCACCCCAGCATGGCTCGACGCAGTGCAGGTCGCCGCGTGATCGCTGCGATCTCGGCAGACGAGGCAGGTGTGATCGCTTCGGTGGTCACCGCGCTCGGGTCGGTTGTCGTCGCCATCGTCACGCGCCACAGCACCAAGCAGCTGCGCCCGAACGACGGGTCCAGCGCGCTCGACGCCATCCGCCGCATGGACAAGGCGATCGCCCGGATCGACGACCGCACCGAGCACACCGAACAGCGGCTCGCCCACCACCTCGAGCACCACGTCGACCACCCCGGAGGCCCGTCATGACCCGCTACCGCAAGACCATCGCTGCCGTCGTGGCCCTGGCACTCGCCATCGCCGCCGACGGTCTCATCGATCCCACGTGGGTCGAGCGCGCCGTCCAAATCTTGGGCGTGTTCGGCATCTACGTCGTCCCGAACAAGGAGAACTGACCCATGACCACCGGACTCGCAGCCGCAACGGCGAACGCTCTGCTCGACGCAGTGTTCAACGCCACGAACTACACCGCCCCAACCCAAGTGTGGATCAAACTCCACAGCGGTGACCCGGGCGCGGCGGGCACCTCCAACGCGTTCACCGACACCACCCGCAAGCAGCTGTCCAGCGGCGCTGCGTCGGCCGGTGCGATCGCCTCCGATGGCGCACTCACCTGGACCAGCATCACCGCGACCGGCACCGAGGACCCGACCCACTGGTCAGCGTGGACCGCCTCAACCGCAGGCACGTTCCTGTGGTCCGGGACGCTCACCTCGAACCCGGTCGTCACCGGTGACACGCTCACGATCGCCATCGGCGACTTCGACGTGTCGTTCTCCAACATCGCGGCCTGAGCCCTAGGGGCGGTGCTCGATGGCGACCGTTACCGAGGGCACGCGCAATACCACGACGTCAGGCACGTTCGATGTAGCGATCCCTTCGCACACGGCCGGAGATGTGCTGGTCATCATCGCCACGAAGTCTGCGTCGTCGTCGTCGTCGCTTGAGGTGTCCACTGCCGGGTGGACCGAGATCATCGACGAGCCGGGCGGGACAGCGAACCAGCACATTCTGGCGGCAGTGAAGTCCGGCGACGGTTCCGAGTCGACTGTTCGGGTCACGAACATGAGCGCCGGCACGATCGACGCCAAGTGCTACCGGGTCCAGAGCGCGTCGACCTCCCTGCGGGGAACCGCCGCGGCGTTCAGTGGGACAGCCACCACGACCGGCGATATGGATGTCGGTACCGCCCAGTCGGGCGATGTCGGTTTCTGGTTGGCAGCGTGGCCATCGACGAACGGTGGGAGCCTCACCCCGGACAACGGCTACATCGTCGACGAATCGAACGGCAACGTCGTCGCCTACGGCTACAAGGTGCTCGATTCGGCCGACGATTCGCTGACGTTGACATGGGCGACCTCACGGTTTGCCCGTGTCGGCCTGTTCGTCATCCAGGGGACCGGTTCGACGGTCGCCGCTACCGGGGTGTCCGCAGTCGGGTCGGCTCAAACGGCGGTCGCTACCCGGGCTGTTCTGGCGTCGACAGCCTCGGCTATCGGGTCGGCCCAGACCGCCACTGCGACGAGATCGACGGCTGCGACGGGTGCCAGTGCTGTCGGATCAGGCCAGACGGCTACGGCGACCCGCACTGTCACTGCGGCGGCCGTGTCCGCTGTCGGGTCCTCACAGACCGCCACGGCGGTCCGCACGGCCCTCGCTACCGCCGCCAGCGCCATCGGCTCTGCCCAGGCCGCGACAGCCACCCGCACCACGACCGCCACCGCAGCCTCGGCCGTCGGCAGCGCACAGGCCGCGACCGCATCGAGAACCGTCTACGCCGCTTCGGCCTCGGCCATCACATCGGCACAGACCGCTATCGGCGCGGTCGATTCGCCAGGCGAGGTGTCCGGTGTCGCCAGCTCGGCGATCGCCAGCACGCAGACCGCCGCCGCGACCAGGACGACGACCGCCACCGCCGCCGGCGCCATCGGTTCGGGGCAGGCCGCCAGCGGGACACGGACAACCCGAGCGACCGCCGCCTCAGCCATCGGTTCGGCACAGACCGCTGCATCGTCACGCACCGTCAACGCCGCCGCGTCGTCGGCCATCTCGCCGACCGGGACGGCCGCCGCTGCCCGCACCGTTCACGTGTCCGGGTTCTCCACGGTCGCCACCGCACAGACCGCGACAGCCACCCGCACCACGACCGCCACTGCCGAGAGCACCGTCTCCTCGGCTCAGACGGCCACCGGCGCAGTAGCCGGAGCCGCCGACCCCGGCTGCGTGCACCTCACCGTCACCTGGCCGACCGTCACCTGCACCGTGACCTGGCCCACGGCCTCAATGGCCGCCACCTGGCCGACCACCACCCTCGTCCCCCTGGAGTGCTGATGGCCACCCACTACACCGTCAAGGCAGGCACACAGGTGAAGGTGACCTGCACCGTCACCGACGACACCGGCACCGCAACCGACGCAGCAACGACCGTCGCCCGAGTGATCAACCCCGACGGCACCGAACAGGCCGCGCCCAGCGTCGTCGACGAAGCCGGCACGGGCGTCTACTCGTTCACGTTCCCCACCCAGCAGCACGGCCGTTACTCGATCGAGTTCCAGACCACCAGCCCATCGACAGCGGAGGACATCACCGTGACCGTGCCCAAGACCCCGTTCTCCACCGCCCCGTAGGAGGCACCATGCCCGCATTCACCGCCACCGCCACCCTCGGCGCCGCCAACGATGCCGCCAGCGTCACCGGCCTCGATGCCGGCCGCCGGGTCGTCGTGTTCGAGATCGACTCCACCACCGCCGCGCTCAACGTTTCGTTCGAAGCCACCTGGGACGGCACCACCTGGGACTCGATCGCAGCTACCCGCATCGATGACGCCGTCGCCGCAGACGAAGCCGTCTCCATCACCGTCGGCAACAGTCAGACCTGGCGCTACAAAGCCGACCCGGCCGGCGCGTCCGGGATCCGGGCCCGCTGCTCGTCCTACACCTCGGGATCGTGCACCGCCAGGGTCAACGTCTCATGACCCGAGACGAGATCCTCGCGGCGATCGACGCCCAGCAGGCCCGCCTCGACCACGCCGTCACCCTCATCGAAGCAGCGACTGCCATGAAGGCCGCCGCTGAAGCCAACATCGAGACCGGCACCAACCAGCGCGCCGACGCACAGGCCGAGATCGTCCGGCTGCTCGAGCAGCTCGCCAACCTGCCGCGCGACTTCGACCCGACCGCCGACCATCACGCACCGGCCGACCGGCATGGGATCAAGGTCGTCGGTGGCCCAACCCACGCGTTACGGGTACCGCCCTTCGAAACCCGGGCCGGCCGCAAGGCGCGCACCATCCACGTGTTCGAAGGCAAGCAGCCGCTCACCTACGGGAAGTGGGATCGGCTCGCCGCAGCGCTCGACTCGTTCCCCGACCGGCAGCATCTCGCAGCGTGGAACACTGGCGACGGAGCAAACGCCCGAGGCAAGTCGGCGACCCCCGCACAGATCGAGGCGGGCGCACGGCGGCTCCGTGAATCGATCGACACCGACCGGCCACGGCTGCGGCGCATGTGGGAGAACCGGATCGCTCTCGGCCACGTCGGCCAGATCATCGACCGTCCCAACCATGAGTGCAACGGCTACCCGTTCGATTGGGCGTTCACGATCACCCCGTTACCGAACATCGCTGCCGCCGAAGCGCAACGACTGTCGATCCTGATGGCCGACAGCTACCAGGCATGGTACGAGTTCGTCCTCGACGTCGCCGCCGAAGTGTTCGGTGCCCGCTACGGCGAGACGCGCTGGTCGTTCAACCTCGCAGGTGGTGGCACCGGCCGGCCCGGCGCCGCAGACCTCGTGCGCCGCGCATGGCCCCGCAACATGCCGGCCGGAACCCGGATGGTCCTCAGCTTCGACCACTACTTCAAGGACCTCGGCTCGGCGGACCATCTGGCCCGCTGCATCGACGTTGTCGACGAGCTCGCCGCCGAACTCCCCAACGTCGTCGCAATCGGTCTCGAAGAAACCGGAGGCCACCTGCCAGGCAAAATGCCAGCCGGCCAGATCCCCGCTCTCAAGACACAGGCGGCTCGGTACGGGCAGATCCTCGCCGACTGGGTGGCGTCGGACCGGGACATCTCGCACGTCTGCTGGTTCGAGACCGAAGACCCCAACGAGCAAGGCGCAACCGGAGACTTCACCCGCGTTTGGCTCGACCCCGAACTCGTTGGCCCGTTGTCCGGGATGGTGACCGGCGCTGATGGCCGTCCGTTCCGGTCCGGTTACCCGCAGATCGCCGCTCGGTTCATCGAACGAATCGCCGCCCTCCGGTAACGTCGCCGCCGCGACCCGTCTGCACCCGCCCGGCCCCGGTTCACCCTTCCAAGGTGGATCGGCGGCCGGGCTTTCGCCGTTTTCCCCCTCGAACATGTTGACACCACCGACAGCGAAGGTAAAGGAATGGTGACGTTCACGGCACCATTGTGCACACGACGTCAACGATCGTGGGAAACCGCAGATTCGGTATTGACACATGCCAAACGTTAGGCGCAGACTGCCGTTCATGTCCGGACCCACCTACGCTCCGCCGTCCTCACCGTGGGCCGACGTCGCATGACTGCCACGTTTCTCACGACTGCGATGGTCGCTGAACGGTTCAACGTGCGACCCGAAACCGTGACCCGCTGGGTCCTCGCCGGAAACCTGACCGCCGCTGACAAACTGCCCGGCAAACGTGGCGTGCGACTGTTCACGATCGCCGAGGTCGAACGGTTCGCCGCCGAACGCGCTGCGAAGGCCGAGGACGGCGCAGCGTGACCATGCTGGCCATCCCCGAGCCGACCGAGCTGGTCGCCGCCAAGGTGGGCACGCTGTGCGCCTCGGTCGAGGAGTGGGCCGAGACGGCCGACGACATCGGGGCGCTGCGTGATGCCGGGCACAAGCTCGACGCGTTGGCGCAGTACCTCGCAGCGACGACGACCGAGGGCACGAACCGGATGCGCGCTGCCAAGCTCCGGCTTGAAGCGAGGGTCGGCATCCTGATTGGCAAGGCCGAGCGCGGCCGACCTGCCAACGGAAAGTCCGTCACGACGGACATTACCCGCCACGAACGGTCCGACTTCCGGGCGCTCGCCGCTAACCCCGAGGCCGTCGAAGCCGCCATCGCCGAAGGCACCGACGAGACCCCGGTCAGCCGTCGCAAGGTGCTCGCCAAGATCGAAGAGGCCCGCCAAGTACGCGCCGACCTCACGGCCATCGCCGAGAGCATCACCCCGCGAGGTGTCGACCCCGCCGTGGACACGGAGCGCGCCCGCCGCCGCGGCGCACTCGTCCGCTGCTGCAACGACATCACCGCCACCGATCCCGCCGACTGGGTCAGCCACCAAGGCGACCGGTTCGGCAACCGCCAGCAGGTCATCGACGCCGCGTCAGACGCGCACGAGTGGCTGGCCGAGTTCCTGCACATCACATCACAACAGGAAGGAGGCACCACGTGAACGTCGCTGAAGCTCTACGCCACGCCGCTGACGTGCTGCTCGATCAGAACCCCGACGCATCAGCGAACGAGGTCGTGAACCTCGCCTACGAACAGCACTCCGAGGTGTTTGCCACCGAGGCGCAACGACTCGTCGCTGATGCTGCCCGTCGGCAGGCCACAAAGCTCATGTCGAAGCTGTCCGACAACGAGGACAGCCAGCCCGTGCTCCCCGGACTCAAGTTGCCGTCCACGATCGCCGTGGAAGCCGATTCTGGCGAGTTCCGCTACGTGCGGCTTGACAAGGCTGACTGGACCGTTCTCGAGCGGGGCCGGGTGGTGCGTGAACGCAACGCTCATCGCGCCCTGGCGAAGCTTGACGTCTACCGGGACGCGGCGGAGACGTTGCGCCCCGAAATGGAAGGCACCAGCCGCACCGTTCTGGAAGCCGCACGCCGAATCGGGCTCGGCTCATGATCGCCGTCCTCGCCGCCGCCGTCGGGCTGCCCCTACTGGAAACCCACCGGCCCGCCGCGATCGCCATCGTCCTCGTGGGCCTGGTCGTCGAGACCGCCCGCCAGTCACGGCGGTGGACGGCATGAGTGCCTACCGTTTCGTGCGCTTCGCGATCCTTCGGGCGATCGAGGCCGGGCCATGGCCCCACTGGGCCGTCTACCGGATCAAGACCGACCGGTGGCACCGCACATGGCAGTGCGAGTGGGACGGATGCCAGATGGCCCAGCGCGCCTACACGTCGTGGGGTGCGTTGGCGAAGGCGGCCCGGGCGTTCCGCAAGGAGGCGTCATGAAGCCCCCCACCAGAGCGC
>Ga0075163_10003870_pt1 | contig 20072 bp, 12 predicted proteins | sample JI1023141ADNA_FD_71478 | JGI IMG/M metagenome (GOLD analysis project Ga0075163, IMG submission 71478) | Wastewater effluent complex algal communities from Wisconsin, to seasonally profile nutrient transformation and Carbon sequestration -... | ecosystem: Engineered > WWTP > Effluent > Algae... | reverse complement strand
CATGGGCGTGCGGCCGAATTCGCCGCCCCAGACGACGAGGGTGTCTTTGAGGAGACCGCGGGCCTGGAGATCTTTCACGAGGGCGGCCTGGCCTTGGTCGACCTCGCGGCAGCGCGCCTCGAAATCGTCCTGCAGATTTTCTTTCGGACCGCCGTGGCTGTCCCAGTTGGTGTGGTAGAGCTGCACGAAGCGCGTGCCGCGTTCGACGAGGCGACGGGCGAGGAGACAGTTGCGGCCGAAGGAGGGCGTGTCCTTTTCGACGCCGTAGAGTTTGAGCGTGGCTTCGCTCTCTTTACTGAGGTCGATCAGCTCGGGCGCGCTCGCCTGCATGCGGCTCGCCATCTCGTAGGAGGCGATGCGCGTGGCGATCTCGGGATCGCCGGTCTCGACGGAGCGCGAGAGATTGAGATCACGGATGGCGTCGAGGGCCTGACGCTGGCGGCCGGCGGTGATGCCGGCGGGATTCGTGAGATTGAGGATGGGATCGCCCGTGCCGCGGAGGGGCACGCCTTGAAACGTGGTCGGCAGGAAGCCGCTGCCCCAATTGACGCCGCCGCCGCGCGGACCGCGCGAGCCGGATTGCAACACTACGAAGCCGGGCAGGTCCTGCGACTCGCTGCCGAGGCCGTAGGTGACCCACGAACCCATGCTCGGGCGGCCGAACTGGCCGGAGCCGGTGTTCATGAACAGCTTCGCGGGCGCGTGGTTGAAGAGCTCGGCGGCGCAGGACTTCACGATGGTGATGTCGTCGACGATGCCGGCCGTGTAGGGGAAAAGGTCGGACACCCAGGCGCCGCTCTTGCCGTGTTGTTTGAACTGGCGGCGTGAGCCGAGGAGCTTGGTGCCGTGGCTCGAGTCCATGAAGGCGAAACGTTTGCCCTCGATGAGCGACTGCGGGACGGGCTGGCCGTTGAGTTCGGCTAGGCGGGGCTTGTAGTCGAACAGTTCCAACTGGCTCGGGCCGCCGGCCATGAAGAGAAAGATCACGTTCTTGGCCTTCGGGGCGAACATCGGCGCACGCGGCGCCATGGGATTCGGCAAGGCGCCGGCGGCGGGCGTATCGGCGCCGAGGAGACGGCGCTCGCCGAGGAGCGAGGCAAGGGCGACGCCGCCGAGGCCGAGCGTGCAGCGGCTGAAGAAGTGGCGGCGCGTGACGGCGGCGAAATGCTGCGCGGGATCTTGGGACGGGAAGGGGGGCATGGCGTTATTCGCGCGTGATGGTTTCGTCGAGATTGAGGAGCACGCGGGCGATCGTCGTCCACGCCTCCTGATCGGTGGCGGCGGGGTCGCTGGCGGTCGGCGTGCGGAGCTGGGCGAGGAGGGCGAGGAGGCGGGTGCGTTCGTTGGCGTTGGGCGAACGCGCGACGCAGAGACGGAAGGCGTAGTCGAGGCGCGCGGGATCGTCGGGGCCGCCTTCGCGGAGGACGCGTTGGGCGAGGGCACCGGCGAACTCGAAGAACTGCTGGTCGTTGAGCAACGTGAGGGCTTGCAGGGGAGTGTTGGAGCGGAGGCGGCGCGTGCAGGCGCTGAAACTGTCGGCGGCGTCGAACACGGCGACGGCGGGGTGCGGCGTCGCGCGCCAGTAGTGCGTGTAGAGGCCGCGGCGGTGGCGGTCGGCGCCGGTGCTGGCGGTCCAGGGCCGGCTTGACTGGCCGAGATTCATCACGCCGTCGGGTTGCGGCGGGAAGACGGGCGGGCCGCCGAGTTGCGGAGCGAGGAGTCCGCTGGCGGCGAGGGCGACATCGCGGACGATCTCGGCGTCGAGGCGGAGGCGCGTTTGGTGGGCGAGGAGTTTGTTGACGGGATCGACGACGTGGAGATCGGGGCGGGCGCGCGAAGATTGGCGGTAGGTGGCGGAGGTGACGATGAGGCGGTGCACCGCCTTCATGCTCCATTTCTGCGCGACGAATTCGGTGGCGAGGAAATCGAGCAGCTCGGGGTGCGAGGGGGCGATGCCCTGGGTGCCGAAATCGTTCTCCGTCTCGACGAGGCCGCGGCCGAAATACTGCTGCCAGATGCGGTTCACCATCACGCGGGCGGTGAGCGGGTGGTCGGGGACGAAGAGCCAGCGTGCGAGGTCGAGGCGGTTGGGTTTTTCGACCGCGATGGGTGGGAGGATCGCGGGCGTGCCGGGAGTGACGCGGTCGCCGGGGCGGGTGAAATCGCCTTTGATAAAGATCACGCTATCGCGGGGCTTTTTCAGCTCCGTCATCACGAGCGTGGTGACGCTCCTCGGGGCTTTGCGCTCGAGGGCGGTGAGTTTCAGGTTGCGGCTGCGGTAGTCGGCGTCGGCCTGCGGGAAGGCGGCGTAGACGGCGCGTTTTTGCGTGAGGGTGAGATCGCTCCACGGGACGCCGAGGGCTTCGCGAGCCGTGCCGCCGAGTTTGGTGCGGCCCATGCCGTCGAGGGCACCGAACCACGCGATGGCGGGCGCGCTGCGGTCATCGAGATATTTTTCGAGCTCGGCCTGCTGGGCTTCGAGTTCGCGGCGCGCGGCGACCTCGGCAGGTTTGTCGCTGCGAAATTCGAGGGTGCTGCCGGGCGTGTTCTTGCCGTGGCCGTCGTCGGCGGAGTTGTTGAAGATCGAGTAGAGTTGGTAGTATTCGCGCTGCGTGACGGGGTCGAATTTGTGGTCGTGACATTGCGCGCAGCCGACGGTGAGGCCGAGGAAGGCAGTGCCGAAGGTGGCCACGCGGTCCATCACGGCCTCAATGCGGAACTGTTCGGGGTCAATGCCGCCCTCCTGGTTAATCTGGGTGTTGCGGTTGAAACCGGTGGCAACCTTTTGGTCGACGGTGGCGCTGGGCAACAGATCGCCGCCGAGCTGTTCGATGACGAATTGGTCGTAAGGCAGATCGCGGTTAAGGGCGGCGACGACCCAATCGCGGTATTTCCAAATCTGGCGCGGGGCGTCGATCGAGTAGCCGTTGGAATCGGCGTAGCGGGCGACGTCGAGCCATGGGCGCGCCCAGCGTTCGCCATGGTGGGGCGAGGCGAGGAGGCGGGCGACGACGCGCTCGTAGGCGTCGGGAGATTTATCGGCGAGAAACGCGGCGACTTCGGCGGGCGTGGGCGGGAGGCCGATGAGATCGAGGCTCACGCGGCGGAGCAGGGTGACGCGGTCGGCTTCGGGCGAAGGGGCGATTTTTTCCGGCTCGGCGGCGAGGCGCGCGCGGATGAAGGCGTCCAGCGGATTTATGATTTTCGATTTTTGGTTCTCGATTGAGGGGATTGCGGGGCGCTGAGGGGCGACGAAGGCCCAGTGCAGGTTCTTCTCGGGTTCTTCGTTGGCGGGGGCGAGGGCGCCCTGGTCGATCCACGTGCGGAGCGTGGCGATCTGCGCGTCGGAGAGCGGCGGCTTTTTGTAGGGCATCCGCGAGATGTCGTCGTGGGCGCCAAGGACGCTTTGGACGACGATGCTATCGGCGGATTTGCCGGCGACGAAGGCCGGGCCGGTGTCGCCGCCGGTGCGGAGAAGTGCGGCGGTGTCGGCGCGCAGGCCGCCTTTTTGCTGCGAGGCGCCATGGCAGCGGTAGCAGTGTTGGGCGAGAATGGGTTTCACCTCGCGCACGTAGTCGACGGGCGCGGCGGAGAGGGGGGCCGCGAGGGTAAGGGCGGCAAGGGCGGCGAGGTTCCGCAATAGCATGGGCGCAGAGAGAACGTGGTCAGCCGGCGTGGAGAAAGCAAAATCGCGGGTGAGATTGCCTCGCGGAGCCGGCCGGAGGTTGGCAAGAACCGCGTCACGTCTGGCAAGGCTCGCGCAGCCGGCTTTGATTTCCTCTGGCACACTCAATGGGCTCGGATCATCGAGCGCTTACTCACTTCATGAAATTCCCGTTTCCCACGCTCACACCCGAGGAGGCCGCTGCCCTCGTCAACGACAAGGAGACCATCGGTTTCGGTGGTTTCACCGCCGCCGGCGCCTGTAAGGTCATCCCGCTGGCCATCGCGGCGCGCGCTAAGGCGGAACACGCGGCGGGCCGGCCGTTTAAGCTCGGCGTGATCACCGGCGCCTCGACGGGCAAGTCCCTTGACGGTGCGCTCGCGGCCGCCGAGGCCATCGAGTGGCGCACGCCTTACCAATCCGATCCGACGCTGCGCAAATCCATCAACGACGGGAAAACGCGGTTTTTCGATCTCCACCTCTCGGCCGTGCAGCCGACGGTGCGCAGCGGCGTGCTCGGCAAAGTGAATTGGGCGATCATCGAGGCGAGCCACGTGTCGCCCAACGGCGAGATCGTGCTCACGACGGCGGTGGGTGCGGCCAATACGTTTGTGCGCGTCGCGGACAAAATTCTGATCGAGCTCAACGCGCACCATCCGGGCGACCTGATGGGTTTCCACGATCTCTACGAGCCGGCCGATCCGCCCCGCCGCCGCGAGATTCCGCTCTACGCGCCGACGGACCGCATCGGGTCGAGCTTCATCAAAGTTAACCCGAACAAGATCGCCGGCGTGGTGTTGACGAATACGCCGGACGAGACGGGCGAATTTTCACCGACGGACCCGGTGACGAACCAGATCGGGCAAAACGTCGCGCAGTTCCTCGCCGATGAGATCAAGATCGGCCGCCTGCCGAAGGGGTTTCTCCCGCTGCAATCCGGCGTGGGCAATATCGCCAACGCGGTGATCGGCGCGCTCGGCTCCAACCCCGGCATCCCGCCCTTCACGATGTATACCGAGGTGATTCAGGACTCGGTCATCGACCTCCTGCGCAGCGGCAAATGTGAGTTTGCCAGCGGCTGCTCGCTCACGGTGAGCCAGGCGCAGCTCAAGAGCGTGTATGACAACCTCGAGTATTACCGACCGCGCATGGTGCTGCGCCCGCAGGAGATCAGCAACAGCCCCGAACTCATCCGGCGCCTCGGCCTCATCACGATCAACACCGCGATCGAGATCGATCTCTTCGGCAACGTGAACAGCACGCACGTGATGGGCCGCGATCTGATGAACGGCATCGGCGGCTCGGGCGACTTTACGCGCAACGCCCACATCTCCATCTACACGTGTCCCTCGATGGCCAAACGCGGGGCGATCAGCACCATCGTGCCGCTCGTGACCCACCTCGACCACAGCGAACACTCGGTGCAAGTCGTGGTGACGGAGCACGGCATCGCCGACCTGCGCGGCAAATCGCCGCACGACCGGGCGCAGCTCATGATCGAGAATTGCGTGCACCCGGAATACCGCGATCTGCTCCGCGCCTACCTCGGCATTTCCGAAAACGGCCACGTGCCGCAGACTCTGCAGAACGCTTTCCGGATGCACCTCGCGTTCATGGAAAGTGGCGACATGCGGAAGGTGAAGTGGCAGTAAGGCCGCGCGCTCATCTCAACTCGGCAGGGAGTTCCACGGGCGGGGCGGTCCTCGTAGCGGGGCGCCGCCCGCCGGGTGACGGTCGCTACTTTTTGCCGACGGCGCTTCCGTTACCCGCGCGCAAAAAATCCGCCAAAGCCCGGCCGGCGTGGGTCAACGCCCGCGCCTCGCGGTAGATGATCCCGATGGATCGCGTCATCCCGGCGCAGGCCCGGTAGCGCACCCCGGGCATCGGGCGGGCGCAGGCCATCGCGGGGACGACCGAGACGCCCCAGCCTTTCGCGACAAAGGCCAGCACCGTTTCGATCTGCGCGCTGCGAAAACTCACGCGCGGCGCGAAGCCGTTGATTCGGCAGAATTGCAGCGCCTGCCCCGAGAGGCAGTGGCCCTCTTTCATGAGAATGAAGGCCTCCCCATCCAGATCATCGAACGTCAGCCGCCGCTTCTTGGCCAACGCGTGCCCGGCCGGCAGCGCCACGAGGAGCTTCTCGTCGAAAAATTCCTCCGCCACCAAACCCGTCCGCTCGACGGGCAGGCTGACGAGCGCGAGGTCGATTTCCTTGGCGAGCAGTGCCGCCGCGAGTTGGTCGGTTGTGTCCTCGTGCACCAAGACCTCCACCGCGGGAAACCGGGCGGTAAACGCCTGCAGCCGTTGCGGCAGAAAATACGGCGCCACCGTCGGCAGCACGCCGAGCGTCACCCGTCCGCGCACCAACCCGCGCAACTCGCGCACGCCCTCGCTCGCGAGTTCCACCTCGTGCAGCACCCGCTGCGCGTGCGTCTGCAAAAGGTCGCCCGCCGGAGTGAGCGCGACCTCGCGCTTGGTGCGTTCGAAGAGCTTTTCGCCGAGCTCGCGCTCCAGTTTCATGATCTGCTGGCTCAGCGAGGGCTGGGCCACGTGACACTGCTCCGCCGCACGGCTGAAATTCTTGGTGCGGGCGACGGCGAGGAAGTAGCGCAGTTGATGGAGCTCCATAGTCAGTGCCTATAACTGCGAGCGTTTATTGATATTTCCCACTTATGGGGCGAGCTGATACTCTCCGCGTGTTTTCGATGAAAAAAATCCCCGATTCTCTCCGCGCTGCGGCGCCCGCCGGTGGGCCGCATCGAAGCTTTTTTGAAATCAAATAGCGCGTCCGACGCACGAACCGGTTACCAATTCAACCCAACCTCATCCGAATTCTTTACTACTATGGAAAACCCAACTGGCAGCACCGGCGGCAAATGCCCCTTCCCCCATCTTCACGGCACGACGCCGAAACCCACGCCGGCCAGCAACGGCGGGCGCTCCAACCGCGAGTGGTGGCCCAATCAGCTCAACCTGAAAATGCTCCACCAGAATTCCGCGCTCTCCGATCCGATGGGCGCGGACTTCGACTACGCGGCCGAGTTCAAGCAGCTCGATCTCGCGGCGATCAAAAAGGATCTCTACGCGCTCATGACGGATTCGCAGGAGTGGTGGCCGGCCGACTTCGGTCACTATGGCCCGTTCTTTATCCGCATGGCGTGGCACAGCGCCGGCACTTACCGCACGGGCGACGGCCGCGGCGGCGCGGGCGCCGGCCAACAACGTTTCGCCCCGCTCAACAGTTGGCCGGACAACGTGAACCTCGACAAAGCCCGCCGACTCCTCTGGCCGATCAAACAGAAATACGGCAAAAAGATTTCCTGGGCCGACCTGATGATTCTCACCGGCAACTGCGCGCTCGAATCCATGGGCTTCAAGACCTTTGGCTTTGGCGGCGGTCGCGCCGATGTGTGGGAGCCCGAGGAGGACGTGTATTGGGGCGCCGAGGACACGTGGCTCGGCGACAAACGCTACGCCGGTGAACGCGAGCTCGAGAACCCGCTCGCCGCCGTGCAGATGGGCCTGATCTACGTCAATCCCGAGGGTCCGAACGGGAACCCCGATCCGCTCGCCGCCGCCAAGGACATTCGCGACACCTTCGCGCGCATGGCCATGAACGACGAGGAAACTGTCGCGCTCATCGCCGGCGGTCACACCTTCGGCAAGACCCACGGTGCCGGCCCCGCGACGCACGTAGGGCGCGAGCCCGAAGCGGCCGGCCTCGCCGAGCAGGGCCTCGGCTGGTCCAGCACGTTTGGCAGCGGCAAAGGGGCCGACGCCATCGGCAGCGGGCTCGAGGTGACGTGGACCACCACGCCGACGAAGTGGAGCAATAACTTTTTCGAAAACCTGTTCCGCTACGAGTGGGTCCTCGAGAAGAGCCCCGCCGGCGCGCACCAGTGGGTCGCCAAGGACGCGGAGGCCACCGTGCCGCACGCGTTTGACGCGACGAAGAAGCAGCGCCCCACGATGCTCACGACCGATCTCTCGCTGCGCATCGATCCCGCCTACGAGGCGATCTCGCGCCGCTTCCTCGCGAATCCGGACCAATTTGCCGACGCCTTTGCCCGCGCGTGGTTCAAACTCACGCACCGCGACATGGGCCCGAAGGTGCGCTACCTCGGCGTGGAAGTCCCCGCCGAAGAGCTGCTCTGGCAAGACCCGCTCCCGGCGCGCACGCACGCGCTCATCGACGACGCCGACATCGCCGCGCTGAAGGCCAAGATTCTCTCATCCGGCCTCGCGACCTCGGAACTCGTTTCGACGGCGTGGGCCTCGGCCTCGACCTTCCGCGGTTCCGACAAACGCGGCGGTGCCAACGGCGCGCGCCTCCGCCTTGCGCCGCAGAAGGACTGGGACGTGAACCAACCCGCGAAGCTCGCGAAAGTGCTCAAGGCGCTCGAAGGCGTGCAGGCGGCGTTCAACGCCTCCGCGACCGGCGGCAAACAGGTTTCGCTCGCGGATTTGATCGTCCTCGGCGGGGCCGCCGCGATTGAGCAAGCCGCCAAAAAAGCAGGCCAAGAGGTGGTCGTGCCCTTCACGCCCGGCCGCGTCGATGCCACGCAGGCGCAGACCGATGCCGAGTCGTTCTCCGTGCTCGAACCGATCGCGGATGGTTTCCGTAACTACCAAAAAACGCTCTACACGCTGCCGGCAGAGCAGCTCCTCGTGGACAAAGCCCAGTTGCTCGGTCTCACCGCGCCGGAAATGACCGTGCTGATTGGCGGCCTCCGCGTGCTCAACGCGAACCACGGAAAATCGCCGCAAGGTGTTTTCACGAGCCAGCCCGAGACGCTCACGACGGACTTTTTCGTCAACCTGCTCGATATGGCGAATGTCATGAAAGCGACCGGGCCCTCCGAACAAGTCTTCGAAGTGCGCGACCGCGCCACCGGCGACATCAAGTGGACGGCCACGCGCGTCGACCTCGTGTTCGGCTCGAACTCGCAATTGCGCGCCCTCGCGGAAGTTTACGCCGAGAGCGACGCGTCTGCGAAGTTCGTCCGCGATTTCGTGGCGGCGTGGAACAAGGTGATGAACGCGGACCGCTTCGAGCTCGTCTGAGATCGCCACCCGCCGGCGCCGTCTCGCTGCACTACGGTGAAGAGCGAGCGGCGGCCGCTGCGGGCACGCGGTGAATCGTGCCCGTGACGACGCGCGTCACCTCTGCACCGGTCGTGTCGGAGAGGCGGCAGGTGAGTTCGATGATCGTGGCGGGTGCGAGGGTGGGAATGGTGAGGCGGACCTTGCGCGGATCGGCGAGGACTTCGGCGCGCGTGACGGGGAGCGCGTGCTCGTTGACGCGCGGACTGCCGTAGTTGGCGGAGCGTTTCAGCTCCCAGACTTTTACGACGTATCGGGAGATATCGGACGCGGCGACGGCGGTGAGCGGTTCGCTGAAGGTGAGCTCGATGCCGTCCGCGAGAATGTGCCAGGCGATGGGGAGCGTGGCGGGTTGGCCGGTCGGGCGCAGACGGTAGAAACCGCCCTCCTGTTCGGTTTGCGACGTGGCCCACGCGGAGAGACCGCAGAGATAGAGCTGGCCGTCGGTGGGATGGACGCGACCGCGCATGATGCCGGTCGGGAAATCGGGAATCGGCAGGCGGCAGAGCGCGCCTTGCGCGGAGTCGCCGGTGCCGTCGGCGAATACGATTTCGAGACGGCCCTGGCCGTAGGAGAGATTGAGGAGCGCGCCGTCGAGGGCGCCCCACTTGGCACTGTTGATCCAGAGGAGTTCGGCGGGGGAGCGGTCGATGGCTTTGTCGACCCAAAGGAGCGGCGGAGCCATGGCGGAATCGGCGGTGTCGGCGGGCGCGCCGTAGCTCCACATGTTGCCGAAGAATTTTCCCGGGGTGACGCGGTTGACGCGGTTCATCGGCATCCAATGGCCCTCTTGGTCGGTGACGAAGAAGGAGCCGTCGGGGTTGAGGCACACGCCGTTCGCAGCGCGGAAACCGTTGGCGAGGATTTCGGTTTTGGTGCCGTCGGCGGAAATTTTCAGGAGCGTGCCGTGCTGCGGCACGAGGGGCGTGCGGGCGTGGCGGGCGCTCTTCGCGTAGTAGAAATTGCCCGCGGCGTCGGTCTGCAGGCCCATCGCGAACTCGTGGAAGTGATCGGTGACCTGGTGGTCGCTGTTGATGTTTTCGTAGAAGTCGGTCTCGCCGTCGCCGTTGAGGTCGCGCAGGGCGACGAGCTGATCGCGGCACGTGACGAAGATTTCGGAGCCGCGCAGGCGGATACCGAGCGGTTGGAACAAGCCGGAGGCGATGCGCTTCCACGATACCGTGGTGGCGTCGGGGGCGATGCCGCTGACGCGCCAGACGTCGCCATCCCACGTGCAGACGAGCGCGGCCTGGCCGTCGGGAGTGAAATCGAGGCCGCTCGGACGGAGCCGGGCGCGCCACGGGTTGGTTTGCGGCAGCGTGAACCGCTCCCAAGCAAACGCGCCGTTGGCGGCGCTGCGCACGATGGGTGTTTCGATCACGTCGGGCCAGCGGGCGGGGCTCCCGCGGGTGAAGGGCGCAAGATCGCGCGGGGCGGCGGCTGCGGCGGCGAACGCGGTGAGCGCGGCGCGATCGGTGTCGGCTTTCGCGAGGCGCACGGCGAGGCGCAGCGGTGTAGCCGCAGCGGGGATACGCAGGGTGACGACGGCGGTGTCGGCGGCCGTGGTGACGGCGGGGGAGCCGGAAAACGCGACGGCAGTGCCGGCGTTGGCGACACGGACGAGGAGATCGCGCGAGGCGCGGCCGATGTTGAGCGTGCGGACGAAGACGGAGTGGGCGGCGAGCGTTTCGAGATCGTGGCTTTCGAGAATCGAGGCGTCGCCCACGGTGTAGGCGATCACGATGCGTTCGCCGGAGCGGTAGAGGCCGCGGTAGTGTTGCCACGCGCGCGGGAGCGGGCCGTAGCGGCGACCGCCGGGACCGACGAAGCGCGGATCGTCGAAGGTGCCGGTGGCGGGATTGGCCCAGCCGGGGCCGTCGGCGGTTTCGAACTGGAGGTCGCCGATGGTGCGTGGGTGGACGACGTGGCGGGTGTTGAAGTTGATGCCTTCCCAGTCGATGAAACCCTGGCCGGTCCACGCGCCGGCGAGGCGCAACGTGTCGTGCTCGAAGATGGTCCACGAGCGGCCGTCGGCGATGCCGCCAGGGCCGGTGTCGAGACGGACGGCGATACCTTTGTAGGCGAGATTCGAACCGGGGGCGATGGTGTCGAGGGCGTTGCCGGGCAATTTCGCGGCGGCGGCGCGGCGGGGGGCGTCGGCGAGTTCGAAGGTGCCGATGAGATACGGGCCGTAGTCCATGTCGCGCCACGGCTCGCGCTTCACGGGGGTGGGGCCGGTGGAGTTGCCCTTGGGCAAGGTGGCGAGATAGGCGTCGGTGACGGCGACGAGCCGCGACGGATTTTTTCCGCGCAGATAAGTTTCACGCAGGTAGTGGATGACGTCGTATTTCTCGCGCGGGACGAGTTGCACCTGCGGCGCCATGAGGCGCCAGCCGCGGGTGAGCGTCTGGTAGAGCGTGTGCGGGTCGGCGCCGTGGGAGAAGGTGCCCTCGGCGAAACGCAGGGCGTTCGGGATGGAGCCGGGGAGGTTGAGATCGCCGTGACAGACGTGGCAGACGGCTTGGTAGATTTTTTCGCCGCGCGTGAGGGAGGCTTTGTTCCAGCCGCGGATGAGGCCGGCGTGGTCGATCTCTTTTTCGTAGTCGGGGAGTGCGGACTCCGGGAGGAGCGGGGCGCCGGGCGGCAGGCCGGCATCTTGGGCGGAGGCGAAAAACGTAGCGAGCGGGAATACCGCAAGGCAGCGGACGAGGTGGGGCAGTTTCATCGTTCTCCGGCTGACTCCGACCAATGGCGGTGGAGTTGCAAGAGTTCCTGCACGAGGACCGGCTCCGCTTCGAGGCGATTGGTTTTCTCGGTCAGATCGTCGGCGAGATTTACGAGCGTGCGCGGCGTCGCGCCTTGCCCGAGTAATTTCCACGGTCCCCGCCGCACTGCCCACGCGTCGCCGAAACGCCAGTGAAGATCGCGGTTGAGGGAGCGGACGTCTCCGCGCAGCACGGGCAGCATATCGGTGCCGTCAATGGCGCGGCCGGACGGAATTTTGGCGGCGCCGAGGCGGGCAAACGTCGGGAAGAGGTCCATCGTCATCAGCGTGGCGTCGTTCGTCGTGCCGGGGGCGATGACGCCGGGCCACGAGGCGATGAACGGCACGCGGTGGCCGCCTTCGGAGAGTTCGCCCTTGCGGCCTTTGAGCGGAGCGTTGGCCGGCACGCCGCGTGGGGCTTGGGCGCCGTTGTCGGAGCAGAAAATCAGCAACGTGTTTTTCTCGAGCCCGTGCGTGCGCAGCGCGGCCGCGACCGCACCGACCGATGCATCGAGCGCCACCAGCATTTCCCGATAGGTCTCCGCCGGCGATTTCTTGCGGGCCGCGTCGCGGCCCTGCCAAGGATCGTGCGGTGCGGCGTGGGCGAGGTAGAGGAAGAATGGGCGCTCCCGGTGCCGTTCGATGAATTCGGTCGCGTAACGCGTCAGCAGGTCGGTCGTGTAGCCGGGTTCGTTTTCGATTTGGCGTCCGTTCCACCAGTCGAGCTGCTTCAAGCCGTAGCCAGCGACGTGCGTGTGGTAGTCGACGTTGCCGCCCATGAAACCGCGGAACTCGTCGAAGCCGTAGTTCATCGGGTGAAACGCGTAGTCGTAGCCGAGGTGCCACTTGCCGACGAGAGCGGTGCGGTAACCGGCGCCGCGCAATACGGAGGCGATGGTGACTTCGCGTGGCGAGATGCCCCAGGCCCAACGCTGCGAGGGATTTTCGCGCCGCTGTTGTCGAAAAACAGGCGAGAGTTCCTCGTCGGCGACCCACGTGCAGCGTTGCGGGTAACGGCCGGTGAGTAACGCTGCGCGCGTGGGCGAGCACACGGGGCCGCTGCTGTGAAAATCAGTCAGACGCAGGCCGCCGGCGGCCAGTCGGGCGAGGTGCGGCGTGGCGGCTGAATCGCCGCCGTAGCAGCCGAGCGAACCGTAGCCGAGGTCGTCGGCCATGATGAGGACGATGTTGGGGCGCCGCTCGGTGGCCGCGACGGTCGCGTGGGACGACGTGGACAACGCGACCAGGAGCCAGGCAACGGGAAGGAGTCCGCGGGGAAGCATAGGATTTTTCGACAAGTGGTCTTTGGTGGTGGCCGGCGTAGGCGCATGGCGACGGACGCTGCGACTACGCGATTTCCAACTGCACTTTGAGCGCGGTGGTTTTTTCGCCGGCGAGCCGCATGGCTTCGCCGACCTCGGCCAAGGGCAGCACGCCGGTGATGAGTCCGCGCACATCGATCCGGCGCGACTGCACGAGGCGGATCGCTTCGTCGAAGACGTTGCCGTAGCGCATGGAACCGACGAAATTGATTTCGCGCACCATGAGCTGATTGGCGGGCAGCGGGATATCCTCCGTTCCGAGCGTGCCAATCTGCACGATCGTCCCGCCGGGGCGCACGAGATCGAAGGCCTGGCGCAGCGCGGCACGGGCACCCGAGGCTTCGAAGACGATATCGAAGCCGTCTCCTGTGAGCGTGCGGACTTCGTCGGCGAGTGTCGGCGATGCCGGGTTCACGGTAGCCTCGACGCCAAGTTGGCGGGCGGTGTCGCGGCGGGTCGCCAGAATATCGCTGAGGGCCACCGGCACCGCGCCGAAGGCCTTCGCGGTTAGTGCGACGAGCAGCCCGATCGGTCCGCCACCGGTGACGAGCACGCGTTTGCCCGCGACGGCGCCGGCGCGTTTCACGGCGTGCAGTGCAACCGCCAGCGGCTCGAGCATCGCGCCGGTCGCATCGTCCATATCCGGCGGCAGCACGTGGCATTGATCGGCGCGCACGGTGACGAACTCCGCGAAGGCACCATCAGTCGGCGGCGTCGTGCTGGCGCTGCCGAGCATGATGGTTGAGCGGCAAAGATTGCCGCGCCCGCTCTTGCAGTAGTCACAGACGCCGCAGGCACGGGCCGGGTTGGCGGTGACGCGCGCACCGACTGTGATGTTTTTCACGCCGTCGCCGAGGGCGGCGACCTCTGCGGCGAATTCGTGGCCGAGCACGAACGGCCGCGTCGGCACAAACGCGCCGCAGCAGCCGTGCTCGAAGTAGTGCAGATCGGAGCCGCAGATGCCGGCGCGGCGCACGCGTAGTAGGACCATGCCGGGCTTGAGTTCGGGAGTGGGCCGGGCCTGCACCTTGATCGTTCGGGCGGACTCCAACACGGCGGCGCGCATGGGGGTGTTCATATTGTTTCCGCGGCGTCGCTCAGTCGGCCACCTTCACGAAGGCGACCGCATCGGCGATCACGTTGCCGTTTGTGCCGGCGGTCGAGAGCGTGACCGTGTGGCGCGTGCCGGCTTTGAAACGGTAGGAACCCACGGGGACGGAGAAGCCGTGCTTCGAGCCCTTGCGCATGTTCCAAACGTGTTTCGCGACGCCGTCGGCGTGCGCGATGCTGACCGGCACGTTGGAGGCGCAATCCTGAGCGGTCTTGTAGAGCAGCGAGATTTGGTAGGTGCCATCCTGCGGGATGGGCAGCGTGTAGGTGGCTTCCGATTTCGCGGCGGCGGTGCCGACCAGAAAATTGAAACGAAAAAGGCCCCACATGCCGGTGACGGTCTGCGGATGCCACGTGCCGGTGGTGGTGACGTGGTTGGTATCCGTGTAGTGAACGACGCTGCCGGTGAGGCGATTCGTCGCGAGGTCGATGCGGTTGGTGGCTTTGCCGTTGGGGCCGAGTTCATCGACGAACGGCGGCACGATGCGGGTGTCGGATTCGCGGTTGTTTTCGATGACGAGGTTTTGGTTTTCCCAGATCGGTTTGATGGCGCCGCCGACGGAGTTGTAGATCCAGTTGTCGCGCACGGTGGTGTTGCTGGTGTCCCAATCGAGGAAGATACCGTTACCGAGTTTGCGGATGGGTTTGCCGTCGGGCTTCTGCTCGTAGCCCCACGCATCGTAGAGCCAGTTGTTGAGGATGAAGTTCGGCGCGTTGAGGTGGTTCATCGTGGCGAAGTGGATGCAGGCGCCGTCGATGGTGGTCTGCATGGCATTGTGGATGTGGTTATATTCGACCACGTTGCCGCCCTGGTTGCGGAAGGCGAAGATGCCGTTGCGCGAGAGGTCGTTGAAGTAATTGTGCGCGATCAGATTTCCCGGCTCCATCGACATGGCGGAGGGACGCGAGTCGAGGTGCACGCCGCCGCCGTAGTAGCGAATTTTCCCGCAGTGCTCTACGGTGTTGCGGGTGATCTCGTTGAGAATCGGCGCGACCTTCGCGGCCGCTTCGCCGGGGGTGTAGATCTTCGTGTCGTCCATGTAGGAGAGACGCGCGCCCGTCAGCAGCACGCCGCCGCCGCCGGAGTGGCGGACGGTGTTGCGATCAAATTTGTTGCGGCGGCTATCGAGGTGCAGCCACAGCGCGTAGCCGCCGATGTTTTCGAAGCGGCAGTTCCGGACGGAGCAATCGAGGGTGTTCTCGAACATGACCGCCGTGTCGGTGTGCACGCGTGCTTCGATGTGACCGAGCGTGAAATCGGTGTGGCCAAATTCGATGCCGTCGAAGTGCACGTGGCGGACGTGGGTGCCGGCGTTGACGTCGCCCTGGAGGTTGACGATCCGGTGCAGCGCCGGGGCGACGATGTCCAACGTGTTGGGATCGGTGCCGGGCGTCGGGAGATAGTGGAGGCGGCGGGCTTCGCGGTCGAAGAACCACTCGCCGGGTTGGTCGAGTTCCTCGCGCACGCCCTCGATCCAGAACCAGTTTCCCGGGATGACTTTCGCGTGGCGCTCGCTGTCGGCGAAATCGATGCGGCCGGTCGCGGCGTCCACCTTGGTGACGGTGTTCCACTGGTTGAAGAAACGCCACTGGGGCACGAGGTTGATTTGGGCGTCGCGGGCACGGCCCCAGGCTGGTTTCACGAGCGCCGGAGCAATCATCGCGTGATCCAGATCGCCGCCGGTCGCGTAGAGAAAAGGATTGGGCGCATCGGCATTGGGAAAGCGCGCGCGGGTGGCACGGTTGCCGGCGACAAAGAGCTGGCGGAAATTCCAGGCGTCGGGCCCGACTCCCGTCAGGTCGACTTGCCAGACACCGTCGGCGGCCTTGCTCCATTTCTGCGGGATCGCGCGGCCACCGGACCAGACGACCGTGGCGCCCGGTGCGGCGCGCCACGTGACCGGAGATTTTTCGGTGCCCGAATCCTCGGGTCGGAGTTCGAGCGGCGACGCCAAGCGATAGGTGCCGGCGGCGAAGACGATTTCCACGGGCTCGGCCAGACCTTGGGCGATGAACCGGCGCACGTGGTCGCGCGCGGCTTGCGGGGTCGCCAGGGGACGTTCCGTGGTGCCGGCGTGCGCGTCGTTGCCCTGAGGAGCGACGTGAATGCGCGTGACGGCGGCGACGCGCGCAGCGGGCAGCAGCGCCAGTGTGAGCGCGGCGACGGAGAGCACGAGGGAGCGCAGCGTGGCGCCGCCAAAATCAGCGGGTGCAGGTGGAGCGGAGTGGGGCGTGTTCATATTATTTACCGAGGGCGTCGAAGGCTGCCTGCAAAGTCTTCCGGGCGGCCCGCGTTTGTTCCGTTTCCGTGATCGTGGCGGATTTTGGTTCGGTCTCCCAAATTTCCGTGACCGGGCGCAGTTGGTTTCGATTCGTCAGAATGAAGTCTTTGCTGCGGAGGTAGCGGGCCTCCTTGTCCTGCACGTGCACCCACTCGCGTGGCGAGCCCGGTCGACCGAGCAGTTGGGGCATGAAACTCCGCCCGTGCAATGTGACCGCCGGCAGCGGGGCTCCGGCCAATTCGCAGAGGGTAGGGAGGAAGTCCGAGAAATCGACCAAGTCGCTGCAGATGGAGTCCGGGGCGATCCGCCCCGGCCACCGCACCAGCAGCGGAACGCGCGTGCCGCGGTCGGTCATCGTGCCCTTGCCGCCTTGGATTGTGCGGCCCTCGCCCCATTGGCTGGTGAGGCGGTGGTCCGTGCCGTTGTCGGCGAGGAACAGGACGATGGTGTTTTTCGCGACGCCCGTCTCATCCAGAGTCTGCAGGAGCTGGCCGATCTGTTTGTCGAGGTAGCGCACCATGTCCGGGAAAAACTTGGGGTCGCCCACATCGTTGCGCGTTTTGACTGCGGCGGGTTGCTCCGTGCTGTCGGGCGTGGGCACCCACGGAAAATGCGGCAGGATGCTCGAGTAGTAGGCGAGGAAGGGCTGTCGGCGGGCGGCGCTGGCCTTGATGAAGTCGATCAGGAACTCGACGCTCACGTCCGGCCCGAAGCGGTCCTTGATGCGGTGCGAGATGTTTTCGCCGTTCTGAATGTAGTGGGGTTCGTAGTAACGCTCGGTCTTGGTGTCGTCGTCGCGAAAGATTTGCCACGTCACGTAGTGGTCGAAGCCGAAATCCCGGATTGTGTTGTGCCGATGCTCCAGCGACACATGCCATTTGCCGCCGAGGGCCGTGGCGTAACCGGCCTGCTTCAGTTGCCAGGCAAAACTCGGCTGATCGGGATGCAGGAAAGTGTTGGCCTGCCGTTTCGCGTCGAAGAGCACCTCCTTGAGACCGTTCAAAAACGGATATCGCCCCGTGATCAGCGTGCCACGCGACGGGGAGCAATACGGGTTGGAAAAGCAATGAGTGAACTTCATGCCCGACGCGGCCAGACGATCGAGGTGCGGCGTTCGGTAGGATTTTCCTCCGTAGGCCGACAGGCACTCGATGCCGAGGTCGTCGGCGAGAATCACCAACAGATTGGGCTTGGCTGACGGGACCGCGCTGAGGGTCGCAGCGAAGCTGGCCCCGGTCGCGAGACAGACCAAGAGGGTGAGGAAACGTGTGGGCCGGCGCATCACTCCTTCAACGCCAGATAGACGATCACGCGCGCCGAGGGAGCGGAGGCGCGGTTCCGCAGCACGATGCGCAACCAGTGGCCGAACTCGCGCACGGAGAACGAGAGCAGGCCGGGCTGGGCCAGTTTCACGGGTGGGCTGCCTTCAGGTATCCAGAAAAGTCCGTCCGGGGAAATCTCGACCGTCGCCTCAATTTCGCCCGCGAGATCCAGCGCGCGCACGAAGATGCGGGCTTCGCGGGCCCACGCCACCTCGTAGGGCTCGGTCGTCAACTCGGTCGCGAACGTCACGTTGCGCTCCACTACCGCCGTGTAGGAATGATTGATCATAAAAAGACTTCGTTGGCCCGGCGGATCCAGCCCAGCCGCGCCGGGGAGAGTAATCCGTAGTTGTAGAAGCTGATGCCGGCCGCGCCGAGGCGCTTCGCCGCTGCGGCACGCTGCACGAGGTCGGCTTCCGTCGCGACGTTGTCCTCGCTGGTCATCGTCCCGAGCACGAAACGATCGGCCGGCAACACCGTCGCCGCCCAACTCAAATCGTGAATCGCTTCGCGGGCCGACGGCCAATGGGCCTGGATGAAAATCTTTTCGCACGTCTCCGCGCGCGTGCGCAGTCCGGCGCCTTCCGTCCAGACGCGCGACGTCGGACGCGCCAACAGTGCGCTCTGGCTGTGCAATCGAACGCCCTCTTCGCGGGCGATCCCTGCGACATGCAGTAGTAATTCGTGAACGATTTCGGACCGAACGCGGGCCGCCGTCAGAAATTCCGGAAACTCGAGTAGGAGCGCCATGAGTTCGTCGCGCTCGGCCTCCGGCGAACGCGGTCCCGGAGTGTCGGTCACGGCGCGTTGGACCAATTTCACGACTTGGGCGCGCAATGCCACGGGATCGAGGCCGGCGTCGCGGAGGCGATCGCAAGAAGCAGGGCAAAAGCAGAGCGACAGGAGGTATTTTCCGCAGGCACCGGGACTGACGAACATCAACTCGTGGTGTTCGCGGTGCACGGCATCGAGATAGGAAAAACTATCCAACAGCAGGCCGTCCGGACGGTATTGCCGGCACAGGTCGCGCACGAGGCTGCCGAGGAACGAGCGCACCCGCGGCTGCGCTGGACTCAGGGCGAACGCGTAGCGATCACCGCACGCATTCTCGATGCAGAGCTCGGGATGGTTCAGGCCGATCGTGGTGTTGTGGCACCCGATCACCGAGATGATCACGTCGAGACCGCGGGCGCGGGCCGCTTCTGCCGCGTGGTGGCAGCCATCGACACAGCGGGCGTCGGGATTGATCGGCGGCAGGAGGCCGGGCTCCTCGTAGAGCGAAGTGTCGGGCCGGAAGTCGCACCAATCGATGGGGCGGTTGTAGAAACCGAGAGTCCTCGGCCGGAACAGCCGGGCGCGGTGGTAGTTCGGGCTGAGGATGACGGTGTTGCAGGCGAGGTCGGCGATCGCGCCGATGCAGGCCTGCGCGCCTTCATCGGCGACGTCCCACGGGAACAAATTGATGGCGCGCAGCGAACTCATGCCTGGTCGAAGGACGCCACGACCGAATCGATGAAGAGGAAATTCCGCACGGGCCGGTGCGTGCGGACATCGAGACAGAAATTCATCAGCCGGTTCAGCGCCTTGTAGCGGTGCTCGTAGACCGGCACGGGGATGTCGTGCAGAGACATCACGTTGTTGTTCACCTGCAGTTCGACGTTACGCCGCAGTCGCGTGTCGAAATCCCAGCGCAGGTAGTGCCAGTTGATCTTGGTCGGGATCTCGTTGTAGCAGAGAGGCTGGTGACCGCCGGGAATCGGCTTCCAGTCGTTTTCGTTTACGACGTGGTAGTCGTAGTTGAGCTTCACCATGCCGGACATCACCATCTTGGTGCTCGGCTGCACGGAGGTCTTATACATCCAGTGCTGCACGAGTTTGCCGTCCTTGTCGGTGTTCAGGTAGCGCAACGCGCAGTGGTAGCGTGAGCCGTCGTCGCCCTCGCAAATGTCGTTGCTGATCGTGAAGTCGCCGAAGTTGGTCTCAGAGGGATCGACGTTGCCGTCCCAGTTGGTGGCGGCGCCGAAGATCTGTTCGGACTTGTAGGTGAAGTAGCACTCGACGCGCACGCGGCCGTCGCCGCGGGAGGTCGCTCGCTTGATGGCTTGGGCCATGTGGCCGGCCCTGGCGCGCGTCGCGAGTTTCATCGAGTAGGTGCCGGAGAGGGAGCCGTGGCTGCCGATGTCGAAGAAGTTGCCGTTGGAAAGCTGGGGAGGGCGGAGGTCCTCCATGACCTTGCGGACTTTGTTGAGATCGCCGTCGTGGTTGCCGATCAGTTCGCACCAGCCGTTGACGCCCTCGTCGAAGTCGTCGGCAAACAGGATGTTTTTCAGCGGGCTGTATTTGGAGAGGAAGATTTGGTCGGGCATGGCGGTGACGGTTAAGAGCGGGAGAGCGGGGCGGTGTCGGAGAGGAATTTTGGCAGGTCGATCGGCTGGCGGCTTTGCGCGGACTCGTAGATCGCGAGCACGACGCCGAGCGCGATCTCGGCCTCGAGCAGACCCGGTG